>FSVW01002434.1_pt1 | contig 11016 bp, 8 predicted proteins | sample 1637551 | NCBI WGS metagenome assembly FSVW01 (sample SAMEA3914814, study PRJEB12502) | metagenome | biome: forest; material: soil | place: USA | collected 2011-09-16 | depth 0.1 m | reverse complement strand
TTCCTTGATGATCACGGCTGACCCTTGGGCTGGCGGCGCGCGGCGCCGCTGTCAATAACGGCCCGGCGTCAGTCAAGCACTAGGTTGGTGCTGTGCAGCCGGGCATTCAGGCGAGAGCGGACCAGGCCCGCCAGGGCCAGGCTCCCCGGTCCGTGTTGGACCCGGTCGTCGCTGTGATGGGCTTGCGCGTGACAAACATGCGAATAAGTGTAGCAGCGCACTTCCGGCTATCCACTGAACAACGGCCAATCGACGCCGTCGTGAATTCAGCCGCAGATCTAACGCACCACGTCGGCGCATACTGGCACCTTCACCTAACTTCCCATCCAGGCGTCATGCGTAGATTCTTCATTGCCGTACTGGCCACGCTGGCTGTTGTCGGCGCGCAGGCCCAATCCGATAAACCCGTCGAAGTGGCGGGCGTCAAGTTCGACACCGTCGAAACCGTGGGCGGCCAGAAGCTGCAGCTCAACGGCGCGGGCATCCGCTACAAGTTCATCGTCAAGGTCTACGCCGCCGGCCTGTACCTGGCCGCCAAGAGCAACACGGCCGAAGGCGTGCTGAGCGCGCCGGGCCCGAAGCGCCTGCGCATCGTGGCGCTGCGCGACATCGACGGCAACGACCTCGGCAAGCTCTTCACCAAGGGCATCGAATCGAACGCCACTCGCGAGGAGTTCGTCAAGGCCATCAACGGCATGCTGAAGATCTCCGAGATGTTCGCCACCCGCAAGGAACTCAAGAAGGGCGACAGCTTCAGCGTGGACTTCATCCCCGGCAGCGGCACCGTGGTGTCCATCAATGGCGTGGCTCAGGGCGATCCGATCAAGGAACCCGAGTTCTACAACGCCTTCCTGCACATCTGGATGGGCAAGAACCCGCCGGACGCGCAGCTCAAGGACAAGCTGCTGGGCATCAACAGCTCGTCTCAGCGCAACAGCAACTGATCGAGCCGGTCGAGGTGCTGCCGTGCCGGCACCGCGCCGATGGGCTCTCCGTGGTTGTAGCCATAACGCATCAACACGACGGGGCATCCGGCCGCACGGGCGGCCTTGGCATCGTTGCTTGAATCGCCAATCATCCAGGTCTCTTCGGGCCGCGTAGCGAGTGCTTCGCAGGTCTTAATCAGCGGCAGCGGATCGGGCTTCTTGCGCTCGAAGGCATCGCCGCCGAAGACGTTCACGAAGTAGCCCGCCAGCCCCTTCTTCGCCAGCAATTCGCACGCAAAGGCGCCGGGCTTGTTCGTCAGACAGGCCATGGGCTTGCCCATCTGCTTCAGCTTCTCAAGGCCTTCGATGACGCCCGGGAAGAGATTGGAATGCGTGCCGTTCAGCGTTGCGTAGTGGCGCTGGTAAAGCGCCCAGGCCTCGGCATAACGTCCATCTTCAGCGGCAACTTGCGCCAGCACCGCGCGGATCAGATGCTCGCTGCCCTGGCCGATGGTGCGTTCGATGAAAGCGCGCGAGACGCTTGGCAAGCCCATGTCGGCCAGCACGAGATCGAGTGCGGCGACAAAGTCGCCCAGGGTGTCAACGAGTGTTCCATCGAGATCGAGAATGAAGGCCTGTGGCGACTGAGTAGAGTTCACGGATCGGTCAGTGGTTTGCAATTTGCATTTGATCGTAGCCTTGGAGAAGGATCGGAATGAAGAGCAAGACCATGCGCGCCAGCCTTGTGGCAGCCCTGCTGCTGTGTGCAGTCACCCTGGCCTCGGCCCGCGAGATGCGCGCCCTGCTCGTCGGCGTTTCCGAATACCCGAACCTGAACGGCCACGACCTCGAAGGGCCGCGCAACGACGTGCAGCGCATGCGCGAGCTGCTGATCGAGCGGCGTGGTTTCGCGCCCGCGAAAATCACCGTACTGGCCGATGGTGTGCCTGGCGCCAGCCTGCCCACGCGGGCTGCCGTGCTCGGCGCGCTCGATGAACTCGGGCGCACGGCCAACAAGGACGACTTCGTGCTGATCTACCTGGCCGGGCATGGCAGCCAGGCGCCGGCTTATCCCAAGGAGAAGCCCAAGGCCGGCGGCCTGACTGCCAAACCCGACGGACTCGCGCAAGTCTTCCTGCCGCGCGACGTAGGAAGCTGGTCTCTGACCGAGGCCGGTGATCTCGCGCGCATTCCCAACAGCATCCAGGACTTCGAGATCAGAGACCGGGTGGACCGCATCACAGCGCGCGGCGCTTTCGTCTGGGGCATCTTCGACACCTGCCACAGCGCAACCATGGTGCGCGGTGCCGACGACGATCCCGAGGTTCGCTTTCGCAACGTGCGGCCCGAAGACCTGGGCGTGCCGCGCCGTTTGCTGGACGCCGCCGCGGACGCGCAAGCGCTCAAGAAGCCCGCTCCTGCTGATGCAATCGAACAGTCCAGCACCGAGATGGCAGCGGCCGATCGCAATGCCGGCGGCAGCGTGTTCTTCTACGCCGCGCAAACCACCCAGCAAACGCCCGAGATACGCCTGCCGCTGGGCGATCCGAACCGCCGGAGCTACGGCCTGTTCAGCTACACGCTGGTGCAGGCGCTGGAGAGCGGCGTGTCGATGAGCTATCGGCAGCTGGGCCAGTACATCCTGAGCCAGTACGGCGGCATCAACATCGGCCGCCGTCCGACCACGCCGCTGTTCTCGGGCACGCGGCTCGACACCCTGGTGATGGGCCAGCAGACCCTGCCCGTGCAGCAGTGGCGGCTCGATCTTTCTTCGCCCGCAGCAAGCCTGCCCGCGGGCGCGCTGTCGCAACTCAGCGAAGGCAGCGTCTTCGCGCTGTTGTCCGATCCGCTGGCCGACAGCAAGACGGCGCTGGGCTACGCCGTGGCGAACACGGTCGGCATGACGAGCACGACGCTGACGACCGTGACACGCGACGGCAAGCCGGCGCTGGCGGCCCGGGACATTCCTGCAGGCAGCTACGCGCGGCTGATCCACACCGCGCCGCAGCTCGCGCTGAAGGTGACGGTGGACCTCGGCGACTGCGGCGCCAACTGTGCGACGGCCGCGGCCATCGCAGCGGTGCAGGCCAAGCCGCTTGAAGGCGCCACGCTGCGCTGGCTCGCGGCGCCGGCCATCGGCGACGTGGCGATCCGCGCCTATGCCGACCACCTGCTGCTCGTGCCGCCCGCGCTGCAAGGCATGCACTGCAAGGCGCGCAAGACCGCGTCTGAGCGCGCCCGGTGCGAACAAGATCTGAGCGCGGGCTCGATGCTGCTCAAGCCCGGCAACGAAGAGGCCTTGCGAGACGCACTGCACCGCGTCTCGCGCGCCACCAACCTGATGCGCATCGCCACGCTTCGACAGCCCGGCGCGGTGGCCACGAGTCCGCTGCAACTGCGACTGACGCATCTGCGTCCCGGCGCCAGGCCCGCGCCGTTCACGGCCGATCACGTGCCGGACCTGCGCCCCGGCGATCAGGTGGAAGTGAGCTTCAGCAACACCGGCGACAAGCCGCTGGACGTGACCCTGCTTTATCTGGACGCCAACTACGGCGTGAGCGCGCTGTTCCCCGAAAGCGGGGCCAGCAATCGCCTGGAGCGCAAGGGCAGTCAGAGCCTCACGCTGAACATCAACGACGAGACCACAGGCCTGGAGCGGCTGCTGGCCATCGCCGTGGAAATGACCGAGCTGGGCGAGCGCGCGGACTTCTCCTTCCTGGCCCAGACGCCACTGCTCAATGCCCGTTCACGCGATGTGCGCAGCGCCGGCCGTGGCGAAGAAGAGTCCGACGACATGCTGGCTTTTCGTGATGCCGGCTTCTCGGACTTCCGCAGCCGCGGCGCCGGCGTCGCGCCCAAGGCCCCCAGCACGCGCACCTCGATGCAGGTGTTCAGCCTGAACATCCAGCCCTGATCCGATCAGGGCTGCGCGAGTCTCGCCAGCCCGGCGTCCTTGCCGAAGTGCACGATCAGCGGGTTCTGCAGGGCCGCGGGCTCGCGGCGCGCGCTGCCCGCGACTGAAGCTCCGCGGCTCTCGCCACCGCTGCCGCCACCCGCCTTGCTAACGGTCTGCCTGCGCGCATAGTCGCCCAGCTCCACAACGGACAGGATGCGGTCATGGTTCGCATCGGCCTCGGGCGCGTTCAGGCCCGCGAGCAGCTGGCCGGTGAACAGGCCGTTGCCGCGGCCGTCGCTGTCCAGCGCATGCTCGGTGGCCTGTGCCGATGCGTACAGATGCAGGCCCATATTGCGCGCCAGCGTGGTGATGCGCGCGTCGTAGAGGCCGGAGATCTTGGCGTCGAGCGCGCCGGACTGGCAGGTGTCGAAGATGAAGAGCTGGGTCATCGCGCGGATGGCGCGGCTCTTGTCGAGGATGTCGTTGGAGCTGATTAGCTGCAGCTTGTCGGCGCAGCGCGGATCGGCGCAGGCGATGTCGTAGGGCACGATGCCGAAGACCCCGGCGCTGTTGGTCGTGCCGTGGCTGGCGACGAACCACACGAGCGTGTCCTCGGGCCGGGCCAGGCGCGCGATGTCGTCGAGTTTTTGCAGGATCGCAGCGCGGGTGGCCGCGGCGTCCGAGAGGAACAGCGCCGCGCCGTCGCCCGGCAAAGTCACATGGATGTTCTCCGGCTTGAACAGGCCGCTCGCCTTGGCCGCATAGGCGCGCGCAAAGTCCTGCGCGTCCTTGACGGCATTGCCGAGTTTTCCGAAGGTCTGCTGCACCGGCGAGAACTGGTTGACGCCCACGGCCAGGATCCACAACTGCGGCTCGCGCCGCGCCAGTTCGCTCGTGAAGCCGAGCTTCTCGGCCATGCCCTGGATCGTGTTCTCGGCATTGAAGGCGATGACGGACAGCTCGTTCAGTTCGCCCGGAATCGCGTCGAATTCCACCTCTCCTTCGCAGGCCTTGGTGTCCTTGAAACGGCAGAGTCGCTGCTGGCTCGTGGTCACAACGCCCGCATCGCCACCGCTGCCCACGCCATCCTTGTAGACACCGTCCGAAGCCAGCAGCTTGCCGTTCAGGAACACGCGCACTTCGCCGATGCCGCCGCCACCGTCCTGCACGCGAAACGCGAGGCGCAGGCGCGCTTGTGTCTGCGGCGCCGAGCTGCCGAGCGAGAGCTGCACATCGCGCGGCGGCGGCGACTTCATCGCCGTCTCGAAGCTCACGCCGCGCGTGTCCTGCGCGATGTCTTCGCCGATGAGCTTGCGATGCACCAGGTCGGGACGGAAGAACACATCCCAGAACTCGGCCACGCCGCGCACATCGCGGCCCTGCACCACGTTGATGGCATCGGCCGCCTCAAAAGATGAGGCGTTGAAATAGCCCTCGGGCGTCATCACCACCCAACCCGTTTCGCCGAGGTCGATGAAGCGTCCCAGCTCGGCGCCATCGGCCACGCGCCACAGCCGAGAGGTCTTGTCGGCGCTGGCCGAGAACAGCAGCCGGCCATCGGGCGAAAAGCTCACGTCTTCCACCCAGTGGCTGTGGCCGCGCAGGCGCTGCTGCAACTGTCCCGTGGCCGTATCCCACAAGCGAATCAATCCGTCCTGGCCGCCGGCCGCCAGGCGCTGTCCATCGGGCGAGAAAGCCAGGGCGAGTCCGTTGATGGCGCTCGGATCTTCGAGCGTCGCGCGCACCGCGCTGCTGGCCACGTCCCACAGCAGGATGCGGCCCGCTTCGCTGGTGGCCAGCGTGCGTCGATCGGGCGAGAACACGATGCCGCGAACCGGCGGGCCGCGCAGCGTTTGCAGGCGCCGGCCATCCGCCACGCGCCACAGCGTGATCGCGCTTTCCGATGCGACAGCCAGCAGCGCGCCGTCGGCCGAGAAGACGAGTTGATCGATGTGTCCATCGGCAGGCGTCAAGCTGCGCTTGCCTTGCTTGTAGAGCAGCACGACGGTGTCGGCCGGCATCGCTTTCTTACTGCCCATCATCGGCAGGTTCTCGGGCGTGTAGGCCACGATGCGATCGTCCGCAGAAGCAGCCATCACGCCGTGATCGGGGATCTCGGGATGACTTTGCAAGGCGCCGCTGTTGGCGCCCAGCAGCTCCAGGCGCTTGCCGCTGCGGATGTCCCAGCGCCCCGCTTGCAGCGCGTCATCGATCAGTGTCACCGCGTCGCCGCGGGCCGAAAATTTCGCCTGCAAAGTCCAGCGACCATGGCCGCTCAAGCTGCGAAGCAAACGTCCATCGTCGCCGCTCCACAGGCGGATCCTGCTGTCGTCCGCAGCCGCGGCGCCGGTGGCGATCAAGCGTCCATCGGGCGAAAAAGCCGGGCTCAGCGCACCCTCCATGCGATGCATCAGGCGGCCCGTTTCGGCGTCCACCACGCTGCAGATCTTGTCGACCTCGACCAGCAACCGACGGCCATCGGGCGAGAAGGACAGGCTGTCCACACCGAGCGCGTATTCGGTGACTTTCGTGCTCAGCAGCCGCTCGCCCGAGGTCACGTCCCACAGCGCGATGGTCTTGTCGGCACTACCGGATGCGAGGCGGCGACCATCGGGCGAAAAGGCCAGCGTCCTCACGCCCTTGTCGTGTCCGCTCAGCCAACGCAGGACGCGGCCGCTGGCCACATCCCAGACAGCGATGCGCTTGTCGCTCAGGCCCGCGGCGATGAGCGTACCGTCGGGCGAGGGCGTCAGCTTCACGGCGGCGGGAAAGCCGGGAAAGGAAAAGCTCTTGATCAAGGCGCCGGTCTGCACATCCCACATCGTCAGGCTGCTGTCCGAGCCGCCGGCGATCAAGCTTGCGCCATCAGGCATGAAGGCAATCGATGCGAGCGTGGTCGGGCGACCGGTCAGGGTCTTGCGCAGCGCGCCTGTGGCCAGGTCCCACAGTTGGATGGTGAAGGGTTCGCCGCGCGCGCCCTGGGCAAAGCCGAAGGTGGCGAGCGTCTTGCCGTCGGGCGAGACGAGGAGCGCGGCCGGGCCGTGATCATGGCCGGTATCGAGACTGCGGAATTCGCGGCCACTGCGCACGTCCCAGAACTTGACTTGGGCATCGCCGCCGGCCGACAGCAGGGTCTGGCCATCCGGCGTGAAGCTCACGTGCGTGGCGCCAAGCGTCAGCCCGGACTGCACGCGCAGTTCGACCGGCGCGGCCCAGCCCGGCAGCGCAAGAAGCAGCAGTGTGAAAAGCAGCCAGGCCCGCATCGAAATCCCTTGAGTGATTGCCGCAACGGCGGGCCTCCCCGCGCTGACGCCGCCAGGAATCGAAGTTAGCATGGCTGCCGCTTCAGCAAGGACTCGATTCATGATGATCAGAACGCGCCCACATCGCCACGCACTGTGTGCCGGGCTCATGCTGGCCATCGCCGCTGCCGCCTTGCCGGCGCGGGCGTTGGACCTGGTCACGAAGGAAGAGGCCGCGCGGCCGCAGGCTGATGAGCCGAACTGGCGCAGCATCACCCGCGGCCCGACGGTGACGGTGGAACAGCCCACGGCCGAGAAGGGCGCTGCGCTGCGCTCGCCCTTGCAGCTGAAGGTCGCCTTCAAGGCCCATGGCGGCGCGAAGATCGACTTGAGCAGCGTGCAGCTGACCTACCTGAAGGTTCCCGCCGTGGATCTCACCCAGCGCATGCGCGCCGGCATCGCCACCACCGGCATCTCGCTGGCCGGTGTTTCCCTGCCGCCGGGCCAGCATCGCATCCAGCTGCATGTGGCCGACAGCGAAGGCCGCGAAACCGATTCCGTGCTGACGCTCGACGTCGCGCAATGAACTGCCCCTACTGCATCAGCGCGATCGACGACGCGGCACTCGCCTGCCCGCACTGCACACGCGACCTCTACCTGTTCAAGCCGCTGCTGGCGCGCATCCAGTCGCTGGAATCGGCCTTGGCGGATGCCGCTGCGCGCATCGGCAGCCTGGAAGCACGGCCCATGGTCGCGCCGGCGGGCGAAGCCAACGCGGCCGTTGTGCAGCAGCAGGACGCGGCTGCGGCCCTCGTCTTGCCGATGTTCCCGACCTGGCTCCTGCTGGCCATTCCGCTCGCGCTGCTGCTGATCGCCCACTTCATCGTCGTCGTCGTGCTCGACTCGAACGAACTCTGGCTGCGCCTGGCCTCGCTGGCGATTCCGCTGCCGTTTGGTTTCCTGCTGCTGCGCGGCTCGCAAGGCGGCGCTTGGGCGCGGCCTCTGTTGATGTCCGCCGGCGTCTCGGCCTTGGCCGTGCTGGGCATGAACATTGCGCTGGGCCTGAGCTTCAACTCGGCCCTGCTGCCTGTCAGCGCCCATGACTGGCGCGAGACCGGCTTCTACGCGGCCAGCATTTTCCTGAGCTTCGTCACGGGCATGGTCGTCAGCAGCCATCGCGGTCGCCAGACACTGGCCCAGCTTCAAAAGCACGCACTGGTGCTGCGCATGGTCGGCGCAGTCTGGGGTGCGGCGCGCGATCCGGCCAAGCTGCAGAAGCAGATCGACGCCATGCACAGCCTGTTCACAACCCTGGCCGCCACCGGCACGGCCGTGGCTTCGGTCGGCAGCTGCCTGCTCAGCGTGTTCGGCAAATAGATTGACGCGCAAGCGAAGCAGCTACGCTTGCGCCATGCGCATTATTTTCATCACCGCCCTCACCGCCTGCCTTGGCCTTGCCGCTCCGCCGGCCCGGCCCGCCGAAGTCGTCAAGCCCTCCAGCGCCGCGCCCAATGTGACCGTGCTGGCCGAGAAGCTCGCCATGCCCGGCCTGAACCGCGAGCGTGGCCTTCGCATCTACCTGCCGCCGTCCTATGCCAAGTCGCCAGCGAAGCGCTACCCCGTGCTCTACATGCACGACGCGCAAAATCTTTTTGATGCGGCGACCAGCTTTGCCGGCGAATGGGGCGTGGACGAAACGCTGAACGAGCTCGCGGCGAAACAGGGGCTAGAGCTGATCGTCGTGGGCATCGACAACGGCGGCGAGCAGCGCCTGTCCGAGCTGACTTTCTTCCCTTCCGGCGCCTCGCCCAAGCCCGAAGGCGAGGCCTATCTTCGCTTCATCGTCGAGGTGGTCAAGCCCTTGGTGGACCAGCGCTATCGCACGCTGCCGGACCGCGCCCACACCGGCATGATGGGCAGTTCGCTCGGCGGGCTCATCACCCACGCGGCCTTGTTGCGTTATCCGCAGGTCTTCGGCCGCTTGGGATTTTTCTCGCCGTCCTACTGGGCCAGCATGCGCATGTATGACGAGGCCGGCCTGACGCCCGTGCCGAAGGACACGCGCATTTATCTCTACGCCGGTGGCAGCGAAGGCGGCGGCATGGACACCGATGCGCTTCACATGAGCGGCCGGCTGATGCAGGCCAACCCCGACACGCCGATCGAGATCCGCATCGCGCCGCTGGCCCAGCACAACGAGGCCGCATGGCGCGCCGAATTCCCGCGCGCCGTGAGCTGGCTCTTTTTTCCAGCCGCGCCATGACGACAACGAGCATTCTTTGCATCGGTGGCGCGAATGTGGACCGCAAGCTGCGGCTGCTGCAGACCGCGCATCCGGGCTCCAGCAATCCCGCCTTGATGAGCGAATGCGCCGGCGGCGTGGCTCGCAATGTGGCGGCGAATCTGGCGGCCCTGGGCCTGCCCGTGCAGTTGCTGACCGCCGTGGGCGACGACGCCAACGCGCGCCTGCTGCTGGCTGGTCTGCAGGACGGCGGCAGCGTCCGGATGGATGGCGTGGCGAGCGACAGCTACACGGCCGTGCTCGATCCGCAAGGCCAGTTGGTGATCGGCCTGGCGGCCATGCCTCTGGTCGAGCACATCACGCCGGAACGTCTGCCTAACGAGTTAGCTGCACTGACCGTGTTCGACCTCAACCTGCCTGCGGTCAGCATCGCCGCCTTGCTGGCCCGCGCGGGCTCGAATCGTCTTGTGGCCGTCGCCGTTTCCGAACCCAAGATGGCGCGCCTGCCGCAGGACCTGCGCGGCCTGCATGCGCTGCTGCTGAACGAAGGCGAACTCGATCAGACCCCGGGCCTGGCGGATCTGCATGCACGCGGCGTGGCGCGCATCGCCGTCACGCTCGGCGAGCGCGGCGTGCTGCTCAGCGAGGCCGGTCTTGCACCACAACAACTCCCGGCCGCGGCCATCACGGTGGCCGAGGTCACCGGCGCGGGCGATGCCTTTGCCGCGGGCGTCTGCGCCGGGCTCTGGCAGGATGAGGACTGGCCGACGGCCTGCAAGCGTGGCTTGAGCCTCGCCAGCGCCGTCCTGCAAAGCACATCGAGCACCTTATGAAAAATCTGATCGCCTATTCCCCCGAAGTGGCCGCCGCGCGCGAAGCCGGCCTGCCCCTGGTCGCGCTCGAATCGACCATCATTTCCCACGGCATGCCCTATCCGCAGAACGTGCAGACCGCGCGCGAGGTCGAGCAGATCATTCGCGATCACGGCGCCGTGCCGGCCACGATTGCGGTGCTGAACGGCAAGGTCCGCGTGGGGCTGACCAACGAGGAGCTGGAACTGCTCGGCCAGTCGCCCGATGCGATGAAACTCTCGCGCCGCGACCTCGCTTATGGCCTGAGCAGCGGCAAGGTCGGCGCCACCACTGTGGCCGCCACCATGATCTGCGCGCGGCTCGCCGGTATCGAAGTGTTCGTGACCGGCGGCATCGGCGGCGTGCATCGCGGTGCGCCCGAGTCCTTCGACATTTCGGCCGATCTGCAGGAGCTGGCGCAGACGCCGGTGGCCGTGGTGTGCGCCGGCGCCAAGAGCATTCTCGACATCGGCCTCACGCTCGAATACCTGGAAACACAAGGCGTGCCCGTGGTCGCCGTGGGCCAGGAAAACTTTGCCGCCTTCTACACGCCCGACAGCGGCTTCAAGGCCGATTTCCGCATCGACGACCCGGCTGATATCGCGCGCTTCATCCACACGAAATGGGCGTTAGGTCTTGCGGGCGGTGTCGTCATCAGCAACCCCGTGCCGGCGGCCGACGCGATGCCGCGCGAGCGCATCGAAGCGATCACTCGCCAGGCCCTGCAGGAATGCGAGGAACAGGGTGTGACAGGCAAGCGTGTGACGCCCTTTCTGCTGGCCCGCATCAAGGCGCTTACTGGGGGTGACAGCTTGGCCACCAATATCGCGCTGGTGAAGAACAATGCACGCGTTGGCGC
>FSVW01002868.1_pt1 | contig 11028 bp, 9 predicted proteins | sample 1637551 | NCBI WGS metagenome assembly FSVW01 (sample SAMEA3914814, study PRJEB12502) | metagenome | biome: forest; material: soil | place: USA | collected 2011-09-16 | depth 0.1 m | reverse complement strand
GTCCACTTCCTGCCCAGGTACGGGCTCCAGTCGGTCGCATACTTGCTCTTGAAGTTGGTCAGCACCGGATCGACCGTGTGGCGACCTTCGTCCATCGCAGCGCGGAAGGCCTTGGAGATCGCGTCCGGGCCGTCGGCCGGCAGCACGCCTTGCGCCACCAGCTTCTCGCCGTAGAGCCGGCGGGTGCCGGGGTGCTTGGCGATGCTCTTGTACATCAGCGGCTGGGTCAGCGCGGGCGTGTCCTGCTCGTTGTGGCCCAGCTTGCGGAAGCAGACGATGTCGACGACCACATCCTTCTTGAACTGCTGGCGGTATTCAAGCGCCAGCTGTGTGCACAGCACGACCGCTTCCGGGTCGTCGCCGTTCACGTGCATCACCGGCGCCTCGATCATCTTGACGACGTCCGAGCAGTACAGCGTCGAGCGCGAGTCGCGCGGGTCGCTGGTGGTGAAGCCGATCTGGTTGTTGATGACGATGTGGACCGTGCCGCCGGTGTAGTAGCCGCGGGTCTGCGCCAGCGCCAGCGTTTCCATCACGACACCCTGGCCGGCAAAGGCCGCATCGCCGTGCACCAGCACCGGCAACACTTGCGCGCCTTCGACGTCGCCACGGCGATCCATCCGCGCCTTGACCGAGCCTTCGACGACCGGGTTCACGATCTCGAGGTGCGAGGGGTTGAAGGCCAGCGACAGGTGGACCGGGCCGCCAGGCGTGGTCACGTCGCTGGAGAAGCCCTGGTGGTACTTGACGTCGCCCGAGGGCAGGTCTTCCGGCGCCTTGTGCTCGAACTCGGCGAACAGGTCGGCGGGCATCTTGCCCAGCGTGTTGACCAGCACGTTCAGGCGGCCGCGATGGGCCATGCCAATGACGATCTCCTGCACGCCCTTGGCGCCGGCGCGCTGCACCAGCTCGTCCATCGAGACGATGAAGCTCTCGCCGCCTTCCAGCGAGAAACGCTTCTGGCCGGTGTACTTGGTGTGCAGATAACGCTCAAGTCCCTCGGCAGCAGTCAGCTTGCCGAGGATGTGCTTCTTCTTCTCGGGCGAGAAGGTCGGCTTCGAGCGCACGGTCTCCAGGCGCTCCTGCCACCAGCGCTTTTCCACCTGGTCGGTGATGTGCATGAACTCGGCGCCGACCGAGCCGCAATAGGTCTCGCGCAAGGCCTGCATGATCTCCCGCAGGGTCATGGTCTCGGCCTTGCTGAAATACGTGTTCGTCGCGCTGAAGGCGATGTCCATGTCGGACTCGCTCAGGTCGTAGAACGCCGGCTCCAGCTCGGGAATCTTCGGGCGCTCGGTGCGCTTGAGCGGGTCGAGGTCGGCCCAGCGGGAACCGACATTGCGATAGGCCGCGATCAGCGATTGCACGTGCACCTGCTTGCGCGCGACGGCCAGTTCGGCGCTGGAAGCCTTGTTGCCGAAGGCGTTGGCCTTGGCGCGCTGGGCGAAGGATTCGATCACCGGCGCGTGGGGCACGTCGCGGGCTTCGCTGCCGTCTGTCGCCGGCACGTGCTGGAGGGCGTCGAAATACGCGCGCCAGTTGTCGGGCACGGAGCCCGGGTTGTCGAGGTAGGCCTCGTACATCTCTTCGACGTAGGGCGCATTGCCTCCGAACAGGTAGGAGTTCGACCTGTATTGCTGCATCGTCATATTTCGCTCACCTCTCGCCCTGGTTTCCAGGACATTGGCTGGTTGTCAATAAACCTTCCGCGGCACGGCTCGACCGGTTTGCGGATTGCGACCCACCTCCGCTGTTGCCAGCAAAAGGGACGGGAAGGACCTAAATTCTCAAAACCGGGGCGACTGTAGCACCAAGTGCTAACCCTAGGAACAAGCGGGTACAAGCTCTGTCTTAGACTCCCGGCGTTTCCTATTCGGAGTGTCCCATGCAAGTTGGTGTTGTCGATTACAGGGCCGCAGATGCTGCGGAGCAATTCACGCGTTCGTTGCACGAGACGGGCTTCGGCGTGCTCATCAATCACCCGATCCAGCAAGCCCTCGTCGAGAAGATATATGCGGACTGGCTGGCCTTCTTCAACTCCGATGAAAAGCAGGGTTATGCCTTTTCCAAGGAAACGCAGGACGGCTGGTTTTCCACAGCCATATCAGAAACCGCCAAGGGACATTCGCACAAGGACCTCAAGGAGTACTTCCATATTTACCCTTGGGGCCGTATTCCTCCCACCTTGAAGGCGGATGCCGATGCGTACTACGCGCAGGCCAACACGCTGGCGCAGGAACTGCTGTCCTGGGTCGAGCGCTACACGCCGCCGGATATCTCGAAGCACTACCGCGAGCCGCTGTCGAACATGATCCAGGGCAGCCGGCATACGCTGCTCCGCGTGCTGCGCTACCCGCCGCTGACCGGCCAGGAGCCGGCGGGCTCGCTGCGCGCCGCTGCGCATGGCGACATCAACCTGCTGACGATCCTGCCCGCCGCCAACGAGCCCGGCCTGCAGGTTCAGGCCAAGAGCGGTGAGTGGATGGACGTGCCGAGCGATTTCGGCATGCTGATCATCAACATCGGCGACATGCTGCAGGAAGCCTCGCAGGGCTACTACCCGTCGACCCAGCATCGCGTGGTCAATCCGAGCGGCGAAGGCGCGAAGAAGAGCCGCGTCTCGCTGCCGCTGTTCCTGCATCCGCGTGCCGACGTGGTGCTGTCGGACCGCTACACCGCACACGAATACCTCACGGAGCGCCTGCGGGAGCTGGGTGTCAAGACCTGACCCCACGCAAACGTAACGGCCCGCCTAAGATCGGGACCATGAGCCTGGTCCTATCCGATTTCGAACGCCGCATGCTGCCCTTCGTCGGCCTGCAGGCGGCGGTCAGCGCGCTCGGCAGCTTTGCCGGCGTCTTCGTCCATGCCGGTTTCGGTGCCGCTGGGGTGGCGCGTTATGCCGCGATGATGCTGGGCACCGCCTCGCTGCTGATCGTGCTGTCCTTCGCCCTGGGCATGCGCATGCGCATCAGCGCCACCCGGCTGATCCAGGCCGGGTTCGCCGTGCCCGCCGTACTGCTCTGGTGGGCCGACGGCCGGCCCGACGTGCTGGCGCTGTCCATCGGCAGCTTCCTCGGCCTGACCTGGGGTGCGCGCCACTGGCTGGAGCTGCAATGCCTGGGCAACGCTGAACGTGACAGTTATGCCACCCATGCGATCGCGTTGGCGGTCGGTGTGGCGCTGCTCGGTGCGCTGGCGGTGAGCATCATGCTGTCAGCCACTGGCGAGGCGCACGCGCCGGTCTATCGGATGTTCGCGCTGATGAGCATCGTCGGCGTGCTGCTGTCCGGCCGCCATCTGCCCGAAGCGCCGCTGGTGCGGCTGGAAAAACCGAGCGAGGTGCTGAAACAACCGGCCTACAAGGACTGCCTGCCACTGTTCTTCCTCGAATCCGGCCTGATCGGCATCGCCCTGGTGCTGACCGCCAATGGCGCGGTGCACTCGCTGGCCAGCGCCAGCAACTTCGGCTGGGCCGTCAGCGCCGCGACCGCGGCCGGGGCGGTCGCGCTGCGTGCGCTGCACGGCCGGCGACACAGCGACAACCGGGTCGGCTGGATGCAGGCCGCCTGCACGGGCATCGTCTGTGCGGCCGTGCTGCTCGGCGCCAGCGCGGTGATTCCGGCGCTGTTCGTCCTGCACCTGTTGACGCAGGCGGCCGTCGGGCCTTTCTGGTCGGCCAGCGAGCACGTACTGAACCAGCGCGCGATGGACATCCACGGCGCCGTGGGCGACCGCATCATTGCGCGCGAGGGAGCCCTGGGCATCTTCCGTTTCATCAGCCTCGGCCTGTTCTGGTGGGCCACACAAAGCCTCGACGATCACCAGCGCCTGATCGCCGGCGCCAGCCTGATGGGCCTGGCCGCGGTGCTCGAATTCCGCCTCGGCCGGCGCTGGCTGGGCACGCATCCGGGGTCGGTGCCGGTCACCGATTGATCGATCGATCGAACATGGCCGCCCATCAGGTCATCCATATCCATCCGGATGCGCCGCCGAAGCCGCGAGAAGGCCAGCCCTGCAACGGCTGCGGTGTCTGTTGCCTGGCTGAGCCCTGCCCTGTCGGCATGGTCGTGAGCCTGAAACGGCATGGAACTTGCCGGGCCTTGCGATGGTCAGATGAAGAAACGCGTTATCTGTGCGGCCTGATGATCAAGCCGGGACTGGCAGGCCGGCTGATCAAGGCTCTGGCCGGGCGCTGGATCGCCGCGGGCATCGGCTGCGATTCCAGCCTTGAGCCCCAAGGGCAAACCACCAGCCGGGAGGGCAAGACGCGGCACTAGCATCGATCAACGACAGCAGCCAAGGAGCGGACCGATGAAATTGCGAAGTCTCAAATCATCCCTTGGCGCAATCGCGCTGAGCCTGGCGGCCGCAGGCCTGGTGTCTACGGCCCAAGCCGTCCCGCTGCGCTGGGCGGCCACCAACGACGTGCTGACCCTCGACCCGCACTCTCAGGACCATGCGACCACGCACGCGATCCTGCAGCATGCCTATGAGGGCCTGACGCGCTACGACGCCAAGTACCAGATCGAACCTTGCCTGGCCACGAAATGGACCTACACCAGCCCCACCCAGGTGCGCTTCGAGCTGCGCAAAGGCGTCAAATTCCATGACGGCACTGCCTTCACCGCGGACGACGTGATCTTCTCGTTCAACCGCATCAAGCAGCCGCAGGGCACCTTGCAGATCTATGTCTCGGGCATCAAGGAGATCAGGAAGGTCGACGACAACACAATCGACATGATCCTCGACGCGCCGAACCCGATCCTGCTGCGCAACCTGATCGACTTCCGCATCATGAGCAAGGCCTGGGCGGAGAAGAACCGCGCCACGAATATCCAGGACTTCAAGGCCAAGGAGGAGAACTACGCCTCGCGCAATGTGATGGGCACCGGCCCGTACAAGATCACCGCCTGGGTGCCGGACCAGAAGATCACGATGACGATCAACAAGGACTGGTGGGACACCAACAAGGGCAACATCACCGAGCTGACCTACCTGCCGATCAAATCGGAGCCGACCCGCGCCGCCGCCCTGCTTTCAGGCGACGTCGACCTGGTCAGCGATGTGCCGCCGCAAGACGTGCCCAAGCTGAAGGCCGACACCAAGGTCAAGATCATGGAAGGCAGCGAGGTCCGCACCGTCTTCTTCGCGATGGACCTGGGGTCGGACGAGTTGCGAGGCTCGAACATCAAGGGCAAGAACCCGTTCAAGGACAAGCGGGTGCGCGAGGCGCTGAACATCTCGATCGACCGCGAGGCGATCAAGCGCACGATCATGCGCGGCCTGTCGATCCCGGCCGGCATCATGGTGGCGCCCGGCGTCAACGGCAACACGCCCGACATCGATACGCCGCCCAAGCCCGACTACGAGAAGGCGAAGAAACTGCTCGCCGAGGCCGGCTACCCGAGCGGCTTCGAGATCCCGATGAACTGCCCGAACAACCGCTACGTCAACGACGAGCAGATCTGCATCGCCGTGGTCGCCATGTGGTCCAAGATCGGCGTCAAGGCCAACCTGGTCGCGCAGCCGATGTCCATCCACAGCCAGACCTTCCAGCGCGGCGAGGCTCCGCTGTACATGCTGGGCTGGGGCGTCTCGACCTACGACGCGCAGTACGAGCTGCAGGCGCTGGCGCACACCCGCACCGGCGGGCAGGACGGCAGCTTCAATTTCTCGAAAGTCAGCGACAGCAAGCTCGACGCGCTGATCGATGCAATGAAGACCGAGACCGACGTGGCCAAGCGCAATGCGCTGATCCGAGAGGCCTTGCTGCGGCAGCGCGACGAGGTGCTGTTCCTGCCGATCCACCACCAGGTGCGGCCCTGGGCGATGAAGACGAATGTCGAGACGGTCTACCGCTCAAACGACCGACCCGAGGCCCGCTTCACGACGGTGAAGTGACGCGATGCCGGCGCAAGCGCTTCGGCCGCCCGAGATCTACGTTGCCGACACCGGTACGGCCAAGGGCCGTGGCGTGTTCGCCGTGCGGGCCTTCGCGGCCGGGGAACTCGTCGAGACCAGCCCGGTGGTGCTGTGCGGCAGCAAGCGGGCAACGATCCCGATGGCGCTGCGCCGCTACTTGTTCGACTGGGGATCGCTGGCGCAGGTCGAGCAGTCCTGCGCCATGGTGCTGGGCTACGGCAGCATGTACAACCATGCCAACCCGGCGAGCCTGCGCTTCGAGGCCGGCAGGCAAGACCTGACCCTGCATTTCCTCGCCGTGCGTGACATTGCCGCGCACGAGGAGTTGACGATCAACTACAACGCCATGGCCGGCGAGCACGAATCGATCGTCGACCACTGGTTCACCGCCATGGGGATCCAACGCCTGCCTTGATGCCTGCGCCGGATCGGGCCGATCAGGCCAGGCTCAGGCGCTTTCGCGCCGCGAGATATTCGCTGGCCAGGCGCTGCACGAAAACGCGGGTCGGCACCACTTCGCGCACCGCGCCGATGCCCTGGCCGCTGCCCCATATGTCCTTCCAGGCCTTGGCCTTCGAGCCCTCGCCGCCGCCGAAGTTCATCGTGCTCGGGTCGCTCTCGGGCAGCTTGTCCGGGTCCATGCCGGCGGCGACAATCGAGCCGCGCAGGTAGTTGCCGTGCACGCCGGTGAAGAGGTTGCTGTAGACGATGTCGTCGCTATTGCTCTCGACGATCATCTGCTTGTAACCATCCGGTGCACGTGCCTCTTCGGTGGCGATGAAGGCCGAGCCGACGTAGCCGAAATCGGCACCCATGGCCTGCGCCGCCAGCACCGCATCGCCCGAGGCGATGGCGCCGGAGAGAGCGATGGGGCCGTCGAACCATTCGCGGATTTCCTGGATCAGCGCGAACGGCGACAGCACGCCGGCATGGCCGCCGGCACCGGACGCGACCGCGATCAGGCCGTCGGCACCCTTCTCGATCGCCTTCTTCGCGAACTTGTTGTTGATGATGTCGTGCAGCACGACGCCACCCCAGGCGTGCACCGCGTTGTTGACGTCCTCGCGCGCACCGAGGCTGGTGATGATGATCGGCACCTTGTACTTGGCGCAGACGGCCATGTCGTGCTCGAGCCGGTCATTGCTTTTGTGCACGATCTGGTTGATGGCGAAGGGCGCGGCCGGCTTGTCCGGGTTGGCCTTGTTGTAGGCGGCCAGCTCGGTCGTGATCTCGTTGAGCCATTCATCGAGCAATTCGGCCGGGCGGGCATTGAGCGCGGGCATCGAGCCGACGACGCCGGCCTTGCACTGCTCGATCACCAGCTTCGGGTTGCTGATGATGAACATCGGCGAGGCGATGATCGGCAGGGGCAGGTTCTGCAGAACGGGGGGCAGGTGCGACACAGGTTGTCTCCGTTGATTCTTGGCGTTAGGGACCAGGCTCAGAAAGCGTCGAGCGGCATCGCGGTGACGCTGTCGGCGCCTTCGACGATGGCGTCGCGCAGACCGCCGGCACGGCTCAGAATGTGCTCGGCATAGAAGCGCGCGGTGGCGATCTTGGCGCTCATGAAGTCGGCATCCTCGCCGGCGGCGAGTTGGTCTTCGGCCACCATCAGCGAGCGGGCCATCTGCCAGCCGGCGACCAGGTTGCCGGCCAGCATTAGGTAGGGCACGGAGCCGGCATAGGCGGCATTCGGATTGGTCTTGCCGTTCTTCGCGATGAAGTCGACCGCGTCGAGATAGGCCTCGCGCGCAGCCTTCAGACGCTTCAGCGTGGCTTTGGCAGCGGCGCTATTGCTGCGCTCGGCGAGTTCGCCTTCGGTGCGCTCGATCTGCGCGGCCACGGCGCGGGCCATGGCGCCGCCGTCGCGCGTGGTCTTGCGGCCGACCAGGTCGTTCGCCTGGATCGCGGTCGTGCCTTCGTAGATGGTCAGGATCTTGGCATCGCGGTAGTACTGGGCCGCGCCGGTTTCCTCGATGAAGCCCATGCCGCCATGGACCTGCACGCCGAGGTCTGTCACCTCCAGGCTCATCTCGGTGCTGTAGCCCTTGACCAGCGGCACCATGAATTCGTAGAAGGCCTGGCTCTGCTTGCGAGTCTCGGCGTCCTCGTGATGATGGGCCGCGTCGTAGGCCGCGGCAGCAACGATGGCCATCGCGCGCGAGCCTTCGGTCAACGAACGCATCGTCATCAGCATACGGCGCACGTCGGGGTGGTGGATGATCGCGGCGCTGCCGTTCACCGAGCCGTCGACCGGGCGGGACTGCACGCGATCGCGCGCGTAGGCCACGGCCTTTTGATAAGCGCGATCTGCCTGGGCGATGCCCTGCATGCCGACGGCGAAACGGGCCGAGTTCATCATGATGAACATGTATTCGAGGCCGCGGTTTTCTTCACCGATCAGGTAGCCGACGGCGCCACCGTTGTCGCCGAATTGAAGCACTGCCGTCGGGCTCGCCTTGATGCCCATCTTGTGCTCGATCGACACGCAGTGCGCATCATTGCGCGCACCGGGCGTGCCATCGGCATTGAACATGAACTTCGGCACGATGAAGAGGCTGATGCCCTTCACGCCTTCCGGTGCGCCGGCCACGCGGGCGAGCACCAGGTGGACGATGTTGTCCGCCATGTCGTGCTCGCCATAGGTGATGAAGATCTTGGTGCCGAAGATCTTGTAGCTGCCATCAGGCTGCGGCTCGGCGCGGGTGCGCACCAAGGCAAGATCTGACCCCGCCTGCGGCTCGGTGAGGTTCATCGTGCCGGTGCTGCGGCCGTCGATCAGCTGCGGGATGTAGAGCGCCTTCTGCTCGTCCGAGCCGGCGGTCAGCAGCGCTTCGATCGCGCCATCGGTCAGGATCGAGACCAGGGCGAAGCTGAGATTGGCACTGTTGCTCATCTCGGAGCAGGCAGCGCCGATTGTCTTGGGCAAGCCCTGGCCGCCGAAATCATCCGGGTGCTGCAGGCCCTGCCAGCCGCCTTCAGTGAACTGCCTGAAGGCCTCCTTGAAGCCGGGCGTGGTGAAGACCTTGCCGTCCTTGAACCATGACGGATTCCGGTCGCCCTCGACGTTCAGCGGCGCGATCACGTCTTCGTTGAGCTTGGCGCATTCTTCGAGCACGGCCTGCGCGGTGTCGAGGCCGAAGTCCGCGAAAGCGGGGATCTGCTCAGTCAGGTTCTGCAGGCCGGCGAGGTGCTGCATGTCGAACAGCATGTCTTTGACGGGGGCGCGGTAGGTCATCTCAATGTCTCCAGATACAACAAGGGCGCCGCGACCGTGGAGTCGGGCGCCCTCAGGCTCAATTCTTGTTTCGGATTACAGGCTGTTCACCAGCTCGGGCACGGCCACGAACAGGTCGGCTTCCAGGCCGTAGTCAGCCACCGAGAAGATCGGCGCTTCGGCGTCCTTGTTGATCGCGACGATCACCTTGGAGTCCTTCATGCCGGCCAGATGCTGGATCGCGCCGCTGATGCCGCAGGCGATATAGAGCTGCGGCGCGACAATCTTGCCGGTTTGGCCGACCTGCCAGTCGTTCGGCGCATAACCCGCATCCACAGCGGCACGCGAAGCGCCCAGAGCGGCGCCGAGCTTGTCGGCCAACGGGGTCAGCACTTCCATGAATTTTTCGTTCGAGCCCATTGCGCGACCACCGGAAACGATGATCTTCGCGGCGGTCAGCTCGGGACGGTCGCTCTTGGTCACCTCGCGGCCGGCGAAGCTCGACTTGCCGGAATCGGCAGCGGCAGCGATCGTCTCGACAGCGGCGGAACCACCGGTGGCAGCCGCCGGATCGAAGCCGGTCGTGCGAACGGTCAGGATCTTGGTGGCATCGGCCGATTGCACGGTAGCGATCGCGTTGCCGGCGTAGATCGGGCGCTCGAAGGTATCGGCGCTGATGACCTTGGTGACGTCGCTCAATTGGGCGACATCGAGCAAAGCGGCAACGCGCGGGGCGACGTTCTTGCCCGAAGCGGTGGCCGGGAAGAGGATGTGGCTGTAGTTGCCCGCGATGGCAATGACTTGCGCGGCGAGGTTTTCAGCCAGGCCGTCGGCCAACTGGGCGGCATCGGCATGCAGGACCTTGGCGACGCCGGCGATCTGCGCAGCGGCAGCAGCGGCGGCACCGGCGTTGGCACCGGCTACAAGCACATGCACATCACCGCCGCAGGCAGCGGCGGCGGTCACGGTGTTCAGGGTTGCGCCCTTGATGTGGGCGTTGTCGTGTTCGGCAATGACGAGAGCGGTCATGATGAGTCTTATCTCCAGAGTCTTTGTGAGGTACGGCTAGGCTCAGATGACCTTGGCTTCGTTCTTCAGCTTGGCGACGAGGGTCGCAACGTCAGGCACCTTGACGCCAGCACCGCGCTTGGGCGGCTCCTGGACCTTCAAGGTCTTGATGCGCGGGCTCACGTCCACGCCCAGGTCGGCGGGCTTGACCACTTCCAGCGTCTTCTTCTTGGCCTTCATGATGTTCGGGAGCGTCACATAGCGCGGCTCGTTCAGGCGCAGGTCGGTGGTGATCACGGCCGGAAGGCTCAGGGAGACGGTTTCCAGGCCTCCGTCGACTTCACGCGTTACGGCGACCTTGCCGTCGGTGACTTCGACCTTGGAGGCGAAAGTGCCTTGCGGCATGCCGGTCAGCGCAGCCAGCATCTGGCCGGTCTGGTTGCAATCGTCGTCGATCGCCTGCTTGCCGAGGATCACGAGCTGCGGCTGTTCCTTGTCGACCAGCGCCTTGAGCAGCTTGGCGACGGCCAGCGGCTGGAGTTCGAGGTCGGCCGGGGTTTCCACCAGGATCGCGCGGTCCGCGCCGATGGCCATGGCCGTGCGCAGCGTTTCCTGGCACTGGGTCACGCCGCAGGAAACGGCGATCACCTCGGTGACCACGCCTTTTTCCTTCAGCCGGACGGCTTCTTCGACGGCGATTTCGTCAAAAGGGTTCATCGACATCTTGACATTGGCGATGTCGACGCCGGTGCCGTCGCTCTTGACGCGCACCTTGACGTTGTAGTCGACCACTCGTTTGACAGGAACCAAAACCTTCATCGAAGTACTCCAGTGCTAATTGACGTTAACGTAAAGTGGATTCTACGGGTGCGATTCGC
>FSVW01004210.1_pt1 | contig 11035 bp, 9 predicted proteins | sample 1637551 | NCBI WGS metagenome assembly FSVW01 (sample SAMEA3914814, study PRJEB12502) | metagenome | biome: forest; material: soil | place: USA | collected 2011-09-16 | depth 0.1 m | reverse complement strand
GCCTGGCGACCACCTTCATCTCGCGGGTCGGACAGTTCCTGCCCGGCACCAGCATCCTGATCGACGCTTACGCCGCGAATGGCCAGGGAACGCCGATCAACAACGCCGGCCTCGTGGCCTTGCAGGGCAGTGACTCGACGCTCGCGAACTACGGCATCTATGTCGGCGACGGCGTCAACACCCGGACCATCGTCCACGTGGGTCAATCGCTCCTTGGAAAGACCGTCAAGGACTTCGGCCTCGGCCGCGACGCGATCAACGACGACGGGCAGATCACCTTCAGTGTCCTGTTCACCGACAACACGTCCGCGGTCATCGTCACCACGGGCGTGAGCCCGGTGCCCGAGCCTGGCACTGCCGCCATGTTGAGCCTGGGTGGTGTTGCGCTCCTCGCCATACGCCGGCGCCGTTCACGCGCCTGATCGTCGACGTTCGCGAACGGGTACGGCCACACCTGCAATCGCTAGCAGAATCCCGTTGCCGGCCGGATGTAGCTGACCAGCCTGACGCTGGGGTTCGATGCACGTCGTCTCCGTGCTCGGGTCGCGCAAACGCTGGCGGCGCTTGTGGCTACGCTAGCTGCGCAGTTGCTTGTTTTTCGGCGTTGTCCTTTGCACGCCTCGCCGGCCTTCGATGCACGCGCAGCTTCGGCGATGAATGCTTGCGCGCAGGCCAGACGGCCCAGAAGGGCACGAGATCATCCGAAAATCGTCAAGGACGTCATCACGTCGCCAAGAGCTTCCGAATCACTGCGGCGGCCAGCATCGAACGGTGGCGACCATTCAAAACCGACTCGCAACGTGACGCGCACCGTCCGAGGTTCGGCAGCATGGACATGCTGGTCGCTGACCGGAGCGCTTTCGCCATGCAGCTGAGACGCATAGAAGTACTCAATATCATTGACTCTTCTGTTGAACAAATTGAAGACGTCAAGAGCCAGTTCCGAGTGCGATCCGAGCACCCTGCCCAAGGTGCGGGTGACGCGAATATTTGCCGTTAGCGAAGCATCATGCGAGCGCACGCTGTCGTCTTCGATGAGCGCGCCTGAGCCGAGATAGCGCCATTGCAGACTGGCCGACCAAGGGCCTAGGTCGCGAGCGGTGACGGCAATCGAAGCAACCTTGTCCACCGCGTTCGGAATGCGTTTGCCAGCTGGATCGTTGTCCGAGAAGCGCGCGTGGGTCCAGGCCAGGTCGGCGTCGATCAGCAGCCAGGACGAAGGGACCCAGCGGTTGTTCCAACACCCAGGCGCATGCTCGGTCGGTTCAGCTCGGTGGCGCCCGCATCGCCGACGTAGACCAGTTCCGAATCGAAGTTCAGCTTCCAGACAGCCAGCGAACTCTGCAGACCCCGAATCCATTCGGTACCTGCACCGAGCCACGTACTACATCCCGATGGTGATCGTTCCCCCTTTGATGGTGGGCCATGTGCTCATTCTTGCCCGCCTGCGCTTCGGATCCAAGTACGGCATGCAGCCCTGAAGATCCCGACCGCCAACGCTCCCCGACCTCGATCGCATGGACCCGATCCGGTCCGGATAGAACGCGAAGTGCCCGCCGGGATGGCGATGTAGCACGTGGCATCCACACGCGGCCTGACCTTGATTCCCAGCGGCGCCTCAACTACTGCAGCGCGAACTCCGGCCTGACGGCGCCCATACGCGGCAAGCCCATCATCTCCCGCGCCTCGGCGGGTGTGGCGGGCTCCATGTCCATCTCGCGAATGATGCGAACGATGCGCTCGGTCAGCTGGACGTTGGTGGCCAGTTCGCCGTGCCGGTAGTAGAGGTTGTCTTCCAGGCCGACTCGCGCATGGCCACCCAGCAGTAGCGCGCTGATGTTGGCCTCCAGTTGCGAGGGGCCGATGCCGCTGACGCAGAAGATGCTGTTCTTCGGCAGGCAGTCGACCATCATCTGCAGATAGCGCGGCGAGAACGGCATCGCATTTTGAAAGGCGCGATGCACGTTCATGACGAGGTTGATGAAGGGCGGCTCGTCATCGAGCCCCTCTTCGATCAAGGTCGTGGCGTCCTGCAGGATGTGCGGGGCGCTGAAGACCTCCCACTCGGGCTTGATGCCGCGCGCCTTCATGCCGGCAGCCAGCTCGCGCCCGCGGCTCAGCGGCGTGTTCATCAGGATGTCGCGGCCGAAGAACGAGAGGTTCAGGGTGGTGGCATCCAGGGTGCACATTTCCGCGCCCGCCTCCATGCCCTTGAGCCGCTCCTCCCACAGGATCTCCCAGCTGCCATCGGGCAACTGGCCGATCATGTCGCCGTGCACACCGCCGCCGGTCGAGTTGTTGATGACGATGTCGCAGCGGGAACGGATGCGCTGGTTGATATCGCGGTATATGTCCGGGTTGCACGTCGCACCATCGTCCGGCCGGCGAGCATGGATCGCCACCACGCTGGCGCCCGCCGCGTGGCAACGCAGAACGTCGTCGGCGATCTCCTGAGGTTGCGTCGGCAGATGCGGGTTCTGGCTCTTGTGGGCCATGCCCCCGGTGGGGGCGATGGTGACGATGACTTTGCGCTTGGCCATGGCCGGAGTTCCTGTGAGAGTGAAGATTCAAGGCCGGCAGTGTTTCCTTCATGCCTGCTGAAGACAGTCGTCGCCAAGACAAAGCAGGGGCGGGCTTTCCCAGGGGAACTTTGTCCGTCGGACGACGGTGTCAGCACTCGAATGTGCTCAGAATCGAACTCGTCACTGCAAGAAGAGCCCGAACGACAGGATGAACGATTCAACGAGCACACAAGGCATGACGGTTCAGCGAGTGGCCGTCGTGGCGACCGGCGTCATCGGCGCGAGCTGGGCCGCGCACTTCCTGGCGCAAGGCCTTTACGTCGTAGCCACCGATCCGGCGCCAGATGCGGAGGAGAAGCTCCACGCCGAGATCGACTCGATCTGGCCCACACTGGAGCGTCTCGGCCTGGCCGAAGGCGCGTCGAGAGGGCGAGGCCGGCTGAGGTTCGAGCGAGACCTTGAGGCCGCCGTGCAAGGCGCGGACTTCGTGCAGGAGAACGGCCCGGAGCGGGAAGACTTCAAGATTGATCTGTTCAGACGCCTGGACGCACTGTTGCCGCCGCAGGTGATCCTGGCGTCGAGTTCATCGGGCCTGTCGACGACGCGGATCCAATCGGCCTGCGCTCATCCTGAACGCGTGGTCGTCGGGCACCCCTTCAACCCTCCGCACCTGATCCCGCTCGTCGAGGTCGTCGGAGGTCAGGGCACCTCAGAGGACACGGTTCAAAGGGCCATGGCCTTCTATGCGCATATCGGCAAACATCCGATCCGCGTTCGCCGCGAGATCAAAGGCCATATCGCGAATCGCCTTCAGGCGGCGCTGTGGCGAGAAGCCTTCCATCTGATCGAATCGGGCGCAGCCAGCGTGGAGGACGTGGATACGGCGATTGCGCAAGGGCCGGGGCTTCGCTGGGCGGTGATGGGCCCTTTCATGAACCTGCACCTGTCCGGCGGCGAAGGCGGCATCGGGCATCTGCTAGAGCACCTGGGTGGGCCGATCACGGACTGGTGGAAGGATCTCGGCCACCCCGAGCTGTCGCCGGCGCTCAAGGCCCAGGTCAGCGAAGGCGTGGTCGATGCGATGCGCGGCCGATCCAGAAGAGCTGCCGAGGCTGCGCGCGATGAGCTCCTGGTCGAGCTCATCCAGAACAAGAAGCGGCTATCGGCCGCGGACTGAGGTGCGAGGTGCCTTGGCGGCTTTGAGCGGCTTGACCGGCTGGGCCGTCCCTGCTTCTTCAGCGCGTTGGAATCCGCCGACGAAGTCTTCCCGCGCAACGGCCCAGATCGCTTCCACCTCGCCGCGATCCCAGCCGAAGGCGAGCTGTATCCCCAGCCCACGCGCGGCGGCCAGGACGGCCTCCACGCGCTGAGCAAAACCTGGCGTTGATCCGAGCACACCGCCGCAGGCGTCGGCCACGAGCTGGATCTGGCGCGTTCTCACACGGTGCTCAAGTGGCAGCAGCATCGAGCGCAGCTGGAGGTCGGAACGTGCGGCCATCCGGATGTCCGTCACGGCCGTGATGGCGCCGGTGATGGTGGCCAGCCAGATGCGGTCCAGCACGAAGGCGATCCGGTGCGGTCCCTGGGGCATCTCCACCGCCTCCGGCAAGAAGTCCTCCAGCACGCGCTTGCTCAAGACTTCCAGGGCGCCCGCAATGATGTAGTTCTTCTCGGGATAGTGATGCTGGATCGCGCCCCGCGAGACCCCGGCCTGCAGCGCGATCGTCGAGAAGCTGGTGCCGGCGTAGCCAAGCTTGTTGAGGCATTCCAAGGTGGCTTCAAGAAGCCGGCCTCGCATGTCGGTGCTTCGCTCCTCATGTGTCTGCTTGCCGCGCCGGCGACGCGCAGCAATCGCCGCGGCGGTGATCGGCGACGCTTCCGGTTCAGGGCTGTTGATGTCCAGGTTCACCGGGGGTGCGACTTTCGTTTTCTTCGTCACGCGAGAGGAAGGCATGTTGCGCTGTATGGCAATTGCAGAAGTTTCGTATCTTAGGACCGCAAGCCGTGCAGTCTGAGGAGCCAGGTCAACCATTGGCCACCTGCAACAGCCGGGCGAGGTCGACGACCGTCACGCCGCCGTAGGCGACCTCGACAAGCGCCTGCCGCTTCAGATGGCTGAGCGCCAGATTGCAGCGTTGCCTTGAGATGCCCACCAGATTGGCGATCTCCTCCTGCGAAATTTCCAGATGCCGGTCCTCATGCGGGTTCAGCTCGGGGTGGAACAGGCCGCACAAGGCGCGGGCCACCTGCGCCTCCGTGCTGAAGAGCCGGTGGGCCGCGAAATCGCCCATGAACCAGTGCAGACGCTCGTTCATGTGCTTGAGCAGGTAGTGGTTGAAGCTCAGCTGCGTTTCGTGCAGCCAGCAGAACACCTCCTTGGGGATCATCGCGACGCGGCTGTGCCGGATGGCAATGATGTCCGCTGCAACCGGCCTGCCGTGCAGGAGGCTGCCCTCGCCGAACCAGCTGCCCGTGGTGAATCCGCCGAGGGTCACGACCCGGCCATCTGCCGCCGCCGTTGACCACTTCAGCACACCCTCCAGCACGCCATACCAATGCTGCGCTTTGGCGCCGTGGTGACTCAATTCGCTTCCCGCGGAAATGGCTCGTTCCTGCGCAGCCCGCGCCACCTGCTCGCGCGCGCCGGCATCGAGTTGAACGTACCAGCTTGAGCGTTCGAGCAGTTCGCGCACCGTGGGTGCGGGCGTCCTGCGCATTCGGGTTTTCACATGCATCTGAGGCTTTGAAGTCATTGCGTCGCCGCCGATGTTGATTGCACAATCACATCGTATTGTAATTGCCATCTAGTTAGATTTTAAAAGCCAAGGCCCGCAGAGGCATCCACAACACCGGAGACAAACATGAATCAGCACGCGCCGCGAGGCCAGTCCAGGCTTTCCCTTTCACCCTTCCAGCCCACGGTCCTGTCACTCGCAGCGGCGATGGCGCTCCTCGCGCTGCAGCCGCAGAACGTACTCGCCGCCGAGCCAGCGGCGCCTGCGGCTGAAGCCAAGGCAGACGACGCCAGCGCCGACACCCAGCAACTGACGCGCGTCGTGGTCACCGCGCAAAAGCGCGAGCAGGCCTCCATCGACGTGCCAGCCTCCGTCACCGCGGTAAGCGCAAGCCGGCTGGCCAGCAGCGGCTTCACGCGCATCGAGGACTACGCCGCCGAAATCCCGGGCCTGTCCTTCTCCTCGCAGCGCACCGGCCAGACCCAGGTGATCCTGCGCGGCATCACGACGGGCTTGGCGCAGTCCGCGGCAACGACCTCGTTCTACATCGACGAAGCGCCGATCGGCTCGATGAATGCCTACGCGGCCGGCTCCATCATTACGCCCGATCTCGACCCCGCAGACCTGCGCCAGATCGAAGTGCTCAAGGGGCCGCAGGGCACCTTGTACGGCGCGGGCGCTTTAGGCGGCATCGTTCGCTATGTGACCGCGGCACCGGACCCTTCGAAGTTCAGTGGCAGCATCACGGTGGGCGGCAGCGCCGTTGAACATGGCGGCAATGGCTTCGTCGGCCGCGCTTCCTTGAACGTGCCGCTCGATGCGGATTCGATGGCTTTGCGCGTGAGCGCCTTCCGACGCGACGACGCCGGCTATATCGAGAATCCGCTGACTGGCGAGAGGAACGTCAACGAGACCCACACCGAAGGCGGGCGTCTTGCGTTTGCCATGAAGCTGTCCGGCGACTGGTCGCTGCAGGCTTCGGCCATCACGCAGAAGGTCAAGTCCGACGGACCGAGCGAGGTCGACGTCGACCATGCGACGCAGCGGCCCTTGACCGGTGAGCTGACCCATTCCAGCTACGTGCCGGAGCCGTCTCATGTGGAGATGAACATCGCCAACGCCACGGTCAAAGGCGCCATCGGCGACTACCACCTGGTCTCGTCAACAACGTATGAAAGCATCCGCTCGTTCAAGCGAGAGGACGAGACGCCGCTCTACGGCGCCCTCCTCGGCCCGGCCCTGGGGATCCCGACCCTGGGCGTGGATGGCAGCGTGGACATCGGCACCAAACGCTGGACGCAGGAGGTGCGCGCCCGCTCGTCCGCGCTCAACGATCAGCTGGACTACGAAGCCGGTGTCTACCTCACGAAGGAGGACAGCAACTTCGCCATCCCGGGCTTCACCTCGTTCGACACCGTCTCCGGTGCCGCACTGCCGCTGCCGGCGCTGGTGCAGGCCTCGATCATTTCAAGATACGAAGAGGCCTCGCTGTTTGCCAACGCTTCGTATGCCCTCACGCCGGCCATCGACCTTCAGGCCGGACTGCGCTACGGCTGGAACCACCAGAAGTACGGTCAGGTCTATGGCGGCTTGCTGCTGGGCGCAACGCCAGTCGTGATCGACAAGACCTCGAAGGACAGCAACGGCACGTGGATGCTCAGCGCCCGCTGGAAGCCGAGCAATGACGATTCGTTCTACGTGCGTGCGGCGAACGGCTACCGACCGGGCGGCCCCAATGCCGTGCCGCCAGCCGGCGTGCCAGGCGCACAGCAGTCGTTTGCGGCTGACTCGCTAGTGAGCGTCGAGGCGGGCTACAAGTCGATCTTCGCGCAGGGCCACGCATCGCTGGAGGCCGCAGTCTTCAACACGAACTGGAAGGACATCCAGATCGGAACCAGCGCGCAGGGCTACAACTTCTTCGTCAATGGCGGCACCGCGCACAGCCGCGGCGCGGAGGCGACGTTCTATGTGATGCCCGTGTCGGGTCTCGCCTTGCGGGCTAGCGCGGCCTATACGGATGCGGCCTTGAGCTCTGACGCGCCGGCCGCGGGCGGCCTCGACGGCGACCGCCTGCCCTTCGTGCCCAGGCTCACCGCATCGCTCAGTACCGACTACCGCTGGGGTCTGGTGGCTGACTGGAAAGCCAGCCTCGGCGGTTCGGTCAATTTCACCGGCGAGCGCCGCTCGAACTTCAGCCAGCAGCAGCCGCTCACGGTGGGCTCGTTCACCACCGTCAACTTGAACGCGGGGCTTGAGAACGCCCATTGGCGCCTCTCGCTGTACGCCAAGAACGTCAACGACGCGCGCGGCGTCACCTCGCTGTTGGCCGCTGGCGCACTCCCCTCCATGAACCCCTACCTCGCCGGTGTCATCGCGCCGCGGACGGTCGGCGTCGAAGCCACCTACAAGTTCTAAGGAAAGCATTTGGACTCCTCCCTCAACTCCGACGGCTTCGCGCTCCAAGAGTTCGCGAGCATCAGAAATCTCTTCGAGGCCAACCTTGCGAGTGGCATCGACCTCGGCGCGAGCTTCTCGGCCAGCGTGGAAGGCGACACCGTCATCGATCTCTGGGGCGGCTGGGCCGACGCCGAGCGCACGCGCCCGTGGCTTGAGGACACGCTCGTCAATGTCTACTCGACGGCCAAGACGATGACCGCACTTTGCGCGCTCATCCTGATCGACCGCGGAGAGCTCGACCCCGACGCGCCCGTCGCGCGCTACTGGCCCGAGTTCGCGGCCAATGGCAAGTCGAAGATCAAGGTCCGTCACCTCCTGAGCCATACAGCGGGCCTGCCCAACTGGCCCGCTGGCATGCGCCTGGAAGACCTCTACGACTGGACCCGTGCAACCGAGATCCTGGCGCAGCAGATGCCTTTGTGGACGGCCGGTACGGCCTGGGGTTATCACGCCAACACGCAAGGCTTTTTGATCGGCGAGGTGGTGCGGCGGATCACCGGCCGCACGCTGGGCAGCTTCTTCAGGCAGGAAGTTGCGGAGCCGCTCGGCGCCGATTTCCACTTCAGCCTGGCCGAGTCGGAAGACGCCCGCGTGGCCGATCTGGTGCTGGCCGAAAACAAGCGCCCAATGGCCTTCGAGCTCAACGAGCTCGCACTGCGCGTCTTCACCGATCCCGCCACCGATCCGGTCCTGCCCAAGACCCGCGCCTGGCGCAATGCCGAGATGCCGGCGGTCTCGGGCTTCGGCAATGCCCATGCCGTGACGCTGGTTCACACGCTGCTGGCCAACGGCGGCATCGTCAAGGGCAAACGGATTCTTTCCGAGCCCGGTTGTCGCAAGGCGCTGGAATTGGAGTTCGCAGGCACCGAGATCCTGACCGGCACGCAAACGCGACACGGCCTCGGCTTCTACCTGCTGAGCGCCCATCACCTGGCGCCCGGCCCGAACGTCATCTACGGCGGCGGCCGCGGTGGCTCGCTCGTGGTGATCGACTACGACGCGCGGGCGGTGTGCTCCTACGTCATGAACCGCATGGTGCTGGGGCCGCACATCCGCGGCCTGGCACTGACCACGGCCTTCTGGAGCGCCCTGGCGAACCGATAGCATGCGCACCACCCAAGCCATGAACAAGCCCTGCACACTCATCCTCCTTCACGGCGCCACCGGCAACGCGCGGATGTGGGACGCCGTGCGGCGAAGCCTGGACTCTTCTCGTTTCAACGTGATCGCGCCCGACCTGCCCGGCCACGGCACGCGGCGCAGCGAGCCCTTCACGCTGGAGGGCGCGGTCGCCACGGCGATCGAGGCCGCGCGCTCCGTCGCGCCTTCGCCGGTCATGCTGGTCGGAGACTCCCTGGGCGGCTACACGGCGATGGCGGCGGCCCATGCCTTGCCGCAGGAGCGGCTCAAGGGTCTGGTGCTGGGCGGCTGCAGCACCAACGTGATCGGGGCAGCAGCCCTTCCCTTCCTGATCAAGGCCGCCCTGTTCAAGGTCTTGATCGGCCTCTTCGGTGAACCTCGGTTGATCCGCCAAAACATTCCCGTGCTGGTCAAGATGGGCATGAGCGAGCCGGACGTGCGGGCCATCGTCGATGCGGGCATGCACCTCGGCATGTTCGAGCAAGTCATCCACGCGCTGCGCGGCGTCGATTTCCGCGAGATGCTCGCCAACATCGGCCAGCCCGTGCTGATCATCAACGGTTCGCGCGACAAGCCGATGCTCAAACAGGAAGCCAACTTTGTGGCGGCGGGCCTGCGGGTCACCAGCCACCGGATCGAGAACTGCGAGCATGGCGTGAGCATGTTGCGCGGTGCGGAATTCGCCGGTGTCGTCAACGACTTTGCACATCGTGCATTCGCACGCGCCGGCACCCACCGGGATCTGTCGCCAGCTGGCTCTGCAAGGCTGAAATGACCCGGTAGTTCGGAAATAGAAGTTCATGAGCCTGCCTTTCCCACGGGACACCTTATCGCGGACGCGCCGCTGGTGCAGTCGACGCATCTCTACTGTGAAGATAACGGCATTGCCGCGTTTCTGCTGGCGTCGCACCAGTTGCCGATGAGGGAGTGTGCCAGACAGGTTTTTGAGAAGTGCCCCTTGTCCATTCGGGGCTGTCGATAATTCTTACACAGCAACGCGCCCTAAATTGATGTCCTAGCGGAATCTGCTTGCTCTTCAACTGCTTAGCTCCAAATTCGCCTCCTGGCACGAGGTGTGCTTTAGATAGAGAAATACTTTGGAGGAAATGTAGTCATGTTAAAGGTTTCGACCTCCGTCGCATTCGTCAGTGCAGTTCTTATTTTGACGAGCTTGCCCGCGCATGCGGGGTGGACAGGTGCAGCCAATGCTTGGTTAAGCAATCCGGCTGTTTTTGCGGGCGGTAGTGCCAGCTTGGCCGGCAACTATGTCTACAACGACACCGTTGCCTCCCTTTCTGGCAGCCAGGATTTCTCGGGTCTTACCAGTAGTGGCGGCGAAGGACATATGAACTTTGCCTACACCAATAGGGCCCAAGCAACGACAACGACGCTAAAGGCAACTGCTTCGGCATCGCTGACGAACGGTTTCTACAACGCAGAGAATCCAGCTTATTTCTCGGGGTTTGATCAGTATGGGTCTCCCATCGTGAATTACAGTGGTATCCCGACTGCCATGGAATCGAGTGGTATTGCTTTCTACCAGCAATCTGTGTCGGTCTCTGGCGATGCCAATCTTGCATACGTCACCTTTGATGTGGCTGTTGATGGGTCAATTTCCGGGACGCCGAGCATCAATGTATCGACCTGGGCATATCTGGACTTCTACACGAATGGTGTTGGATACACGCTAGCCGATCAAACGAACGCGACATTCAATTCGGGCAGATTCAATGTCTCCAACGGTACGGCTAACCTGACTGCGATGTTGATCACTTCTGTTGTATTTAACCTCGAGGGAGATGTTTCATTCTCGACTCCCTTGGTCGAAGGTAACGTCGATTTCTTCAATACTGCCACCATTGGCAGATTTTATGGGTTCGACGCTTCAGGGAATCCAGTTGACCTGGCCTCTGCCTCCTTAGGTAACGGACAAAGCTTTGAGACAGTCCGTATCTCAGCTGTTCCGGAGCCAGAATCCTGGGCTATGCTCGCGTGCGGGTTGGGCGTGATAGGCGCTTGGTCTCGCAAACACAGAGCAACCAATATCTGAATCCTACAGTTCCACTTCAGGGGGAATTTTCAAACTGAATCGCCCCGGTTTTTGAGGAGGCTCCAACTCTTGAGAAGATGGAGCTATGAACAAGTCGAACAAGTTCTCACCTGAGGCGCGTGAGCGAGCAG
>FSVW01003304.1_pt1 | contig 11055 bp, 12 predicted proteins | sample 1637551 | NCBI WGS metagenome assembly FSVW01 (sample SAMEA3914814, study PRJEB12502) | metagenome | biome: forest; material: soil | place: USA | collected 2011-09-16 | depth 0.1 m | reverse complement strand
GACCAGCGCCAGCGCGGCCAGCAACGAGGCCACGGCAAAGGCCGCAGCGAACTGGTATTCGTTGTAGGCGATCTCGATGTGCAGGGGCAGGGTGTTGGTTTCTCCGCGGATGTGGCCGCTGACCACGCTGACCGCGCCGAACTCGCCCATGGCCCGCGCATTGCACAGGATCACGCCGTACAGCAGGGCCCAGCGCACGTTCGGCAGCGTCACGCGGCGCAGCATCTGCCAGCCGTTGGCGCCCAGCACATGGGCGGCTTCCTCCTGGTCGGTGCCTTGCGCCTGCATCAGCGGGATCAGCTCGCGCGCCACGAAGGGAACGGTCACGAAGACGGTGGCCAGCACGATGCCGGGCAGGGCGAAGATGACGCGGATGTCATGGGCCTGCAGCCACTCGCCGAACCAGCCCTGCAGGCCGAAGATCAGCACGTAGATCAGGCCGGCGATGACCGGGCTCACCGCAAACGGCAGGTCGATCAGGCTCAGCACCAGGGTCTTGCCGCGGAAATTGAACTTGGCCAGTGCCCAGGCTGCGGCGAGGCCGAAGACCAGGTTCAGCGGCACGCTGATGGCCGCGGCGATCAGGGTCAGCCTGAGGGCGGAGAGCGCGTCGGGATCGATCAGCGCGGCGACATAGACATCCCAGCCCTTCTTGAAGGCCTCGGCGAACACGATGCCCAGCGGCAGGAACAGGAAGAGCGAGAGGAAGGCCAACGCCGCTAACGTCAAGGTCCAGCGCAGCCAGCGCGCTTCGGTGATGGCGGTGTTGGTCATTTCGATCCTTGCTTGCCGCGCGCCCAGGCCTGTAAGAGGTTGATGACCAGCAGCAGCAGAAAGGAGGCGACGAGCATCACGACGGCAATCGCCGTGGCGCCGGCGTAGTCGTATTGCTCCAGCCGCGTGATGATCAAGAGCGGCGTGATCTCGCTGACCATCGGCATGTTGCCGGCGATGAAGATGACCGATCCGTATTCGCCGAGGCCGCGCGCAAAGGCCAGTGCAAAGCCGGTCAGCAGCGCGGGCAGCAGCGGCGGCAGGATCACGCGCCACAGCGTCTGCAGGCGGTTGGCGCCGAGCGTGGCGGCGGCTTCCTCGCGCTCGTGGCTGAGGTCTTCCAGCACCGGCTGCAAGGTGCGCACGACAAAGGGCAGGCCGATGAACACCAGCGCCACCCACACGCCCAATGGCGTGAAGGCGACCTTGAAAGGCAGCCACTTGCCGACCCAGCCATTCGGTGCGTAGAGCGCCGTCAGCGCGATGCCGGCCACGGCCGTGGGCAGCGCAAAGGGCAGGTCTACCAGCGCATCGACGAGCCGCTTGAAAGTGAAGCGATAGCGCACCAGCACCCAGGCCACGAGCAGCCCGGCCACGGCGTTGAGCAAGGCGGCCAGCGCGGCCATGCCGAAGCTCAGGCGATAGGAGGCCAGCGCCCGCGGCGTGGCTACGGCATCGAGGAACTGCGCGCCGCTCAAGGTGGAGGTCTTGAGAAAAGCCGCAGACAGCGGCAGCAGCACGATCAGGCTCAGGTACAGCAGGGCCAGGCCCAGGCTGATGTCAAAGCCCGGCAGCACGGAATGCTGCCGGCGCAGGAGGCGGGAAAGGATCACGAGGGCTTACTTGTTGGTGTAGATCTTGTCGAACAGGCCGCCATCGTCGAAGTGGGTCTTCTGCGCAGCCGTCCAGCCGCCAAAGAGCTCGTCGATGGTGAACAGCTGCACCTTGGCAAACTGCCCCGCGTACTTGGCCGCTACCTTCGCATCGGCCGCCGGACGGTAGAAGTTGCGCGCGGCAATCTCCTGGCCTTCCGCGCTGTAGAGGTACTGCAGATAGGCCGTGGCCAGCTCGCGCGTGCCGCGCTTGTCCACCACCTTGTCGACCACGGCCACGGGCGGCTCGGCCAGGATGCTCAAGGAGGGCGTGACGATCTCGTACTGGCCCGGGCCGAGTTCCTTGGTGGCGAGATAGGCCTCGTTCTCCCAGGCCACCAGCACATCGCCGACGCCACGCTCGGTGAAGGTCACCGTCGAGCCGCGTGCGCCGGAGTCGAGCACCGGCACGTTCGCATAGAGCGCCTTCACGAAGGCCTGCGCCTTGGCCGCGTCATTGCCGTTCTTCTTCAGGGCATAGCCCCAGGCTGCGAGGTAGTTCCAGCGCGCACCGCCCGAGGTCTTGGGATTGGGCGTGATCACCGAGACGCCGGGCTTCACCAGGTCGTTCCAGTCGCGGATGTTCTTCGGGTTGCCCTTGCGGACGAGGAAGACGATGGTCGAGGTGTAGGGCGCGCTGTTGTGGGCCAGGCGCTTCTGCCAGTCGGCCGCCACGAGTTGGCCGTGCGTATTGAGCGCATCCACGTCGGCGGCCAGCGCCAGCGTCACCACGTCGGCCGGCAGGCCATCGATCACCGAGCGGGCCTGCTTGCCCGAGCCGCCATGCGACTGCTTGATGCTGACCGTATCCCCCGTCTTGGCCTTCCAGTAGGCGGCGAAGGACTTGTTGAAGTCGACGTACAGCTCACGCGTCGGGTCGTAGCTGACGTTGAGCAGCGTGACGTCTTTCGCCTGCGCGGTGATTGCGGCCAGAGCCAGGGTGGCAAGAACGAGGAAGCGGGTCATGGGCAGCAGGCCTGTCAGTTGAAGAGTCAGGCCATGCTAGAAAACCCTTGCCCGCCAGGGAAGGAAGCAAATCGAGGCTGCTTATGCGTTTTCTGATTCAGTCAGGAAATACGCGAACGCCGCCAGCGGCAAGGCCATGCCCAAGGCTGAGGTCCATGCCCAGCCGCCCTGCGCGTAGGCCCAGGCGCCCGCCGCCGAGCCCATGGCGCCGCCGGCGAAGAAGGTCGCCATGTACAGGCCGTTGAGCCGGCTGCGCACCTCGGGGCCGAGGGCGAAGATGGCGCGCTGGCCCACCACGAGATTCGTCGTCACGCCGAAATCAAGCGCAATGCCGGCGACGACGAGCAAGGCCAGCCCCAGCGTCGAGCCGGGCTCGGCCAGGTGCGTGAGCCCGAAGCTCGCTGTGCTGAGCAGCATCGCAAAAGCCGTGGCGCCGCGCGAATGGCCGCGGTCCGCCAGCCGGCCGGCAATCGGCGAGGCGATGGCGCCCGCCACGCCGGCCAGGGCGAACAGCGCGATGCCGCCTTGCGAGAGGCCGTAGACGCGCGCCAGCAGCAGCGGCGTGGTGGTCCAGAACAGGCTGAAGGCGCCGAACAGCGCCGCGTGGTAGAGCCCGCGGCGCTGCAGCACCGGCGTGCGCCGCATCAGGCCGAACAGGGAGGCGATCAAGGCGCCATAGCCGAGAACCGCCTCCGGCCGACGCTGAGGCAGGTTGACGCGCAGCATCAGCGCCAGCGCGGCCATGGCGGCGGCAGACGCGAAGAACATCACGTGCCAGGAGCTGAACTGCGCCACGAAGCTGGCCACCGGCCGCGCCAGCATGATGCCCAGCATCAGCCCGCTCATCACATTGCCCACCACCTGGCCGCGATGCTCGGGCGGCGCCAGATGCGCGGCAAACGGCACCAGGACCTGCGCCGCCACCGAGACGAGGCCGAGGCTCAGCGTGCCGATGAAGTAGGGCAGCGGGCTGCTGCTCAGGGCCAGGCCCAGCGAGGCCAGGGCGGCCAGACCCACCAGCGTGCAGACGAGCCGCCGCGTCTCCAGCAGGTCGCCCAGCGGCACCAGCAGGATCAGGCCCAGGCCGTAGCCGATCTGCGTCAGCGTGACGATCAGGCCGGTGGCAGCGGGCGAGAGCCCGAGGTCCAGCGCAATCGGCCCGGCCAGCGGCTGGGCGTAGTAGAGGTTGGCGACGATCAGGCCGCAGGCGAAGGCGAGCTGGACGGTCATCCAGCGCGAGATGGAAGAAGAGGGGGCGGAGGTTTTCATGCGGGCGCGAGCATCGCATGGGCGTGCCTTGGCGCGTGCGTTTGGGGTCTTGTCATCAAACCGTCATCGCCGCGTCGCATTCTTGCGCCAGTCCCGATAAAAACGACAACAAGGAGACGATATGCAAACCCAAAGCCCGAGCCTCTGGACCCGCTGGCAGCGGCAGTTCCGCCAGCTGCGCCGCGAGCGCGAACTGCAGCGCCGCTCGCCGCATCTGGCCCAGCTTGTGAACGAGATCCCGCCGTCGGTGCGCTTGTCATGGCTGGCCCACGCAGGCGAGGAGGTGCCCGGCTGGCAACCCCATGCGGCCGACTGGCCGTTGGTGGCCGGTGCGCTGATGCAGTTCTTCGATGCCTGCCGCTACGCACCCGATTGCGCGCTGCCCTCGCGTGCGGCCGACTCGCTCTGGCACCTGTGGCTGGCGCACGAAGCCGAAGGCCTCGCAAGCTTCCAGCGCCGTCATTTCGAGCGCGAGATGCCGCACGTGGAAGGCGATGGCATGGATCTGGAAGCCGGCCTCGCGCGCTGTTGGGTGCAGGCCTGCCGCTGCGAGCGCTTGTCGCCGGTGGGTGAAAAGCTGCCGCTGGTGTTCATCGCCGACAAGCTTCTGGCCACGCCCACGGGCTGGGCCTACGACCGCGGCCCGGGCCAGATCTTCCATCGCGACCTCGACGCGAGCGGCCAGCCTGTCGGCGACTTCCGTGGTCACCAGGGGCTGATGCTGGCCGGCCTGGCGGGCATGGGCTTGCTGTACGCGCACGAGCTGGAAGCGACGCCGCGGCGCAAGTTCATCGATGAGGACGGCAGCAGCTGCGGCTCGATCTACGGCAGCAGTTGCGGAAGCAGCCTTTCGGGCAGCGGTGACTGCGGCACCGGCAGCGATGGCGGGAGCAGCGGCTGCAGTTGCAGCAGTGGCGGCGGCTCCAGTTGCGGATCCAGCTGCGGCGGCGGAAGCTAGAGCGACGTCAGCAGCATGTGCCGATAGTCCGCCACGCTCGCCTCGCGCGGATTGGTCTTGTGGCAGTGGTCGGGCAGGGCGCGTTCGATGATGCGCTCGAACAGCGATTCGTCCACGCCCATGGCGGCAAGGCCCGCCGGCAGGCCCAGGCGAGCATTCATCGCCGCGATCGCCTCGGCCACCGCCTCGCCAGCCGCGTCGCAATGCTTCAAGCCCATCGCCTGCGCCATGCGCGGCAGGCGCTCGTCGTTCTGCAGCGTCGGCGCATTGAAGCGAATCACGGCCGGCAGGAAGACCGCATTGAGCGTGCCATGGTGCAGTCGCGGGTTGAGCCCGCCCAGCGCATGGCTCAGCGAATGCACGCAGCCCAGGCCCTTCTGGAAAGCCAGCGCGCCCTGCGTGCTCGCACTCATCAGGTTCCAGCGCGCCTCGCGGTCCTGGCCGTCACGCGTGGCGCGCTCGATGTGCGCCCAGCCGCGGCGCAGGCCCTCGATCGCGATGCCATCGGCCGGCGGGTTGATGGCCGCCGACATGAAGGTTTCCAGGCAATGCGCAATGGCGTCCATGCCGGTGGCGGCGGTCAGGCCAGGCGGCAGGGCCAGCGTCAGTTCCGGGTCGCAGATGGCCGAGCGCGGCATCAGCGCCCAGTTGTGGAAACCGAGCTTGCGGCCGTCGTCCACGATCAGGATGGCGCCACGTGCCACCTCGCTGCCCGTGCCGGCGGTGGTGGGCACGGCGATCAGCGGCGCGGCGCGATCCGTGATGCGGCCGGCGCCGCCTTCGATGGTGGCGTAGCTCATGAGCGGCCCGTCATGCGTGGCGGCGATGGCCACGCCCTTGGCCAGGTCGATGCTGGAGCCGCCGCCGATGGCGATCAGGCCGTCGCAACCTGCCGTCCTGTATTGCTCGACCGCCGCGCGCACGGCGGCCTCGGTCGGGTTGGGCGGCGTGGCGTCGAAGATCGGCAGCGACTGCTGCGCGAAGGACGACAGCGCCAGCTCGAGCACACCGGCCGCGCGCACGCCGGCATCGCTGACGACCAGCGGGCGCTTGATGCCGATGCGCTCGCATTCCGCCGGCAGCAGCGAGCGCGCGCCGAAGTCGAGATGGATGTGGGTCAGGTACTGGATGAATGCCACGGTGCGTCTCCTACACTGGGCCTTCATCCTAGAACCTTTGCATGGACAACCCGCTGCTGACTCCCCGGATGGCCGCGCTGCTGGAGCGCATCCACCGCGCCAAGCGCCCCGCCTTTCACACCCTGAGCCCTCGCGAGGCGCGCATGGCCTACCGGGTCGGCGCCGAAATCCTCGACCTGCCGCGCGCGCCCTTGCCGAGGGTGGAAGACCTCGCCATCCCCGGTCCCGCCGGTGCGATGCCGGCGCGCCTGTATGCACCGAGCAGCGAAGCGGGCCTGCCGCTGACGCTCTACCTGCACGGAGGCGGCTTCACCATCGGCGGGCTGGAGACGCATGACAGCCTGTGCCGGCAACTGGCCCTGCGTTCGGGCACGGCAGTCGTCTCGCTGGACTACCGGCTGGCGCCCGAGCACCGCTTCCCGGCCGCCGTGGATGACAGCTGGGCGGCACTCGAATGGCTCGCGGCCAACGCGCTAACGCTGAATCTCGACGGCACCCGTCTGGCCGTGGGCGGCGACAGTGCGGGCGGCACACTGGCCGCGGTCTGCGCCCTGCATGCGCGCGACATCGGCCTGGCCCTCAAGCTGCAACTGCTGATCACGCCGGGCACCACGGCCCATGCCGACACGCCCTCGCACGAGCGCTTCGCCGAGGGCTATCTGCTGGACCGCGAGACGGTCGCCTGGTTCTTCTCGCAATACATCGACGAAGACCAGCGCAGCGACTGGCGCTTCGCTCCGCTCAACGCCGAGGACCCTGCCGACGCGGCGCCGGCCTGCCTGATCCTGGCGGAGGCCGATCCGCTGGTGGACGAGGGCATCGAGTACGCCGACCGCCTGCGCGCCGCCGGTGTGCCGGTGCAGCTTGAACTCTTCCGTGGCGTGACGCACGATTTCATCAAGATGGGCCGGAGCATCCCCGAAGCTGCAGCGGCATTGGACGCCTGTGCAAAGGCATTGAAGCAAGCCCTGCAACCATGAGCAAATCCATGAAAAGACAAGACTTCCGTTTTGCCGAACGGCTGCGCGTGCGCTGGTCCGAGATCGACATGCAGGGCATTGTCTTCAACGGCCATTACCTCAACTTCTTCGACGCCGCGGTGGGTGGCTACTGGCGCGCCCTGGCGCTGCCCTATGCCGACACCATGGCGCAGATGGGCGGCGAGATGTTCGTGCGCAAGAGCACGCTGGAGTACGCCGGTTCAGCGCGTTATGACGAGCTGCTCGATATCGCCGTGCGCTGCGAGCGCATCGGCACCAGCTCCATGGCTTTGCACTGCGCGGCCTTTCGCGGCGATGAGCTGCTGGTGCACGGCGAGCTGCTTTACGTGCTGGCCGATCCGGCCGCGAAATGCGCCATGGCCATTCCCGCACCGCTGCGCGAGGTGATCGAGGCCTACGAGGCTGGCGAGCCGGTGGTCGAGGTGCGCGTGGGCAACTGGGCCGAACTCGGCGAAGCGGCCGGCGCCATCCGCCAGGCCGTGTTCGTGGAAGAGCAGCAGATTCCCATCGAGATGGAATGGGACGAGGCCGATGCCAGCTGCCTGCACGCCGTGGCCTTCAACCGCTTCGGCCAGGCGCTGGCCACGGGCCGGCTGCTGGAGCACGTGCCGGGCGTGGCCAAGATCGGCCGCATGGCCGTGCAGCGGCCCATGCGCGGCAGCCGCATCGGCCGCGTGGTGCTGGACGCGCTGATGCGCAAAGGCAGGGAGTTAGGGTACGCCGAGGTGCTGCTGCACGCCCAGATGTCCGCCCTGGGCTTTTACCTGCGCGCGGGCTTCGTGCAGCGCGGCGCGCCTTTCGACGAAGCCGGCATCGGCCATGTGGAGATGGTCCGCGCGCTCTGATGAGGAGGCCGCGCGCTGCATTTCGCGCAAGCCCATGGGCACGAAGCATTCCAGGTGCCGCCGCCCGACGATCAGCGCCTGCAGCGAGCGCGCCAGCGCCGCCTCGGTCTGGCCGGCAAAGGGTCCGCTGTGGATTTCCATCCAGGTCTGCACTTCGGCGCTGCCATCGCATTGGCGCATCACGCGCACCTCGGGCCAGCCCGAAAGAATGCGGTGAAGGCGCGGCGCATCGGCCTTGGCCACCTTGTAGTACACGTACAGCTCGCACATCGCTCTCTTCCCTCTCTTGTTTGGTGAGGGAAGTTTTTTACGCGGCGGTGCTAACGGCCTTGTTCTGCGGCAAACCCGCTCAGCCACGGCAGGTAAGGCTTGGTAACGGCTGTGATGCGCGTCACGGCTGAGGAATGAAGCGCTCGACATGGCGCTCGCCGATGGCCCATCCAGCCATGGCTTGCGCGAGCTGCGTCTGGCTTTGTTCAGCCTCGGCGCCGCTGTGGATTTCCATCCAGGTCTGCTGCTGGCCCGCATCGTCCCGCAGCAGCAGGCGCACGTCCGCAAAGCGCCTCACGGTCTCGCGCACCCGGGTGGCGAGAGACCGATCGGCCTTGTAGTAGACGTAGATCTCCGCCGTCATTCTTCAGTCAGCTGAAGTGAGCGGGTAGGGCAGTTCGCGCGGCGTGAGCAGCGGGCCGTCGGCCGCGCCCAGGTGCAGGCTGCCGCTGGCCAGCGCGGCGATCTTGGTTTCGGCCAGCACCAGGCTCTGCCCGCCGCGTTGCGCCACATTGGCTACCAGGCCGGCGGGCTGGCCCGGGTCTTCGCTGTGGAAGATGTCCTGGCCCGGCGTGGCCTCGCCCGTGGTTTCGTAGAGGTAGGTGCGGCGTTTGAGCGTGCCGCGGTACTGGCTGCGTGCCACCACTTCCTGGCCCGGGTAGCAGCCCTTCTGGAAGTTCACGCCGCCCAGCAGCTCCAGGTTCAGCATCTGCGGCACGAACTGCTCGGCAGTGGCGGTCAGCACCGTGGGCAGGCCCGACTCGAGCAGGCCCCACTGCCAGTCTTGCGCTGAAATAACCGGTAAGTCCAGCGCAGTGGAAGCGCCTTGAGCGATCAGCCAGCGCGAACCTGCACCGGCATCGGGCAGGCGGATGCGCTGCTGCGCGTCGCCTTCGCGAACCAGCCCCCACTGCGGCGTGGCCTCAAGCCCGCCCACGGCGCCCCACAGGCCGATCTCGGCCGTGGCATCGCTCAACTTGCACTTGGCGCGCAGCACGAACATCGACAGCCGCTTCTGGATCGCCGGCAGCAACTCCAGCGGCAGGGCCAGCAGGATCGTGTTCTCGTCGGCCTTCCAGCCGATCATCGTGGCCAGCAGCCGGCCCTTGGCCGTACAGAAGCCCGCCAGGCGCGCCTCATTCAAGCCCAGCTGCGCAAAATCCTGCGTCAGCTGGCTGTGCAGGAACTTGGCGGCTTCCTCGCCCTGGGCGCGGATCACGCCCCAGTCGCTCAGGCGCACCGCGCCGGTCAGGTGTTCAGTCATGGCGCAATTATCATCAGCGCCCGAATTCCCTGTGGCGAACCGGTCTTGATGATCAAACGTCTCTTCATCCTCTTGCTGCTCCTGGCTGCCGGCCTGGGCGGCGCGCTGGCCTGGTGGCTCAACGCTCCGCTGAAATTGGCGGGTAGCACCGCCGAGCTGTCCATCGAGCCGGGCACGCCGCCGCGCGAGGTGGCGCAGGCCTGGGCCAACGCCGGCGTGCAGGAGCCGGCGCTGCTGCTGTACGAATGGTTCCGCTGGTCGGGCAAGGCCCGCCTGATCCGCGCGGGCAGCTATGAGATCAATGCGGGCACGACGCCGATCCAGCTGCTCGACAAGATGGTCCGCGGCGACGAGGTGCTGGAGCAGCTGCGCCTGATCGAAGGCTGGAACTTCCGCCAGGTGCGCGCGGCGCTGGCCAAGGCGCCGGCACTCAAGTTCACGACGGACGGCATGAGCGACGCGCAGATCATGCAAGCGCTGGGCGCGCCCGGCGTTCCGGCCGAGGGGCGCTTTTTCCCCGACACCTATGCGTACAGCCGTGGCGTTAGCGACATCACCGTGCTCAAGCGCGCCTACAAGGCCATGGCGCGCCGGCTCGACGCGGCCTGGAGCGAACGCGCCGAAGGTTTGCCGCTCAAGAACATCGACGAGGCGCTGACTTTGGCCTCCATCGTCGAGAAGGAAACCGGCGCCGCGAGCGACCGCGCGCAGGTGGCGGCGGTGTTCGTCAACCGGCTCAAGATCGGCATGCCGCTGCAGACCGACCCGACCGTGATCTACGGCCTGGGCCCGGCCTACGACGGCAACCTGCACAAGCGCGACCTGCTCAGCGACACGGCCTACAACACCTACACCCGCATGGGCCTGCCGCCCACGCCGATCGCGATGCCGGGCAAGGCCTCGCTGCAGGCGGCGCTGCATCCGGCAGCGAGCAAGGCGCTTTACTTCGTCTCGCGCGGCGATGGCAGCAGCGAGTTCAGCGAAGACCTCGCCGCGCATAATCGCGCCGTCGATAAATACATACGCAAATGACCGGCAGATTCATCACTTTCGAAGGCATAGACGGCGCCGGCAAGTCCACCCACATCGCCACGGTCACGGCTCGTTTGGCCCAGCAAGGCGAGGTGGTTTCCACCCGCGAGCCCGGCGGCACGCCACTGGCTGAAACGCTGCGCGGGCTCTTCCTGCACCACGACATGGACGACCTGACCGAGACCCTCTTGGTCTTCGCCGGCCGGCGCGACCATGTGCGCACGGTGATCGCCCCGGCCCTGGCCGCCGGCAAGACCGTGCTGTGCGACCGCTTTGCCGATGCCAGCTTCGCCTACCAGGGCGGCGGCCGCGGCATGAGTGCCGAAGTGCTCGAGTCGCTGGAGCGCTGGGTCGTGGATAACTGCCAGCCTCAGCTGACCCTGTGGTTCGACCTGCCCGCGGCGATGGCGGCCGAGCGCCGCGCCGCGGCGCGCGATGCCGATCGCTTCGAGCAGCAGGACCTCGACTTCTTCGAGCGCGTGCGCGCCGGCTACGCCGCCCGCGCGGCCGGGGCACCGCAGCGCTTTGCACGCATCGACGCGAGCCTCAGCGTGCCCGAGGTGGCTGCGCAGATCGACGCCGTCTTGTCGGCGCGGGGCTGGTGATGGCGGGCATGCTGCCCTGGCTGGACGACGCCCTGCGCCAGGCCCTGGCGACGGCGCGCT
>FSVW01000599.1_pt1 | contig 11071 bp, 6 predicted proteins | sample 1637551 | NCBI WGS metagenome assembly FSVW01 (sample SAMEA3914814, study PRJEB12502) | metagenome | biome: forest; material: soil | place: USA | collected 2011-09-16 | depth 0.1 m | reverse complement strand
TGTTGGCGGTAGGCTTGAAGCATGAGGGTTCTCCGATGAAGCAAGGGGTTAGGGCAGAGCCGGGACGATGATCTTCAGTCCCTTGAAATAGTCTCGGTAGAAGCCTTGATCGCGAGTGATCAGGGCATCGCATTGCATGAGCGCATGGGCGCCGATGAGGAAGTCGGCCACGACGCGCTCGCGTCGCCCGCCGCGGTCGCGAAAGCGGCGCTGCATATGGCCTGCGCGCACCGCGGCCTGCTCGGTCGTGGCAGAAAAGCGGATGCCGTACTCGTTCAGCGCGTCCATTGCGGTTTCGCGTGTGTCGAGCAGGGTCTGGACCTCGGCGACGACGGCGTCGCAGACGACGACCTCGCCCTGGCTCATCGCCTTGGCCAACGCAAGGGCCGAGGATTCAGCGAAGTGGGGATCGTCCGTGAGCAAGTCCACCAGCACGGAGGAATCGACGGCGATCACGATTCGTCGGGCTCCACAGGCTCGGGATAGGGGTCGCCGGGCGCGCGCCCGCGGATGGCGCGCATGGCGTCATCGGTGGTCTTGAAACCTTCGGCCAGCTTGAAGCGCCCGCGCAGGCGCGAGATCGCGTCATCCACGTTCTTGCGCAGGATGATGCGCCCGCCTTCGAGTTCGACCTTGAGCGTCGTGCCCTTGGTCAGTCCCAGGGCGTCACGCACGGCCTTGGGCAGGGTGATCTGGCCGCGTTCGGCAACGGTGGCTTCCATGAACATCTCCTTCTTCGCTGATCCAGGTATGAATCAGAAAGTATGTATGAATTGTACATACCTAGCGTTTGAAAGTCGCGCCCCGCACCTCAAACCTGACTGTTTCGATGAGGATTCCTGCCGGGGAGAGCAACTTCAATTCATGCCGGCCGGGCAGGGGGCTCCACGACAGCTGGCTGCCGCGGCCGATGCGCCGGCCGTCCAGTTGCCAGACGCCATTTTCGCCCTGGAACTGCAGGCGCTGCGCCTTGGGCGGAATGTCCGGGTCGAGCGCATAGATGCTGCCATCGCGCGGGTTGCGGATGCCGGCCAAGGTGGCTTGCGCAATGGCCGCCTGCACGCGTGCGAGTTCGGTGCCGGCGAGAAACCATTCGCGCCGCGCCGCTTCCTGGCCGGCGTCAAAGCGCACGTCTTGCGCCAGCACGCCCGCCGGAGCTTTGGGCGCATGGCTCGGCGTCCTGGCCTGCAAGTAACGCATTATTCCTGCCCACACCGGCGCCGCGCCGCTGACGCCCGAGACCGCATGCATGGCCTCGCCGCTGGCGTTGCCGACCCACACGCCGACCGTGTAGTGCTCGTCGAAGCCCACGCACCAGTTGTCGCGCATGTCCTTGCTCGTGCCGGTTTTCACCGCGGCAAAACGTCCGGTGGCGAGCGCGCTGTCAAGGCCGAAGGTCAGCGCGCGGGCGTTGTTGTCGGCCAGGATGTCGGTGGTGATGAAAGTGGCTGAGGCATCGGCCACGCGCTTCTTGCTGGCAGCGGCGCCGGGCAGCTTCGCTTCGCTGAACACGCCGCCATTGGCCAGCGCGCGGTAGGCATTGCTCAAGCCCAGCAGCGTGACCTCCGCGCTGCCCAGCGCCAGCGAAGGGCCGTAGTAGCCGCCGTTCTCGGGCAGCTTGAGACCGAGCGCGTTGAGCCGGTCGAACAGCGCATCGGTGCCCACCATCAACCCCACACGCACGGCCGGCACGTTCATGCTGTTGCCTAACGCCGATCTTGCACTGACCCAGCCGCGGAAATGGCGGTCGTAGTTCTGCGGCAGGTACAGGCCCGTGGGCGTGCGGATCTGCGCCGGCGAATCGTCGAGCAGGCTGGCCGCGGTGATGACGCGCTTCTCCAGCGCCAGCTCGTACAGGAAGGGCTTGAGCGTGGAGCCCGGCTGGCGGCGCGCAAGCACGGCGTCCACCTGCGGAGCATCCGAGAATGATCCGCCGCTGGAGCCGACCCAGGCGTGCACTTCGCCCGTGGCGTTGTCCAGCACCACGACCGCGCCGTCCTCCACCTGCCGGCCTTGCAGGGCAATCAGCTGTTCGCGCAGCAGGCTCAGGGCCTGACGCTGCAGCGTGGCGTCCAGCGTGCTGCGTTGCTCGGCCGGGCCATCGGCCCGCAGCATGAGGCGCGCGAAGTGCGGCGCGATCTGCTCGCCCATGGGCATGCCGGCCTTGCGTGCGAAGGCGGCCTCGGCCTGGGCATCGAGATCGGTGCAGGCCAGGCCCTGCGTCTTGAGCAGCGCGCAGGCCCGCGCACTGACAGCCGCAGGCTTGGCATTGGGGGCGCGCAACAGCGCCGCGAGCAGGGCCGACTCGCGCGCGTCGAGTCCGGCCGGCGCCTTCTCGAACAGCGCTTGCGAAGCCGCGTTGATGCCGACAAGCTCACCGCGCAGCGGCATCAGGTTCAGATAGGCCTCGAGGATCTGCGCCTTGGTCCAGCCTTTTTCCAGCGAGCCGGCCTGCCAGAGCTGGCCGATTTTCTGGCCGACGTTGCGGCGGCCTTTCGCTCTTTCTTCTTCAAGCAGGCCCGCCAGCTGCATGCTCAAGGTGGAGGCGCCGCGCGTCTTCGTGTTCCACAGATTGCCCCAGGCGCTGGCTGCCACGGCACTCCAGTCCACGCCGCTGTGCTCGTAGAAATGGCGGTCCTCGCTGTAGAGCAGGGCGCGCAGAAGAGCGGGCGACACATCGGCAAGCTTCACCCAGGGCAGGGCGCGGCGGCTCTTGTCCAGGCGCAGAGTCTGGATGGGCGTGCCATTGCGATCGAGCAGGGTGAAGTCGCTGACCTTGTAGGCGGCGCGTGTTTCGTCGAAGCTCGGCAAGGCCTGCGCCGTGACGCTGACGCACAGCGTTATGGCGGCCATCGAGAGACGCAAGAGAACGGCTTGGCCCGCGGCTCCGTGTCCCCCGGCCGCTGCGCGGCCTCCTCCTTTACCTGCGCCGCGGGCCAAGCCGCCCTCCTGCTTGCGCCAGGTTGCCGTGACTTGCGTTGCCGCGAACCACGATGGATCCGCAGACTCGGGGTGCGGGCGGGCGCTGTTGCGAAGGTAAAGGAGGAGGCCGCGCAGCGGCCGGAGGATCGAGTCCCGGACACAGTGAGCCCAGTGGGCTCGCTGTGCCTGGCGAGAGCCAAGGTCACTGACCTTGGCACGGAGCAACAGGCCCCGCCCGCGCCCCGAGTCCCATGCAAGCCATTCGCGCTCGCTCACTGCGCAACCTCGATCATCGTGCCCGGCAACTCACCAAACCGATCCGGCGCGTACATCGCCTCCACCCGCGTGCCCGGCAACTGGAAGCGGCCCGCGTTGTTGAGCCGGATCGTGTACTCCACCACCAGCTTGCCGCGCGGCAGGTAGGCGTAGTACGCGCGCCAGGCGGCCAGGCCTTGTTCCTCGTACGCGAGCCAGCCAGAGCCCTCGCGCTTCTCGCCCTGTGCCGCGATGGCCGATTGCCCGAGGCCACCGCCCTGGATCGTCGCGCCGCCGGGCACCGGGTCGCTCACCACCACCCAGCTCATGTCGTTGGCGGCTTCCACTTCCAGATGCACGCGGACCAGATCGCCGCGGCTCCAGCGCGACTTGTCCTTCTGCTCCACGCCGACGAGATTGCGGCGCACGACGTAGCCCGCGTTGAAGGGCGCGGCCAGCGGCACGGCGGCCAGCCTCTGCACGGTCAGCCAGGGCTTGCCCGTGCCTTCCTGCTTGAGCTGCAGGTTCGCGGGCTGAGTGGACGTTGAGATGGGCCAGGGCAGCAGCTGCGTGCCGCCGTTCGGCTCCTTGGCCCAGTCCTGCGTGCTGCTCGCGCCGTCGAGCTGGCCTGCGGAGCGCCCCGCCACCTTCTGCGACTCGAACCTGGCCGAGAACTTCTCCAGCGCCATCACACCCCAGAAATTGGCCACCGTGGTCTGCCAGGCGCCGCGGCTCTGGCGCGAGAGCGTGCCCTGGACCATGCGCGGGATGTCGCTCTTCCAGCTCGGGTCGTCCAGCACCGCGAGGATCAGCCGCGAGGCGTTGGCGTCGGCGCTGGCCATCAGCCACCACCAGCCATCGCTGTCCTCGCTGCTGAACTTCAGCGTGCTGCCCGCCCAGCTCAGGCGGCTGCGCAGCTGCGCCTGCGCGGCCTGCATCTGCGCTGCGCGATTGGGCGCGTCCTGCACGCGCTGGTGGATCAGCAGCCAGTCGATCACGGCCGAAGTGGGCCAGGTGTGGATCAAGGCCGGGTCTACCGTGGCGAGCATCTTGGCGTTGGCACGGCCATAGCGCGAGAGCGCCTCGATGGCCGCGATGCGGCGCACCGGCGCGTCTTCGCGCGGCGACCAGAACTTGCGCTGGATGCGGCCCTCCACAAAGGCCGTCAGACCGTCGAGCATCAGTTGGCGCGGGCCTTCGGGGATGGCCTGGCCCGCCTCGTTCGCGGCGGCCAGCACATAGGCCGTCAGCGTGTCGCTGCCATGTGCGGGCTCATCCGCGCGGGGCGGGAAGTAACTGGCCAGTCCATCGGAGTCCAGATACGTCGGCAGCTTGGCCATCACATCGGCCCAGGCTGTCGCGTTGTGCAGGCCCAAGGTCTTGGAGCTGAGCTGCTCCAGGCAGTTGAAGGGGTAGGTCTCGAAGAAGCGCCGCAGGCCCGGCAGCGCGCCGGAGAGCCTGGGCTGCCAGCTCAGTTGCACGCCGCCACGCGCGCGGCCGTTGTCCATCAAAGCCTTGGCCGGTGCGGCCACGGGGATGGAGAGCGGCGCGTCGAGCTGCATCAGCACCGACTGCTGGATGGTGACCGGCTGTGCGGGCTGCACGGCCTGTTCGACGATCAGGCGATCGCTGCGCGCGCCGCCCACTTCCGTCGCATTGATCTCCCACGCGAGCTTGGCTGCACCCATCGGCACCGTGATCGGCCACTGTGCCTCGCGCGCGCCGCCCGCAGCCAGCGTGATCTCCTGCGTTGCGGCCTTCGCTGCATCGCCCTTGGGCTGCAGCGTGACGCGCAGCTTCATCTCGCGGCTCGACGCATTGCGCACTGTCACCATGGCCTGGAACTGGTCGCCCTCGCGCACCAGCGGCGGCAGGCCCGAGAGCAGCTGCAGGTCCTGGCTCACCTTGACGCTGGCCGCGCCGGTGCCGAAGGCCTGGGCGCCGGCATCGGCCACGGCCACCAGGCGGAAGCTCGTCAGCGAATCGTTCAGCGGCACCTCGATCACCGCTTCGCCGTTCGCATCGAGCTGCACCGCCGGCTTCCACAAGAGCAGCGTGTCGAACAGTTCGCGCGCCGCGCGCCCGCCGCCGCCGCCCGCTGCCACGGCCTTGCGGCCATAGTGGCGCTTGCCCACGATCTCGCCCTGCGCGGTGGAGGTGGCCACGCTCCAGGCGCGCTCCTGCAGCAGCGCTTGCAGCAGATCCCAGCTGGTGTTGGGGCTCAGCGCGAGCAGGCCTTCATCCACTGCCGCAAACGCGACCTGCGCGCCAGCCGCAGCTTTGCCGTTCTGGCTGACCTTCACGCGCACCTTGGCGGTCTGCCGAACCTCGTAGTTAGGCTTCTCGGGCGTCACCTGCACCTGCAACTGGTGCTCGGCCAGCCCCACCTGCAGCTTGGCCACGCCGAACTTGAAGGCCGGCTTGCCCAGGTCCACCATCGCCGTGGGCGGCTGGTAGTCGTCGCCATGCCGCCATTCGTTCCACCACTCGCCGGGGCTGCGCCAGCCCCAGCTGAAGAAGCTGTACCAGGGCACCTCGCGCACGCGCCCGCGCACCGCCAGCACACTGACGTAGACGTTAGGCGCCCAGGCCTTGCCGATCTTCACGTCGACCATGGGCTTGATGCCCGAGAGCGTCTGCACCGAGGTCTCGATCACGCCTTCGCGCTCGACCGAGACCAGCACGGTGGCCTGGCGGAAGGGCATGCGCACCTGCAGATGCGCGGTCTCGCCGGGCTCGTAGGCGCGCTTGTCGGCCAGCAGGTCCATGCGGTCGTCGTTGTCCTGCTCGAACCAGAGTTCTTCCTTGGCCGTGATCCACACCGAGGCCGCGGCCTCCGTGTTGCGGCCGGCGCTGTCGCTGGCGCGGCCGATCAGCTCGATCTCGCCCGGCTGGTCGAGCCTGACCTCGCAGGGCAGCAGGCCTTGCGCGTCGCTCGTGCCGCTGCACAGCTCGCCGAGCTCTTTGGTCTCCGTGCGGTTGTCGTAGGCGTAGAAGCCGCCGACCATGCGCTTGCGCGTGCTGATGGTCTCGCGCAGCCGCCCCACGACGCTGATCTTCTGGCCCGCCTTGGGGCGGCCGTTCAGGTCCAGCGCCACGGCCTGCATCGTCATCGGCCCGACGGCGCGGCCCCAGGAGCTGGCGCGGATGCCCACCACCACGCCGGCGGGCCATAACGCCACGGTTCGGCTGACCGTCTGCTGCACGCCATTGGGGTCGCGGTAGCTGAGCTCGGTGGCCAGCTCGCTGGCTTGGGTGATGGCCGGCAGCTTCGCGACCGTGATGCGCGCGGCGCCTTGTGCGTCCGTCGTGGCCGGCAGCTTGTCGGCGACGAGGCGGGACTGGCTCTGCGCCTCGTCCTCGGATTCTTCCTCGCTGTAGCGGCTGCGCGCGTTCTTGGGATCTTGCGGCGCCGAGAAGTTGTAGCCCTCATAGCCGGCAAAGCTCAGGGAGCGCGGGCGCAGCACGGCGCTGAGCTGCACCGGCGCATTGCCCATCGGGCCGCCCGACTGGTAGTTGAGCTGGGCGTTGAACAGCACCTCGGTCGGCTTCACCTGTTCGCCCTTGGGCGGCAAGAGCCGCGCGTCCACCAGCGGCACGCGGAACTCGGCCACGCGGAAGCCGCCGCTCTCGAAAACGCGCTGCCCGGAACCCTCCAGCACGATGCGGTAGTTGCCGAGCTTGGCGCCCGCGGGGATCTGCCACTGCGAAAGTGCGTAGCGCGAGCCGGCAGCCCATTGCAGCGGCTGGACGAACTCCTGGCCGCTGCCCTCGTGGGTGATCTTCATGCGCGTGGGCAACTGGTCGGCCGGCGACAGGGCCAGGCCGCGCAGGTTTTCCAGCCGGAAGAAATGCTTCATCGACACCGTCTCGCCCGCGCGCAGCAGGCTGCGATCGAGCACGGTGTGGGCGCGGGCGGAAGACCCGTTGGTCCAGCCCACCGGCATCTCGAAGCGCCAGGGCTCGATGCCGCGCATCCAGCTGCTGAAGCTGAAGGCCATGTCCTCCACGCCCTTGGCGTCGGCCTTGCGCGCGGTGATGAACAGGCCCGTGTCGGCCGGGCATTTGTCGCCCCACTCGGGCGCCTTCAGCTGGCGCTCCACCAGGGCGCGGCCCTGCGCGTCGGTCTTGCCTGACCACAGCGCCTGGCCGCGGCAATCGTTGACCGTCACGCTCGCATCGGCCACGGGCTTGGCGCGGTCCAGGGTGGTGACCCACACGAGGCTGTTCTCGCGCCCGAGCTTGAAGTGCACGCCGAGGTTGGTGACGAGCACGCCGGTGCGCACATACATGGCCCCGCCTTTTTCAAGCAGTGATGCGCCCAGGCGCTGCGAGGCGAGCTCCAGCACCTGGTAGCCGGGCTCGGCCAGCGGGATGCCGATGACCTCGGTCGGCGCCTCGCTCTTGCGTGCGGGCAGCTGCAGGGCCCTGGCGCCATCGCTGAGCGAGAGCATCGGCGTCTTGCGCGCGTCCCACTCGTCGATGGACGCTTTCTGCACCCGCGCATAGGCCTGCAGCACCTCGGCGTCGGTCGCGAACTTCTTCATCAGTACGAGGCCCGGCTGCCATTCGCTCTGTACATGGCGCATCGTGATCGGCACGACGGCCGGCCCCGAGGGCTCGCGCTCGATGATGCCGAAGGGCGCGGCGGCGAACTTGGCCAGCGGCGGTGCGGCGCCCGTGCGCACGCTCAGCGGGAACATGCTCGCGTTGCTGAGCGCGCGGCCGGCGCTGTCCTTCAGGCCGGCGGGCACTTCGAGGCGGTAGGCCGTGCTCTCCGCCAGCGGCGCGGGGAACTGCAGATCGCTTACCTCCACAGCCTGCTTGTCCTTGATCGGCTGCGGCGCGATCGCCTTGCCGTCGGGCGCGACGAGGCGCACCTTGAGCGCCAGCTCGCGTGCAATGGGCGCGTTGAACACGAGCCGCATCGGCAGCACCGGGATGCACGGCGCCTCGGCGCGCTCGCGCTCGCAGCTGAACTCGGCGATGAAGGATTCGCGCACCTGGTAGGCCAGGCGCTGGTCGCCGCGCGTGATGACCGATGCGTCGGCCGCCGCGGCAATGCCCGCGCCCCACACGAGGTTCATGCGCGCGCCGGGCGGCAAGGGGCGCTGGCAGGCCAGCAGCAGCCAGGTCTCGCCGGGGCGGTTGCCGCGGCGCAGGGCCTTGAGCGTGGCGCGCAGGCGGTCTTCCGATTGAGCTTGCGCGGGGATGCGCTCGCCCAGGCCTTCGGACTCGCACCAGACCTTGCCGGGCAGGCTGGACAGCGCAGCGGCGCCCGAGAGCTGGACGAGGAACTGCTGCGACTCCTCGACCGTGGCGCCTTGCCAGGGCTGCGTGTTGAGGATGGACGGCGCGGCGATGCTGAAGGCCCAGGCCTTGGCACCGGTCCACTCGCCATTCGCTGGTTTGAAATCGGCTCGCGCCTCGACGCTGCAGCGCGTGCCGGCGGGCAGCGCCTCGGTCACCTCGAACACCCATTCATTGGGCGTGATCCAGCGGCCCTGGCCCTTGGGCGCGGCGCCCTGGCCGCAGTGCAGATCGACGGGCGCTTTGGCCTGTGCATCGCCGAGCGCGACGACGGCTTCGCTGAACTGCAGGCTGATCTGCCGCGCCTGCGCCACCGTGCCTTGCGGCGTGGCGCGATTGACCGTGACGGCCATCGCGAGGCCAGGCAGGAGCGAGAGGGCCAGTGCGGCCCGCAGCTTGAGAAGAGTTGGCGTCATGACTCACCCGGGGTTCGTGAACCCGCAGAGTCTATGCGTGTGAATTGACGGGCAGGGCGAAGGCCTGCCCGTGAAGAATCACTTGCCGATCACTTGCCCGTGATGCCGAGCCCGTTGTCGGCCTGCACCACGCCCGACGCCGCATCCGACGCACGCTGCGCGGCAAGTGCGGCCATCAGTTCTCGCTGCGCGGGGCTGATGCAATCGTCCACCAGGCGCTGGCCGATCTTCACGTCGAGCAGCATGGATTTGTTGGCGATCTGGATCATCAGCGTGCGGCCGGTCACGTCTTCCAGCCGCAGCGCGCCGGTGCTGGACAGGACCGGCTTCATGGTGATGACCTGCTTCTGGTAATGCACGTCGATGTAGCCGTCCTTCTTGGGATTGGGCTCGATGTTGATCGACTGCTTGAACTCGCATTCGTAGACACCCAGGTAAGCGCGCTTGGCGGCATCGAGCTGTTCGGCATCGGCGTCGGGCAGCACGGGGGCGGCGGGCACCACGGGTTTGGCGGGCTTCTTGGCCACGGCCTTGACGGGCGCCTTCGCCGGGGCCTTTGCCACGGGCTTTGCGGCAGATTGGGCCAGGGCCGAGGTACCCAGGATCAGGCCGGCGACGAGAGTGAGAGCGAGCTTGGAATTCATCGGATCAGGGGCGAAGAATGGAGGGGAGAAGTGCCGGCAGTGTGAGGCTCAAGCCGGCGCGGCCTGTGAGCAATGGTTACGCCGCAAACCAGGCCTGCGCCTCGTTCGGCAAGGGCCGGCCGGTGGCGTGGGCGCGCTGCAATAACTGCCAGAAATAGCGGTAGCTGGCGCGGTCGTGCAGGGTGTCGCGGTGGCGGATCGGCGCCCATTGTGCGCGCTGTGCCGCGGCGATGATTCCCACCGCCTGCTCGATCTCATCGGCGGCCGGCGCGAAGGCTTCGAGGATGGCTTCGATCTGCGCCGGATGGATGCTCCACATGCGCGTGTAGCCCAACTCCTGCGAGGCGCGGCGGGCCGCGGCCTGCAGCGCGGCACTGTCCTTGAACTCCGTCACCACGCAGTGCGAGGGCGTCTTGCCGAAGGCGTGCGCTGCCGCCGCGATCTCCAGCTTGGCGCGCAGCACCAGCGGGTGGCTGAACTGGCCCTGCACGCCCATCGCGCTGCCCGGGATCGCGCCGCGATGCGCGGAGACGAAGTCCATCAGGCCGAAGGACAGGCTCTCGATGCGCGGGTGCGCAGCAATCTGTTGCACTTCGCGCAGCGCGCCGTGGGTTTCGATCAGCACGTGCACGGGCAAGGCCTTGCTGATGCCGTGGACTTTGAGCGTTAGGTCAATGAAGGCGCAAGCGGCTTCGACGTCGCCGGCACCGGCCGGTTTGGGCACCATCAGGTAGGCCAGTTGCTCGCCGCCTTTTTTGATCAGCTCGTCCACATCGGCTTCGAAAGCCGGGTGGCCGAACGGATGCACGCGTGCGCCGACGCGGCCGTGGCGGTTGTCGGCGGAATGCAGCATGGCGAGCACGAGCTGCACATGCTCGGCCTCGCCGCCCACCGGCGCGCCGTCTTCGCAGTCGAGCGTGATGTCGAACAGCGGGCCCATCGCGGCCTGCAGTTCGAGGCTCTTCCTCATGCGGGCTTCGACGCCGCAGTAGTGGTCGACGACGGGCAGCGGCGTGGCGGCGGGGCCTTCGTCGAATAAGGCGAGTTTTGGGTGGGGGGCGGTCATCGTTTGGCGGCGCGAAGTCAGGCAGCGAATCTTGCCATGGCTTGTCGGGCAGACCCGGCCCGGTCAGCCGCCGGGCTCAGGCGCGCGGGTCGGGTCTTCGACCCAACTGCCCTGTGGTGCTCGCATCGCGGGGCTGACGCAGAACTCGCTCCGCTACGCTGCGCTCAGACATGCTGCGTCGAGTCAGTTCTTGATGCGTGCTTCGCACGCGCCCCGCGCTGCTGCGCTCCTCGGCCGCGCACATTCGCCCGGCGGCTGACCGGGCCGGGTCTGCAAACCGCCATCACGCGATATCGGCGATGAATTCAATCGTCGAGCGCCACCATCGTGCCAGGCAGGCGCAGCCGTGCCAGCGGCCGGGCGCCTGTGTGCGGCCGAGGAGCACAGCGGCCTGGGGCAGCGAGCGTCAGCGAGCCTCAACATCTGACTGGGTGCAGCATGTTTGAGCGGAACGTAGT
>FSVW01003670.1_pt1 | contig 11083 bp, 7 predicted proteins | sample 1637551 | NCBI WGS metagenome assembly FSVW01 (sample SAMEA3914814, study PRJEB12502) | metagenome | biome: forest; material: soil | place: USA | collected 2011-09-16 | depth 0.1 m | reverse complement strand
GCACCGCAGCCGCGCGCGAGCGCCTGCAGCCTTACCGCGACATGGGCATCGAGGTGATGGAAGTGGCGCTGAAGGCCGACCCGGCCGGATCGCGCACCACGCTAACGCCCTGGCTAGCCGGCAAGAAGACGTTTGTCCTCGGCCCCAGCGGCACGGGCAAGAGCACGCTGATCAACCTGCTGATCCCCGACGCCTTGGCCCAGGTGGGCGAGATCTCGGTGGCCCTCAACTCGGGCCGCCACACCACCACGACGACGCAGTGGTACTGGACCGACGCCACCCGCCGCACCGCGCTGATCGACTCCCCGGGCTTCCAGGAATTCGGCCTGCAGCAAGTGACGGGGCAACAGCTGCCGCTGCTGATGCCCGACATCCGCAAGCATGCGGGCGAGTGCCGCTTCTACAACTGCACGCACCAGCACGAGCCGGGCTGCGGCGTGATTGCCGCGGTCGAGGCCGGCCAGATCAGCGCCCAGCGCTTTCGCATCTACGGCGAGATCCTGTCGGAGCTGCAGCGGCAGCGTTACTAGTGACCTGTCACATTGAAATGGGAGGCGAGGGACGTGCGAGGCGGGGTGCAATGCAAGGCGCGAAGCACAGCGCTGCCCATTGGCATCGCGAGCATTCGCAACGCCGCAGTGCGCCGCGTATCGTGCGGACAACGACTTCCGATTTCAGTGTTACGGGTCACTAGGCGCAGGCACCCTCAAGCGTTGAGGGCCGCCATCAAAAGCTTGGCCATCTCCGTGCCGGCTGCGTAGGCATGTGCCTCCTGCGGCTGCTTCAGGTAGGCCTGGTTGTGCTCCGCCGCGTCATCGGCACCCCAATCCTTCGCCTGCACATAGGCATCGGGCCGCAAGCGCGCGTCATTCATCGCAAACAGAAGCACCTGCGTGTACTCGGCGTCGTCCTCATCGATCTCTCCTTCAAGAAAGCGCTTGACGAGATTCGCCTGGTACCAGTGTGTCGTCTCGTGAAGAATCAGATCGACGCTCTTCTGGAAGTCTTGCTGCACGGCTTGCGACTGGATATTGACGGCGATGAACTCCTTGGCGGCCGAAAAGCCTCCGGTGTTGTCCGGGGAGAGACTGACCGGTTCGACCTGAAGCGTTGGAATCCCCAGGCTTGCGCAGTGCTGATCGTGGATCTTCTGCAGCGCCGCGATCTTCTTGTCCAGCTTCGCGGATGACTCGGGAATCTTGTCCAGCGCCGGCCATTGGTCGCGCGCCTCCAGCAGCGCACGCTTGCGCTCGGGGTCGCCGGCGATATCGTCCACCACGTCCGCGCGCCGGCCCTCATCCACCGCGACGAAGTCCGGGTCCATCTCGATCGATCGGTAGAGCTCTGCCTGAATCTTCAGCGCGACGTCGTCGAGCGGCTCGTTCTGCGCAAGGAGGTCCTTCAGAAGTTGCACTTTCTCGGCCTGCGGGCGCATGGCGAGCAGGCCCTTGTCGACATAGTCCTGGACAGTGCGACTGGCAGCGATGGACCGCGTCGAAGCGTCGGAGCTTTCCGCAAACTCTGCGTCTTCCTTGATCTTTTCCGCGAGTTCGGCGATAGCGGGAATCAGCGCCAGGGCGTCCTCATAGTTGCCGGCCTCAAACTCTCGCCGGTATTGGATGACGGCCTCCTGCCGTCCCCTGGCCATCTGCCTCAGTTCCTTGGGCGCGTCCGCGCCAAGCGCCCATTCGATGCTCAGGCCACTCTCCTTTCCGAAACGCGCTTCGCAGGCTTCGCGTTCACGCTTGACGTCGCCAAGCGCCCGGGCAATCGGATCGTCGAGCAGGTACTGAAGTTGAATCAGCTCGAACTGCGCCGACTCGTAGTCGAACATCTCCACGTAATTCTCCGCCTTGGTGAGCGCAGCTTCGGCCTCTGCCATCGCCGCCTCGAAGCCATCCGGTGGATTCACAAGCTTCTTGCGAAAGCCCCTGGCCTCGGTCAAGTTGGCCTGGATGGTCGTCGCGTAATCCGCCAGGTACGTCTGCCTTCTTGTTTCCAGCTCATCTCTCTCGAGATTGAGCTTGGCAATCAGAGGCAGCAGTTCGCCCTCCATCTGCTGCAGCGTGGCGCCGACGAAGAGCTGATCCGCGAGCTTGGCCTGAACCTGCGCGTACACGGCCTTCATCGCCAGGAGATCCTGGAGGAGGGTCGCGGGCGAGGGGCCGGTCGTGGCGAGCTCGTAGCTCTCCTGCAGATCGACCCAGGCCTTCAGACATGCGTCGGCGTCGGCCGTGCACTCCGCGATCGGCTCTGCCGCGGCATCAAGTGCAGATTCAAGCTCGGGCAGCAGCTGCAGCGCAGCGACAAAGGCCCCCGACTTCTCATGCGACGCCGCCGCGTCAGCCAGGCGCTTGACCTCCGCCGCGAGCCGGCCCACGGGTGTCGTCTCGAATGCGCCGCCGATCTTGCATAGTTTGTAGGCCGCGACGATGGTCAGCCCGAACTTGTCGAAGATCCTGTCGTTCTCGCTCTTGAAGTCCTGCTCCTGCTGCTGCACCTTCCGCCCGTCCGGGATCAAGGGAACGAGGGCATCCTCGATGTCGTTCAGGCCTGCCAGCGCTTCAGCAAAATCCTGTTTGCGGGATGCAGCGAAGCTTCGCTGCCAGGCCGCATCGAGCCGGGCGGCATCGCCCTCGTCCAGGTCTGCCGGCGGGCGCTTTCGTACCGCGTCATATTGGGGCTTGATGCCTGCCCACCGGCTCTGGAATTCGATGTCCTGTTGCGCAGTCCGGCGCGCCTGCGCGCAGGCGGGGGCGACCTTGTCCAGCGCTTCGATGGCGAGCTCCCAACTTCCCAGGGCGACGGCGGCCTCGGCGCCGGCGATCTTCCTTCGGAGCCCGCCCGCAAGCACCTTGGCCAGACCCGCCGCGGGCTGCAGGGATTCCAGCGCCGTCGCGGCCTCTTGCCTGGCCTCGTCGTAGCGGCCGGCCAGCCGCTTCACGTCTGCACATTCCCTGACAAGGGCTTGCAGCGTCGCCACCGCGAGCTCAGAGTCGGCGCCGCGTGCCTGTTCCACGGCCAAGGGCACGCGGTCTGCGAGGCCCCGCTTCACGTCTGCGGGAAACCGCGGCAGCGCATCCAGCGACTGCACCGCTTGCTGGGATTTCAGCACCGCGTTGGCGAGTCGGCGGTGGGCAAGCAATGCGGCTCGCAGCCCCGCAAGGTGCTTGAGTCCCCTCAGGTGATCGCCTTCATTGGCCGCAGCCTGCGCTTGCACATCGGCGGACCGGATGTTGGCGTAGGTCGGCAGATCCCGTTCGAGCAGCACTTGGTGCAGTTCGTCCGAAAGCGCGGCGCGGCGCTCCTCGTATTTCTTCTGGTGCACGACCTTGGCGCGCTCCGCGGCAAGTGCGAGGATCTCGCGGGCCTGCCGGCACCAGGCCCCGGCCGTTTCTGCAACTTCATGAGATGACATGCTCGGGATCCTCTGTCGCCAGGGTTGGAGGCGGTCTCGCGGGTGAGGCAGGGTACAGGAGACGCGGCCCCTAGCCGCGCCCGATCATCGGCATCTTGGTCGCCATCACCGTCATGAACTGCACGTTCGCGTCGAGCGGCAGGCCGGCCATGTAGAGCACGGCGCTGACGGCGTGTTCAAGGCCCATCGTGGGCTCGACGGCGATCTCGCCATTGGCTTGCGGCACGCCGCGCTTCATCTTGGTGACCATGTCCGTCTCGGCATTGCCGATGTCGATCTGGCCGGCGGCGATGTCGAAGGCGCGGCCGTCGAGCGACAGCGATTTGGTCAAGCCCGTCATCGCATGCTTGGTGGCCGTGTAGGCGATCGAGTTGGGCCGCGGCGCGTGGGCGGAGACGGAGCCGTTGTTGATGATGCGGCCGCCCTGCGGCGACTGCGCCTTCATCAGCCTGAACGCCGCTTGCGCGCACAGGAAGGCGCCGGTGAGGTTCACATCCACGCTGGCCTGCCAATGCTCGAGCGGCAGTTCGTCGATGGGCACGGAGGGCACGAAGATGCCGGCGTTGTTGAAGAGCAGGTCGAGGCGGCCGAACGCCGTTTGAATGCGCTCGAACGCGGTCTTCACCTCGGCCGCCTTGCTCACGTCGGCACCGAGGACCAGGGCCTGCGCGGGATGCAACGCTGCGGTCTCTTGCAGCACGTCCACGCGCCGGCCCAGCAACGCCACGCGCCAGCCCTGCGCCATCAAGGCCTGCGCCACCGCGCGGCCGATGCCGCTGCCGGCGCCCGTCACCAGCGCGGTTTTCATGCGGGTTCTCCAATCAATCCACGCTCGCGCAGCATCGGCTCCACCACCGCGTCGCGCCCGCGGAAGGCGCGGAAGGCCGCGCGCGGCTCGCGGCTGTTGCCGCTGCTGTAGATATTCTCCAGCAGGCTCTTCGCAACGTTCGCATCGAAGGGGCTGCCGGCTTCCACGAAAGCTTCGTAGCCATCGCAATCGAGCACCTCGGCCCACAGGTAGACGTAGTAGCCGGCCGCATAGCCGTTGCCGGCGAACAGATGCTGGAAGTGCGTGTAGCGGTGGTTCAGCCCCACGGCATCGGGCAGGCCGTAGGCGGCCAGCGTCTGCGCCTCGAAGGCCAGCACCTCGGGCGCCTGCGCATCGGGCAGCGCATGGATGGCCATGTCGATCAGGGCGCTGGCGGTGTAGCGCACGGTCTCGTAACCCTGGCCGAAGGTCTGCGCGGCCTTGAGCTTTTTCAGCAGCTCGGCCGGGATGGGCTCGCCCGTCTTGTAGTGGCGCGCGTGCTTTTGCAGCACCTCGGGCTCGGCCATCCAGTGCTCGAAGATCTGCGAAGGCAGCTCGACAAAGTCGCGCAGCACCTGGGTGCCCGAAAGCCGCTCGAATTCGACGTTAGAGAGCAGCCCGTGCAGGCCATGGCCGAACTCGTGGAACAGCGTGCGCACATCGTCAAAGCCCAGCAGCGTGGGCTCGCCCGGCGCGCCCTTGGCGAAGTTGTTGTTGTTGCTGATGATGGGCAGCGCATCGCCACAGTTGCGCGACTGCCAGCGCAGCGCGTTCATCCAGGCGCCGCTGCGCTTGGTGGGGCGCGCAAAGTTGTCGTGCTGGAACAGGCCGCGCACGGTCCCGTCCGCATCGAAGACCTCGTACAGCTTCACGTCCGCGTGATAGCCCTGCAGGTCGGGACGGTGCTCGAAGCGCAGGCCGAAGAGCCGCTCGGCGCAATCGAACAGCGCACCGACCATCGCGTCCAGCGGAAAGTAGGGCTTGACCTCGGCCTCATCGAGCGCATAGCGCGCCTGGCGCACCTTCTCGGCGTAGTAGCGCCAGTCCCAGGCTTCGAGCTTGTGGCGGGCGTCCACGGCGGCCATCTGCGCTTCGATGGCTTCGCGCTCGCGGCCGGCGGCCAGCTTGGCGGGCGTCCAGACCTTCTCCAGCAGCTCCGTCACGGCGGCCTGCGTGCCGGCCATGGTGTCGGCCAGCGCGTAGTCGGCGTAGCAGGCATAGCCCAGCAGGCGGGCCTGTTCGCGGCGCAGGGTGAGGATGTCGCGCACGAGCTGGCGGTTGTCGGTCTCGCCCGCGTGCTCGCCGCGCGTGGTCCAGGCGGTGAAGGCCTGCTCGCGCAGGTCGCGCCGTTCGCTGAAGGTGAGGAAGGGCACGATCAGCGAGCGCGAGAGCGTGATCACGCAGCCCTCTTGCACGCCGCGATCCCGGGCGGCCTGCGCGGCCGCGGCGCGCACGAAATCGGGCAGGCCGGCCAGGTCTTCCTCGGTCTTGAGCACGAGCCGGTAGCCGGCCTCGTCGGCCAGCACGTTCTGGCCGAAGCGGGTGTGCAGCTCGGCCAGCTTTTCGGTCACTTCCGCATAACGCTTTCCCTGTGCGGGGCCCAGGCAGGCGCCGGCGCGCACGAAGTCCAGGTGCAGGCGCTCCAGCAAGCGCAGCTGCTCGGGCGCGAGGCCCAGGAAGTTGCGCTCGCGATACAGGGCGTCCACCCGCGCGAACAGGCCGGCGTGCATGTAGACGTAGCTCTCGTGCGCAGCCAGCGGCGCGGCCAGGGCGCGCTGGGCGGCGCGCAGCTCGGGCGAGGTGGCCGAGGTGGTGAGCGTGCCGAAGAGCAGGTCCAGCCGGCCCAGCAGGCGGCCACTGCGGTCAAGGGCGGCGATGGTGTTGTCGAAGCTCGGCGCCTGCTCCTGGCAGGCGATCGCGTCCAGTTCGTCGCGATGGCGGGCCAGGGCCTCGGCAAAGGCGGGTTCGAAGTGCTCGGCGCGGATCTGCTCAAAAGGCGGCAGGCCGTGCGGCGCGGTCCAGTCGGACAAAAGCGGGTTGTTCATGCGATGGATTCCTTGACGGCTGAATCAAAAAAAAACGGCGCCGGCCAATTCGATGGCGGCGCCGTTGTGTGCGGGGAAGGTTCCGCTTTACTTGGTCTGGGCAGCCGCCTTGGCCGCACGTTCCTTCTTGATCGCAGTTTCGTCGCTCTCGTCGTACTTCTTGCTCGAGCAGTCCTTCTTCCAGGCGTCCACCTTGTCGAGCTGGTTCTCGCGGCGGTCGTCCAGGGTCTTGAAGTTCTCGTTGTGCTTGTCGATGGCCGTACCCAGCGCGGCGTTGTCGTCGTTGAGCTTCTTGTTGTCGGCGATGACCTTCTCGCGCGTCACCTCGAAGGCGGCGCTGCGGTCCGTCAGCTCCTTCTTCTTGGCTTCGAAGTCGGCCTTCTCCATCTTGGGCGCGGCGGCCTTGAATTCCTCGTTGGCCTTCATGATGGCGTCGAACTCGGCCTTGGCCGAGTCGGAGCGCGTCTTGATTTCGCCCGCCGCAGCTTCCAGGCGCGCGCGCTCGGTCTTGAGCGTCTCGGTGTTGTCCTTGTAGGCCTTCATCTCGCCGTTGATGGCATTGGCCTCGGCGTCGTTGGCGTCGCGCTGGTCCATGCAGGCGCGAAGTTCGTCGCGCGTCATCAGCTTTTCTTTCGGCTTCTCGACCACCGGACGCGAGACCTTGTTGTTCTTCGGGTCGATCTTGGCGCCGGGGTTGGTCGCGACTTGGGCTTGGGCAGTGGCCACGGCAAGCGCTGCCAGGGCAATGAGCAGTCGTTTCATCATGAGCTTGTCTCGTTCGAATGAGGAAAAAAGGGTGCGCACATCATAATCTGGCGCTTTGCTTACAACCATCGGCGACCATGGCACTCAAGGCCACCATCCACAAAGCCCAGATCAACATTGCCGACATGGACCGCGGCGTCTATGGCGAGCACAACCTCACCATCGCGCGCCACCCGTCCGAAAACGACGAACGCATGATGATCCGCGTGCTGGCCTTCGCGCTCAACGCCCCGGCGGATGACCTGCGCGGCAAGCTCGAATTCACCCGCGGACTGTCCGAGGTGGACGACCCCGACCTCTGGCAGCTCGACCTGACCGGCCAGGTCATCCACTGGATCGACCTGGGCCAGCCCGACGAGCGCCGCATCATGAAGGCCCACGGCCGCGCCGAGCGCACGACGGTGATCAGCTTCGCCTCCAGCACGCCGGTCTGGTGGGCCGGCATCGAGACCAAGCTGACCCGCGCGCCCAAGCTCAGCGTCTGGCAGATCCCGGCCGAGCAGTCGCAGGCCCTGGCCGGCTTTGCCGAGCGCAGCATGCAGCTGCAGTTCACGGTGCAGGACGGCGGCATTTACGTTTCGGGACCGAAGGACTCGCTGGAAATCCATCCCATCGCCCTCAAGTTGCCGGCATGACCGAAGCTGCAACAAATCCTGACGATCCGCATCTCTGGCTTGAAGAGGTGCTCGGCGAGCCGGCGCTGGACTGGGTGCGCGAGCGCAATGCCAAGAGCCTCGGCGCGCTGCAGGCCGAGCCCGGCTACGCGGCCATGCATGCCGAGCTGCTGGGCGTGCTCAACGCCAGCGACCGCATCCCCGGCGTGGCCCGCCGCGGCGACTGGTTCTACAACCTCTGGCAGGACGAGACGAACAAGCGCGGCCTGTGGCGTCGCACGACGCTTGAGCAATACGCCAGGCCCGAGCCGGCGTGGGAAACCGTGCTCGATCTGGACGCCCTGGGCGCGGCCGAGGGCGAGAGCTGGGTGTTTGCCGGCGCCGAGGTGCTCGGGCCCGAGTACCGCCATGCGCTGCTGATGCTCTCGCGCGGCGGCTCCGACGCCCACGTGGTGCGCGAGTTCGACCTCGTCGCCAAGCAGTTCGTCCAAGGCGGCTTCGAGCTGCCCGAGGCCAAGAGCGCCGTCGACTGGATCGACGCCGACCACATCTACGTGGGCACGGATTTCGGCCCCGGTTCGCAGACCGACTCGGGCTACAGCCGCATCATCAAGCGCTGGACCCGCGGCACGCCGCTGAGCCAGGCCGTCAGCATCTTTGAAGGCGAGACGCAGGACGTCGCCGTCTATGTGTCGGTGGACCCGACGCCGGGCTTCGAGCGCACGGTGCTGAGCCGCATGCTCGATTTCTACGACCAGGCACGCTGGCTGCTGCAGGCCGATGGCTCGCTCGGCAAGCTGGAGCTGCCCGACGACGCGCAACTGCAGTTCTGGGGCCCGCGCGTGCTGATCCATCCGCGCAGCGATTGGCAGATCGGCGCCGTGCTGCACAAGGCGGGCAGCCTGCTGGTCGGCGATGCGGCGGGCTTCCTGGCCGGCCAGCGCGATTTCCAGCTGCTCTTCACACCGACGGAAACCCGCTCGCTGGCCGATTTCACGCACACGCGCTCGCAGCTGCTGCTGACCATCAGCGACAAGGTGGCCAGCCGGCTCGAAGCCTGGAGCTTTGCCGGCGAGACGCCCGTGCATCGCACGATCGATGCGCCCTTCCCCGGCACGCTCTCGGTCGCGAGCCTCTACGACAGCGAGCTCGCGCAGGACGAGCTGGCCGAGAGCTACCTGCTGAATTACACGGACTTCCTGACGCCGGACAGCCTCTTCCTCGCCAGCACCGGCAACGACGGGCACCGGCAATTGCTGAAGCGGCGCCTGCCTCAGTTCGAAGCCGAGGGCATGCGCGCCGAGCAGCACTTCGCCAGCAGCGCCGACGGCACGCGCGTGCCCTATTTCGTGCTGACGCCGCAGGGCTTTGTGGCCGATGGCCAGGCGCCGACGCTGCTCTACGGCTACGGCGGCTTCGAGGTCTCGCTGGAGCCGTCCTACTCGGGCGGCCGCGGCCGCGCCTGGCTGGCGCGCGGCGGCGTGATGGTGGTGGCCAATATCCGCGGCGGCGGCGAGTTCGGGCCGGCCTGGCACCAGGCGGCCGTCAAGGCGCACAAGCAGCGCTCGTATGACGATTTCATCGCCGTGGCCGAAGACCTGATCGCCCGCGGCATCACCTCGGCCGAGCACCTCGGCATCATGGGCGGCAGCAACGGCGGCCTGCTGGTCGGCGCGGTGTTCACGCAGCGGCCCGAGCTGTTCAAGGCCGTCGTCTGCCAGGTGCCGCTGCTGGACATGCGCCGCTACCACCAACTGCTGGCCGGCGCCTCGTGGATGGCCGAGTACGGCGACCCGGACGAGCCCGCGGAATGGGCCGTGATCGAGCGCTACAGCCCGTATCAGAACCTGCGCGCCGGCGTGGCCTATCCGCGCCTGCTCTTCACCACCTCCACGCGCGATGATCGCGTGCACCCGGGCCATGCGCGAAAGATGGCCGCGCGCATGGAAGGGCTCGGCGCCGAGGTGCTGTACTACGAGAACATCGAAGGCGGCCACGGCGGCGCGGCCGACAACGATCAGCGCGCCACCATGCAGGCGCTGGAGTACGCATTCCTATGGCAGCAGCTGCGATAAGTTTCCAGCACGATGCGCGCGCGGACCGCGGGCGCTTCTGGGCGCGTTTGCCCGGCGGGATGGTCGAGCTCGACTACCAGCTCGACGGGCGCCGCGCGCTCTTCGTCCACACGGGCGTTGACCCCGCGCTGGAGGGCCAGGGCTATGCGGCGCAGGTTGTTCAGGCGGCCTGGGATTGGGCGCAGAGCCAGGGGCTGGAAGTCGTGCCGGTTTGCTCTTACGTGGCGGTCTGGATGCAGAGAAAGCAGCGGTAGCCCGGGCGATAGAATCGCGGGTTCCCCCGCTTGTTGATTCCTCGTCCATGTCCACGATCCTGCAAAACATCCCGGCCGGCCAGAAGGTCGGCATCGCGTTCTCCGGCGGCCTCGACACCAGCGCCGCGCTGCACTGGATGCGTGGCAAGGGCGCCGTGCCCTACGCCTACACGGCCAACCTCGGCCAGCCTGACGAACCCGACTACGACGAGATCCCGCGCAAGGCCATGCTCTACGGCGCCGAGAAGGCCGTGCTCGTGGACTGCCGCAGCCAGCTCGTGCACGAGGGCATTGCCGCCCTGCAGGCCAACGCCTTCCACATCAGCACCGGCGGCGTGACCTACTTCAACACGACGCCGCTGGGCCGCGCCGTGACGGGCACCATGCTCGTGGCTGCGATGAAGGCCGACGACGTCAACATCTGGGGCGACGGCAGCACCTTCAAGGGCAATGACATCGAGCGCTTCTACCGCTACGGCCTGCTGACCAATCCGGCGCTGAAGATCTACAAGCCCTGGCTCGACCAGGCCTTCATCGACGAACTCGGCGGCCGCGCCGAGATGAGCGCCTTCATGAGCCAGGCCGGTTTTGCCTACAAGATGAGCGCCGAGAAGGCCTACTCGACCGACTCCAACCTGCTCGGCGCCACGCACGAGGCCAAGGACCTGGAGCAGCTGGACAGCGGCATGAAGATCGTCAACCCGATCATGGGCGTGGCCTTCTGGCGCGAGGACGTGGTCGTCAAGCCAGAGACCGTCACCGTGCGCTTCGAGGAAGGCATGCCGGTGGCGCTGAACGGCGTCGAGTACCGCGATCCCGTCGCCCTGCTGCTGGAGGCCAACGTCATCGGTGGACGGCATGGCCTGGGCATGAGCGACCAGATCGAGAACCGCATCATCGAGGCCAAGAGCCGCGGCATCTACGAAGCCCCCGGCATGGCCCTGTTGCACATCGCCTACGAGCGCCTGGTCACCGGCATCCACAACGAAGACACGATCGAGCAGTACCGCATCAATGGCCTCAAGCTCGGCCGCCTGCTGTACCAGGGCCGCTGGTTCGACCCGCAGGCCATCATGCTGCGCGAGAGCGCCCAGCGCTGGATCG
>FSVW01000470.1_pt1 | contig 11102 bp, 11 predicted proteins | sample 1637551 | NCBI WGS metagenome assembly FSVW01 (sample SAMEA3914814, study PRJEB12502) | metagenome | biome: forest; material: soil | place: USA | collected 2011-09-16 | depth 0.1 m | reverse complement strand
GGAAATGGCTGAACAGCTGATTGGCGTGACCATGCAGGAGCAGGGCGTGTCGCGCATCGTGGCCGTCGACATGGACAAGGCGCTGTCGATGGCGGAGGCTGCATGAGCGCCGCGCCGGGCCGACCCAAGCAAGCACGCTCCCCCTCAGGCCGAAGGGGGCAGGCATGACGCTGACGGCATTGCTGGCCATCGTGGGCGGCCTGATTCTCGCGTTCATCATCGGCCAGGGCGCCTGGGCAGCACGCAAGGCCGGCCCGCGCCGCGCGCTGCCGATGGAGCCGCAAATCGAACCGGGGCTTGCGCCCGAGGGCGACGCCATCGAGCCGCAGCCCCTGCCGGAGTTGGCCAAGCCCCGCAAGCCTTCGGCCCGCATTGACGCGCTGATCGACGCCATTGCGGCCTTGAGCCTGGACGCGCCGATCAGCGGCGAGATGGCGATCTCGCACCTGCCGGGCAGCCGCCGCGCTGGTACCAAGCCCTTCCATATCGAGGGCCTCAACGCCACGAGCGGCGACTGGGAACTGCCCATGCCCGGTCAGCGTTATGGCGAGTTCCAGGCCGGCCTGCAGATGGCCAACCGCAGCGGCGCTTTGAACGAAATCGAGTACTCCGAGTTCGTGCAGAAGGTGCAGGCCTTTGTGGATGGCATCGGCGGTTTTGCGCAGTTCCCCGACATGCTGGACGTGGTGGCCCGCGCCCGCGAGCTGGACCAGTTCGCGGCCGAGAACGACGCGCAGTTGGCCGTGCTGCTGCGCGCCAAGGGTGCCAGCTGGACGCTCGGCTTTGTGCAGCAGGCGGCGCTGCGCCATGGCTTCGTGCCGGGCGCCGTGCCTGGCCGCCTCGTGCTGGCCGCGATGGAAGAGGGCATGCCGCCGGTGCTGACGCTCAACTTCGAGCCGCAGGCCGCATTGGCCGACGACCCGCAAGGTTCATCGCTGCGCGAGCTGACCCTGGCGCTCGACGTGCCGCAGACGCCGGAGACGCAGGAACCCTTCGCCATCTGGCAGGAAACCGCCCGCGGCCTGGCGCGCGATCTTGAGGCGGACATCTGCGACGACGCGGGCCATGTGCTGAACCTGCACGCCTTCGCCACCATCGACGCGGAGTTGGGTGCGCGCTACAAGGCGCTGGCGGCGCGCGATCTGGCGGCGGGCTCGCTCGCCGCACGTCGCCTGTTCAGTTGACATCTGAACGGAAAACATCGGGCTTTTCTGAGCATTATTTCCTTGCAATTCGCCAACACTTGCGCATCCCCATTGGAGCGATGCCATGTTGATCGAATTCAAGCGAACCGGCGAACTGAAGGATCTCAACAGCTATCCCGCGTGGCTGCAGCAGGTGGTGCTGGACACCACGCCTGACAAGCATCGCATCGTCAACCACCGCTTGTTCACGCTGATGCGCGATGCACGCCTGCCGCTGCCGGTGATGCGTCGCTTCCTGATCGGGACCTGGTCAACGATCGAGCAATTCCCGCGCTTCATGGCCAAGAACCTCGAGAAGATCAGCTTCGGCGAAAGCGCCGGCCACGACATGGCGCGCCGCTACCTGATGCACAACATCCGCGTGGAGCAGAAGCATGCTGACCACTGGGTGGAATGGGCCAAGTCGGCCGATGTGACGCTGGAAGAACTTCGCCACGCGGAAGGCCACGATGCGATGCAGGCCCTGGCCCACTGGTGCTGGCAGATCGCCGACCGCAGCAGCCTCGCTGTGGGCATGGCCGCCACCAACTTTGCGGTGGAAGGTGCGACGGGCGAATGGTCCTGCCTGGTCTGCTCGAAGAAGGATTACGCCAACTCGCTGCCCGAGGACATCCGCGGCCCGGCCATGCGCTGGCTGCGTGTGCATGCCGAGTACGACGATACGCATCCCTGGGAAGCGCTGGAGATCATCGCCACGCTGCTGGGCCACGCGCCCGAGCAATCCGAGGTGAACGCGATCCGCCGCGCCATCCGTTCGAGCTACGCCTACATGGAGATGGCGGCCGACTGGGCGATGTCGATCTGCGAGCAGACGGGCTTTGCGCAATCGTCGGACAACGACTCGATCCTCGCCGAGTTCGACATTGCCGCTTAAGCCGCTTTAAGCCTAAAGCGCCCGACCACCTCGGTGAGTCGGGCCGCCTGATCCTTCAAGGACTCCGAAGCCGCCGCCGACTCTTCAACGAGGGCGGCGTTTTGCTGTGTGACCATGTCGAGCTGGCCGAGCGCGCTGCCGACTTCGCCCAGGCTCTGCGTCTGGTTCTGGATCGAGGTGGCCACCTCGCCGATCAGCGTGCTGACCCGCTGCACGGCGGCCACCACCTCGTTCATCGTGCTGCCTGCCTCGCCGACGAGGCGGGCGCCGTCTTCCACCTGATCGACCGAGCCCGAGATCAAGGTCTTGATCTCGCGGGCTGCCTGCGCGCTGCGCTGCGCCAGGGTGCGCACCTCGCCGGCCACGACCGCAAAGCCGCGCCCCTGTTCCCCGGCTCGCGCGGCTTCTACTGCAGCGTTCAGGGCCAGGATATTGGTTTGAAAAGCGATGCCGTCGATCACGCCGATGATGTCGCCGATCTTGCGGGACGAGGCCTGGATGCCGTCCATCGTGGAGACGACGCGCGACACCACCTCGCCTCCCTTGCTGGCCACGCTCGATGCCTGGCCGGCCAGCTGATGCGCCTGCCGGGTGGACTCGGCGCTGAGTTGCGCCGACTGGCTGACCTGCTGCATGGCCGCGGAGGTCTGCTCCAGGCTGGACGCCGCCTCCTCGGTGCGCGCTGACAGATCGTGGCCGCCGCTGGAAACCTCGGCGCTGGCGCTGGCGATGCTCGCCGCGCTGTTCCTCACATCGCCGATCGAGAGATTCAGCGCCTCCTGCATGCGGGCGAGGGCGCGCAGCAGGTCGCCCAGTTCATCGCGGCGGATTGAGCTGAGCTGGGCCGTCAGATCGCCATCGGCAATGCGGTCGGCCGTGATGGCAGCGAAGGACAGCGGCACCGTCAGCGAGCGCGTGAGGACCCAGGCGATGGCGGCCCCGAGGGCCAGCGCCAGCGCCACCATCACCCAGATGCCGACCAGCACTTCGCGGTAGTGGATGGCAGCGTCTTCGCTGACGCCGGCCGCCTCGTCGTCGTTGAGCTTGTCGAGTCGCGTCTTGGTGTCATCGGCGGTGCGGAAGGCCTTGCGCTCGTCCCCGCGCATCAGGGCCAGGGCCTCGTCCTGCTTGCCTTCGCGCACCAGGGCCAGCAGGCGCGATTGCATCTGGTGGTAGGCCTCGATGGTTGATTTCAGCTCGCCGAACTGGCGCTGGCGCTCGGGGCTGGCGGGCATGCTCTCGTAGCTTCGCATCTGTTCGGCCATCGTCGTCCACTGCTTGCCGATGTCCGCGGTTTCTTCGCTCGCGCTCTGCGCGTCGCCCGCCAGCAGCAGTTGCAGTTCGTCGCGGCGCATCTGGTTGAGCGCATCGTCCATGTCGCCCAGGAGCTGTGTGCTGGGCAGGCTGTGTTTGGCCAGGGTGTTGACATTGGCTTGCACATGGCCGACCCGGCTGATGGCATAGAGCCCCATCGCCAGCACCAGCAGCAGCAGGGCTGCAAAACCGAGGCCCAAGCGCAATCCGACACGAAGATTCGAAAGACTCATCGCCCAACTCCCGGGTTCGTTGAACCTTGAAGTTAGCACAGCGGCATCTTGCCCAGGGTTCCACCGGATGCCCGATGCCGCACGGCCCTTCATGATGCTTGCACCATTCGGGCCGAGAGAGCCCATCCAGGAGACACAAGCATGTTGTTGACACGACGTTCCGTGGTGCAGGCGCTGGGCGCGGCTGCACTGGCCCCGACGGCATCCTTTGCGCAAGGTGGCGGGCTCAAGATCTCGCACCAGTTCCCCGGCGGCACCATTGACGAAGGCGATTTCCGCGACCGGCTCTGCCGCAAGTTCGCGGCGGAAGTGGAGAAGCGCAGCGGTGGCGCACTCAAGGCCGCGGTGTATCCGGGCTCTTCGCTGATGAAGACCAACGCGCAGTTCTCGGCCCTGCGCAAGGGCGCCCTGGACCTGAGCCTGTATCCGCTGCCCTATGCGGGCGGCGAAGTGGCCGAGACCAATATCGGCCTGATGCCGGCCCTGGTGCCGAGCTACGAGGTGGGCGCCGCGTGGAAGAACTCCGAGGCCGGCAAGATGCTCACGGGCATCCTCGACAAGAAGGGCATCGTGATGGTGAGCTGGGTCTGGCAGGCCGGCGGCGTGGCCAGCCGCGCGGCCAAGCTGGTCTCGCCCGCGGACGCCAAGGGCATGAAGGTGCGCGGCGGCAGCGCCGAGATGGACATGATGCTCAAGGAGGCCGGCGCGTCGGTAATCTCGCTGCCATCCAACGAGATCTATGCGGCCATGCAGACCGGCGCGATGGACGCGGCCATGACGTCTTCCACCAGCTTCATCTCCTTCAAGCTGGAGGAAATCGCCAAGCACCTGACCTCGGGCCGCCAGCGCGCGTACTGGTTCATGCTGGAGCCGCTGATGATGTCCAAGGATGTGTTCATGGCGCTGCCCAAGGCGCAACAGGACATCATCATGGCCGTTGGCGCCGAGCTGGAGAGCTTTGGCCGTGACGCTGCGCGCGCTGACGACAAGCGCGCTGCAGAGATTTACGCCAAGGCGGGTGCCCAGGTGTGGGACATCGACGACGCCACGCTCAAGCAATGGCAGGCCATCGCCCAGCGCACGGCCTGGAAGAACTTCGCCGAGAAGAATGAAAGCTGCGCATCCCTGCTGAAGGCGGCTCAGAAGTTGTTGTGAGTTTGCCTATCGAGACACCGGCCTGGTTGCGCCCGCTGGCCTGGGTGCTGGCTTTGCTGAACCGCCTGATGGCGGGCCTGGGCATGCTCGCCTTGCTGGCGGCTTCGCTGATCCTCACCTCCAGTGTGGTGATGCGCTACTTCCTGCATGCATCCACCGATTGGCAGGACGAGGCGGCGGTGTTCTGCCTGGTCGGCGCCACATTTTTGTGCGGCGGCTTCGTGCAGTCGATGCGCGGGCACATCGGCATTGAGGCCGTGTCCTCCCTGTTGTCGCCGGCGGTCAACCGCGTGCGGCAATGGCTGGTGGACCTGATGTGCCTGCTGTTCTGCGCCTTCTTCGCCTGGAAATCCTGGACCCTGTGGTGGGAAGCCTGGAGTGAAGGGCAGACCACCTCATCGAGTTGGGCGCCGCCGCTGTGGATTCCTTATGGGCTGATGGCTGCGGGCATGAGCCTGCTGGTGCTGCAGTTGCTGCTGCAATGGCTGGTGGGCCTGGATGGATTGATGAGGAAACGCGCATGACGGCTGGCTTGAGTCCCTTGGCCATCGGCCTGCTGTTCACCGCGGCCACGCTGATCTTCATGTTCTCCGGCGCCCCGATTGCCTTCGCGCTCGGCGGCGTGGCCATGCTGTTCATGATGTTCTTCATGCCGGCCTCGGCGCTGGACACGGTGACGCAGAACGTCTACGAGGAGATGGCCAGCATCACGCTGCTCTCGATCCCGCTCTTCATCCTCAAGGGAGCGGCCATCGGCCGATCCCGGGCCGGACAAGACTTGTACGCGGCCCTGCATGCCTGGATGGGCCGCGTTCCCGGCGGGCTGGGCATTGCCAATGTGTTCGCCTGCGCGCTGTTCGCGGCGATGGCAGGCTCCAGCCCGGCCACCTGCTCGGCCATCGGCAGCGCCGGCATTCCCGAGATGCGCCGGCGCGGCTACTCGCCCGGTTTTGCGGCCGGCATCATCGCGGCCGGCGGCACCCTGGGTATCCTGCTGCCGCCCTCGATCACGATGATCCTGTACGCGGTGGCGGCCGAGCAGAGCCTGGGCCGGCTCTTCCTCGCGGGCATCATGCCGGGTGCCCTGCTTGTGCTGCTGTTCGCCGGTTACGCCGTGCTGCGCTTCCGCAAGGAATACCGCATGGCGCATGACGCGTTTGCCCGCGAGGGCACGCACTCGGTGCTGCTGGAGAAGGAAAGCTTCACCCTGCGCCAACGCGTCGAGATGCTGCCGCGCGTGCTGCCCTTCGTGCTGCTGCTGACCGGCGTGATGGTGGCGCTCTACGGCGGCTATGCCACGCCTTCGGAAACCGCCGGCCTCGGCGCCATGCTGGCCCTGGTGCTGATCGCGGTGATTTACCGCGTCTGGCGCCCGCGCGAGGTGGCCGTGATCCTCTCGGCCACGCTGAAGGAATCCACCATGCTGATGTTCATCATCGGCATGTCGTTGCTGTTCTCGTACGTGATGAGCTATCTGCACATCAGCCAGTCGGCGGCGCAGTGGATCGTCGCCATGCAGCTCTCCAAATGGCTGCTGCTGGCGGCCATCCTGTTGCTGGTGATCGTGCTGGGCTTCTTCCTGCCGCCGGTGTCCATCATCCTCATGACGACGCCCATCATCCTGCCGCCGCTGAAGGCTGCGGGCTTCGACCTGATCTGGTTCGGCGTGCTGATGAACATCGTGATGGAGGCCGGACTGATCCACCCGCCGGTGGGGCTCAACCTCTTCGTCATCAAGAACATCGCACCGGACATCACGCTGTCCCAGATCATCTGGGGCGTGCTGCCCTTCGTGGTGCTGATGTTCGTGGCGGTGCTCGCAATCTGCCTCTATCCCGGCATTGCCACGGGCCTGCCCGACTTGGTGATGGGCGCCGTGCCGGGCCGTTAGCGGTCCAGCAGAGCCACGCTCGTCAGCTCGGCGGACCGTTCCTGCGGCGGGACGATGACGACGCGGAAGGCGAACTGCTGCGCGGTCTGTTCGCCGCTGTCGCAGCTGAAGGAGTAGACGGCGCGCTGCACCGCATGTCGGGTCTGGTTGTAGCTCAAGCCGCTCATGCCTTCGGTACGCACGTCGCTGATATGCGAGCCATCGAGCTTGAAGTGGACGATCATTTCGCCGACGGCTTGTTCGCGGGCCCAGACGTTTGCAATGTTGTGACTCAGCGAGCTTTCGACGTCCTGGCAGACCTTGTGCACGTCGTGGCGCTCGGGGCCGGAATTGCGCCCGCTCACCTCTACACGCTGCAGACCGCTGCCTGCAAGAGCAGGGCTGGCAAGCAGGGCGCCCAGGGCGGCGATGGGCAGCAGGACAAGCAAATTGTGGGTCTTCATGAGGCAACTCCTGTGATGTTTCTGACGAGGGGCCGGCGCGGTCCGGCTTGAGAGGTCCGCGGCTGATTGGTGTCAGCTTGAAATGAAAGTTAGCTAAGCCGGCCAGGAGACCCAAGCGGCGCGCGACGAAGTGCCAGCGGCTTGCGATGAGCTGCGGAAAACCCGGATGGACGGCTTCGTTCTCGAAGCTCGGCGGCGCACGGTCGACCTACACTAGCGGCCATGCGCGCAGCCCTCAGCATCCTCGGTCTGGTGATCGTCCTGGCGATCGTCATGTTCAACATGAAACAACAGGCCAGAAGCCTTGCTCCTGCTGTGACTCCTGCAGCGGCGTCGACAGCGCCTGGCGCCAGTGCGCCGGCTGCGCGCAACCTGCCGCAATCGGTGCAGATGCAGGTGCAGGGTTCGCTGGACCAGGCCGCCAGCGCGGCGGCTTCTGCCGCGCAGCAATGAGCGCGGACGAATATGCGATGCGCCTGGCGCTGGACCAGGCCCGGAACGCCTGGCTGGTGGGCGAGGTGCCGGTGGGCGCCGTGCTGATGCGCGACGGGCAGGTGATCGCCACCGGCTACAACCGGCCCATCACGACGCATGACCCGACCGCGCATGCCGAGATCGTGGCCCTGCGCCATGCCGCAACGCTGCTCGAGAACTACCGCCTGCCCGAGTGCGAGCTGTTCGTGACGCTGGAACCCTGCGCGATGTGCGCGATGGCGCTCATGCATGCGCGGCTCAAGCGCGTGGTGTTTGCCGCGTCTGATCCCAAGACCGGCGTGGCGGGCTCGGTCATCGACCTGTTTGCGCAGAAGCAGCTCAACCACCACACCCGCATCGAAGGCGGCGTGCTCGCGGAACCGGCCAGCCAGATGCTGCGCGACTTCTTTGCCGAACGCCGCGAAGCCGCGCGCCAGCGCCGTGCTGCCCGTGCTTCACATTCTTCCGACGAACCCATTCCCACCGGCGAGGTTCTGCACCTCGACGACCCAGCCGCATGACCACTCTGACCATCTATTCCCCAGCCGGCGTGATCGCCCAAGGCAGCCAGCTCAAGCGCGCTGCCAAGCGTTTGGGCCACCTCGGCTTTGAGGTCAGCCTCGACGAGGCGGCCCTGCTCAAGCACCAGCGCTTTGCTGGTGACGATGACACCCGGCTGGCCGCCATCCACCGCGTGGCCCGTGCGGCACCCGGCGTGGCCTTGGCCAGTCGCGGTGGGTATGGCTTGAGCCGCCTGCTGGATCGGATCGACTGGAAGCTGCTGGCGCACAGCGTCGAGCACGGCACGCGCTGGGTGGGCATGAGCGACCTCACCGCCCTTCAGTTGGGCCTGCTCGCCCACACCAAGACGCCGAGTTGGTCGGGCCCGGTCGCCTACGACGATTTTGGCCGCACCGATGCCGAGGGCGGCGTGGACGACGTGACCCAGGACTGTTTCACCGAGGCGATGAGCGGCGCGCTGGAGGCGGTGGGTTTCCGCAGCGAAGCCGGTTTTGATGGCCTGGGCGTGGCCGGCACCCTGTGGGGCGGCAATCTCGCCATGGTCTGTTCGCTCCTGGGCACGCCTCACTTCCCCAGGATCAAGGGCGGGATCCTCTTCCTGGAAGACGTGGCCGAGCAGCCTTTCCGGGTGGAGCGCATGTTGATGCAGCTGCAGATGGCCGGGGTGCTCGATGCGCAAAAGGCCGTCGTGCTCGGTGAGTTCAGTGCATGGCGCAAGACGCCGGCGGATCGTGGTTACAACCTGAAGTCGACCGTGACCGCGCTGCGGGCAGCCACCAAGACGCCCATCCTCACCGGCCTGCCCTTTGGCCACGTGCCGACCAAGGTCTGCCTGCCCGTGGGCGCCAAGGTCGAATTGCTGGTGCAAGGCCGCGATGCCTTCATCGGGTGGGCCGCCGAACATGACCATCGGCATGGGAGCGACCATCATCACCACAATGATTGAGCTGACCGCGCAGGGACGGCACGGGTTTCGGCTTGAATGGTCCGCGCCGGGCCCGGAGTGCCGCAGGCTGACGTTCCAGTTTGTAACCCGGCCGTAACCGGGACAATAAGTTATGGAAGAATGTTGGGGTAATTACCGTGCGAAGTGACCAAGCGTGATCGTCTAAAATTTTCGTTCGCGTAAAGCATGGAGGTCGGTACAGCCTCGCGCGGTACTGACATGAGTTCGCGTCACGCCCGTGGCCCAAAGCCAGCGGGCATTTTTGTTGAAGTGGGTCTGAATCGCCGATCTTTGGCGCCCCTGGGTCTCGCAGTTCTTTTTCTGCGATGCGGCGGGCCAGGTTCCTCCCGTATGTTGTTAGAAATTGGCAGTCTTTTGAAGGAGCGCGCATGAACTTTGCGCAGGAAAGAAACGGCTCGTCCCGCATCGTCGGGTTCGGGATCGTTATCCTTATTCACATCTTGCTGGTTTGGGCGATCGCCAGCGGTCTGGCCCGCAAGGTGATCGAAAAGGTCGCCGGCCCCATCGAGACCAAGGTCATCGAGGAAAAGGTCAAGCCGCCGCCGCCGCCCGAAAAGGTCGTGCCGCCCCCGCCGGACATCAAGGCTCCGCCGCCGCCGTTCGTGCCGGTGCCGGAAGTCCAGATTCAGGCGCCTTCGCCACCGGCCGTGATCGCCTCTGTGTCGACCGCTCCCCCGCCGACGCGCGAAGTGGCCGCCACGCCGCCGCCGGTCGCTGCGCCCGTCGCTGCCAAGCCGACCAAGATCACCGCAGCCATGGTCTGCACGAAAATGGGCAAGCCCGAGGCACCGTCCATCACCACGTGGAGCGGCGAAGCCCTCTACAAGGCCGTGGCGACAGTGAAGGCGGGTCGCGTGGCTTCGGTCGAAGTGACGCCCTTGCGTGGTGGTGTAGACCGCAAGGCGCAGCGCGCCATGGTCGCCGCCATCACCCAGACCTTGCAGGACACCTACGAGTGCCCTGGTGACCACGTGTTCGAGCAGGAGTTCCAGTTCCGCATCGAGTGATAAGCCCTCGCGTTAACCCATCCAGGGGCCTGGAAGCCTTAGCTGAATCCAGCCCCTTTTCCAACCCGCATCAGATTCTTCGTAGGAGTTGACTCCATGACCTCTCGTATTTCCGGCCTGTTCGCCGCTATCGCTTTCGCCGCGACCCTGGCGATCACGCCTGCTCACGCACAAGACAATGCCGCTTCGGCTCCCACTGCCGACGCTTCGGCACCTGCCGCCATCGTTGACGCTGGCGCCGCTCCTGCAGCTGCTCCTGCCGAAATCGAAAAGGAAAATCCTTATGGCCTGATGGCCATGATCAAGGACGGCGATGCTGTCTCGCGCGGCGTGATGATCCTGCTGGTGCTGATGTCCATGGGCAGCTGGTACATCCTGATCACCAAGCTGTGGGACGGCTCGAAGCTGGCTGCTGAAGCCAAGGACGCTCGCGCTACCTTCTTCAAGAAGGCCACGCTGCAAGAAGGCCTGAAGGGCCTGAAGGAAACCGGTGCTTTCCGCTACATCGCCGGTGCCGCCATCGAAGCTTCCGAGCACCATGAAGGCGCGCTGACCGAAAACATCGACCACAGCAGCTGGGTCACGATGAACATCGACCGTGCTGTTGGCGAAGTCAACAGCCGCGTCGGTGGTGGCCTGGGCTTCCTGGCTACCGTCGGTTCGACTGCTCCTTTCGTCGGCCTGTTCGGCACGGTGTGGGGCATTCTGCAAGCCCTGACGAAGATCGGTGCGGCCGGTCAAGCGTCGATCGACAAGGTTGCCGGCCCCGTGGGTGAAGCGCTGATCATGACCGCCTTCGGTCTGTTCGTTGCCGTTCCCGCCGTCCTGGGTTACAACTGGCTGGTCAACCGCAACAAGTCGGTGATGGCTCAAGTCCGTGCCTTCGCCGGTGACCTGCACGGCGTGCTGATGGGCAATCGCAACGTCGCCAAGCGCTAATTCTTAGCCCGGAGAAATATCATGGGCATGAACGTCGGATCATCATCCGGCGATGAGGATGAGGTGGTCTCATCGATC
>FSVW01001651.1_pt1 | contig 11121 bp, 9 predicted proteins | sample 1637551 | NCBI WGS metagenome assembly FSVW01 (sample SAMEA3914814, study PRJEB12502) | metagenome | biome: forest; material: soil | place: USA | collected 2011-09-16 | depth 0.1 m | reverse complement strand
GCCCAGCCATTCGTAGACTGCATAGCGCACCTGCTCGAAGCCAGGTTCGGACGGGCACCAGTCCAGCAACTCGCTCATGCCATCCGCCACCAGTCCGACGGGAGCCGCGATGACCTCGATCACCTGCTCGCCCTTCTCGTTCCTGTTCGCCTCCATGAACGCCTGCATGGCCCGCGGCATGTGCGGTTCATGCGTCACCAGCACGAGCTTGTGGATGCCGGCGCTCGCCAGCAACGGCAGGGTGAGGCTGGCGTTCTCCCGCGTATCCCGCGCCTGCCCTTCGGCCCAGCGTAGCGGCAACCCGAATTCCTCGCGTGCCACGCGTGCCACCACGCTCGCCTCGCTGATGTGGGTACGCCGCGAGTTCCAGCCGATGCCGCCGGTGAAGCCCAGTGGCGCCTCCAGCTTGCGCGCCAGCCAGATGCCGTAGCGCAGGCGTTCCAGGGTCAACGGCTGCAGGCTCGAGCCCAGGTACTCGGGCACATAGCCCCGCACGCCTGCACCGAGCACCAGCACCGCGACGTCGGCCGAGCGCTTGCTTTCTTCGCGCAATGCGACGATCGCCTGCGTATCCAGTGACGCCGGGGTCCGGAGCAGGTGATGGTTCAACCATTGGCCCATTCCTTCGGAGGAACTCAGCCAGAGCGCCAGGCAGGCCAGCAGCGTGATCGCCTGCCCGGCCCGCGGCCGTCGCCTAAGCAGGAGGCCGCCGATGACGATCAGCGCAATCATTGGCACCGGCGGCAACAGCACGACCATCAAGGCCGGCTTCAGGGCGTGTCCCAGTGCAGAAAGATCCAAGTTCTGTATTCCTTTTCTTTTTTCGCGACGTTGCAAGCCAGCGTGGCCGACTTCTCACCGCGTCTCATTCACTCCGACGGCATCGGCATCAATAATGAGCCGTCCCCTCGAAAAGCCAACTTCCAGCGCCAGCGCCTCTATGCCCAAGCCCAGTCTTTTACGAACTCGATGGCAGCGCTGGGCGCTAAGCATACTGGGCGCCGTTATCGTGCTGATGCTCGCCGCCTGGCTGCTGGTACCGCGCTGGCTGGCCGGTCCCGGTGCCCGGACGATCAGCCAGGCGCTGGGCCGCGAATTCAGCGTGACCGATGTGCGCTTCCACCCCTGGACGCTCGGCCTCGAGATCGACGGCGCCCGCATCGCCGGCGCGCAGCCCGCCGACCCGCCGCTGCTGGCGATCCGGCATCTGGAGGCGGAACTCTCGCTGCGCTCCCTCTGGCATGCCAGCCCGGTGCTCGCATCCTTGCGCATCGACCAGCCGGTGATCCATGCCGCCCGCCTGGCGCCCGGCCACTACGACTTCGACGATCTGCTCGCCCGCGTCACGAAGCCGCCACCGCAGCCGCAGCCGGACGACAAGCCGCCCCAGCTCGGCCTCTACAACATCAGCCTGAAGCAGGGTCAGGTCTTGCTCGATGACCGGCCGGTCGGTCGCCATCACGAGCTGTCGGACCTCCAGCTCGAACTTCCCTTCATCTCGACGCTGGCCGCCGATGTGGCGGTCGCGGTCCAACCCAGGATCAGCGGCAAGCTCAACGGCGTGGCCTTCGGCAGCGATGCGCAGCTGCTGCCTTTTTCCGAGCGCCGCGAGGCCTCGCTCGACTTCAAGCTGAGTCCGCTCGATCTGGCCCCTTATCTAGGTTATCTGCCCGAAGGCCTGCCACTGCGCCTGCAGCGAGGCCATATCGATGCCCGGCTCAGCGCGCACTTTGTCCAGGCGCCGAAGGGAGCGCCGCAGTTCCAACTGAGCGGTGAAGTCGGCCTTGCCGACGTGGCCCTGCAGACGCCTGCCGGCGAGGCCTGGCTGGATTGGCATGAACTGCGCGTCGAGTTGAAAGATGTGGAGCCCCTGCGTCAGCAGATCGCCCTCGGCAAGATCACCTGGACCGGCCCGACGCTCGCGCTGCGAACCGATGGCGTGGGCCGGCTCTGGCTGCCGGTCGGCGAGGCTCCAGCCGAGCCGGCACCCAAGCCGCAACCTGCGCAGCCCTGGGCTTTCTCGATCGCCTCCTTCGATCTCAAGCAGGGAACGCTTGACTGGTCCGATGCATCGACGCCGACCGCCGTCGCCCTGCGCGCCACCGACTTGAATGCTTTGCTCGGCCCGGCGGCTTGGCCGCTGAAGAAGGACGCGTCACTGGCGCTCAGCTATGGCCTGCAACTGCAGCCATCCGATGCCGGAGCCGGCAAAACGAAAGCAACGCCGGCCACCTTGAACGGCGACGCCCGCCTGACGGCCGACCAGCTTGCATTCAGGCTGCAGTGGCAAGACCTGGCCCTCGGCTGGTTGAACCCCTATCTGCAAACTCAGTTGCTTGCTTCGCTCAAGGGCCAGGCCGGCGGCCGCGCCGAGTTGACCGTCGCGCGCCCGCTAGAGGCCGAGCCGATGCAGCGAGCGGTGCTGTCCTTGCAGGACCTCAGCCTGGACAAGCTGACCCTGGGCACCTTGCATGCCGGCGAAACCGTCTTCGAACTCGAAGGCGCGCAGCTCGACCAACTCAAGATCGATCTGGGCGCAAAGCAGATTCAGGCCGGCGAGCTGGCGCTCCAGCGGCCGGTCGTCCAGGCGATCCGGGGCGCAGATGGCCAATGGCGACACGACGCCTTGCTGCCGGTCGCGCATCACGAAGCTGCAGCACCCGCGTCATCCGCGCCACCCACGCCACCCACGCCACCCGCGCCCTTTGCCTGGCACATCGCAGCGCGTGGTTTGCGGCTCGAGCAAGGCTCGATCCGCCTGCAGGACGCACGCGCCGGCGACCAGCCGGTGCAGGTCGACCAGATCCAGATGCGTTTGCAAGACCTGGCCTGGCCCGCCAAGCCGGAGCCCATTCCTGCCCAGTTGGGCCTGGCCATCGGCCACCCACGGGGGAAGGACGCAGCCACAGGCCGCCTGCAGTGGCAGGGTCAGGTCTTGCTGGCGCCCTGGGGCGCTCGCGGCAAACTGCAGGTCGATCAACTGCCCCTGCAACTGCTCGATCCCTATCTGGATCCCTCTTGGGGTCTCCAGCTGCGCCGCGCGGAGCTGGGCCTGAAAGGCGAGTTCGCCGTGGCGCTGAAGCCGGAGGGCGTGCAGGCCACCTGGCATGGCGATGCCCAACTGGCCCGCCTGCGGGTCAACCAGGCGAGCTGGGCCGAGGGCAAGCGAACGATCGGGGACGAACTGCTGGGCTGGCAGTCGCTCGACCTGGGTGGCCTGAGCATCCAAGCCAAGCCCGGGAGCCCGGCGGAAGTGACGGTGGCGAACGCGCGCCTCGATGACTACTACGTGCGCCTGAACGTGAATGAGCAAGGGCAATTCAACATCACCGACCTGGGTGCGCAGGCTGATGCCACGCCGGCTGCTGGTGCTGCGCCCGCACCGGTCGCAGCTTCGGCGCCGTCCTCGTCATCTGCGCCCGCAACCCCGAAGCTGCTGCTGATGATCGGCCAGACGCGCTTCAGCAAGGGCGAGGTCGACTTCAGCGACCACTTCATCCGGCCCAACTACAGCGCTCATCTCACCGAGCTCGAAGGCAGCCTCGGCGCCATCGCCACGGCCAGGCCGGCCATGGCGCCGCTGAGCCTGCGCGGCAAGGTGGAAGGGACCGGCGAGCTGACGGTCGAAGGGCAGTGGAATCCGCTGGCCTCGCCGCCGACCTTGGACGTCAAGGCCCACGCCAGCGATATCGAGTTGTCGCCGCTTTCGCCGTATGCCGCCAAGTATGCCGGTTATGCGATCGAACGCGGCAAGCTCTCTACGCAGGTCGAATATCGGATCGACGCTTCGGGCACGCTACAGGCGAGCAACAAGATCCGGCTCGACCAGCTGACGTTCGGCGACAAGGTCGACAGTCCCGACGCCACAACCCTGCCAGTGCGCCTGGCCGTCGCGCTGCTGAAGGATTCCGACGGTGTGATCGACATCGAGCTGCCCGTCAGCGGGTCGATCAACGATCCCGATTTCAGCATCGGCGGCCTGGTGTTCAAGCTGATCGTGAACCTGCTGGGCAAGGCGCTGACAGCGCCGTTTTCCCTGTTTTCCGGCGGCGGCAACGCGGACCTGAGCCAGGCGGCCTTCGCGCCCGGCAATGCGGTGCCGACGGCGCCCGACCAGCTCGACAAGGTCGCCAAAATGCTCACTGAGCGGCCCGCGCTTGAACTGACGATCAGCGGTTCGGCGAATGCTGCGGCGGACGGACCGGCCTTGCTGCAGCGTCAAGCCGATGCGGCTGCCGAAGCCGAGAGCCGCCGAGCACAGCGCCGCCAGCAAAAAGGCGTAAAGCCGGCTGCGCAGGCGCCGGGCAAAACGGCCTCCGCGCCGGCGCCGGCCGTCAGCCAGGCCGAGTTGCAGGAACTGGCTGAACAGCGCGCCGAGGCGGTACGCGATGCGCTGATCGCCCGAGGTGTACCGAATGCCCGCCTGTTCCTCGGCAGCGCACGCCTGAGCGATGGGTCATCGGCCGACTGGCAGCCGCACGCGGATCTCTCGCTGAGTGCGCGCTGAATACGTACGCGCCGAGACGCCGCTGACTGTTGGCGTTAGGGTGCCAGCCGTTCCTTGATCCAGCCGCCGGCTTCGTCCAGCCGGTAGCTCAACCGGTCATGCAGGCGCGACTTGCGCCCCTGCCAGAACTCCCAGCGCTGCGGCACCAGCCGGTAGCCGCCCCAATTCGGCGGCCTCGGTGGATTGAGGCCGTGCTGGGCAGCCGCCTTGGCTGCATTGCCAACGAGCGTCGCTCGCGAGGCGATCACATGGCTTTGCGGCGAGGCCCAGGCGCCCAGGCGTGAATCCAGCGGACGGGAGCGGAAATAATCGTCCGAAACCTCGGATTCCACGCGCTCGACACGGCCTTCGATGCGCACAACGCGCTCCAGGTCCACCCAATGGAATTGCAGCGCCGCGAACGGGTTGGCCGCCAATTCCCGGCCCTTGCGGCTGTCGTAGTTGGTGAACCAGACGATGCCGCGCTCGTCAAAGGCCTTGATCAGCACGATGCGGGTGGAAGGCCGGCCGTCTGCCCCCACGGTCGCCAGGGTCATCGCATTGGGCTCATGAACGTCGGAAGCGAGCGCGTGCTCGAACCATTGCCTGAATTGCAGCAGCGGTTCCGCGACGGCCAGGCTCTCGTCCAGCTCGCCCTGCTCATAGCTTTTCCGGAGGTCTGAAAGTTTGCTCATGGCCGAATTGTCGGCCGTTTCGCTGCCAGGCCGCGGCTTGTCGACCGTAGAAAGCCTTAGGTAAACGCCCCAGTGTTGCCGCTGGGACGCGAGCGGCATGCTACGAATGAAACGGCAGGCCGGTTTTAAAGGACCGGCATTGCGACTGGATGCGAGACAAGGAAGTACGGGAATGACCAAACGGCGACCAGTTGTCGTCGTGCTGGCGGCGGGGCGCGGAGCGCGCTTCCGCGGGCCCGGGCACAAGCTGATGCAGCAACTCGGGCTCAACGCCGACACGACGACGGCCGACACGATGCTCGAACGCACGCTCAGGCATGCGATGGGAACGCATCTGCGCGTCGTCGTGGTCACGAGCGCAAGCCTGGCGCCGGCGGTGAACAAGCTGGTGGCGGCGCGCGACGTGGTCGAGCTGCCCGAACTGGACGGCCGCGGTCGCCCGAGCCTCTTCGGCATGGGGCATTCGATCGCAGCCGGCGTCAGCGCCACCGGCGACGCCGAGGGCTGGCTGATCGTGCCGGCGGACATGCCGCTGATGCGCCCCAGCAGCATGACGGCGGTGGCCGATGCGCTGGAGCACTACCCGGTGGCCTATGCGCAATTCCGCGGGCGGCGCGGGCACCCGGTCGGCTTCAGTGCCGAGCTGTATTCCGAACTGGTCGACCTGCAGGGCGACGACGGCGCGCGGCGCCTGCTCGCGCGCTACCCCTCGCAGGCGGTGGATGTCGATGACCCAGGCGTGCTGGTGGATATCGACACCGAAGACGACCTGGCGCGGCTGCGCAACGCCGAAGTGGCGCTGAATCCCGCCAACGGCCGGTCCTAGTCCTTGCGCCGGCGCGGAGCGAGCGGTCCACACAGGCCGTGGCGCGCCGCCAGATGCCACTGGCGTTCGAGTTCCACGTCATGGATGCCCTGCTCGCGCAGACCCTGCACCGTGCGCATCAGGTATTCCAGCGTCGTGCCGTAGCGGCCGCGGGCATGGCTGAAGATGTACAGCAACTCGGCGTCGCTGATGTCGCCCGTCCAGCTCGGGCTGTGGCGCGACAGCGTGAAGGCCAGCGCACGCAAGGGGCCCTGGGGTGTGGCGCAGGCCAGCCAGCGCGGCTCATAGGTCGGCACCGGGCCGCTTCGCGCCGGCCTGGCCCGGTCGGGAGGGTGACTGAATTCCTCGCCGGTGGGCATTTCGCGCGCCCACAAGGTGGTCAGTACAGCTTCGCCGATAGCAGCCGGCACCCGGTAGACAAGCCCGCGGCAGCTGCCGCCCGACAGCAGCGCCAGAACGAGCCCAGGCTGCCCCGGGCTGCCACGGTTCACCTGCGAGCGCATGCGCAGCGCCCGGTGATAGCCCTGCACGCGGGCCGGGCAGCGCTCGCTGAACTCGAAATCGGGCCGCCAGATCAAGGAACCGTAGGCGTAGAGCAACAGGTCCTGAGCCGGTTCGCGACGCCATTGCGCAAGGGTTCGGGCGAAGAGGGCGGTGCTGTCGCGGGGGGCGGTTTGCATCGGTGAAGCTGGGCCGGTTGCAGGGGTTGCCGGTATCTTGACATGGGCGGCGATGTGCCGGTGCCAAGGCGTTTCATCCGCAAGACAACGGAGATCGGTAACCTGTGCGTACCCTGGCCATCGCTAGGATTGCGCGGTCCATCCACTGGGGGCGAGCGCGCATGAGAAACATCCTTTCGATCGTCGCAGCAGCGGTGCTTGCCGTCGGCTTGGCAAGCCAGGCATCCGCCGAAGAAAGCGGTCCGCCGTCGCAAACGACGCCCGTACTGCCCAGCCTGCCGCTGGCCGTGAGCAGGACCGGCAGCTTCTTCCTCTTTCCGTCCGGGAACGTCCTCGAAGGCCAGATCCAGCAGAGCATCTGGTGGACCTTCGGTGGCGGTGCGGGTGACCCGTATACCGGTCAGTTGCTGTCGCTGGGCGATGCGTCCTCGAACGTGCAACTGCAGTTGCTGAAGGCGCCGTTGGCTTCGGCCTATGCCAGCGCGACGCAAAGCACTGCCTATGGCCGATCGCAAGGCGCCAGTCAGCTCAGCTACCTCGTTACCTTGACGGCATCAGATGCGGCGTCGGCTCAGACCATCGAAGGCTTGCTGGGCACCAGCGGGGCGATCGCCTCGGTGAGCGGCATGATGCGCCTGACGGGCCGTGGATACGGCTACAGCACCGCCGCGGCCAGCACCGGCCAACTGGACGGCTTGGCCGACGATCTCGGCGCCACCATCTATGGCAACTGCGGCACGTATGGCGAAGCGACGCCGTCCGGCGCGGCCGGCTGCGGTACGTCCGCCTTCACGCTGCCGCTGAACTTCGTGCCCGGCGACCATTTCAGCGATGGCGCGCCGATGAGCTTCTACAGCGTCATCACGTTGTCCACCAATACCAACGCGGGCACCGCTGGTTGCTGTAGCGGCGGCTACGCAGGCACGGCCAGCGCCTTCGTCGATCCGCGCATCACGTTGGCGGACGGCATCCACGCGACCTTGACCTTGGGCGCCGGCGACATCGGCAACGAATCTCCCGTGCCCGAGCCGGCGCAGTGGTGCCTGTTGCTGGCCGGCCTCGGCGGTGTCCTGCTGATGCGCCGCCGCGAGCTTCGCCGGGTCTAATTCCGACGGGGTCATTAGCCTGCCGGCCGACGCAGCGATGCGCCGGCCGTTTCCATTTTTCGGGGCTGCTGCTGTACCCTCGCTGTAACCCGCGCTGGTACCTTGTCCTGTAATATGGTTACCAGTTTTCACCCCATCGAGTTACATCGATCGCGCCCATGAACAAGACCCTCCTGGCAGTCACCGAGCGCATTCGCCAGCGCAGTGCCGACACCCGTGGCGCCTACCTCGAAGGCATCGACAAATGGGCCGGTCGCAAGCGCGGCATCGAGCGCATGGGCTGCGCGAACGTGGCGCACGCCGTGGCAGCGATGCCGGCGAGCGACAAGCTGCGCATCGTGGCCGAGAAGGCACCGAACCTGGCCATCGTGACGGCCTATAACGACATGCTGTCGGCGCACCAGCCGTATGAGGGCTATCCGGCGCTGATTCGCGAGGTCGCGCATTCGCTGGGCGCTACAGCCCAGGTCGCGGGCGGCACGCCGGCGATGTGCGACGGCGTGACCCAGGGCCAGCCCGGCATGGAGATGAGCCTGTTCTCGCGCGATGCGATCGCGATGGCCACGGCCATCTCGCTGAGCCACGATGTGTTCGACGCCGCGCTGCTGCTGGGCATCTGCGACAAGATCGTCCCGGGCCTGCTGATCGGCGCGCTGCACTTCGGCCATCTGCCCTGCGTCTTCGTGCCGGCCGGGCCGATGAGCACCGGTCTTTCGAACAACGCCAAGGGCAAGGTCCGCGAACAGTATGCGCAAGGCCTGGTCGGCCGCGACGAGTTGCAGGCGGCTGAATCCGCGGCCTATCACGGCCCCGGCACCTGCACCTTCTACGGCACGGCCAACAGCAACCAGATGCTGCTCGAAGCGATGGGCCTTCACGTGCCTGGCGCGGCCTTCGTCCATCCGCATGACGGCCTGCGCGAAGCGCTGACGCGCCACGCGGTGAGCACCGTGCTGTCGATCGCGCCGAAGGCGAACTACACGCCGATCGGCCGCTTGGTTGACGAGCGCTGCATCGTCAATGCGATGTGCGCTTTGCTGGCCACCGGTGGCTCCACGAATCACCTGATCCACTGGGTCGCCGTGGCCCGCTCGGCCGGCATCCTGATCGACTGGAGCGATTTCTCCGAGTTGTCGGGCGTCGTGCCGCTGCTGACGCGCGTCTACCCGAACGGCGCTGCCGACGTGAACCAGTTCCAGGCGGCCGGCGGCCCGGGCTTCGTGATCCGCGAGTTGCTGGATGCCGGCCTGATGCACGAAGACGTGCTGAGCGTGGCCGGAAGCTCGCTGCGTCCGTTCACGAAACTGCCGATGGCCGGCGACAACAAATCGGTGCACTGGCAAGACCTGACCCCCGAGAGCGGCGACGAGACCGTGGTCCGCACGGCCGCTGCGCCGTTCAGCCCCACCGGCGGCCTGAAGCTGCTGCAGGGCAATCTGGGCCGGGCCGTGATCAAGGTCTCGGCCGTGCCGGACGATCGCCACATCGTCGAAGCGCCGTGCCGCATCTATGACAGCCAGGAGTCCATGCTGGCTTCTTTCGCCGCCGGCGAACTGGAGCGCGATGTCATCGTCGTCGTGCGCTTCCAGGGCCCGCACGCCAACGGCATGCCTGAACTGCACAAGCTGACGCCACCGCTCGCGGTGTTGCAAGGCAAGGGCTTCAAGGTCGCGCTGGTCACCGACGGCCGCATGAGCGGGGCGTCCGGCAAGGTGCCCGCCGCCATCCACGTCAGCCCCGAGGCGCTGGCCGGCGGGCCGCTCGGCAAGCTGGTAGATGGCGACGTCGTTCGCATGGACGCCGTCAGCGGCGAGTTGCTGGCTCTCGTGCCTCAAGCCGAATGGGACGCGCGCGAGCAGGCGCACATCACCGCCGCCCATGCCTTCGACAACGGCCACGGCATGGGCCGCGACCTCTTCGCCGGCATGCGCCGCAACGCGCGCACGGCCGAAGAGGGTGCCGTCACCTGGCTCTGAAGCCCGCTTCAAACACCCGCCCAACAAAGGAAACCTCATGACCGACACCCTCAGCCTCGCCAGCCACGGCCCCGTCATTCCCGTCATCGTCATCCAGCGCCTGGAAGACGCGGTGCCGCTGGCCCGCGCGCTCGTCGCAGGCGGCGTGCGTGTGCTCGAAGTGACCTTGCGCACGCCGGTGGCGCTGGCCGCGATGGAAGCGATGGCGAGGGCCGTGCCCGAGGCCATCGTCGGTGCGGGCACCTTGCGTTCGGTCGCCGATGTGAAAGCCGCACGCGACGCAGGCTGCCAGTTCGGCGTCAGCCCCGGCTACACCGAGGCAATTGGTGCCGCGTGCCATGAACTCGGCCTGCCGCTGCTGCCGGGCGTCAGCACCGCGAGCGAAGTGATGCAGGCCAATGCCGGTGGCTACAACTTCCTGAAGCTGTTCCCGGCGGTGGCCGTGGGTGGCATCAACCTGCTGAAGGCGCTGGGCGGGCCGTTCCCCGATGTGGTGTTCTGCCCGACCGGCGGCATCTCGCTGGAAACAGCGCCGCAGTTCCTCGCGCTGCCGAACGTCAAGGTCTGCGGCGGTTCGTGGCTCACGCCGCAGGATGCGGTGGACAAGGGCGACTGGGCACGCATCACCAAGCTTGCGGCTGAAGCCGCTGCGATCAAGCGCTGATTACGACTGCGCTGAAGTAACTCGTTAGGCCTTCGGGCCGCGCGCCTTCGCGACCACCGAGGCGATGTCGGCGAAGTGCTTCGCGGCGAGGCTCGCCGATTCGGGCAGGGCGATGGCAATCTGGCAGGGCGGCATGTCTTCGATGACCGGGAACACGACGCCTGGTCGCGCATAGAACAGCGCCGTGGACAGCGCCGTGATGCTGATGCCGCGGCCTGAGGCGACGGTCTGCAGTTCGCTCTCCACCGTGGCCGCCTCGTGCACGACGTTCGCGGGCTTGCCCTTGCGATAGCTCTCGCCGATCCAGTAGCTGCGACTGGCCGGCGTCTTCGACCTCGGCCGCTGGCTGGTGCCGATGATCGTCTTCGGCGGTATCTGGGCGGTGATCGTGATCGCGACCTTGACTCTCCCGGCCGAGAATCACGATGCGGCGCTGACGGCGGTCGGCGTGGTCAGCCTTGGTGCGGTGTGGCGGCTGGCCTCGCTGCGCGGCCGGCTGAACCGTGGTGAAGCCGGGCCGAGCAAAGGAGCCCGTTAGGCCTTCGGCAATTCGAAGACCAGGCAGGTGGTGCTGCTGTGGGCATACAGCTTCCCGTCATGGCCGACGATGCTGGCCTCGGCCGTCGCCACCTGCTTGCCGGAATGCACCACCTTGCCGATGGCGCGCACCAGCGGCACCTTGTCGGTC
>FSVW01002546.1_pt1 | contig 11139 bp, 9 predicted proteins | sample 1637551 | NCBI WGS metagenome assembly FSVW01 (sample SAMEA3914814, study PRJEB12502) | metagenome | biome: forest; material: soil | place: USA | collected 2011-09-16 | depth 0.1 m | reverse complement strand
GGTCCGGCGCCGTCCTGGTAGATCTTGAAGTGGTCCAGATCAAGCACCAGCGCGGCCAGAGGCTGGCCTTGCGCCACCGCCTGACCGGCAGCTTGATCCAGGGCCTTCATTCCGTCTTGGCGGCTCAGGGCACCGCGGGGGGCATCGGGCATATTTTTGTCTCCAGTGGTCGAGCTCATCCTAGGCAGGGCTGGCTTGGGGCGGTTGCTCCATAACCCTCATTTCGGTGTACGGATGACGAGTGTCATGGGGAGCTGTCTGGGCGTAGTATGGAGCGGCGTTTATGGAGTGGAGGTGTTCCATGTTCCGCATGAGTCGATTTCTTTCTTCTCTGTTCGTGGTGCTGGTGCTGGGCGGTTGTGCGGCGCCGAAAAAAGTAGCCATTGAAGCGCAGGGCTTTTTGCGAGACGCTGACTTCAAGCCGACGGCGCAGAAGATCCCTGCGGCCGGCGAGATCTTTGCGGCGAGCGCGGAGATGCGCGCCTACATCGAGGAAGACCCGGAGTTCCGCTCCATGGTGAGGCGCTTTGGCGAGCGCGACGCCTTGATCGAGTCATTTCGCGCCCGTCCCTTGCTCAAGCTCGAATACGAGTCGAGCATCACGCGCAACGCGGCTGAAGCCTTTGCTGCGCGCAGTGGCAACTGTCTATCGCTGGTGATCATGACGGCGGCGCTGGCGCATGAACTGCATGTGCCCGTCCACTTCCAGATCGTCTACACCGAAGAGAGCTGGAGCCGCAGCGGCGATCTGTATTTCGTGGCCGGCCATGTGAACCTGAACCTTGGCACGAATCTGCGTCCGAGCGGCATCACCTCGCTGGGCGAACCTGACCTGCTGACCATCGATTTCGTCTCACCCGATACGCTGCGTGGCTATCGACGCATGGAGGTGGACGAGCGCACCATCATTGCCATGTACTACAACAACCGCGCCGCTGAGAGTCTGGAGTCCGGCGCGACAGATGAAGCTTACTGGTGGGCCCGTGCCGCCGTGGTGGCCGAGCCGCATTACCTCAGCGCGCTGAACACGCTGGCCGTGATTTACCGACGTCATGGCGACGTAGCCATGGCCGAAGCCGCTTTGCGCGAGGTCTTGCGCCTGGAGCCTGCGAATGTTGAGGCGCTCTCCAATCTGGTGCTCGTGATGCGCAGCCAGCAGCGCCATGCTGAAGCCGAGCAGCTTCAAGCCAGGCTTGCCGAGATTCAGCCCTATCCGCCGTTCAAGTACTTCGATCTTGGCGTGGAGGCCATGAAGGTGGGTGAATTCAAGAAGGCGCGTGATCTCTTCAAGCGCGAGATCGGGCGTTCGGCCTACTACCACGAGTTCCATTTCTGGCTGGCGCTGGCAGACTATGCGCTGGGCGATATCGACGATGCTGGCAAGCAATTGGCGCTGGCGGTGGAGAACAGCCCCACGCGCAGGACGCATGACCTCTATGCAGCCAAGCTGGCCTGGCTGGAGCAGCAGCAAAAATCCAGGGAGCTACCTTCGTTCCTGATTCCGCCTCAGATCTCCAACTCGTCGAATCGCAACTTCTAGGAACATGTCGCGCCTGATTCGATTGCTTGTTGTTGCTGGTGCTGTGCTTGCGGTGCTCGCGCTGGCGGGCTGTGCTTCGGTACGGCAAGTAGCGCCGGAGCCTCAGGGCCTTTTGCGCGACGGCAGCTTCAAGTCGCGGCAGCAGAGGGTGCCGGTCGCCGAGGACATCCTGGCGGCGAGCCCGGAGATGCGCGCCTTCGTCAAGGACGATCCCGACTTTCAGCAATTGCTGAAGCGCCGTGGCGAGCGTGCTGCCTTGATCGAGGCGCTTTACTCAAGCACGCTTCTCAAGCTCTCCTACGAGTCCAGCAGCACGCGAAACGCAGCCGAGGCCTTTGCAGCGCGCAGTGGCAACTGCCTCTCGCTCGTCATCATGGCCGCAGCGCTGGCGCAGGAACTGCACCTGCCGGTGCGGTTCCAGACCGTGTTCACCGAAGAAGGCTGGAGCCGCAGCGGGGGCATGAATTTCGTGGCCGGGCATGTGAACCTGACGCTTGGTGCGGTGCGCCATACCAATGCCACCACGACCTTGCTGGTCGAGCCGGAACAGTTGGTGATCGACTTCGTTCAAGCCGATTCGCTGCGCGGCTATCGCGTGATGGAGATCGATGAATCGACCCTCATCGCCATGTACTACAACAACCGCGCCGCCGAAACCCTGGAGGCGGGTGATGTCGAGGACGCCTACTGGTGGTCGCGTGCAGCGGTTCTGCAAGAGCCGCAGTACCTGGCGGGCTTCAATACCCTGGCTGTGATCTATCGCCGACATGGCGATGCGGGTGCTGCCGAGACGGTTTTACGTGAGGTCTTGCGGCGCGAACCCGCGAACGTGGAGGCACTCTCCAATCTGGTCCTCGTTTTGCGCGACCAGCAGCGCCCGGCCGAGGCCGACCGGCTGCAGGCCAGGCTGGCGGAAGTTCAGCCCTATCCGCCTTTCAAGCTCTTCGACCTTGGCGTCGAGGCCATGAAGGCGGGCGAATACGCCAAGGCACGCGATCTGTTCAAGCGGGAGATCGCACGCTCGGCCTACTACCACGAGTTCCATTTCTGGCTGGCATTGGCCGACTACGCGCTCGACGATCCGCAGGAGGCCGGCAAGCAACTGGCCCTGGCGGTGGAGTACAGCCCGACACGCAAGTCGCATGATCTCTATGCCGCCAAGCTGGCCTGGCTGGAGCGGCAAGACGAGCAGCACAAGAGCCCCTTGTCCTCCGAGATTCCGGCTTTGCCGCGGCCCGCAGGAGGTCTCTAAAGCGGCGCCAGCCCATGCCTCGCCCGCGCCCTCGCGCAGGCTTCATCCCCCAGTCCCATCGGCGCTCGCAAACCGAATTCGCGGCAGGGTGAGGGCCGCCATTCGTAGATGCCGCAGCCAGCCTTGACGCCCACCGTGCCGACCAACGCCGCGCATCGCGGCTGGGCGTGATCGGTGCCGCGCATGCGGGCCAGGCTGGCGGTCAGTTCCACTGTAAGACCGTCGGGCACAGCGCCGCCTTCGGACTGCAATTCCGCACGGGCGAAGTCCACGCGGAAGCAGGCGCAGCAGGCGCCGCAGCTGGTGCAGGGGTTGGTCGTCATTAAGATGCGGCTGGAGAAATCTCGTCAGTCATCAAGGATCCACGATGAAGAAGAAGTACATGCTGGCCGCAGCGCTTGCCGCCTTGGCCCTGAATGCGAGTGCCCAGGTGGTGGTGAGCGGTGCCTGGGCTCGGGCCACCGTGCCGCAGCAAAAGGCCACGGGTGCATTCTTGCGCATGGATGCGAGTACAGCCAGCCGGCTGATCGGCGTGACTTCGCCCGCGGCCGCGCGCGTGGAGATGCACGAGATGAGCATGGACGGCGATGTGATGAAGATGCGCGAGGTGGCTGCGATCGAGCTGCCGGCCGGTCAGGCCGTGGAACTCAAGCCCGGTGCTTATCACCTGATGCTGATGGATTTGAAGAAGCCCATCGCTGCCGGCGAAGCCGTGCCGCTGGTCCTCACCTTCGAGGCCAAGGGTGGCAAGCGGCAGATCGTCGAGATCAAGGCCGAGGCAAGAGCGCTCGGCAAGTAGCGAGCAGCGCTCAGGGCTTTGCCGTCGTATCCATCGGCTTGAGCCCGCCGCAATCGCTGCCCAGCCAGCGCGCATCGCCGGTCATGGTGATGGTCTCGGGCTTGCCGTTGCGCTGATGGGTGATGCGGGTCTTGCTGGTGAAGCCGTCGCCGGTGAGCGTGACTTCGCTGTCGCCTTCGGTGGCCGACTCTGCGCAGCTGAAATGAGTGCGGATCACGTTGCCGCTGCGCTTCACGTCGTGCGTGCAGTGGCTCTTGGTGTCGGTGACCGGCGGCGTGTTGCGTTCGGCCTGTTCCTTGCTGAGGCAGCTCTTGATGCTGATGCCGCCGTTGCCGCTCATGCTCATGGACACGCCGTGCTGGGCCATCATCTTTTCCATCATGGCCTTCTGCTCGGGCGGCATATTGGCCATGGCCTTCTGAGCCTGAGCCATCTTGGCCTGCTGCTCGGGGCTCATCTCGGCCTGCTGGCGAATTTCCCAGAGGCCGGGCTTCATCATGTTGGTCTGCGCCGCACACGGCAGGGCGACCAGAAGTGGGGTAGCAAGGAAGACGGCGAGACGACGCATAACGGACTCCTTCAACGGTGCCCCAACTCTATGCGAACACGCCGGCCGTGTCTTCCATACGCCTGCTGACTTCGCCCAGATGGTGCAGGCTGTCGCCGAACTGCATCTCCATCGTGGTCAGGCGCTTGAAGTAGTGGCTGCCGATGTATTCGTCGGTCACGCCGATGCCGCCATGCAACTGCGTGCATTGCTGGCCGACGAAGCGCATGGACTGGCCCAGCTGCAGCTTGGCCTGCGAAAGCGCGCGGCGGCGCTCGGGGGCTGGGCTGCTCAGCTTGAGCGTGGCGTAGTAGCTCATCGAGCGGGCCAGTTCGAGCTGCATCTTCACGTCGGCGATGCGGTGGCGCAGCGCCTGAAAGCTGGCGATGACGACGCCGAATTGCTTGCGGGTGTTGAGGTATTCGGCGGTCAGCAGCACGAGCTTGTCCATGGCGCCAACGGCCTCGGCGCACAAAGCTGCGATGCCGATGTCAACGGCTTTTTCCAGCACGGCCAGGCCCTGGTCGGCGCTAACGATCAATTCAGCTGGAGCGGCATTGAAGCTGAGCTCGGCGGCGCGCGAGCCATCCTGCAGGCTGTAGGCACGACAGCTGACGCCCGCAGCCGAGCGCTGGACGAGGCACAGCACGATGCCCTCGGCGCTCTTGGCAGGCACGATGAAGGCATCGGCCACATCGCCTGCCGGCACGAGGCTTTTCGCGCCCGTGAGCTTGCCGCCTTCAAAGCAGCATTCAATCTTGTCGAGCTCATGGCGTGCGCTGCGCTCCTGGTGCGCGAGCACGATCAGCGCTTCGCCGCCGGCAATCTTCGGCAACCACTGCGCCTGCACGCCAGCGGGCGCATGAGCCAGCACCGCCGGCGCGATGAGGCCGGCTTGCGCATACGGTTCCATGACGATGCCGCGCCCCAGTTCTTCCATCACGACCATGGCTTCGACCGGGCCTAGCCCCAAGCCGCCATGTTCTTCAGGCACGGCCAGTCCGAGCAGGCCGAGGCCTGCAATGCCGTCCCAGGCCGCACGAGAGAAGCCGCCTTCGCGCGCGATGCCCCGGCGCTGCTCGAAGCTGTAGTCGCCGTCCACCCAACGCTGCACGGCGTCGCGCAGGGCTTGCTGGTCTTCGCTGAATTCGAAATCCATGTTTGTGTCTCCTTGCTCAGCCCAGGACGGTCTGCGCCACGATGTTTCGCTGCACTTCGTTGGACCCACCGTAGATCGTGGTCTTGCGCATGTTCAGGTAGGTGCCGGCCAGGGGCACGCAATAGGCGGCGCCCACGTACTCGCCCTGCCAGCCGGCCTCCATGGCCTCGCGCATGAAGGGCAGGCTGAAGGGGCCGCCGGCCAGCATCATCAGCTCGGCATAGCGCTGCTGGATCTCGCTACCGCGGATCTTCAAGAGGCCAGCCACATCCAGGCTGTGCTTGCCGCTCTTCTCGGCGGCCAGCACGCGCAGCACCATCATCTCCAGCGCCACCACGTCCACTTCCAGCAGAGCGATCTGGTCGCGGAAGCGCATGTCGGTGTCCATCAAGCCCTCGGCCGTGGCGATGCGCTTCAGGCGCTCAAGTTCGCGCTTGGCGCGAGCCACGTCGGCGATGTTGGTGCGCTCATGGGCCAGCAAATACTTGGCGTAGGTCCAGCCCTTGTTCTCCTCGCCGATGAGGTTCTCGGCCGGCACTTCCACGTTGTCGAAGAAGACCTCGTTGACCTCGGGCTCGCCGTCCAGCATGACGATGGGGCGCACAGTCACGCCGGGCGACTTCATGTCGATCAGCAGGAAGGAAATGCCGGCCTGCGGCTTGACGGTCGGGTCGGTGCGCACGAGGCAGAAGATCCAGTCGCCGTACTGGCCCAGCGTGGTCCAGGTCTTCTGGCCGTTGACGATGTACTTGTCGCCCTGGCCTGTACTGACACGCTCTGCACGCGTCTTCACAGAAGCCAGGTCCGAGCCCGAACCCGGTTCGCTATACCCCTGGCTCCACCAGACCTCGCCGCTCATGATGCCGGGCAGGAAGCGCTCCTGCTGTTCGGGCGTGCCGAAGGCCATGATGACCGGCGCCACCATCACCGGCCCGAAGGGCACGATGCGCGGCGCCCCAGCCATGGCGGATTCTTCTTCGAACAGATGGCGCTGGATGGCGGTCCAACCGGGGCCGCCGAATTGCTTGGGCCAGGCCCAGCCATGCCAGCCTTTTTTACCCAGGATGCGCGCCCAGCCTTGGTGGTCATCGCGCGTCAGATGCAGGCCGTTGCGGACCTTGTGTGCAGTCTCGGCTGGCAGATGGGCAGCCACCCATTCGCGCACCTCAAGACGGAAGGCCTGTTCTTCGGCCGTGAAATTCAAATCCATGCGGGTCTCCTCGGAGAGTCGGAGGTTTTAGCACGATGAATCGATGGCCGGTGTCGCACGAAGGACAGGCCCAACAAAACAAAAGCGGCCCGCAGGCCGCTTTGGAAGAAAGAACGCCGGGCGTTCTCAGATCGTCGCCACGACCTTGCGACGGCGCGTGAAGAACACACCGCCGAGGGCCAGACCGGCCAGGGCCAGGGAGCCCGGCTCAGGGACGTTGGTGCGCGAGCCGCTGCAGATGTTGCCGGTGGACGTCGAGCATGCCGTCGTCGTCACGCCGTAGATCTTGAAGAAGTCGTTGCCTTGGTCCACGGTACCCGACGTGGCGCCGCCGTAGCTCGAGTTGTAGGCCGTGATCAGCCACCAGCTCGATCCAACCGAATTCGTGCCCGCGTTGGCGTTGGTGTTCGGGTCACCGCTCGGGGACAGGGCGTTGTTGACCAGGTTGTACGGGCTGCTCGTGTCCTGAGACAGATCGCCGTAATTGCCGACCAGTTCCCAACCTGCTGCCACCATGCTTGCGTACGAAGCACCCTTGTTGGTGACGGTCGGCGTAGAGCTGCCCGTGTAGCGCCACAGCGAGATGTCCGCATCGGTGTTCTTGTAGCCCAGGCCGATGCTGGTCAGGATCTGGCTGGACGTGAAGCTCAGCAGCACGGCTTCGGTATTGCCGCCGGCGTTGTCAATGGCGTGGTTCGGCGTGGTGTTGCCGTCCGAATTCATGGCCAGGCCGCCGCCATTCCAGTAGCTCACGGTCTGTGCGCCCCAGGCCGCGTTGTTGGCGAAGCCGCTGTTCAGCACCGCGCTGGTGGGGCCGTCGTCCGACGTCGTGCTCGTGCCGTTGCTCGTCAGCGTCGTGTTGCCGTTGGTGGCTGCATAGCCGCTGACCAGCAGGGCGCCGCTGGCGTACGAGGTGGTGGCGTTGCCGCCGTCTACGCCGCTGAACTGCCAAGTCGTTCCTGCCTGTGCGTGGCAGGCCAGAGCCAAGCCCAGCAACAGCAGGGCCTTGCTGGCGATTCGCGAATTGATCTTGTTCATTCGGTTTCCCTCGGATGCGTTGACCTGACGGTCTTTGGCTGTTCACAAGCAATTGCAGTGCCAGCCATCAGTACTTCTTTGTGAATCAACAGCTTGTCTGTTGTTTCGAGTAATTCTTCTATTCGGTTTGAGGCGATTGTAAAAACTATCGACGCTCAAGTAACGCGTTATCTCCACTCACTTGAGGGATGCCTGCAGGGCGCGAGCCTCCGCCTCGCCCTCAAAGCTCTGGCCCGCTCGGGCTGTGGCGAGTGCGGCATTGAGTTCCTGACGCGCCTCATCGCGACGACCGGCCTGGGCCAGCACGGCAGCCAGGTGGTAGCGAATGGAGGGACTTGCCGGGGCGCGCAGCCGGGCGTCGCGCAGCAGCTGCAGGGCACGGTCCTTGTTGCCGGCCTGGTAGGCGGCCCAGCCGGCGGTGTCGATCACCACCGGGTTCGTGGGCAGCGCTGCCAAGGCTTTTTCGGCCACCGCCAGTGCGCCGGTGTCCTTCTGCAACAGCATCACATTGGCGAGATTGTTGAGAGCGTAGGCGTCGTCGGGCGCCAGCTTGACGGCAGCCTCGTACTGGCGGCGGGCCCCGGGCAGGTTGCCGCTTCGCGCCAGGGCGTCGCCGAGGGTTTTCATGGCCGGCACGTCGCGCGGATGGTTCCTGAGCCAGGCCTCCAGCAGCTCGCGCGCCGCCTTGGGGTCGACGGCGTCCTGCGCCTTGAACAGCTGCATGACCGTGCGGCTGGAGTTTTCCAGCACATGGGCCTGGCGCAGCGCGTCCACAGCGGCGGCGGGTTTGCCGCGGCGGCTGGCCACGTCGGCCAACAGCTCGAAGCCGACGGTCAGCTTGGGATTGGCGTTAGCAATGGCCTGGGCGCGCCGCTCGGCCTTGTCGACATAACCCTGCTTGAGCTCGATGGCGGCCATCAGAGCCTGTGCTGCCACCAGCGTCGAATCGCTCGTCAGAGCCTTGTCCACGGAGTAGGCCGCGCCGGTCAGGTCGCCGACTTCCAGCTGGTCGCGAGCGATGGCAACCAGCGTCGTGGCCTCGAATCCGGCCCGGCGGGTGGCATCGGACAAAGTGCCGCGCGCTCCGGCAACGTCGCCGTTGAGGGCGCGGGCCTGGGCATAGGCGCGCAGCGCATTGACGTCTTCCGGCGCCTTGGCGACGAGCATCTTGGCCGCTTCAAGCGCCTTCTTCGGCGCGTTCTTGCGCAGATGCCAGGCGATCAGCGCCTGGTTGGCCTGGATTTGCCGCGGGCCGCTGGCATCCACGGCGGCTTCCAGCCACTTGAGCGCCTGTTCGTTGTGACCGCGCAGTTCCTCCAGCGTGGCCAGCTCGAAGAGCACGTCCACATCGCGGTCGTCCTTGCGCTGCAGGGCGCGCAGCCGGGTTTCTGCGGCGTCGTATTTCTTGTCCAGGATGTCCGCGTGGGCCAGGCCCAGCTTGGCGGCGTTCAAATCGCTGGAGATCTTCAGCGCGGCATCAAAACCGCTGCGTGCTCCGGCCAGGTCGCCCGAGCGCATGCGCGTCTGGGCCTGCACGACCAACATCAGCGGGTTGCCCGGCGACGACTTGACGAGTGAATCGGCCGTGGCGCGGGCCTGAACGAAGCTGCCGTTGCGCAGGTAAAGATCAACCAGCGCCAGGCCGGCATAGGCCTGCTTGGGATCGCGCTTGTAGGCCTTCTCAAGCTCTGGGAGCGCCGTGCTGCCCTGGCCCGAGCGCATCAGCGACAGGCCCAGCGCCGTGTGATATTCAGGCGCATCCTTGGCGCGCAAGGCGGCTTCCATGAGGCTCGATGCCTTGGAGTAACGGCCCAGGCTCATCTGCGCCGAAGCCAGCATCAACAAGGCCTGGCCATCGGTCGGCCGCACTTTCAGATAGTCCTCCAGCACCTCGACGGCGCGGCCCATATTGGGCTCGGCGATCGCGATCTGCGCAACGATCTTGGCCAGCGGGCTTCCTGTCTGCTGCCGGTAGGCCATGTCCAGATAGGGCTTGGCTTTTTCGTATTCGCCAAGCGCGAAGTGGGCCATGCCGTTGAGCATCAGCGACTGCACGCGGTAGCGCAGGTATTCGGGCGGCACGGGATCGAGGAATTCGGTCACATCCTTGAGCGCGGTCTTGGAGCCGGCCGCGTCGCCGGCGCGGTCGGCCAGCATGGCCGAGAGATAGCTGACGCGGGGATCCACGGCCAACAAGGACTTGAGATTGCTGACATCGGCGCGCGCTTCCTTGTCGCGGCCCAGGTCGATCAGGATGCCCGCGCGGGCCAGCAGCGCGTCCACATGCCCCGCGTCGATCTTGATCGCCTCGCTGTAGGTGAGCAAGGCCGCTTGCAACTGGGCTTGTGAATGCTGGATGGACGCCTTTTGATAGAAGGCCTCGGCATTGCCTGGGGCGAGTTTGAGCGCTTGATCAGCGGCGACGCTTGCTTCGCGCATCTGGCCGCTGCGCACGCGCAGAGGCACTTCGGCCAGCCAGGTGGTCGGGTCGGCAGGATTGAGCGCGCGTGCGCTCGTCACGGCATCGAGCGCGGCGCGCTTGTCGCCCACATCGGAGTAGGCCGAAGACCGCAGCAGCAGCAGCGGAATTTGCACGGACTTGGGCAGGCCGTCCAGGCGCAACCGGCTGTCCTGGAAGACCTGGGCCGATTTGCCCTGACCAATCAGCGTCTGGGCAAGCGGGACCACGATCTCGCTGCGATTCACGCCCAGGCGCAAGGCCTCGCTGAACTCGAATTCGGCGTTGGCCACGTCGGAGCTGGCCAGCAGCGCCTTGCCGAGCAGCAGGTGCACGCTCAGTTGCGCGTTGTCGATCTGCAGCGCGTTCTTCAGTTGCACCGCCGCGCCCGCATAGTCCTTGCGCTCATAGCGCTTCAATGCATCTTCGTAAAAGCGCGTCACCTTGCTGTCGGCACTCTGCGCATGCGAAGCGCCTGCGCTCAGCGCAAGCGTGAGCAGCAAGGCCAGCGATCGGGTTCTTGTCATCATCTTTATGGGACCCAATGAAAAAAGCGCCGCTGGCGGCGCTTCGGACAGGGCCTAGCAGCCGCGCGGTCAGTAGCGCAGATCCAGTGTAAGTATGTCGTTATCTCGACGCATCTGAAAACGCGTCAGGAAACTGTTTCCCAACAGGACGTGACTCATTTGGCCCGGAATGACGATTGCGTCGACATTGCGCACCTCGACGTCTCCAATCCGCACGGTAGCCAGCACGACCAGATACGCCACGGCCTGGCCGTTCGCCGTTTGCGTCAACACGCGGCGGCCGTTGCGGAACTTGATTTCCATCGCTTCGGCATCCTGCTGGCCGATGGAAACAGCGGTGGCGCCGGTGTCGACGAGGAATTGCGCCGCATGGCCGTTGATCGAGCCCAGGGTCGTGAAGTGGCCGCCGGAGCCGGCGCTCAGCACGATCTGCCGGCCTTGCGAACCGCCGCTGCCCGAACCCACGCTGGCCGGCGTGGCGCCCAAGGTCAAAGTTCGACGCACACCGCCCGTCTCGATCACGGCGCTGCCGCCGTCCATGGACACCAGCCGCACGCCTTGCACCATCTCGCCAAGCCGTACCGTGCGCGGCTGGCCGTCGATCATCAG
>FSVW01000509.1_pt1 | contig 11193 bp, 10 predicted proteins | sample 1637551 | NCBI WGS metagenome assembly FSVW01 (sample SAMEA3914814, study PRJEB12502) | metagenome | biome: forest; material: soil | place: USA | collected 2011-09-16 | depth 0.1 m | reverse complement strand
TACCAATCTGATGTCGCTGAACGCTCAGCGCAACACCACCACGTCGCAGAGCTCGCTGGCCACGTCCATGCAGCGCCTGTCGTCGGGCCTGCGGGTGAATTCCGCCAAGGATGATGCGGCCGGCCTGGCCATCGCCTCTCGCATGGAATCGCAGGTCCGCGGCATGAACGTCGCCATCCGCAATGCCAACGACGGCATCTCGCTGGCACAGACCGCCGACGGCGCGCTCGGCCAGGTGACGGACAACCTGCAGCGCATGCGGGAGCTGGCCGTGCAGGCCCGCAACGCCACCAACACCAGCGCCGACCGCGACTCGCTCGACCAGGAGTTCGGCGAACTGGCCAAGGAAAACCAGCGCGTGATGGGCGGCACGACCTTCAACGGCAAGCTGATCCTCGGCGGCGATGCGGGCACGCAGACCTTCCAGGTGGGCGCCAACACCACGGGCAACGATTCGATCGACGTGACCACCGTCAACATGACGACCGACGGCACGCTCACCGTCGTGAACGGCACCGACAACACCGGCACGGGCCGTTCGGTCATCGACAACACCGCCGACCCCGCTTCCATCGCGACGGTGATCGACAACATCGACACGGCCATCAACACCGTCAACTCGCAGCGCAGCGTGATGGGCGCGGCGCAGAACCGCTTCGACGCGGTGGTCAACAACCTGCAGGTCGGCGTGGAAAACCAGAGCGCGGCGCGCAGCCGCATCATGGACGCCGACTTCGCCGCGGAAACCGCCAACCTGTCGCGTGCGCAGATCCTGCAGCAGGCTGGCACCGCCATGATTGCGCAAGCCAATCAGCAGCCGCAGCAGGTGCTTACCCTCCTGAGCCACTGATACATCTCGCTGACCGGCGCATCGCTCCCAAACTAGGTGCGGGGTAGTGCGTCGGGTTCATCTCACAGCGGGACAAACTTGAATTCGCCTCCGCGCCGCAGGTAAGTCCGACGCAGAGGCCCGAAGACAAGGGAAGTGGTTTAGAAGCCTACGACACTCTGCGGGTAGCTGACCGCAGTCGTATTGCCAGCGCCCTGCTGCCCAACATTGTTCGATCCCCAGCACATGGAACTGCCGGTGCTCAGGCGAGCGCAGGCATCACTGCCGCCAATGGTCATCGTTGCGACAGTGCTGGGAAGCCCCGTCACTGAAGCAGGCGTGTTGCGATTGACCTTATCGCCTGTGCCCAATTGCCCATTCCCGTTATAGCCCCAGCATTGCGCGCTGCCGCTTGTAAGCAGGGCGCAAGTACTGCCACCGGAGACTGTTGCCATGACGCTTGCGACGCCCGAGGTCAAGCCCGTGACATCCGCGGGAGAAGACACTTTCGTCGCGCCGCTGCCCGTCATGCCATTCCCGAGTTGGCCGTACACGTAGCTGCCCCAACATTTCGCCCCGCCAGTCGAGGTCAGGGCACAGGTGTGGTACTGGCCCGCAGAAATGCTCACCGCATTGGTCAGGCCGGACACGTTGACATAGGTATAAGCAGTCGTCGTCGTGCCGTTGCCAAGCTGACCGTCTGCGTTCAGGCCCCAACATTGAATTGAACCCGTTCCAAGCAAGGCGCAGGTATGCATCAGTCCCGTAGTCACCGCAATGGCATTGCTTACCCCGCTCACGGCGACGGGCGTAAGCCGCTTGAGCACACTGCCGTCCCCGAGGGATCCATTGGCATTGTTGCCCCAGCACTGAACCGAACCTGAACCCAGAACAGCGCATGTATGGTATGAGCCCGCCGAGATCGCCACCGCGCCTGACAACCCCGAAACTGTCACTGGTGAACTTGCATTCGTCATGCTGTTGTTGCCGAGTTGCCCCGTGTCGTTCCGCCCCCAGCATCGAACGGTGCTGTCAGACATCAGCGCGCAGCTGTGTTGGTAGCCCGAGGAAATCGTCAGGACCCCCGTCGACAGTCCAGTCACCGCGACGGGCGTCGAGCTTGTCGTGGTTGTTCCATTGCCGAGCTGCCCCATGGAATTACTGCCCCAGCAGGACACCCCCGTCGTCGCAGACAGCGCGCAGACGTGTTGAGTACCGGCACTCAGCAGCTGCGCTGTGTCCGCACGTGCCGACGCATGCGCAAACAATGAAATGGCCGGTAGCAGGAGGGTGCTCAAAACAGTCTTGAATGACTTTGCTTTCATGTGTGTTCCCTGGTGTTGATGACGCGACTGAACATTCAGCGCGTGAAAAAAGTCTAACCAAGCGCATAGACGGTTCCCCGCAAAAAGGGCGACATATTGTTTCGGGGGAGGTGCGCAAATTCACCTTGTGCGCACTGCGATCCAATCTCCGAAAAAATTTCGACTGCACCTCGCAAATACGCCAGCCCAGGTCTGTTGGAGCCGTGGCTCGGGTTCTTTTTGGGCGTGCTTTCCTGCCCTTTTCAATCAATTGAAAAGCTGGCGCACTCGCAGAATTTGATCCATCGGGCCGTGTATGCATGGCTCGAAGTCCGGCCCTCGGGTCCGCTCAAGGAAGCGCCAATCGGTGCGACCGCGGAACCTCGACCGGGCCTAGGGAACCGGATCAAGCAGGAGTGCTGAAATGCCCCAGACCATCAATACAAACATCATCTCGATGAACGCGCAGCGGAATCTGGACGCCTCCCAGAATTCGCTGGCGACCGCGATGCAACGCTTGTCGTCGGGCCTTCGGGTGAACTCCTCCAAGGACGACGCCGCAGGTTTGGCCATCGCAGCACGCATGGAAACCCAGGTGCGCGGCATGAACGTGGCGATCCGCAACGCGAATGACGGCATCTCGCTGGCGCAGACGGCGGACGGCGCGCTCTCGCAGCTGACGGAATCGCTGCAGCGCATGCGTGAGCTGACGGTGCAGGCCCGCAACGCCACCAACTCGGACGACGACAAGGATTCGCTGGACAAGGAGTTCGGCGAACTGTCCAAGGAAATCCAGCGCGTGCTGGGCGGCACCACCTTCAACGGCAAGGCGATCCTGGCGGATTCCTCGGGCACGCAGACCTTCCAGATCGGCCCCAACACCACCAGCAACGATTCGATCGACATCACGACGAACAATCTGACGACGGACCCGACCATCACGGCCGTGGCCGGCACCGACAACACCGGGTCCCAGCGTGCTGTGATCGACCGCACCACGGACCCGGACATGCTGGCCACCGTGATCGGCAATATCGATTTGGCCATCAACACGATCAACTCGCAGCGCGCCACGCTGGGTGCTTCGCAGAACCGCTTCGACGCGGTGATCTCCAACCTGCAGGTCGCGTCTGAGAACCAGTCCGCCGCCCGCAGCCGCATCATGGACGCCGACTTCGCCGCAGAAACCGCCGCCCTTTCGCGTGCGCAGATCCTGCAGCAGGCCGGCACGGCCATGGTGGCGCAGGCCAACACCATGCCGCAGCAGGTGCTGACGCTGTTGAAAGGCTAACCCCTTCGTTCAGCGGGGTTAATACCCCTCAAGTTTCTTCCCCTGTGACCGATAAAGCCTCAAGGCTATCTATCGGTCACTTTTTTTTGAGCGCTTAATCAGTGGATTGAGGCAGACCCCCGGGAGTAAGACATGGCATCAGGAAGCATCACATCGCTGGGTATCGGCACCAACGGGCTTGACCTGGAGTCGCTCCTGAGCAAACAGGTGGCTGCCGAAAGCCAGCCGCTGACCGATCTGCAGAGCAACACGCAGGCGCTGCAGACCAAGCTCTCGGCCTACGGGCAGATCCAGAGCAGCATGTCGGCGCTGCAGACCTCGCTGCAGGCGCTCACCAACCCGGGCACCTGGGCCGCCACCACGGCCAGCTCCAGCGACAACGCCAGCGTTTCGGTGGCGGTGGGCGACGGCGCCACGGCCGGCAGCACGAGCATCTCGGTGTCGCAATTGGCCACCTCTCAGACGATCGCCAGCAGCGCCTTCGGCAACGCGGCAAGCGCCGTGGGCACCGGCTCGCTGACCATCCAGCTGGGCCAATGGAGCGGCACCGGCAACAGCACCTTCACGCCCGGCAGCGGCTCGGCCGTGACCATCAACATCACGGCCGGCAACAACTCGCTGACCGGCATCCGCGACCAGATCAACTCGGCCAACGCCGGCGTGACCGCCAGCATCGTGACCGACAGCAGCGGCTCGCGCCTGGTGATGCGCTCCACCGCCACCGGCCTGTCCTCGGGCTTCCAGGTCACCGCCAGCGACGACGACGGCAACGGTACGGATGCCACCGGCCTCTCGGCCCTGGCCTACGACCCGAGCAGCGGCGTCAACTCGATGACGCAGAAGGTCGCGGCCGGCAATGCGCTGGCCGTGGTCAACGGGCTGGACATCGAGTCGGAAAGCAACACCCTGACCGGCGTGGTGGATGGCCTCACGATCACGCTGAACAAGCCGACCACGGGCGCCTCGCTGACCGTCGCGCAGGACAGCGACTCGATCAAGAAGGCCGTCACCAACTTCGTCTCGGCCTACAACGCCATGGCCAATCTGTTCGTCACCGACCTCAAGTACGTGCCCAACGCCGACGGCAAGAGCGCGGGCAACGCCGGTCCGCTGCAGGGCGACAGCACCGTGACCGGCCTGCAGTTCATGATGCGCAGCATTGCCGGTGGCTCCACCAGCCTGGGCGGCGCCTTCACGCGCCTGTCCGACATCGGCCTCGATCCGCAGAAGGACGGCACGCTCAAGCTGGATGACAGCAAGCTCAGCTCGGCGGTCGGCAACCTCAGCGGCCTGAAGAGCTTCTTCATGGGCGTGGACAACGGCAACGCGAGCAACAGCGGCATGGCCCAGCAACTGCAGACCTTCGCCTCGACCGCGCTCAGCTTCGACGGCCAGATCGCCACAGGCACCACCGGGCTGCAGACCCGCATCGGCCAGAACAGCGACCGCGCGACGCAATTGCAGGCCCACCTGGACCTGTTCTCGGCACGCCTGCGCGACCGCTACAACGCGCTGGACACGCAGATGAGCTCGCTCAACAGCCTGGCCAGCTATGTGAACCAGCAGATGACGATCCTGAACGCGAACGCCAGCAATAACGGCTGATTCGCGCTGACACGCCCCCTCACGACGGCGAGCCTGTAACAAGGCCGCCGTCGTTGTCCTTTCCAGGGGCATTTCTCCTCGTAACGGGACATTAAGTTTGTCGCCCAGGAGCCGAAAACAATTCCAACAGGCTCTTGGAAGCAAACCCCATGTACGGCAGCAACTCCTCTCCCTTCGGCTCGCGCGGCGGCTCGGTCGCCAATCTCTACAGCCGGGTCGGGACGGAAACCGATGTCTCCACCGCCAGCCCGCATCGCCTGGTGGTGCTGCTGTTTGAAGGCGTGTTCACCGCCATGGCCCAGGCGCGCGGCGCCATCCAGCAAGGCGACAAGGCCACCCACAGCCGCGCGCTGAGCCGCGCCGTACGCATCCTCGACGAAGGCCTCAAGGCCGCGCTCGACCTGGAAAGCGGCCCGCTGGCCAAGGACCTGCGCGATCTCTACTCCTGGCTGTGCATGCGCCTCACCTACGCCAACCTGCATTCCGACATCCCGGCCATCGAGGAATGCCAGCGCGTGCTGGCCCCCGTGCGCGACGCCTGGCTCGCCATCGGCGAACGCCAGACCCAGCTGAGCGCCGCCTGAATTCGCCCGAACTGTTGTCGAGGTTCCGAAATGTCCCGTTCCCCTGAATCGTCACTGGCAGACACGCCGATGAACACGCATCTCCTGAGCTACTACGAAGCCATCGAGCAGGCCAGCGCCGACATGCTCTCGGCCGCCCGCAACGGCAATTGGGACGAAGTCGTCAAGCTCGAAGGCGCCTGCGTGCTGCTGATCTCGCAGCTCAAGCAGGCCGCCGCCCAGGACCAGCTGGCGCCGCAAGAGGCCAAGCTGAAGACGCGGATCATGCAGCGCATCCTCGTCAACGATGCCGAAATCCGACACCTGGCCGAACCTTGGCTCGAAGACCTGGACAAAGTTCTCACCGGCAAGAGCAAGCTTGTGCACTGAAGCTGGCGGTTAGCTTTAAGCTTTGGGCGACATGAGCCCCGACACGCCCTTGACCGCAGCGCCCACCGAGCCTGCGCTGCTGATGCCCGACCCGGACTTCGGCGAGTTTCGCGTCGCCTCCAGCGTGGAGATCGGCGCCATCCTGTGCAACCTGCTCGAAACCCAGACCCTGGTCACCCTGCGTTCGGCCTCCGGCGAAGGCTCGCCCATGGTCAGCCGCGTCTGCTCGGTGGATCTCAACAGCGCCACGCTCGGCCTGGAGTTGCCCGTGGGCGGCATCCCCGCCGGCAGCCTGATCGGCGAGCTGACCTGCGAGGCCTACATCGACAGCATCCGCGTGCAGTTCGAGCTGGGCGTGCCGACCACCCACGGCCGCGGCCTGGATGCCATGCTGGTCAGCGCCCTGCCGGCCCTGGTCTACCGCTTCCAGCGCCGCAAGGCTTTCCGGGTCAAGCCACATTCGCGCGCACCGCATGCCGACCTGATCCCGCTGGCCGAGGTGACGCCCGTGGACGGCCAGGGCCGCTATCGCCTGCGCATCCTCGACATCAGCATGGGCGGCCTGGCTTTGCTGGTCCCGCCCGGCACACTGATCTGGCCCGCGGGCCAGCTTTTCTCGGCCCACGTGGAGCTGGATCGGCACAGCCAGTTCAATGCCCATCTGCGCATGGAGCATGCGCACCCGACCGACCCGCAGCTTGGCACGCAGATCGGCTGCTCCTTCACCCGCCTCGACCCCGAGGCCGAGCGCACGTTGCAGCGCTATATCGACCACACGCAAAAGCTCGACCGGCTCATGCGCAAGGGCTGAAGGCCGCCATGCAGTCCCGCGGCTTCACCCTGCTGGAAATGATGTGCGTGCTGGCGGTGCTTGGCATCCTGCTCGCTGCCGGTGTGCCCGCCTACGCAAACCTGCTGGAGCGCCAGCGCATGCATGCCGCCGCCGACGCGCTCATGCAGGACCTGCGCCATGCGCGCGAACTGGCCGTGCAATCGCAGCAGCCCGTTCACCTGCGTTTCGCGCGCCAGGACCAGAAGACCTGGTGCTGGGGCGTGAGCCGCGGCCAGCCCTGCGACTGCAGCGGCGCCGGTGCCCTGCCCGCCTGCAACGTCAGCCGCACCGACAGCGCCAGCTTCGGCCCCGTGCTGCTGTCCAGCGCGCAAGATGCCAGCTTCGATCCGCGGCTGGGTTCGGCGCTGCAGAGCGGCAGCACCGTTTTTGCCACACGCGACGGCCAGCGCCAGCCCGTGGCACTCAGCGCGACGGGCCGCGCCACGATGAAGGAAGAAGGCACCCGATGACGAAGATCCTGCACGCCCTGCTGCTGACCCTGGCCTTGACGGCCACTTCTTCAGCGCATGCCGACGGACTGCCCGCCGATGCGCCGCTCTACCGCGAGATCGCGGCCATGGACGCCGCCATCACCGACACCTTCAACCGCCACGACCTCGCCGCCGCCATGGCCCTGTTCGCCGACGACGTCGAGTTCTTCCACGACCAGGGCGGCCTGCAGCACTACGCCGACGTGAAAGCCGGCTTCGCCGGCCTCTTCAGGCCCGGCAGCGACATCCGCCGCGAGCTGGTGCCCGGCAGCCTGCAGGTCTATCCCGTTCCCGGCTTCGGCGCCATCCAGATCGGCACGCACCGCTTCTGCCACACGGAAAACGGCAAGCCCGACTGCGGCACCTTTGCCTTCACGCACGTGTGGCGCAAGACCGGCGAGCGCTGGCAGCTGGCGCGGGTCGTCAGCTACGGACATTGAGTCTCAGCCGGCACAATCGCCGCCATGCCCAGCCAAGCCGAACTCGCCAGCTTTCTCGCCGCGGAATTCCCGCAGTCCAAATGCCGGGTCGAGTCCATCGGGCCGATGTCGGCCGTGGTGCGGCATCCCGTCGGCGAAGCTGAACTGCGGCCCGGCAACACGGTGTCGGGCCCGGTGCTGATGGCCGTGGCCGATGTGGCGCTGTACGTGGCCATCCTCGGCGAGATCGGCCTCAAGCCGCTGACCGTGACGACCAGCCTGAACATCAACTTCATGCGCAAGCCCGCAGCCGACCGCGACGTGCTGGCCCACTGCCGGCTGATGAAGCTCGGCAAGAGCCTGGCCGTGGGCGAGGTGACGATTTACTCCGAAGGCGTGGCCGAGCCGGTGGCGCATGCGGTGGGGACGTACTCGATCCCCAAGGGCTGAGCACGCCAGCCTAACGGCCAGATTCAGCGCAAGGCCTCGCGCGACCGCGCCTCCTCGCGCTTCAGCACCGCCAGCTTCTGCTCCGCATTGGCCTTGGCCATCTCATTGGGCTGGGCCTTCAGCACCGCGTTCCAGTAGGCCGTGCCCTCCTCGTAAGCCGACAGCGCCTCGGCATGCCGGCCCACGCCGGCCAGCGCCCGGCCGCGCTGCACGGCGAGCTGCGGCAGCATGCCGACCCAGCGGCTCTTGGGGCCATCCTGCTGGATCAGTACTTCAGCCGTGGCCCGGCTTTCCTCGGACGCAGCCAGCGCCTCGGGGAAGCGCTGCAGGTGGATCAGCCCCAGGGAGAGGTTGTTGAGCTCGATGGCAAGCGTGTCCTTCCAGACCGTGGGCAGCGGGTCATACGCCACGGCCGCCTTGTCATAACGCACCGCTTCGACTGACTCCAGCACGGCCTTGTCCCATTCCTCAAGGCCGTGATAGATCTTGGCCTTGGCGCCGTGGATCACGCCGAGGTTGGTGAGGATCTGCGCATAGGCCTTGGGGTCTTCAGGCCGACCTTCGCTGGCATCCAGGCCTTCGAGCAGGGCGCGCTGGTCCAGCAGTGGCGTCATCAGCGCGGCGGCGCGATCCAGGGCCACCATGGCGTCGGCCAGCGGCGCTTGCTTCTTGATGACGAGCTGGCCCGTCAGCTGCCCGCGCATGATCAGCAGCCCGGCGGCCTCACTCGGGATACTGATGCGGCCCATGGCGTCGGCTTTGCCCAGATCCGCGAGCTCCAGCACCGCCGCCGCCGCGTCGATCTCCTTCAGCCCCTCGGCCGCCTTGCCTTGCGCGCGCAGCAGCTTGGCGCGGATGTCGTGGGCCCGCGCGGCCCAGGAGGCCAGCCGCCATTCGCCGCGGTTGCCGGCCAGCACCTGGTCGGCCAGGGCGATGGCCTTGTCGGCGTTGGTCTTGGCCGCGTCGGGCTTGTCCAGCGCCAGGCCCTGGTCGTTGCCCTGCAGTTCGGCCAGGCGCGCGTAGCTGGCCACCACCTCGGTCATCAGGCCGGGGTCGCGGTCGGAGGACTGCGCCAGCCGGTCCAGGCTCTTGACGGTCTGGTTCAGCAGGTCTTCCTTGATCTTCATGCCGCCGGGGATGTAGGTCACCGCGTCCGCAAATTTTCCGACCAGCTCGCGGGTGATGGCGCGCAGGTCTTTCAGGTGCAGCTGCGCTTCATCGCGGGCCAGGCGGGCCTCGCGGGCCTGCCAGAGCGCGGCGCCCAGGCCCACGGCGAGGGCCAGCACGGCCGTGGCGCCGGCGCCCACGGCAAGCCCGTTGCGGCGCACGAACTTGCCCAGCACATAGAGCGCACTGGCCTTGTGCGCGCGCACCGGTTGTCCGCGCAGGTAACGTCTTATGTCATCGGCGAGCGCCTCGACGCTGCCGTAGCGGCGCTCGGGTTCCTTCTCCAGCGCCTTGAGCACGATGTTGTCGATGTCGCCGGCCAGCCGGCGGCGCGTGTGCGGCCAGGCCGGGTCTTGCGCCACGGCCTCGGTCAGGGTGCTGGGCCGCGTGGGTTCCTCGGCCAGCACCGCATGTGCGGCCTCGGCGGCGGTGGTGGCCGCGCGGCCGGTCGGGCGCACGCCGGTCAGCATCAGGTAGAGCAGGCAGCCGAGGCTGTAGACATCGGTGGCCGTGCCGACCGGCTCGCCGCGCACCTGCTCGGGGCTGGCGTAGTTGGGCGTGAAGGGGCGCGCAGCCTCCAGCGTGAGGTCCGCCGCTGCGCCGTCCAGCGGGTCGAGGGCCTTGGCGATGCCGAAGTCCAGCAGCTTGACCTGCAGCTCCGGCGTGACCAGCACATTGCCCGGCTTCAGGTCGCGGTGCACCAGCAGGTTGCGGTGCGCGTAGGCCACGGCGTCGGCCAGCTGCAGGAAGAGATCGAGCCGACGCTCCAGCGGCAACGTGCGTGCCACCACGTCGATGGGCTGGCCATCCACGTACTCCATGACGAAGTACGGCAGGCCGTCGCCGCTGAGGCCTGCATCCAGCATGCGGGCAATGTGCGGATGCTCCAGCCGCGCCAGCGCCTGGCGCTCCTGCGTGAAGCGCTGCAGCACGGCCGCGCTGTCCATGCCCCGCTTGAGCACCTTGATCGCCGCGCGGCCCTCAAAGCTGCCGTCGGCGCGGCGGGCCTCGAAGACCTCGCCCATGCCGCCGCTGCCTATCGGCGCGGAGCCCACGATGTCCCAGGGGCCGAAATGCTCGCCCGCCCGCGAGGCACCCGCGTGCGGACTCCTCAGCAGCGGCTCGCCTTCGGTGGCATCGTCGTGATGTGCGAGCAGCGAGCTCAGCTCGGCGCGGCTGGCCTCATCCAGCGTCAACGCGTCCACGAAGCCGGCGCGCTCGGGCGGCGGCAGCAGCAGGGCCTCGTCAAAGAGACGCCGCACCAAGGGCCAATCTGGGGTCGTGTCGGGTGTCGTCATGTCTTGCGATGCCGCCGTTTATTGGGGTTAGGCCCAGCGTATCCGCAGGGCTTGCCGATCACACAATGGAGAACCCTTGCTCTGCCGGTTTCATCCTGATGAGTTCCACCTCGCCCCTGCCAGCCGACCACGCCGCTGATGTCACGCAATGGCTGCGCCTAATGGACGAGGGCGCAGCCGGCGCCTCGAACGAGCTGTTCGAGCGGCTCTACACCGAGCTGCACCGCATCGCTCGCAACCACATGCAACGCGAGCAGGCCGGCCACACGCTCAGCGCCACGGCGCTCACGCACGAGGCCTGGTTCCGCATGGCCGAGCAGACGCGCACGCACTGGGCCAACCGCGGCCACTTCCTGGCGGTGGCGTCCACGATGATGCGGCGCATCCTCGTCAACCACGCGCTGGCCAAGCGGGCCGAGAAGCGCGAGGCGCAGCTGGTGTCGCTCTCGATGACCGACGCGCACGATGTGGCGGGCGAGGACGCGAGCGACGTGGTGGCCGTGCATGAGGCGATCCTGGCTTTCGAGGCGGTGGACCTGCGGGCCGCCAAGGTG
>FSVW01003475.1_pt1 | contig 11242 bp, 13 predicted proteins | sample 1637551 | NCBI WGS metagenome assembly FSVW01 (sample SAMEA3914814, study PRJEB12502) | metagenome | biome: forest; material: soil | place: USA | collected 2011-09-16 | depth 0.1 m | reverse complement strand
TGGCTGATCGGCACCGAGCGCCGCAGCCGCGTCGATTTTCTGGTGATCGCCGAGGACGAAGGCGAAGAGGCCGATGAAGACGCGAGGAACAAGACAAAGCTGATGAAGTTCCTCGATTCGGCCAATCGGGCCGACTTTGAGCGCAGCTACGCTGCCGAGGACGCGTTCAAGGCTGGACTGGGCATCATCGAGGTGGGCCTGCGCGGCGACAAAAGCGGCACGCTGGTGTACATCGGGCACGACTCGTGGCGGAATCACCTGTTCGATAGCCAGGCGCAGAAGCGCGACTGGAGCGACGAGCGGTATCACTTCCGGGTCAAGGTCGTGGACCTGGACATCGCCCTCGCATGTTTCCCCGACAAGGAGCTCGAGCTGCGCCGCTGCGTGCAGTCTGGCGACCAGCTGCGCACCTTCTCTTCATGGCTTGGTGGCAGTGGCTTGATCAGCGGCCTCGATCACTTCAGCGGCCAGTGGCAGCCGGACGACTACAACAGCGTCCGGCCGGTGGACATCTTCAACCCGCGCGAGCGCGTGATGCTGATCGAATGTTGGTACCGCGAGCCGATCCCGCGCAAGCTTGAAGCCGGCTTGGGCGATCCCTGCTCGTTCGAGATCCGCTGCGCGATCATGACCGAGCAGGACACGCTGCTGGAGTCGCTGTCGCCCTTCAAACACGACCGCTTTCCGTTCATCCCGGTCTGGGGTTATCGCAACCGGCGGACTGGTCTGCCGTACTCGCCGATCTTTCCACTGCTGGGCCCGCAGGAGGGCTTGAACCACCGCATGAGCCGCTCGCTGTGGGAGGCCAGCCAGAACCAGATCGAGGTGGAGATCAGTGCCATCGATGACGAGGTGATGGACCTTGAGGAGCTCCGCACCGAATACGACGATCCGAACGGCATGCCGGTCTTTGCCAACGGCGCATTGTCAGGGAACAAGGTGCGCGAGCGCAACGGGATGGCGAAGGCGCAGCAGCAGTTGGCCCTTGCCGATCGCGACATCATGGCCATGCGGCAGAGCTCCGGCGTCAACGGCGAGAACCGGGGGCTCGACAGCAATCTTGTCGCGGGGAAGGCCATTCTTGCCAAGCAAGAGAGCGGGGGCATTCAGACCGCCGAGCTCTTCGACCATCTGCTGCTCGCACGCCAGCTTGAAGGCGAGATGGTGCTCAGCGTGGCCGAGCAATTCATGCCTGAAAAACGCACATTGAGAGTGCCGGGTGAGAAGTGGACGCGGCTGACGATCAATGAGCCTGTTGGTGACGGAACGTATCGCAACGACATCACAGCCCGCCGTGCTCACTTCGTCGTGGGCGAGCAGGCCTGGAAACAGGCCTACGCCGAGTCGGCTTTCGAGAGCCTGATGCAGGTGCTGACGCAGTTGGCGTCAGCGGCGCCGACTGTTGTGGTCGCGCTGCTGGATGTGGTCTTCGAGATGCATCCGAACCTGCCCAAGAAGCAGCAGATCTTGCAGCGCATCCGCAGCGTCAACGGCCAGACCGACCCGGACGGCAAGATGACGCCGGAGCAGATGCAGGCGCAGAAGCAGCAGCAGATGCGGGCCCAGGCTCAGTTCGAGGCCGAGATGGCCCAGCTGCGCGCGACGGTCAAGGAAGCCGAGGCGAAAGGCGAGAAGCTCAGCGCCGAGGGCATGGCCAAGCGCCTGGAGTCGATGTACATGGCCGCCCAGGCCGCCCAGGTCGCGGTGCAGATCCCCGGCGCAATGCCGGTGGCGGACCAGCTGTTGAAGTCAGCCGGATTCCAGGACATGTCGGGCGACGACCTGAACGTCCAGGTGCCGCCACAGGCGCAGCAGCAGCTCGGCCAGCCCGAGCAACCCATCCAGCCGGCCCAGCAGGGTGACGGCGCACTCGCCGGCCACGAAGCCGGCATTCAAACGGTCGCGCCTGATGGCGTGGCACAACCCCAAGGAGCGATGCAATGAATGCACCCCAGCAACCCGTCCTGATCAAGCCCACCATCGGCCGCCGCCTCTGGTACTGGCCCAGCGCCTATGACCGCGGCCAAGGCGATGTCTGCCCGCCGTCGGTCATCCAGCAGGGCGACCTTGCGCAGCCGTGCGATGCCGGCGTGGTCTACGTGCACAGCGACCGCTGCATCAACATCACCGTGGCGGACCACAACGGCGTGATGCATTCGCGCACGTCGGTGCAGCTGTGGCAGGACAACGACCCGGCCGTGCCCGATGGCGCGGCCTACGCGCAGTGGATGCCCTACCAGGCCGGCCAGGCGCGGAAGGGAGCCTGACATGGCGGCCAAAGAAGCGGCCGTCCGCGCTCCCGACGACTGGGAGATCGACAACGACGTATCCACGCTGGCCCGCGCGGAGGAGATCCGCGCCGACCCCAAGCGCTTGGCGCGCGCCAAGAAGCGGGCGAAGGATCGCCTCGCCGAGATGAAGAAGGTTGCGGAAACCCCCGCCACCGCCAAGACCTGATCACCAACACTTCGCAGGAGTGAACACATGCCCCCGAGCCAATCTGAACTGATCGCCCAGCAAACCGCCGAGGCCCTTGCGGCCGGCGCCGACCCGCTGGGCGACAACGATCCCGTTGAAGTCGTCGATGACGACGGCGAGACCATCGAGCAAGCCGAGACCGAGGAAACTACGGAAGCTGCTGGCAAGACGGAAACCGAAGCTGCAGCCGCTGCAACGGAAGCCGCCGCCGGCGCTGATGGCAAGCCGGCTGCCGACGCGGGCAAGACCGCCGATGAACTGAGCGCCGAGGCCCTGGCCAACGTCGCTGCAGATGAGCCGCCGGTTGCGCTGCTCAATGTGGACACCACGGACTTCAAGGCAGAGCGCGCCAAGCTCACGACGAAGGAGCAGGAGATCGAGGACAAGTGGACGGCGGGCGACCTGACCGATGCCGAGCGCAACAAGCAGATGGCGGGACTGCGCGACGAGCGCGACGAGCTCACGCGCCTGCAGACCCGGGCCGAGACCCTGGCCGACATGAACAAGCAGCGCCAAGTCGAGCACCAGTCCCGGGTGCTGCGCACGCTCGCCGATTCCTCGAAGAAGGCGGGCCAGCTCGACTACTCCGATGCCAAGGTGGGCGCGGCCTTTGACCGCATGCTGCATGCCGTGGCCGGCGACCCGGACAACGCGAGCAAGTCGTATGCGGAGATCGCGCAGATGACTCACGATGCGCTGTGCGCGGCGCGAGGCGTGAAGCCAGCTGCTGCGGCTGCTCCTGCACCAGCACAGGCCGGCGCACCCGTAGCGCGCAAGGCGCCGGATGCTCCCATCACGCTGCGCAACCTGCCTGCGGCGGCCACGCCGAACACGGGTGGCGACCAGCTGCAGGCCATGGCGCACCTGAAGGGCCAGGCCTACCAGGATGCGTTCAACCGCTTGAGCCCGGCGCAGCAAGCGGCGCTGGTGGACGGCTGATGTCGAGCAAGCCCGCGCGCAAGATCAACGTCGACATCAAGGTCGGGGAAACGATTTTGTTTTCGACGGGGGTTGACTCCACCCAAATCAGCTTGACACTTTTGCAGAAGACCGGGCAGCTCGCTCGTGTTCAGGTGGAGGCCCCCGATGACGTTTGGATCGGTGGGACGCCGCTAAAGAGGGACCGCCCGCAGGGGTAGCCCAGGACCCAGCGAAAGCTGGACTTCACGGCGCGCATGAGTGCGCCATGTGCCTCACCTAGGAGGTAAACATGGCACGCACTCAGATCCTTCCGTCCGATCCCAACAAGCGCAAAGCGTGGTGCGCCACCGTCGCGCAGGATTCCATCAAGGAACTCTACTTCTCCCGCCTGATGGGCGAAGAAGGCACGCCCTCGGCCGTCATCCGCAAGGTGGACACCGAAGCTGGTGGCAAAGAGGGCGGGCCTGGCGATGAAGTCGTCACCGCCCTGGTCGCCAAGCTGCGCGGCTCGCCGATCACGGAAGGCAAGAAGCTCGCCGGCCGTGAGTTCAAGCTGCAGCACGCCTCGCACACGATGCGCGTCAACGAGTTCCGCCACGGCGTGAACATCGGCGCGCGCATCGAGCAGTCGCGCGTCGGCATGAACCTCAAGAAGCAAGGCCGCGAACGCCTGACCGACTACATCAAGGAGATGTACGAGGAGGTCATCACGATGGCCGGCTCGGGCGCCCGGGGTGTGAATGACGAAATCCAGCATTTCGACACGAGCTACGCCGGCTACCCGAACGCGCTGCGCGTCAAGGGCAAGAAGATGCTGGGCGGCCAGCCCGACAAGGCCGTGAAGATGGCGCCTGTCGTGAAGAACGGCAAGAAGGTCTACATCTTCGCCTGCCTGCCCGAGGTGATGCAGGACATCCGCAGCGATGTGGGTGCCCAAGGCTGGTTCGAGGCCCAGAAGGCCCTGACCGCAGCCATCGGCAAGGAGAGCGAGATCTTCAAGGGCGGCGCCGGCATGTTCAACGGCGTGCTGGTCGACGAGATGGAAACCGGCGTGAAGTTCAACGACTACGGCGCTGGCGCGAACATCAACGCGGCCCGCTCGCTGTACATGGGCGCCAACGCCATCGCGGTGGCCCACGGCACCAAGGGCATGGCCGACGGCCTGGAGGTCGCCCTCGATGAGGACATGGACGACCGCAAGCACGATCACATCCTGTTCTTCGAGATGATCTTCGGCGCCGACAAGTGCCAGTACAACTCGATGGACTACGGAATGATCTCCGTGGACAACGCCTTCACCGCGGCCGTCTGATCCAAGGCGGGCCCGGCTGGGCCTGCCGCTTCAACCTTCTCTATCTGGAGCGACAACATGGCTCTCTACCAATCGAAGCAGATCAAGCTGGGCTACCCGATCCCGACGCCCAACGACGCGGTCAGCGACATCCCGATCATCTGTGAGTTCGTGGTCCCGGCCGGCGGCCTGGCCATCAACGACGTGATCGAGATGGGCCCGCTGCCGAACAACTGCGTTCCGATCGACGGCATCCTGCACTTCAGCGCAGGTGGCGCGAGCGCGACGGCCGACTTCGGTCTGCTGTCGGGCAGCTACGGCGTCAACGATGGTGCACGCACCTGCGGCAACGACTTCGCTGCCGCCGTCAACGTGGCCGCTGCGGGCAACGCCCGGATCGCGAAGGCGCTCATCAGCGCTCCGCAGGCGGATGACACCGTCGGCTGGGGTCTGAAGGTTACCGGCGCCGTGTGGCCTGCCGCCATGGTGGTGCGGGCCATCCTGTTCGTGGCGCCCGAAGTTCCGGGCATGACCTGATGGTCGCGGCAGCTCTGGCTGCTGCTGGCGGCCCCGGCCTTGCTGCAATGGTTGTCGCGGCGCCCGTTCGGGTGAACCGCGACAACTACATGCACATGACCGGCGACGACCTTCGCCGGTATGCCTATTCCCTCGGCGTCTCGCATAGCGAGGCTGCCGGCATGTCCGAGACCAAGCTGAAGCAGCAGTGCACGCTGGCCATCAGCCGTCAATCTGATGAGGACTCCTGATGAAAACCGTTCACGCTTTCCGGCGCCTGCCGACCGAGGCCTTCGTGGTCGACTTCCAGGGCCAGTCGCTTCCGTTCAAGGCGGACGCTCAGGGCCAGGTTGTCTCTGCGATGCCAGACGACGTGGCCGACGCGCTGATCGCCGCGGCGCCGTGCGGGTACCGCGAACTCGGCGCCTCGCCGACTGTCGCTCCGAAGACGCCCGCAAAGAAGGCTGAACCGAAGATCGAAGCGTTGTATGGCTCCGACAAGTACGGCCCGCACCTCCAAATCGGCGGGGAGCAGGTCCAGCTGGGCACCGTCGTTGCCGCGGCGCACACGGCAAGCGGCCTGAGTGTCGAGGATTGGAACGCGCTAGCCGCGGCTGATCGCGATGCGCTCATCGACCAGCAGATCGCAGCGATGACGCCGGAGTCGACCGATACCGGTTCCTCCGGCGCTGTCGCTTCGCCCTTCGTGATCACGTCGCCCGAAGACGTGAAGATCGACCTCGGACCGATGACCGACGACGAGGTGCGCGAGTTCGCTGTGAAGCAAGGCCTGCCAAAGCCTCACCACACCAAGAAGGGCGACAAGCTCAAGCTGGCCGTCATCGAAGCGCTGAAGGCCCAGTAAGCCATGGCCGCGCTCGTCAAGGATGTGCTGTGGCGAGCGGGCGTGATGCTTCAGGACGTGGCGCCGCAGTTCACGGTCTACACCGAGAACGAGATGGTCGACTGGCTGAACGATGGCCAGATGGCGCTGGCCAAGTACCTCCCGCAGTCCTGCTCGGGCGTCTACACGATCAAGCTGCTGGCGGGCTCCCTCCAGAACCTCGAATCGATCCCGGCCGCCAACGTGAAGCTGGCCGACGGCTCAACGCCAACCGCGCCGCTGCAGGTGATCCAGTTGCTGGGCCTGAGCCACAACATGGGCACCGACGGCGTGACGCCAGGCATCGCCATCGCCGAGCAGCCCATCGACCGCCGGCTGCTGGACCAGGGCCGGCCCAACTGGCATGTGGACACCGGCAGCGCAGTCCGGATGTATTGCTACGACCTAGGTACGCCGCGGCAGTTCTATCCGTGCCCCGCGATCCCTGCAGGCGGCCTCTGGGTGCAGGCATCCCTGATCGTCCAGCCCACGCGAATCGCAAACACCGGCACGGTCGACAGCGAGCTCTACCCGAAGGCTGGCAGCAGCACGGTGACCATCAGCATGACCGACGAGAACGTCGACGACCTGGTGAACTACATCTGCGCCCGAGGCCTGCTGAAATCCTCCGAGGCCGCAGTCGATGACGCACGCCAGAACACCTACGAGTCACTGTTCATCGGCTCGATCAATGCCCGCGTGTTTGCGTTCACCGGCACGAACCCGAACCTGAAGCGCCTGCCGCTGGCGCAGTCACCAGTGGCGCAGGCATCATGAACTTCGAAGACCTCCTGCCCGACGTCCTGCCGTACGTGCCGGGCTGCACCACGTTTGTGGCCGCGGACCACATCCTGCGCGCGGCGCGCGAGTTCTGCAGGCGCACGCATGTCTGGCAGGCCGAACTGACTCCTTTCAACACCGTGGCCGCCACGGCTAGCTATGTGCTGGCGCCGCCTGCCGACTCCAGCATCGTCCGACTGTTCCGTGTCGACGTCGGCGACGAGGCAGACATCGATCTGCTTGATGAGGTGAGCGCCCGTGCCAATGTGGCGGCCGGCTGCAGCGACAGGTTCGCCTGGCTCAGCGGCAACTCGCTTCTCCTGAATCCCGTGCCCGACGACGTGCAGGCCGTGCAGGTCCACCTATCCCTCAAGCCGGCCAAGACGGCGACGGGCTGGCCCGACGACCTGGGCGAAGACCATGCCGAGGCCCTCACGTACGGCGCGCTGTCAACGCTGTTCGATATGCCGCGTGCGGACTGGGCCAGCGGCAACGACGCGATCAAGAACTCCGCCCGCTTCGAGGCGAAGGTCGCCCGAGCGGCGCGCAACCGCACCAAGGGCCGCGCCACCGCGCGCGGCCGAAGCAAACCCAAGCTCTTCTAAGAGGCAGCCATGACAGTCGAATTCATCAATGACTGGCAAGGCTTCAAGGCCGGACAAACTCGGACATTGGACGCCGCATCTGAGGCTGCAGCTGTCGGTGCGCACTCCGCGCGATATGTTGAGATTGCTGCGATTGGCGGCCCGACGACTGTTGTCGTTCAGGACGCCAACGATGGTGACTTGAAGAGCGGGAAGGACACGCTGATCGCGCTGACCAATATGGGCACTGCGTCGTCGCCCATCTGGCAGATCGAGGCGAATGTACTGCCACGCACGAACACGCTGACCAACCTCAAGGCGCTGATGACCGGGGGCGGCGAGCTTTCCAGCGCAACCGATGTGGCCTGCATTGTCCAACTCAACGGCACGCCGGGATCTGGGACTGCCGCGGTCTATTCGCCGATGGGGCCTGGCTTCTGGAGTGACAGCGTGGGCGCGCGCGGCGACCAACAGCTGCAGGCAAAGGCTGGCACTGGCGTGACCGGGCAGGCGGGCGCGGGGCGGCACCTGCTACTGGCGGGCGGGCCTGGCAACATCACCGGCACGAATAAGGCTGGCGGGTCGGTCATCATCACCGGTGGGCCATCGACGGCAGGGCAGGGCACCGGCGCTCAGCTTAAGGCCTCCAGCACGACCGGCGACGTCGGCATGGCCGGGTCTGATGGCGCGAACCGCATCTTCGTCAGCTCCGCGAACGACCTGCTGAGCATCGACACGGACGGCGCGGTGCCCGACTCCGATCCCAGCGTGATGGGCGCCCTGTACACCACCATCATCAGTGGCGTCACGGTCCTGGCGGTGAGTCAAGGGTGATCGCATGACGGCGATCCTCTACGACCCTGGCCGCGTCATCCGCGGGTCTGATCCGACTAATTCACCTTCCCTGGTGTTTACCGAAGTTCCGAGCGCGGGGTCGGCGAGTACCGTCGCCGCGACCGTCAATGACATGGCTGTGCAACGCACCACCGTCACGCCGACGAGCAACAACGTACGCCTGTCGGTGATCGACCCGCGCGGGATCAACACGACGCCAGTGTGCGAATCACTGACACCTAGCGAGTGCTCGGTGGATGGGTCTGGACTCGTGACTCGGCAGACGAACGGAACGGGTTCGGTGAAAGTGACGGTGCCGGGCTTCGTGATGCGCTTTGACCGCGTTTTCAGCGGAGCGTCAACGGTCGTCACCGATGCCTTTGATCACTGGCAGGCTGGCAGCCTGGCCGCGCACATCGACACCGCAATCCGAGCCATGGTGGCGAGCAAGGTCCCGGGCTCGCCGACGCAGAGCGTACTGAGCAGCTTCAGCGGCCCCCAGGATGCACCGGTAGCTGTGCGCAATGGCGGCATCTTCACCGGTGCTCTTGACCTCACGCCGATCAGCGTGATGCGCACCACACAAGGCTGGAACATCTTCCCTGCCGTTCTGGTTACCGCACGACACATCATCACCGGGCACGTCGCGCCCGCGGTGGGCGAGATGTTCACCTGGCTGCGCAGCGACGGGATCTTCGTCACCAAGACCGTTCTGTCGGTGCAGCGCATCAGCGAGGCCAGCGGCGAGGACTACGTAGCGCTGCTGGATTCCGCCGTCGCTGGCATCACGCCGATGCTGATGATGCCGGCGAACTGGGCTACCAAACTGCCCTCGGTGAACAAGGCGCCAGGCCTCATGCAGGTGCTCAACAAGGGGCACACCGCCGGCGACTTCATCCGCGTGCTCGAAAACTACTCGTGGGCTGACCCGAGTTGGCTCGCGCTGCGAAAGTCAACGGATGCGACCCTGTCAGGCTGGTCAAGCGACATCATTGGCGGCGATAGCACGGGGCCTGTTTTCGTGCCAGTAAACGGCGCTCCTGTCCTGCTGCACTGTATGAACACGACGGCAGGCGGTGCCCACTACAGCGCCAATATCGCCGGCATCCAAGCCCAGCTGAATGCGCTGGCCACTGCGGCGGGCGTGTCGAGTGTGAATCTCAGCGCGCCCGACTTGAGCGGCTTCACTTCATTCTGATGACGCTGGCGGTGGGCTAGAACGCCGGCCCTCTTCGTGGCCCTGGGTTGACTCTGCGGATTCGTCTCTGACGATTCCCGCATGAAATTCATCGTCACCGGCATGGCGGGTGCCGTCCAGGCGCTGGATTCGCGCGACCTCGATCCGAGCGGCGCAGGCGCCAACTCGGTGAACCAGCGCCCGCGCGCCGGCGAGCTCTCGCCGTGGCGCCAGCCGCTCGCCGTTGCCACGATTCCCGCGTTCCGCCAGACCATCTATCGCATGGGCCGCGACGTGCTGAGCGATGCCTCGTACTGGCTGAGCTGGACAACGATCGTGCACGCCGTGCGCGGCTTCCTGGCCAGCGACACCACCGAGCGAACGTACTTCACCGGCAGCGGCACGCCGAAGGTGACCGACAACGTGATGGGGCTTGCCTCGGCGCCGTATCCGACAACCGCGCGCGAACTAGGCGTGCCGGCGCCAGAAGGCACATCGCTTGTTTCTCAGTCCAATCCTGGCACCGGTGACGACAGGCTGGTCTTCTATGCCGACACCTTCATCACGGACAAGGGCGAGGAATCTAAGCCGAGGCTGATCGGCTCGATCACCTGCAAGCCTGGTGCGGTCATTGCCATCGCTGAGCTGCCGGCCCCGCCGGCCGGCAACTACGGAATCGACACGCGGCGTATTTACCGGGGCGAGGCCACCGACTCTGGCTCGGGCGAGTTCTTCTTCCTGATGGACATCGACTCGGATGCGGTGGATGCGACGGACGACGGGCTCACGGTGGGTGCTGGAGTCATGGCCACGACCGGCTGGGAGATGCCGCCAGCGGATCTGAAATGCTTGACGGGCATGTGGGACGGCCTCATGGCCGGGATCTCAGGCCGGTCGGTGCGGTACTGCGAGCCATACACCCCGTACGCATGGCCGATAGAGTACGAGACGCTGCCGCCCGACGTCACGCCCGTGGCTCTGGCGGTCTGGTCCAAGAGCTTGATCGTGCTGACCAATGGCGCGCCGCTGCTTGTGTCGGGTTCGTCGCCAGACCAGATGGGCGACGAGCGGATCGAGCTGGGCAAGAGCTGCTTGTCTGTGCTGTCGGTGGCCGACGTAGAGCACGGCGCGGTGTGGGCGTCGGGTGATGGCCTGGCGTACTTCGGGGCCAACGGCCCCGTGCTGCTGACCGACGGCATCCTGACCCGCGAGCAGTGGCTGGCCATGGCGCCCGAGACGATGGTCGGCGTGCACTACGAGGGCGTCTACCTCGGCTTCTACAAAATCGGCTCGACCTGGCTCGGCTTCTCGATCGCCACCGCGGCGCCGTCGGGCATCTACTTCTTGGACAAGGGGTACGCCGCGGCGTACCTGGACAAGCTGCGCAATGCGGTCTATGTGCTCGACGGCATCAACATCAAGAAGTGGGATGCCGACGCCGAGCTCATGACCGCCAAGTTTGTGAGCAAGACCTTCCGCGCGCCGCGGCCGGTGAACCTATGCGCGCTTGAGGTGGCCGCTCGCACCTGGCCGGTGACGGTCAAGATCTACGGCGATGGCGTGCTGCGGTCGACGCGCACGGTCTACGACAGCAAGCCGGTGACGATGAAGCCAGGCGGCAACCCGGCGCGAGAGTTCTATTTCGAGATCACGACAGCGGGTGCTGCCGTCGGCATCTCTGTGGCGCCCACGTTGCGGGAACTCCGCGATGAGTGACCGCAAGATCGCTGATCTGCCTGGCGTTCCCACAAAGCTGGACACGCCGCTGAGGAATCTGC
>FSVW01001956.1_pt1 | contig 11254 bp, 8 predicted proteins | sample 1637551 | NCBI WGS metagenome assembly FSVW01 (sample SAMEA3914814, study PRJEB12502) | metagenome | biome: forest; material: soil | place: USA | collected 2011-09-16 | depth 0.1 m | reverse complement strand
GCAGGCGCGCCGCGGCGGCCATGAGGTCGGCCTGCTGCTGATCGACCTGGATCGCTTCAAGGTCATCAATGACACGCTGGGCCATGCGGCCGGCGACGAGCTGCTGATCGAGGTCGGCCGGCGCCTGCGCTCCTGCGTGCGTCATTCCGACCAGGTGATGGAAGGCATGCTGGACACCGTCGGCGGCCGTTCGCACCGCGCGCTGGAGGCCGTGGGGCGCCTGGGCGGCGATGAATTCGTGGCCCTGCTGCCCGAGGTGGCGGACGAACGCGACGCCGAGCGCGTGGCGCAGCGCGTGCTGGAGGTGATGCGCGAGCCCATCTTCATCGCCGGACAAGACTGCTTCGTCACCGCCAGCGTGGGCATTGCCATCTTCCCGCGCGACGGCCAGACCATGGCCGATCTGCTGCGCAACTCCGACGTGGCCATGTACGCGGTCAAGTCGCAGGGCCGCAATGCGGCGGCCCTCTACACGCCGCAACTGGCCGGCCAGGGCCGCGAGAAGCTGGAGCTCGAAAGCGCCCTGCACAAGGCGCTGGAGCGCAACGAGATCGTGCTGCACTACCAGCCCAAGATCGATGTGCGTGGCGCGCGCATGGTCGGCGCCGAGGCGCTGATGCGCTGGAAGCGCGGCGGCCGCCTGGTGCCACCAGCCGAGTTCATTCCGCTGGCTGAAGAGACCGGCCTGATCGTGCCGCTGTCGGAGTGGGCGCTGCGCGAGGCGGCGCGCCAGGCCAAGGTCTGGCAGCTCAATTTCGGTTTCTCGGATTCGATTGCCGTCAACCTGCCGAGCCGCCTGTTCGAGCGCTCGGACCTGGTCGAGCACATCCATCAGTGCGTCAGTGCCTACGGCGTGCCGCACCGCGCGATCCAGCTGGAGATCACCGAGAACAACCTGATGAAGGACCTGCAGAACGTCATCCCGGCGCTGCATCGTCTGAATGAAGTCGGCGTGGAGATTTCCATCGACGACTTCGGCACCGGCTACTCGTCGCTCGCCTATCTCACCACGCTGCCGATCTCCGAAGTGAAGATCGACCGTACCTTCGTGCGCGATCTCGGTATCACGCCGCAGAGCTCGGCCGTCGTCACGGCGATCATCGCCCTGGCCCGCGCGCTGGGTCTGAGAGTGATCGCCGAAGGCGTGGAGACGCTGCGCCAGATGGAAGTGCTGCACCGCCTGGGCTGCAGCCAGATGCAGGGCTTCCTGTTCAGCAAGGCGCTGCCGCCCGACGAGCTGGAGCGCTGGCTCACGCAGACCGTGCTGCCGCGCAAGGCGCCGTGGGTCATGCAGGCTGGCAGCGAGAGCGTCGAAGGCGATATCGCACACTGATCGATTGATTGATGACGCCCGCGCAGATCGCCAAGGCCGCATTTTTGCGGCTGTCCAAAGCCCAGCAGGAACCCACGCCGGAAAACTACGCCCGCGCCTATGCATTGGAGGCTGGGACCGAGGCACCTGCGGCTGCGATGCCCGATCGCGCACTGGTGCTGGTCAACAAGCTCGTGAGCCTTGGAGTGGGCAGCGGTCAGACGCGCCAGGACCTCAGCGCCATGACGCGCGAGGGCCATTGGGACGACGCAGTCAGGCTGGTTGAAAAACTGCTGCAGACCGACAGCCCGGCCGCGCAGGGCGATGCCTGGGCGCAGGCCATCGAACGCCTCACACGCGGGCTGGAGCGCGGCGGCAAGAGCTGGACGCTGGCGCGCAAGAAGGATGGCCTGCTGCGCGTGCTGGAAGGCAACCGCAGCGACCCGCAACGCCTGCTGAACCGCCTTCGCCAGATGGTCAGCAGTTGGGACAGCGACGGCGCCAGCGCGGGCACGGTGGAAGAAGAAGCCGGTGGCACACCGAGCCAGTTTCTTTCGCCCGAGGAAGCCACGGTCAGCCTGCATGGCGCACTGGACAACGACACGGAAGAAACAAGCACCGTCGGCGCAGGCCAATGGCCCGCCGTCGGCGCTTCGCTGCAGGGCACCGTGCGCCATGCCGTGAAGCAAAGCGAAAGTCAGGCCGAGGGGCTGTTGCGTGACCTCGACGCGGCGCAGGAAGGCTTGCAGCTGGACGGCGCCACGCCCGAGCGCGCCGCGCAGATCGAAGCCCTGTGCGCCCGCGCCCGCCACCTGCTCGACCATCGCGAGCATCTGTTCGGCGAACTGGGCCAGCTCTGTCGCGAACTCTCAGGCAGCCTGATCGATCTGGCCGAGGACGACTCATGGGCGCGCGGCCAGGCCGAGGCCATGAACGCCGCCATCGAACAAGGCCTGGGCGGCCGCGGCGTGCGTTCGGTCAGCGAGATGCTGGCCGGTACGCGCGAGCGCCAAGCCAGTCTGCGCAAGGACCGCAGCCGCGCGCGCGATTCGCTCAAGAGCCTGATCCAGCAGATGCTCAGCGAGCTGGGTGAACTGGGCAAGCACACGGATCGCTTTCAGAACAATGTCGGCCGCTACGCGGATGCCATCGAGAAGGCCGACAGCCTGGAAAGCCTGGCCGGCACCGTGCGCGAGATGGTCGAAGAAAGCCGCAGCGTGCGCGACCTCGTGCAGCAGACGCAAAGCCGGCTCACGCTCGAGCATGAGCGCGCGGCCGAACTCTCGACCAAGGTGCAGTCGCTGGAAGATGAGCTGCGCAAGCTCTCCAACGAAGTGCAGACCGACCAGCTCACGCAGATTGCCAACCGCCGCGGCCTGATCAAGGCCTTCGAGCAGGAGCAGGCCAAGTCCGAACGCGAAGAAAGCACCATCGCACTGGCGTTGCTGGACATCGACAACTTCAAGAAGCTCAACGACTCCCTCGGCCACGCCGCCGGCGATGAGGCGCTGAAGGCCCTGGCCACACGCGTCTCACAGTTGCTGCGTCCTGGCGACATGGTGGCCCGCTACGGCGGCGAGGAGTTCGTGCTGCTGCTGCCGGCCACGCCGGTGGACGAAGCCCAAGCCGTTCTTGCGCGCCTGCAACGCGCCCTCTCGGCCAGCCTGTTCGTGCACGAAGGCAAGGACGTGTTCGTCACCTTCTCGGCCGGCGTCACGCTCTACCGCAAGGGTGAGACGCTCGAAGGCGCGCTGGATCGTGCCGATGTGGCCTTGTATGAAGCCAAGCACACGGGCAAGAACAAGGCCTGTGTAGCGCCCTGAGGCACCCGCCTTCGCGGTCCGCCCGCGGCCCCCATCGCAATCCCTGAGTCGGCGCGCTTTACATGTCGCAATCCCCGCCTTGCGGGGACCCTCACCTGCGGTCGGAGCCGGCCTGCATTCTCATAGGAGGATTTCGAAGCTAGGGGGGCGATTTTGCTGAACTTGGCATATTCGTTGCACCTGACGAATTGCTTCTCCGTGCAGTCCTGCGGAAATGGTTCGACCGACTGCGCGGCGAATCATTTCAACAAGACGACATGGAGTACCAAGTATGAAGACGACGAAAGGAAAGCACGCCCTGAAGCAGGGTGTGCTGATGGGCTTGACGGGGCTGCTGGCGATCCTGGCAGTCGGCAACGTCAACGCCGGCACCTATCTGGAATCTGGTGACGCTGGCGAATTGAGTTTCAGTGCGCAAAACACCAGCAACCTGCCGGGCCTGCCGCTCGACGCGATTCGAGGCAACCTGAGCAGCAGCTTTGGCCCGGACGCAGCCGACCTGTACCGCATCCAGCTGACCGCAGGCACCGCCTTCTCTGCGACCACCACGGCGTCGAACTTCAGTTTCAACAACTTCGACACCATGCTGTTCCTGTTCGATCAGAACGGCCATGGCCTCGTCGCCAACGACGATGACCCAAGCGTGGGGCCACAGTCGAGCATCTTCTTTGCGCCGACCTACACCGGCCTGTACTACCTCGGCATCTCGGGCAGCGGCTATGTGCCGGTGGGCAGCCATGGCGACCTCTTTGCCGGCCTGACAACCAGCAGCGACCAGCGCGCCGCAAGCGCCGATCCCTTGATCGGCTGGACCGGTACCACCAGCGAAGGCGACGCCTACGAGATCCGCCTGACCGGCACCCAGACCGTGCCCGAACCGCAGTCCCTGCTGCTGGTAGGCCTGGCTCTGGCTGGAGCTGCTGCGGCAAGCCGCCACCGGCGTCGCTGAGGCACCGCCCCTTTCATCGCCACAGCACCGGGCTTGCCAGCCAGCGAGCCGTGCTGCTTGCAAACGCAATCAATCTGAATTGGAAGTACAGATGAAGCACCTTCGACTGAACCGAGTCCTCGCATGCCTGCTCGTCGGCCTTGCCGGCGCGGCCCATGCCCAATACGCCAAGATGGACGGACGCCTGTCCGACCTCGTGGACTCCCTGGCCGCCAAGTCCTCAAAGTCGGTATCCAAAGCCGCTGAGGACAGCGAGAGCCTGCAGGCCATCGTGGATCCCATGACTGACGATGCCGGCCGCGTGCTGATCGACATCTACCTTGATGGCAGCAGCAGCATCGAGCAATTCCAGGCCGCGCTCGTCGCCCTGGGCGCCAGCGTGACGGGCGTGAACCCCAGCTTTGGCAACGGCGCGATCTCGGCCTTCGTGCCGGTAGGCGCCATCAGCTCGCTGGCCGTCACGAATGGCCTGCACATGATGAAGTTGACGTCGCGCCCGCAGCGCAACGTTGGCAAGACCACCTCGCAAGGCGCGAAGGTCGTGCACAGCGACGTGGTCAACGCCAATGGCTTCACGGGCACCGGCGTCACTGTCGGCGTCCTGTCCGACTCCTATGACAAATCGCTGACCACCTTCACCACGGTGCGCGCTGCCAATGACATTGCCAGCGGCGACCTCTCCACGCCCAAGCTCATCATCGACGATACCGGCACCACCGGTAACGACGAGGGCCGCGCGATGATGCAGATCGTGCACGACGTTGCACCGGGCGCCGACCTGTGCTTTGCCACTGCCAACACGGGCGAAGCGGCGTTTGCGGCCAATATCCGCACGCTGCGCACAGACTCGCGCTGCAACGCCGACGTGATCGTCGATGACATCTTCTATTTGGACGAGCCTTTCTTCTCCGACGGACAGGTGGCGCAAGCCGTCAACGATGTCACCACCAGCACGACCTTGGCCGGCAAGCAGGTCAGTTACTTCTCGTCGGCGGGCAACCAGGGCGCCGCTTTCGGCGGTACCGGCGACGGCTCCATCGATGTGCCCAAGGCCGTGTTCTCCACGACACCGACCAATCTTGGCAACATCGACCTGACCAGCATCACGACCTGCACCTCCTCGCCTGCCACGGGCAGCACCAAGGCCGATGTCGCAGGCGGCTGGCTGGACTATGGTGGCGGCACTTTTGTGCAGTCCGTGAGCTACTTGCGCACTGGCTCCACGATGCTCGTGCAATGGGATGATCCGTTTTTCAAGAACAAGGTAACGACGGATCTGAACGTCTACGTCTTCGGTACCAACGGCAAATGCAGTTTCGCCTTTGCGACCGACAACATCAGCGCCGACAACGCTACCGAGATCATCGGACTGAGTGGAGGCTCCAGCGGCACCAATCGAATCATGATTGCGCGCACGAGCAAGGGAACGCAAATGGCCACGCGCGTTCGGATCGTCAACGTTCAAGGCTGGGGTGGCACCGCCTTCACGGGCAACAAGAGCAACCCCGTCACCTTCGGGCACAGCGCCTCCGCGAACGCCAATAGCGTGGCAGCCTATCAGTACACCAGCACCAAGGCGCAGCAATCGCCATTCATCCCGACCTTCGAAACCTTCTCAAGCCCGGGGCCGGTGACGATCATGTTCGATGCAACGGGCAACCGCCTGTCCAGCCCGGAACTGCGCAAGAAGCCTGACATTGCAGCACCTGATCGCGTGAACACCACCTTCTTCTTCCCCGGCACAGGCCAGGATTTCGAAGGCGACGGCTTCTTCAACTTTGCCGGCACCAGCGCAGCCGCACCGCACGCGGCAGCCGTGGCCGCGTTGATGATCCAGAAGGCCGGTGGCCCGACCAAGCTCTCGCCCAAGCAGGTCAAATCTATCCTGCAAACCACGGCGCCGGCACGCGCCATCCCGTTGTCAGGATCGACCGCCACCAGCAAGGCCTGGAGCGTCTTCGACGGCTACGGCCTGATCGACGCCGCAGCTGCGGTGGCCAAGATCACGCCCTGATCTCGCAATCCCCGAAAGGCCCACCCGGGCCGATCTTCACAGGCCGTCCTCGCGACGGCCTTTTTTGCGTCAGGAAATAAACAAAGTCCGCGGTGCAAAGAAAGGCCATGAAGCACGCGGCCTTGCGGTCATAGCGTTGCGATGCGCCTGAACACCTTGACTCCTCCGGAGCATCGTTCGGTCGCATGATGATCTATCAGTCCGCAGCGTCTCGGCCGCGACTTTCAAGCCCTTCCTCCTGCCGCAATCGTCGCGTTGCTCAGCACTGATTGGATGAGTGCCGATTCAGCCTAGAAGCCGAGGGATTGCGCAGCACCGTTGTATCGAATGCTGCGCGATGCAGGTGACGCGGCCGCAAAGCCCAGCGGGTGCAGTTTGTCGATCAGCACCACCTGAAACTCACGTTCGCTTGGCATGCCAGGAAAGCTACCCTCGCGTGCCGCGATGTTCAGCACCCGCTTGCCGTCGTCCCAATGCAGGGTGATGCGCGTGCTCTGGCCGCGCTCGAAGGCATAGCTGATGCCATCGTCTTCGTACAGGGTGAAATTCCCGTCGGCACCGGCGTACACGTACAAGGTGATCGGGTCGGCTGGCTTTTCGTCGCTGTATTGCAGTTCAGGCCCGAGGGGAAGAATGCTGCCAGCGCGTACGTGCAGCGGTATTTCATCAAAAGGGGCGGCCACTTCGTCGCTGCGCCCGCCGGCCTGCAAGGCCCCGCTCCAGAAGTCGTACCAACCGCCGGGCGTGGTCGGCAGTGAGGAACGGGATGTAGATGACGCTGTTGGACTGCCACAGGTCGAGGTCGTGCCCTCGCACATCGAGCAGGCCCAGTTGATTCTGGCCCAGGCCATACAAGGACTCACCGGGCACTGACTGCCATTGCTGGCGCACGTGGAATGTCTGTTCCCCTTGCACCTGGGCCGGCTCCATCGAACGCTCACGCTCGGCCAGTATGGGCTGGCCCTGGAAGTCGAGAAAGCTGACCTTGCCGCTGGCCAAGTCGGCGCGCACGCGCAGGCGACGGGTGATCAAGGTCACGGTGGCTGGGTCAGATTCCAGTTGGAACGCCACCGGATTTGCCGGCTCGGGCAGCACGGACAGGCTGGGCCGGCCCAGAGCCGCGCGATTCTTGGCATAGGCCACGCGCACGATATCGTCGGCACGCAAGGCAAGCCTCAGCCAACCTTGATCCACCTGGACGATCAAGCCGTCATTGAGCTTTTCTGGTGCTGCAGCAATGCTCATCGCAGGAACAGCCCATGCAAAGCACGGGAAGAAGAAGTAGACGTAGGTAGTGCACAGCAAGGTTTCCGGAGCGGGCTGGACTGCGTAAACCTCTCAAGGGCCTTGCATCCCTCATCGAGTTCGCACGGATGCGTACCCACCTGGGCCAGACCGGTCACTCGCATGACTCGATCCGCGGCAAGTCCCCCAAAGACCCGCCGAAAGCCGGTTCATTATGCGAACTTGATGGGTCTGACAGGTGCCGATGTATCGAACCGATCTACGGGGCTTGCGCCCTGTCAAGGCGCCGGCCTAAAAGTTGAACGCCAGCCGCAGACCGCCCCAATGCTTGCCGTTCACCGTGATCGGCGCCGCCGCTTCCTTGAGCAGGATGAACTTGCCGCCGCCCATGTCGCGCCGATAGGTCTGCAGCAGGAAGGGCCGTGAGTTGCGCGCCGACGCGAGGCCCGTGCGGTCGTTGAAGACGCGGCGGTAGCGGCTGTTGGCCGTGTTCCATATCAGGTCGCCGGCCCGCTGCGGCTGGCAGTACTTCTTGTTGTGGGTGGAGACATAACCGTTTCTGTCGACGGCAATGCAGAACACCACCTTGTCGCTCAAGCTCAGCATGCGTTCCTGTACGGCCGGGAAGAGCCGATCCGCCAGGGCGTTGAAGCTCGTCTGGTGCTGTGCGGGCTGCGTGCCGGCAATCGGCTGGTAGCGTTCGTCGAAGAGCTGAGCCACGCTGACGGCGCCGCTCTTGACGGCCTGCTCCAGCAGCGCCGAGATCTCGGACGCGGCCTCCTGCGCGCCACGGATGTAGAGCGAATCCTCCACCTCCACGCCGCTCTCGGCAATCTGCTCGATCAGGTCTTCCGAGAGCTTCAGGAAGCGCTCGCTGCAGGCGAATGCGGTATCGAGCCCGCGCATGGCCTGCTGCACTTCGCCGGCCAACTCACCGGCGCGCTCCTTGAGCTGTTCCATCGTGCGCCCGCTCTGCTCGGCAGAAGCGGCAATCGCACGAACATCGGTCTCCACGTCGCCAAAGGCCTCGTGCACGGCGCTCTTGTGCGGATGGCCGTGCTGGCCGGAATCGCTGCTGGCCAGCTCGCGGCTGAAGCGATCCACGCGCTCGCCGAGCGTGGCGATCGCGCCGATGATGGATTTGGACGAGCCTTCCACCTGCCCCGCCAGCGCCTTCACCGCATCGGCCACCACGCCAAAACCGCGGCCCGCGTCGCCCGCGCGCTTGGCCTCCACGGAGGCATTGAAGGCCACGAGCCGCGTCTGCAGTGCGATCTTGGTGATCTCGCCCGCTGCCTCGGAGACCTGCTTCAGCGTCTGCACGATGCCGCTCATCTCCTCGCCCGCGCCCGAGAGCGCATCGCGGGCGCGCTGCACTGCGCCTGAGGTCTGGCGCGTGGCCAGGGCGATCGCCTCCTGCGCGCGCTGCACCTGCTGGAGCTGCTGGCCCAGCGCACCCATGGCCTCGGCCTGCATGCGCACGATGGCCTGCGTGTCCTCGATGGCCCCGCGCACTTCGGCGGCATCCTTGCCAACCGAGGAGACGGAGCGCGAGAGACGCTGGACCAGGGCCTGGGCCGCGCCACCGTCAGATGTGGGTGAGGTCGGGACGGGCGCTACTTGCCCTCGGTTCCGCTGGAACATGGACGGGTCTCCTCCGGATGGCTTGATGTTGTGAGGCACTGGGCCGGACTGCCACGAGAGAAGAGGTTAGCTGAAGACGACATGCCGCTGCAAAAGCAAAACGGCCGGGCTGAAGCCCGGCCGCGCAATAAGGCAAGAATTTGCCGAAGTTCAGGTGCCCTTTCAGCTGTTCTTGCGACGGCGCCAGACCAGCAGGCCCGCACCGCCCAGCATCATGAGCGCCAGGCTGCTGGGCTCAGGCACGGCGGCCGTGGCGATGTTGGCGTTGTCGGGTGCAAAGTCGGAGTTGGCCTGCTTCAAGCCCGCTGTGGTGTCACGCGGCCAGAGATTCCAGGTGTAGTCGGTCGGCTTGAAGCCGTTGGTCGATGTCAGCGAGGTTGACGGCACCAGCAGCGTGAGCATGGCGCCACTGTAGGAAGCCGTTGCGCCCGCGACGCCGGACACCGTCGCCGCGCCGCCGGCGCCCGGAGTGACCGAGATCGTCTGGCTGAAGCTCACGCCGCTCAAGCCCATGTTGGTGGCGAACGGCGTTGCATTGGACCCCGTGTTGACACCCCAGACATAACCCGCCGTGGCGGTGGTGCCGATATTGCCGTTCATCTGCGCAACGATGGCGAAGGTGTTGGTGCTGGTATTGAAGGTGGCGGAAACGCCAATGACGTCCATGTCACCGTTCTTGGCCCCGTCATAAGCCACAGCCGGGCCCGACGTGGGCATCGAGGTGAACCAATCACCGGTCGGGTCTGAAATCAGCTGCGCCGACGCCAGCCCTGGCGAGGCCAGGGCCGCGAGCGGCAGTAAGGAAGAGGCAATCCATTTCATGCGAGTACTCCTGAGGTTGCACATTGCGCCGTTCTTGACGGCAACCCTGTGTACCCCCGGCAGTCCGAAAAGTTGCCTGGCACGTGAAGCACCTAGGAGCTTCTCGCAATCCCGCGGACCTGCACGCGGATCTGGATCGAGCGGGATTCAGCCCTGCTTGCGGCGGCGCCAGGCCAGCAAGCCCAGGCCGCCCAGCGACATCAGGACGACACTGCTGGGCTCAGGCACCGCGCCTACCGTGGCAACACTCAGGTTGGCGTTGTCAGGTGCGAAGTCGGAAATCGGTTGGGCCAGGCCGGCTGTGAAATTGCGTGGCCACAGATTCCAGGTGTAGTCGCTCGGCGTGAAGCCTGTCGAGGCGAGCGAACTCAGCGGCACCACCAGGGTCAGGGTAGAACCGACGTACGACGCCGTGGCGCCGGCCACCGTGGCCGCGCCGCCCGCGCCAGGCGTGATGTTGAAGACCTTGTTGAACAACACATTGTCCAGGCCCGAACTGGCAAAGCCTGCCGTGCCGGCGCCGGTGTTCACGCCCCAGATGTAGTGGGCATTGGCGGTGGTGCCGATAGCCCCGTTCATCGTCGCGACTATCGTGAAGCTCTGCGTCCTGAGGTCATACATACCAAAGGCGTTGAGGACATCCATGTCTCCGTTCTTGGCGCCGTCGTACGCGACGTTGCCCGAAGAGGTCACGGCCGTCCACCAGTCTCCGGCGGGGTCGGCAATCTGCGCCGAGGCCAGGCCTGGCAGCGCCAGGACCGCTACCGGCAGCAATGAGGCAATCCATTTCATTGAGTACTCCTTGAAGTTGTACAGGTGTGCACCGGTCATGCCGGCAGCCGTGAGTACCTCGGCCGGGGGCAAAGGTTGCCCGTCACATGTAACAACTGGGAGTCAGGTGAATTCCCGACGCTTTTGGCGGGTTTCTACCAGTCGCGCAGCTTGACACGCAGCCGCGCAATCGCCTGGCTGTGCAGCTGGCAGACGCGCGATTCAGTCACCTTGAGCACGGCCGCGATCTCCTTGAGATTCATGTCGTGCTCGTAGTACATGCCCATCACGAACTGCTCGCGCTCGGGCAGGTTCTTGATGGCCAGCACCAGCGCCTCGCGCATGCGGCCGTCCTGCAGCTGCGCCATCGGGTTGTTGGACTGGTCCACCACATGGCGGTCGAGGTAGTCCTCGTCGCCCTCGGCGCCGGACATGTCCTCCAGATAGACGAGCTGCGTGCCGCGGACCTTGCCCAGCAGCTCCTGGTACTCAGCCAGGGGCAGGCCCATGGACGCGGCGATCTCGCTTTCCTTGGGCGCACGGCCGAGTGTCTGTTCGAGCTTGTGCAGGGCGGTTTCGATCTCGCGCTGCTGGCGGCGCGTGCCGCGGCTCATCCAGTCGCCGCCGCGCAGCTCGTCGAGCATGGCGCCGCGGATGCGCTGGGTGGCGAAGGT
>FSVW01000981.1_pt1 | contig 11282 bp, 8 predicted proteins | sample 1637551 | NCBI WGS metagenome assembly FSVW01 (sample SAMEA3914814, study PRJEB12502) | metagenome | biome: forest; material: soil | place: USA | collected 2011-09-16 | depth 0.1 m | reverse complement strand
GGCGCGCGACACCTACGAGATCATGCGCGCCGAAGACGTGGGCTGGAGCGCCAACAAGATCGTGCTGGGCAAGCTCAGCGGCCGCAACGCCTTCAAGCAGCGCCTGCAGGAGCTGGGCATCTCGCTGGAATCGGAAGCCGAGGTCAACGCGGCCTTCGTGCGCTTCAAGGACCTGGCCGACCGCAAGAACGAGATCTTTGACGAGGACATCATCGCCTTGGTGATGGATGAGTCAGTCAGCGCCGAGCATGAGCACTACCGGCTCGTGGCGCTCTCGCAGCGCTCGGAGACGGGCGAACGCCCGCATGCCAGCGTGGTCTTCGCCGCAGGAGAGACCGAACATCGCACCGAGAGCGATGGCAATGGCCCGGTGGATGCCGTCCTACGAGCCATCGAGTCGACCGTCCAAAGTGGGGCCGAAATGCTTCTTTACTCGGTCAATGCCATCACCAGCGGAAGCACAGAATCGCAGGGCGAAGTGACGGTCCGGCTGCAGCATGCTGGCCGGGTGGTCAATGGTGTGGGGGCGGATCCCGATATCGTGGTGGCCTCGGCCAAGGCCTATTTGAGCGCGCTGAACAAGCTGCAGAGCAAGGTGGAGCGGGTGGCGGCCCAGGGTTAAACGTAACAGTGGTCAACCTCCGCTGAAACAGAGCGTTAGTACAGCGCACAAGATCACGCGAAGGAGCTGCTTGAAGAGCTGCTCTTAAGCATTTGATCTTGTGCGTGTTTTTGTAATCGCTTAGACTGCAGCCAGATTCTTTGGGGGTGGCTTTGAAGACTTTTGCATCATTTTTCTCCCGCGTCGCCCTCACCGCAGGCCTGAGCGTTGCTGCGCTCGGCCTCACCGCTCAATATGCGTCGGCCCAGAGCGTTAGCTCCGGCAAGACCGCGCAAACCCAGACCGCCAAGAAGAAGGCCGCCTCGGTCCGCAAGACCAAGGTCGTTGCCGCGGCCCGCGTGCCGCGCCGTGCGGTTGCCGCGGTGCCTTCTTTCGGCCAGATCTACGGCCTGCACAGCGTGGACGATCCGCTGGATCTGAAGTCCAGCGTGGCCCTGGTGATGGACCAGGACACCAACGAGGTGCTGCTGTCCAAGAACACCCAGGCCGTGCTGCCGATCGCCTCCATCACCAAGCTGATGACCGGCCTGCTGGTGGTGGAAGCCAACCAGCCGCTGGACGAGAAGATCACCATCACGACGGACGACCGCGACACCGAGAAGGGCACGGGCTCGCGCCTGGCCTTCGGCACCACGCTGACGCGCGAGCAACTCCTGCACCTGGCGCTGATGTCGTCCGAGAACCGCGCCGCGCATGCGCTGGCCCGCAGCTACCCCGGTGGCCTGGACGCTTTCATTGTCGCCATGAACCAGAAGGCTGCCGAACTCGGCATGGCCGACACGCACTATGTCGAGCCGACCGGCCTGTCCAGCCACAACCAGTCCAGCGCCGAGGACCTGGCGCGCCTGGTCCGCGTGGCCGAGGGCCTGCCGATGCTGCGCGAGTTCACCACCTCCAAGGAAGCGACCGTCAAGATCGGCCGTCGCCAGATGGCGTTCCACAGCACGAACGGCCTGGTGCGCGAAGGCAAGTGGGACATCGGCCTGCAGAAGACCGGCTTCATCAATGAAGCCGGCAAATGCCTGGTCATGCAGGCCAAGCTGGCCGGCCGCAAGCTGATCATGGTCTTCCTGGACACCAGCGGCTCGCGCGCGGCCGATCCCGAGCGCGTGCGCAAATGGCTGAACAGCAATCCGGCTGTGCTGAGTAAGGAATCGAAGCTGCAGTAAGCACTGCTGCTGGTTCTTGAACCAACGCGCCTTCCGGGGCGCGTTGTCGTTTTCAGCCGCGGAATCCCAGCGACGAGGAAATCTCGGCCGCGGTCTCTTTCAAGCGCGCAAGCCAACCTTCTTCTAGCCGATCTGCCGGTGCCGAGATGGACAGGCCGGCAATCAGCTTGGACTGATCGTCATAGATCCCGGCGGCCATGCAGCGCACGCCGAGCTCCAGCTCCTCGTCGTCGCGCGACAGGCCGCGTTGGCGGATCGAAGCGAGCTCGCGCTCCAGCGCGCCAATCTCGGTCAGGCTGTTGCGGGTATGGCCGGCCAGTCCCGTGCGCGTGGCGTAGGCGCGCACGCGCTGCGGGTCGTCACTGGCCAGGAAGAGCTTGCCCACCGAGGTCAGGTGCAGCGGCGCACGGCCGCCCACGGCACGCACCACCTGCATGCCCGAGCGCTCCGAATAGGTCCGTTCGATGTAGACGATCTCGTCACCCTGTCGTACCGAGAGATTGACCGGCTGGTGGGTGAACTTGTGCAGCTCGCGCATCGGCGCCAGTGCCGCGTCTCGCACGTCGAGCCGCGCCTTGACCAGATTGCCGAGCTCCAGAAGCCGCATGCCAAGTCGATAACTACCGGCTTCGGGCCGATCCACGAAGCGGCCCAGCGCCAAGTCATTGAGAATGCGGTGCGCCGTCGAAGGGTGCAGCCCCGTGGTCGCGCTGATGTTCTTGAGCGAGACCGGGTCCTGGTGGCTGGCCAGCAGGTCCAGGAGCGAAAACATGCGCTCCAGCACCTGGATCGCCGGCGTCTGGTTCTCTTTGCTTTTCATGGCGGGCATTGTGAGGGAGATTGGTTTGTTTTGCATCGCGAAAATCGTTTCCATATTTATGCCAATTCGCTCGGTGCTAAGGCGCACTGCAGTCCACATCGTGCAATGCATGCTGCTCGTGAGCGCGCCCGTTCTGGCGCAGGAGCCTTCGGCTTCGGCGGCTAGCACAGCACCCCTGCAGATCCCTCCCGGCGTGCTGCCGTCCGCCTCGCCCCCGCCGGCGCAGTGGATCCGTCCGCCGCGCCTGACGGGCCGCATCACGGCCCAGACGCTGGGCCTGGTGATCAACACGGCCGACCCTTATTCAGTGGCCGTGGGCGAGTACTACATCCAGCGCCGCGGCATCCCCGAGGGCAATGTGATGCGGGTGAATGTGCCAGTGAAGGCGCAGCTGAGCCTGGCCGAGTTCCAGGCGCTGGACGCGCAGATCCGTCTGATGATGCCGACTCGCGTGCAAGGCTTGGCGCTGGCCTGGAGCCAGCCCTATGCCGTTGAGTGCAACAGCATCACCAGCGCACTGGCCTTTGGCTTCCAGCCCGAGATCTGCAAGCAGACCTGCGGCGCATCCGTGCCATCGCCTTATTTCACCTACACCGCCGACAAGCCGCAGACCGATCTCGGCCTGCGCCCCGCCATGATGATCGCGGCACGCAGCGTGGAGAGCGCCAAGCAGCTGATCGACCGCGGCGTTGCGGCCGACGCCAGCCTGCCCAGCCCCTTCCTGCCCTCGCACGCCTACTACTTCAGCACCAGCGATGCCGCACGCAGCGTGCGCTCGCGGCTGTTTCCGCCGGCCGGCTTGATGCGCCCCTGGGGCGTGGAAGTGGAGCGCCAGACGGCCGATGCGCTGCCGAAGCTGCATCGCGCGCTGCTCGTGCAGACGGGGCTGTCGACGGTCCCGGGCCTCGACAAGGTCGAGTGGCTGCCCGGCGCGGTGGCCGATCACCTGACCTCCTACGGCGGCACGCTCGACACCTTGCCCGGTCAGGGCCAGATGTCGGCGCTCGACTGGATCGAAGCTGGCGCCACGGCCAGCTACGGCACGGTCACCGAGCCCTGCAACCACTGGCAGAAGTTTCCGCATCCGCAACTGCTGCTGCTCAGCTACATCCAGGGCGTGACAGTGCTGGAGGCCTACTGGCACAGCGTGGCCTGGCCGGCCCAGGGCGTGTTTGTGGGCGAGCCGCTGGCGGCGCCGTTTGCGCCAGCCTTCTAACTGATCAGTTCGACGGCATCGCGGCCTGAACGCACGGCGCCTTCGAGCGTGGCGGGGTAGGGGCCGTCCACATAGTCACCAGCCACAAGCAGGCTTGGCGCGATACGCGCCGCCGGTCGGGCCAGCCCCGGCGTGCAAGCGAAGGTGGCGCGCTTTTCCGCCAGCGTTCGCAGCAGGGCGGGCCGCGTTTGCCAGGTGATTTCGCGTGCGGCCTGCAGGAGCGTTTGCTCCGCCGTTTCGTCGAGGCCGCGCGCCACCCAGGGTGCGGCGCCACTGATCACGAAGGCGAACACACCGGGCGCGTGGCCCAGTTGCCCCAGGTCGAAGACAAACTGTGCCGGCTCGCCGGCCAGCACCAGCATGGGCGCGGGCAAGCGCGTGCCGGCACCGTGCAGATAGACCGTGACGATCGGCTCGAAGCGCAGCGCCTGGGCTTGCGCGGCCCAGTCAGGCGCGACGGGCGATGCGAGGCGTGCTGCTTCGCTGCTGGTGCAGGCGAGCACGGTGGCATCGAAGCTGGCCAGCTCATCCAGCGATTGAATGCGATGGTGCTGCTTGATCGTCGCGCCGTGCCGGGTGAGCCAGGCCTCGGCCGGCTCGGCCATCAACTGGCTCAGGGGCTTTCGCGGCAGGAGCAGGTCCGAGCTGCCCGCGCCGCTGAACAGGGCGTCGTGCAGCACGCGCAAGAAGACCTGGGCGCTGGCCTGCGACGCTGGGGTGTTGAGCGCGGCGACGCAGAGCGGGTCGATCAACTGCTCGCGCAGCACGGCGGGCAGGCTCGCGCACAGCTCGCTAACGCTGAGGTTCGGCGCACAGCGAAAACCGTGCAGAAGCCAGCCGGTGGCGGCGCTCAGCAATCGCAATCGAGCCGACAAGGGCCAGGAAGCATTGGCCAGCACGCCACGGGCAAAGGCGATCAGCGGCGCGCCCGCGGGCAGGCTCAGGCCTTCGTGCTGCGGATAGCGCAGGCGCAGTGGCTGGCGCAGCAGGGCCGTGTCCAGATCGACGCCGATCTTGCGCATCAAATCGAGCGTGTCGCGGTAGGCGCCGATCAGGATGTGCTGGCCGTTGTCGAGCGTGGGTTCGCCCGCCACGCTGCGAGCCCGTCCGCCCAACTGCGGTGCCATCTCAAACAAGGTGACCTGATGGTCGCGCTCCACGGCCGCAACCGCGGCAGCCAGGCCGGCCCAGCCGCCGCCGACCACGGCCACGCTCTTCACTTGCCGCGCCAATTGGTCCGCATCGCAATCCAGATCTTGCGCAGCGGCGTGAGCGAGATGCGCTGTTGCAGCACTTGGAAGTTCTCGGCCTCGATCTCGCGCAGCAGGGCACGGTAGATATTGGCCATCATCAGCCCGGGCTTCTGCGAGCGTCGGTCGGCTTCGGGCAGCAAGGCGAGTGCTTCGTCGTACGCTGCGTGCGCACGCGCGGCCTGGAACTTCATCAGCGCGGTGAAGCGTTCGCTGTAGCCCCACGGCGCCTCGCGCTTGAGCAGCTCATGCGCCTTGACGTCGAACTGCTGAAGCTCGCTCATCGGCAGGTAGATGCGCCCGCGGCGCGCGTCGTCGCCCACGTCGCGGATGATGTTGGTCAGTTGCAGCGCGAGGCCCATCTTGTGGGCATACGCCAGGGTCGCGTCCGAGGTGCGGCCGAAGATATTGGCGCTGACCTCGCCCACGACGCCCGCCACCAGGTGGCAGTAACGCTGCAAACCGGCGTAGTCGAGGTAGCGGGTCTGAGTGAGATCCATCTCGCAGCCTTCGATCACGGCGTTCAGATGCTCGGCACGGATGTCATAAGCCGGGGCCACCGCCATCAGCGCACGCATCACGGGGTGCGCCGGCTGGCCAGCGTAAGCCTGGGCCACTTCCTTGCGCCACCAGGCGAGCTTGGTCGCGGCGATGGCAGGGTCGTGGACCTCATCCACCACGTCGTCCACCTCGCGGCAGAAGGCATAGAAGGCAATGATGGCGGCGCGGCGCTCGGGCGGCAGGAACTGGAAGGCGTAGTAGAAGCTGGAGCCGCTCTTGGCCGCCTTCTCCTGGACGTATTGTTCTGGGCTCATGCCGACATTCTCAAGGCTCGCCACAGGAGCAAGGGATAGTCGAAAGCCGTGAGGGCAGGGCGCTGCGAGAGGCTGGCATATTGCATGGCGCGGATTTTCTCAAGAATGCGCAAGCCGCCCTGGATCACCAGGCGCAGCTCCCAGCCCGCGCGGCCAGGAATGCGCAAGGCCAGCGGCGCGCCACTCTTCATCTGGGCCTCGGTCCAATCGCACAAATTGCGGACCATGGCGCGGGCGGGCGGGTTGTCGGCGCAGCCCAGTATCTGTTCGCGGCTGATGCCGAAGCGGTAGAGATCCGCCTCGGGCACATAGACGCGGCCACGCGGTCCGTCGCGGCTGAGGTCCTGCCAGAAGTTGATCAGTTGCAGGGCGGTGCAGATGTTGTCGGAGCGCTGCAGCGCCAGCCCGTCCTGGATGCCGTAGAGATGCAGGAGCAGCCGGCCAACCGGGTTGGCCGAGCGTTCGCAGTAACGCAACAGTTCAGCGCGGTCCTTGTAGGCGCTTTTTGACACATCCTGTTCGAAAGCGTCCAGCAGCGCGTGAAGCAGCGGCACGGGGAGCCGAAATTGACGCAGGATGGGCGCCAGCGGCTCGAACACCTGGGCGGCCCAGCGGAGCGAGGGCGCGCGTCCGGCCTCGATGGCACTGAGATCGGCACGGTAGGCGCGCAAATCGGCCTGGCGCTCGGCGGCGCTGGCCTCGCCCTCGTCGGCCAGATCATCGGCCGTGCGGGCGAAGTGATAGATGGCCGCCACAGCGGGCCGCAGACGTGGCGGGCACAGCCAGGAGGCGACCGGGAAGTTCTCGTAGTGATCTATGCTCACGGCGGCATTGTGTGGGCTTTTTGGAGGCTTTCGGATTTCTGCTTTGACAGGCCCCGAAAGCATTGAATACATTACTGACCGGCAAGTCAGTAATTCTGATCGAGGTCTTCATGCCCCCAAGATTCAAAGGAAAAAGCCCGGCGCCGCTTGCGGCCGCGGTGGCCGTCGTGGCATTGGCGCTGGCCGCCTGCAGCCGGCAGGAAGCCGCGCCCGAGCCGGAACGTGCCGTGCGCACGCAGGTGCTCGCGGCGAGCGACGCAGGCGCCTCGCATGAGTATGCGGGCGAGATCCGCGCCCGCAATGAGTCGCGCCTGGGCTTCCGCGTGGGCGGCAAGCTGCTGACGCGCAAGGTCAACCCGGGCGACCGTGTGCACGCGGGCCAGGTGCTGGCCACGCTCGATGCGCAGGACCTGGTGCTGGCGCAGGACGCCGCCAAGGCCGCCATGCAGGCCGCGCGTGTGAACCGCGACCAGACCGGCAACGACTACAAGCGCTTCATTGAACTGAAGGACCAGGGCTTCATCAGCGCGGCCGAGTTGGAGCGGCGCGAGAACGCCTTCAAGGCGGCGCAGGCCCAGCTGGACCAGGCACGGGCGCAGTCGAACGCACAGACGAACCAGGCGGGCTATGCGCAGCTGGTGTCGGATGTCAGCGGTGTGGTCACCGGCGTGGATGTGGACCCGGGCACGGTGGTGGGTGCGGGCACGCCCATCGTGCGGGTGGCGCAGGAGGGGCCGCGCGACGTGGTGTTCTCGGTGCCCGAAGATCAGGTCGCTCGCTTGAAGGCAGCCGCCACGCAGGCCGGCGCGCTCAAGCTGCGCATGTGGGGCAGCGATTCCTCCGAGCGGCCGCTGAGCCTGCGTGAGGTCTCGGCCCAGGCCGATCCGGTGACGCGCACCTTTCTCATCAAGGCCGACGCCGGCAATATCGATCTGAAGCTGGGCCAGACGGCGACTGTGCTGCTGACCCTGCCCAAGATCGCGCAGATCATCAAGCTGCCGCTGGCGGCCGTGTTGCAGCAGCAGGGCAAGACCGCGGTGTGGGTGCTCGACCCGGGTTCGATGAAGGTCAACCCGCAGCAGGTGGTGGTGAGTGGCGCCGACGGCAACGACGTGGTGATTGCCGCCGGGCTGCAGCCGGGGCAGGAAGTGGTGATTGCGGGCGTGCATGTGCTGACGCCGGGTCAGAAGGTCAAGCGCTATCAGGCGGCTGCGCAGTCGCCGGCCCAACCTTGAGGCGGGACCTTTGATGAGCACAAACCGCGGGCATTTCAATGTCTCGCGCTGGGCGCTTGAGCACCCTGCGCTAACGCGTTACTTGATGGTGGTGCTGATGGTGATGGGCTTTGCCGCCTATTTCCAGCTGGGCCAGGACGAGGATCCGCCTTTCACCTTCCGCCTGATGGTGGTGCAGGCCTCATGGCCCGGTGCCACGGCGCAGCAGATGGCCGAGCAGGTGACCGACAAGATCGAGCGCACGCTGCAGGAAGTGCCGTACGCCGACAAGATTCGCTCCTACACCAAGCCTGGTGTGTCGGTGACGCTGCTGCAGGTGAAGGACAACGCGCCGCCCAAGGAGGTGGCCGACATCTGGTACCAGACCCGCAAGCGCATCAACGACATGCGCTACACGCTGCCGCAGGGTGTGCTGGGGCCGTTCTTCAATGACGATTTCGGCGACGTCTACGGCTCCATCTTCGCGCTCTCGGCCGACGGCTTCACGATGGAGGAGCTGCGCCAGTGGTCCGAGCGTGTGCGCTCGCAGCTGCTCAAGGCGCCGGATGTGGCCAAGGTGGAACTCTTCGGCGTGCAGCCGGAGAAGGTGTACATCGAGATCTCGCAAAAGCGCCTGGCCGCGCTGGGCCTCGATTTCTCGCAGGTGATCAACCAACTGGGTGCGCAGAACGCCGTGGAAGGCGCCGGTGTGCTGGATGCCGGCAGCGGCAATCTGCAGGTGCGTGTCCAGGGTCAGTTCACCTCGGTGGAACAGCTCAAGGCCTTCCCCATTCGCGGCATCAACCCGACGACGGGACAGGCCAGCAGCCTGCATCTGTCTGACATTGCCGAGATCAAGCGCGCCTATGCCGACCCGGCCGCGACCATGGTGCGCTACCAGGGCAAGCAGGTGATCGCGATTGGCGTCTCGATGGCCAAGGGTGGCGACATCATTGCGATGGGCAAGGCGCTCAAGAAGACAGCGACCGAGATCCGCGCTGCATTGCCGGCCGGCATCGAGATGACGCAGGTGCAGGATCAACCGACTGCTGTTTCGCGCTCGGTGGGCGAGTTCATCCACGTGCTGATCGAGGCCGTGGTGATCGTGCTGGTGGTGAGCTTTCTCGCACTCGGCCTGCATACCAGGCCCTGGCGGCTGGATGTGTGGCCGGGGCTGGTGGTGGCCATCACCATTCCGCTGGTGCTGTCCATCACCTTCGTCACCATGTTCTATTGGGGCGTCGGGCTGCACAAGATTTCTCTCGGCTCGCTGATCATTGCCTTGGGTTTGCTGGTGGACGACGCCATCATTGCGGTGGAGATGATGGTCCGCAAGCTCGAAGAGGGCCACGACAAGATGTACGCGGCCACCTTTGCCTACGAGGCCACGGCCATGCCGATGCTGACGGGCACACTGATCACGGCGGTAGGCTTCCTGCCCATCGGCCTGGCGCGCTCGATGACCGGTGAGTACACCTTTGCCATCTTCGCGGTGACGGCCGCGGCGCTGCTGATCTCGTGGGTGGTGTCGATCTATTTTGTACCCTATCTCGGCGCTCTGCTGCTCAAGACCCATGCCCGGCAACCGGGACAGGCGCATGAGCTGTTCGATTCGCCCTTCTACAGCCGCTTCCGCAAATTGGTGAATTGGTGCGTGGAGCACCGCTGGAAGACGATCGGCATGACTGTGCTCTTGTTCGCGCTGGGCCTCTTCGGCATGACGCGCGTGCAGCAGCAGTTCTTCCCGGATTCCAGCCGCCCCGAAATCCTGGTGGACCTGTGGCTGCCCGAGGGCTCGACCATCGAGCAGAGCAAGGCGGTGGTGGAGCGCTTCGAGCAGCGCATGGCCAAGGAAGCCAGCGTGTCTTCGGTGACCAGTTGGGTCGGCTCGGGCGTGCCGCGCTTCTACTTGCCGCTGGACAACATTTTCGAGCAGTCGAACGTCAGCCAGTTGATCGTGCTACCCAAGTCCATCGAGGCGCGCGAGGAGTTGCGCAAGCGCCTGCCGGCTTTGCTGGCGGCGGAGTTCCCGGATGTACGTGGTCGCGTCAAGCTGCTGCCCAACGGACCGCCGGTGCCGTATCCGGTGCAGTTCCGCGTGGTCGGCGAAAAGGTGGAAGAGGTGCGAGCCTGGGCCGACAAGGCCAAGGCCATCCTGCAGGCAAGCCCGAACATGCGCGGCGTGAACGACAACTGGAACGAGCCGATCAAGGCGCTCAAGCTGGAAGTCGATCAGGACAAGGCGCGTGCGCTGGGCGTGACCAGCCAGAGCCTGGCCCGCGCGGCACAGACGCTGCTGTCGGGCTCGGTGATCGGCCAATACCGCGAGGAAGACCGGCTGATCGACATCGTGCTGCGCCAGCCGCTTGATGAGCGCCAGGTCATCACGGACATCGCCAATGCCTACGTGCCCACGGCCACGGGCCGGGCAATCCCGCTCACGCAGATTGCCAAGGTCAACTTCGGATGGGAACCCGGCGTGCTCTGGCGCGAAGGCCGCAGTTATGCCGTGACCGTCCAGGGCGATGTGGCCGAGGGCCTGCAGGGGGCCACCGTCACCAACGAGCTCTGGCCGAAGTTGAAGGCCTTGCAGGACAAGATGCCCACGGGTTACGGCATCCAGATCGCCGGCGCCGTGGAGGAGAGCAGCAAGGGCCAAGGTGCCATCGCAGCCGGCGTGCCGGTGATGCTGTTCATCACCTTCACGCTGCTGATGCTGCAGCTGCAAAGCTTCTCGCGCGCCATGCTGGTCTTCCTGACCGGGCCGCTGGGGATTGCCGGCGTGGCCGGCGCGCTGCTGCTGTTCAACCAGCCCTTCGGCTTCGTGGCGCTGCTTGGCGTGGTGGCGCTGATGGGCATGATCCAGCGGAACTCGGTGATCCTGATCGACCAGATCGAGCAGGACCGCGAGCGCGGCGTGCCGGCCTGGGACGCCATCGTGGAGTCTGCCGTGCGGCGTTTCCGCCCCATCGTGCTGACGGCGGCGGCGGCGGTACTGGCCATGGTGCCGCTCTCGCGCAGCGGCTTCTGGGGGCCGATGGCGGTGGCCATCATGGGCGGACTGGCCGTGGCCACGGCGCTCACGCTGCTGGCGCTGCCGGCCATGTACGCGGCCTGGTTCCGCGTGCGCAAGCCGGGTTCGCATTGAGCGTCGCCTGACCCCCGTTCACGGGGGCATCCTCCGGGTCTTCCCAGGGGGGCGGGAGAGGTGCCGCGGCGAGGCTACAATCGACGGTTCACCGAATTGCCACAGAAGCGGGGCGCAAGCTCCGGCTCTGTACCGTATGCGCGGGTGGCGAAATTGGTAGACGCACCAGGTTTAGGTCCTGACGCCTTCACCGGCGTGCCGGTT
>FSVW01000623.1_pt1 | contig 11336 bp, 8 predicted proteins | sample 1637551 | NCBI WGS metagenome assembly FSVW01 (sample SAMEA3914814, study PRJEB12502) | metagenome | biome: forest; material: soil | place: USA | collected 2011-09-16 | depth 0.1 m | reverse complement strand
AGGCTTTCCAGCGGCGTCGACGAGGTGGTCATCAGCCGGCTCTCGGTGATCTCCAGCGTCAGGTCGCGCGGCGAGATGCCGGTGCTGCGCGCGAGGGCGTTGACGCGCACGGCGAAATCGGGCGTGCGCAGGTTCTCCATCGACACGTTGACCGCCATGTGGATGTGCAGCCCCCGAGCCCGCCAGCGCGCCAGCTGCTGCATGGCCGACTGCAGTACCCAGTCGGTCAGCGCGTCGATGGCGCCGCAGTCCTCGGCCAGGCCGATGAAGCTGTCCGGATAGACCAGGCCATGCACCGGGTGGTTCCAGCGCACCAGCGCCTCCACGCCGGCCAGCGCGCCCGTGCGCAGGTCGACCTTGGGCTGGTAGTGCAGCACCCATTGCTGCGCCTCGTGTGCCGCCTGCAGCTCGGCCTCGTTGAAGCTGCGCGGCGCGCCGGCCGGCATCGCTGCGGACAGCGGCTTCCAGCAGTTCAGCAGCGCGCGCAAGCTGGCCCGGCCGGCGGGCTTTTCAAGCGCGCCCAGGATCACCAGGTGGCCGCCATTGAGCAGCTTCTGCACGGTGTGCATGATGCGCAGCCCCTCGCCGCTGAGCAGGATCACATTGCCGCGGAAGGGGCTCGCGCTGAGCTTCTGCAGGAACTCGATGCCGTCCATGCCGGGCATGTTCAGGTCGCAGATGATCACGTCCACGGCCAGCGGGTCGCGCTCCAGCAGCGCCAGCGCCGCTTCCGCATTGCCCGCCGTGCCCACCATCGCGTAGCCCATGCTGCGCAGCATGCGCGCCTGCATGCCCAGCATGAAGGGATCGTCGTCCAGCAGCAGCACGCTGGGCTGGATGCGGTGCTGCGGGGCAGCCGCGCCCGCAGCCGACAGCTCGGGTGGGCCCAGGCTGCCGGGCAGGGTGTCGGGGAGCGAGGGCCAGATTTCCATATCGCGCGGCCCGGCCTAGCGTGCGTCCAGAAACTGCAGCACGGATGCCAGCTCGGCGCGGAACTGCAGCAGCAGCCTGCCCAGTTGCTCGCCTCGCAGGGTCTGCGCCGCCTGCTCGATCTCGGCACACAGCTCGCCCAGGTGCAGGGCGCCGATGGCGCGCGCGCCCGACTTCAGCTTGTGCGCAGCACTGGCCACCGCCGGCATCGCGCCCGCGCGTGCTCCCTCCTCCAGCTCCGTACTCGACTGCTGCGCGCTCTTGCGGAAAGCCTCCAGCACCTCGTCGAGCACCGCCGGATCGTCGCCGACCAGGGCCGCCAGCACGCCCAGGTCCGGGGGCAGCGTGCCTGGCCGCGGGGGCGCTTCATCGTCCCGCAGCGCGGGCGCCTGCGAGGCCGGGCCGAGCCAGTTCTCGATCGCCGCCTTCAGCTGCACGAGGCGCACCGGCTTGCTCAGATAGGCATCCATGCCGGCCTCACGGCAGCGCAGCTCCTCGTCGCGCAGCGCATTGGCGGTCAGCGCGATGATGGGCATGTGCCGGCCCTCGGTCTCCTCCGCACGGATGGCCCGGCTCAGCGCATAGCCGTCCATCTGCGGCATGTGCAGGTCGGTCAGCAGCAGCGCGAAATCGCCGCTGCGCCATTGCTCCAGCGCCTCGCGTCCGTTGACCACCACGTCGGCGGCGTAGCCGATCAGCTTCAGCTGCCGGCCAATCACGATGCGATTGGTCTCGTTGTCCTCGGCCACCAGGATCAGCCGGCCTTGCAGCCGGGCATCGAGGCGGCGCGGGGCGTGGCTGGGCGCGGTCGGCTCGGGGTCGTCATGGTCCGAGCCGTCGAGCAGCCGGCCCGAGGCCAGGCCCAGCATCTTGAGCAAGGTGGATCGGCACAGCGTGTCGGCATCGACGATCACCAGGTCCGCCGCTTCGACGCGCGGGCGCCGCCGCTTGCCCCAGCCCAGCTGCATGAAGCGCGTGGGTTCGCCGGGCGCGCCGGGAGCCAGCGCACGCAGCAGCTCCGGCGTCGTCGGCGTCTCGCCCGGCAGGATCAACCACAGCCACGGGCCGGTCCCCGGCTCGGCGCCGGCTTCCGAGGCCAGATCAGGCGCGTGCTCGACGCGCACGCCCGCATGGACGAGGTAGGTGGCGAGATCGCCGGCCAGCACCTGCTCGGCGCCGACGATGCGGCACTGCAGGCCCTGCACGGCCGGCAGTGCCTCGCCGGGCCCCGCGTCCGCGGCGACCGCGAGGCGCACGCGCACGCTGAAGGTCGAGCCCTCGTCGGGCACGCTGTGCACCGAGATCGCGCCTTCCATCAGGCGCACCAGCATGCTGGAGATGGCCAGCCCGAGGCCGGTGCCGCCGAAGCGCCGCGTGGTCGAGGCATCGGCCTGCGAGAACGGCGTGAACAGATGGGCCAGCGCTGCAGCGTCCATGCCGATGCCGTTGTCGATCACGACCAGGTCCACCGTCACCGCCTGCGCATCGCGCCCGGCCAGCAGCACCCGCACCGAGACCCGCCCCGGCTGCGCGCGGCTGCCGGAGAACTTGATCGCGTTGCCGACCAGGTTGACCAGCACCTGCCGCAGGCGGCTCTCGTCGCCGAGCACCGACGCGGGCAGGGCCGGGTCGACGAACATCGTCATGCGCACGCCCAGCTTGACGGCCAGGTGGTCCAGCATCGCGCAGACCTTCTCGACCATCCGCGGCAGGCACATCGGCTCGATGTCCACGCTCAGCTTGCCGGCCTCGATCTTCGAGAAATCGAGGATGTCCTCGATGATCTTCAGCAGCGAGAAGGCGGAGTCGCGGATCAGGTCGACCATCTCGACCTGGTAGCCCTTCAGGCTGGTCTGGTGCAGCACCTCGACCATGCCGATGACGCCGTTCATCGGCGTGCGGATCTCATGGCTCATGGCGGCCAGGAAGCCCGACTTGGCGCGGTTCGCCTGCTCGGCATCGTCGCGGGCCAGCAGCAGCTCGGCGGTGCGCGCGGAAACGCGGCCCTCCAGCTCGGCGTTGAGCTCACGCAGGGCGGCCTGTTCGCGTCGGCGCTCGGTGATGTCGACGTGCATCACCACGGCACCGACGGCCGCATGGTCGCGCAGCGGCGTGGCCGTCATGCGGTACCAGTGCTCTTCGGCGGATGAGCGGGAGGCGTACTCGTCGGCGTAGCTCGGCACCTCGCCGCCCAGCACCGCGCGGATGCCTGCCGCAGCCAGGCCGGCGGCGTTCGCGCCATCACCCTGGGATCGCTCGCAGATGTCGAGGTAGTTGACCCCGACGACATGGCCCGGGCTTTGCGGCACGCTGCTGCCGGCAAAGCGCCGCCAGCACTCGTTCACCGAGACGATGATGCCGTCGGGACCGAGCAGGGCGATATGCGCCGGCAGCGCGTTGAGGATGGCAGCCTGCTTCGCCGCCTCGCTGTCGCGCAAGTGCTCCTGCGCGTGGCGCAGCAGCATGGTGCGGCCTTCGCGGTCGGCCACGGCGTCGATCTGGCCCGCCAGCAATTGCTCCAGGCGCTTGTCGGTCTGGTAGAGGACTTCGATCAGCGAAGCGATCTCTTCGTTCGGGTCGAGCGGCGCCGACGGAGGAAAGGCCGGTGGCGCCAGCTTCATGGATCGGTGCCTGTCAGCCCCAGCGCAAGCAGCACCGTCTGCACCTGCTGCAGGGTCCCGATGATGCGGCGCACCGGCGCCGGTGATAGCTTCACCAGGGACGGCGTCATGAAGACGCCTTCGGCGTGCGCGCGCTCGGGATGCTTCAGCACGTCGATGACCTCGATCGCATGGCGTCCGGGCAGATGGGTCTCGCACAGCGCCGTCAGGTTGGCGCGTGCCTGCGTGGAGTTGGAAGCGTCGCCGGCCACGAACAGCCGGAACTTATAGAGGGGTTTGCGACTCATGGCCTGCCTGCTCAATGGCGGTCCGGCTTGTCCGCATCGGCTCCGCGCAGTTCGCCCATCTGCGTGCGATGGCGCGACAGCTCGCCCTCGCGGCTGGCGGTCGTGCGGGCCAGCAGTTCCTTCTCGACCTGCTTGGCTTCGAGCTCCACCTGCAGCGACTTCAGCCGCACCTCCAGCTCGGCCTCCTCGGCGTCGAGCCGCACGCGCTTGAGCTTGCCCGCCACCTCGGCCACTTCGGTGGCCACGCGCTCGGCGCTTTCCTTCTCCCAGCGCAGCGTGCCCATCAGCACTTCGCCGCCGGCGGTGTAGGTGTCGGTCAGGGTCACGCCGGCGTCGCTCAGGATCAGCTCGCGCACCTGGTTCGAGTGCGCGGTGCCGCGCGACTTGACGATGGACAGGCCGCGGTTGCGCTCGCCCGCGAGCATCAGGTAGTTGAGGTGGATCCAGGTGTCGGCCAGCGTGGACATCTGCAGCGGCGAGCCGTCCTCGGCTTGCATGGACATCTCGTCGCGCAGGCTGGTGCAGACGAGGGTGATGCCGTCGGCCTTGGTCCAGTCGAGCAGGCGCTCCGCCACGCTGTGCGCCGTCAGCTCGTTGCCGGCCTTGGACAGGGTGGACACCGGGTCGATGACCACGCAGCGGGCTTCGTGCTCCGTCGCCAAGGTCTTGATGCGCATGAGGAAGGTCTCGGCGCTGCCGGTGATGGTGCGGGCCGAGACGATACGCAGGCAGCCGTTCTTCACATAGCGGTCGAGCCGGATGTTGACCGATGAGAGATTGCGGATCAGCTCCGCGCCGTCGGAATCGAAACTGATGAACAGGGTGCGCTCGTTGCGCCGGCAGGCGGCTTCGGCGAAGGCGCCGCTCAGGGTCGTCTTGCCGGTGCCGGGGAAGCCGGTGACCAGCACGCTGGCGCCGCGGTAGTAGCCGCCGCCCAGCATGGTGTCCAGCCGCTCCACGCCGCTGGAAACGCGCTCGTTGCTGACGCTGGCATCGGCCCGGCCCAGCTGGCGCGAGACGGCTACCTCGACGCCGCTCTTGCCGATCAGGAAGGGCGACTCGTTCTCGTCGAAGCTCGTGCCGCGGTACTTCTGCACGCGCAGATTGCGCTGCGAAACACCCAGCACCATGCTGTGGTTGAGCAGCACCGCGCAATCGACCATGAACTGCATGAAGCCGAAGGGCTGCTGGTTCAAGATCGAGCTGGCCTCGTCACCGCCATCCTTGGCCGTGATCAGGCCGGTCAGTTCGCGCGACAGCAGCCAATCGTGCAGGCGGTAGATCTCGCGCCGCCGGGCGGCGGCGTCGGGCAGCAGGGCCAGCACCACGTCCAGCGCATCGAAGACGATGCGCCGCGTGTTCATTGCCTTGCACTGCGCTTCCAGCACGGCCAGCATGCCGGCGAGGTCGAAGTCGCCGGACTGCACCAGATCGGGCGAGGGTTGCGCGTCCAGAAAGAACAGCCGCTTCGGCTGCAGCGCCTTCAGGTCCCAGCCGAAGCTGGTGGCGTTGGCAATGATGCGCGCGGAGCTTTCCTCGAAGGCGACGAAGATGCCGGGCTCCTGGCCTGCGGCCTGGGCGCCCTGCGCCAGGAACTGCAGCGCAAAGATCGTCTTGCCCGAGCCGGGTCCGCCGACCAGCAAGGTCGTGCAGCCCCGCGGCAGGCCGCCTCCGGTGATTTCATCGAAACCGGCCACGCCGGTGAGCGCCTTGGTAGGTGCTTTCGAGGCTGGCCTTGCAGCCGCATCCTGAATGGATTTCGAGCGTCTTCTGGTAGCAAGCATGCCGACAAAGCCTCCCGCTTTGGCAGTCTTGAACTCACGTCTGGCGCCCTGGTCGATATGCTTCGACCGAGTGGCAAACAGTAGCAGCGCCCGCGTCTGCTAAACCAGAGTCGTGAGTGAAAACACTCTGTAACGGCCAGCATAGCAGCAAACAATCTGGCTATGGTCGCCTTCTGCGGGCAGCGACGAATGGGGCCCCGTGAGATTGAGGTCTGCGTCTCTCACGCGATCTTGGAGGACAAGACCTTCAGACTCCCCGCCAGGGTCGCCTGCACCGCCACCGGCACAAACGGATTCCCATCCAGCTCCCGCACCATCGCGTCCTGCGCGAGGAAGCCTTCGTAGCGCGCAATGATGGTCCGCGCCTCATCGTGCAAGCGCAGCTTGACGGCCGGATCGGTCGCATTGAGCGCCGCATCCAGCGTGTCAGCCAGCTCCTCGTCAAAAAGATCCAGCACGCGGTCGAGCTTGCGCACGCCGGTGGCGATGGCGGGCATCGCGGCGTGGCCGCTGTAGTGCGCAAGGATGGCCTGTTCGAGCTTCTGCAGCTCGCCCTGAATCTTCTTGCGCGAGGCGAGCCAGGCGAGGCGGCTTTGGGTATAGACGATGGCCGGCGCGATGGTGCCGTGCGGCTTCTCCACGGCTTCGGCGTGTGGCGCAGCGGGCTGTGTCAGCAAGGCCTCGGCTTCGTCGAGCAGATGCATGGCGCCGGCCCAGTCGCGGTTGCGTGAGGCAGCGCCGGCTTCGCTGGCCTTGAGCCGCGCCGCGTCGCTGCCCTTGAGGCGCGGCAGCAAGGCTTCGAGCCGGGACTTGAAGGCGAGTGCTTCGGTGCTGGCTACGGGCGCTGACGGAGTCGCAGCAGCAGCACTCGCAGCCGCGGCCATCTGCGGCGCCTCGGGCACGCCACCGCCCTCCTCCTCATCCTCGCCATGCTCGTCATCGCCATCCTCGCCGCGCACCCGCACCTTCAGCCGCAACCCGGTCTGATCGAGCAGCGCCTGGCGCAGCTTCTTGGCCAGGCCAGCGGCGGTGCTTTGCACGACAAAAGTCAGCGCCTTGTTCTCATACAGGCTCTCGCCCACGATGTACTTCACACCGCTGCTCACACCGAGCGCCTCGTTCAGCAGCTTGCGCCTGGAGGGGCTGATGGCGCGGCGCAGGATCAGCACGGCGCAGTCCTTGCCGGACACGGCGATCAGGGCCGGCATGCGCGTCTCGCCCTTCTTCAGTTCGCGCAGCAAGGGCAGCATCCTGGTCGTCAGCAGGACGGGGCTTTCTTCCTCTTCATCAGCCTCGGCGGCTGACTTCATGCTCTTCAGTTCGCGCTCAGCCAGATCCAGCAACTCGTCGAGCTTGTTCTTCAGCTCGGCAAAGGGCTTGTCGCCGAGTTCCTTCTTGCGCTTGGCCAGCGCCAGCACCTGCTTCTTGAGCTGCTCGATGACGTCGTCCAGCGCATCCATGCGCGGCGCGGGCTTGGCAGCGTCGGTCTTGTCGAAGTGCGCCAGCGCCTTGACGAGCGCCTTGTCATCCAGCTCGACCTTGAGCTTCTTGACGAGCGAAGTCCAGCTGCCTTCGTTGAGCTTGTCGGCCATCTTCAGGCCCCCAGCTCTTCACGCACCAGCGCGCTCTCGCCCGCCAGTGCCTCGATCAACTTGGCCAGGGTCGGCCCGCTCATGCCCTGCACCGGCACGCGGCCCCACAGCACGATGATGCCGGCGGCATCGCAGCTGAGGCGGAACGGCGCCAGCGCGCTGTCGTGGAAATTGCGCCGCAGCAGCCACAGCACGAGGCCGTAGTCGAGGCCGCTGGGCAGCGGCATCACCGGCGCGGCCAACATCAGCGAGAACTCGTCCTCGGCGAACAGCATGACCGTGGTGTCGTCGGCCGTGTTCAGCTCGACGCTGCCGGCATCGTCGGCGGGCAGCCCGTCAATGCCCAGATGCCGGGCCAGGTCGGCGTAAAGGGTGGCGGTGCTCTTGAACATATGAGGAGGTTCCTAGTGCATCAGCCAGCGCTGCAGATCGAGCGCGAACTGATGGTGGCCGCGCTTGGGCAGGCGGTGGTCGGGCTTGTTCATGAAATGGTCGATGGCGATCTGCAGCGCGCCGTTCACGTCGGCCGGCTCGTCAGCGGCGCGCAGCAGGCCTTCCACCACCTGCAGCGTCTCGATGCCGGCGCCGGCCTCGGGCTGCTGCTTCATGCGCGGATAGAGCACTTCGCGCAGGATGTTTTTGGCCCGGTCACGTGCCTTCACCGTGTCGGCCACGGCGTAGGTGGCGGCCAGCGTGGGGCTCTTCATGCCGCCCTTGCGCGCCGCTTCAAAGAGGCCATCGAGCCCGGCCCGCTTGTTGATCTCGCGCGCCACATAACCCTGAAAATCGACGTCAGCGCCGGCCAGGCCATCGAGCGCCGTGATGGCGTTCAGCACCGCCGGGTCGACCAGCGCCTCGGCGAGCCCGCCGTGCGCCTTGCGCGCCTGCTCCACCGCCGTGATCTGTTCGGCCACCTGCTGCCTGAACGCCAGCGCCGCCGCCGCGCCCGCATAGGCGCCGGCAACCAGGGCCTGCAATTCGGGCAGCGGGATGGAGACGAACATCTGCGCGTCCGACGCGAACTCGCGCTTGCGCGAAGCCGCTGCGTCGCGCAGCCGCCCGCCCGTGACGGCCTCGGTCTTCTCCTGGTACTTGAGCTTGGACTCCATCGAGAGCCCGAAGTTCAGTGTGCCGCCGCGCATGTCGGCGTCCGGGTCCGCCTGGCGCTTCCAGGGCTTGAGCTTCTGGCGCTTGTACCAGGGCATCTTGCGCGGCTCGATGGTCAGCGGCACTTCGATCAGCTCCTCGGGCTTGTCGCTGATGCTGCGGTTCTTGGCGTACTCGGCGCCCGCGTTCTCGGAGCCGACGAACCAGTCGGTCAGCCGCGAGATCACGCCCGTGCTCGGCGCCACCTTGCCTTGCAAGAGATCCTTGCTGGTGCCGCCCGTGTCCTCGAAGACGAAGGTCACGCCGCGGCCTTCGGGCACCGGGTCGAGATTGCGCTCGTTGCCGATGCTGTCCGCGGTCGGGGTGTTGTTCATCACGCCACCGTCGATGAAGCGCACGGTCAGGCCGCTGGAGAGCGTGATGTCCACCGGCTTGAAGGCCGCAGGGAACGAAGCCGATGCGTGCACGGCCACGGCCACCTGCATGTCGGGCTCGTTGTCGGCGTCGAAGATGTAGAGCCGGCCGGTCTCGTTGAGATTCTTGAAGCCGTCCTTCGAGGCCTCGTCCACGGTGCCCAGCTCGGTCGTGTAGGTGCCGGTGATGACGGCCTCCTTCACCGCCGGAATCGCGTGCGCGAGCTTGCGCAGGTCCATGAAGGTCGGGCCGCGTTTCGTCAGCGCCTCGGCCACCTCGCCCACGCCGGCATCGGGCGCGGTGCCCGAGGATTCGCACTGCATCATGTACTCGTGGATGCGTTTGCGCAGCGTCTCGTCCAGCACCTTGCCCACCACCGTCTCCAGGCCCTTGCCGGTCAGCGGGTTGAGCGTGCCGCCGTCCCACTTGTTCTTCAGCGCCGCGGCAAGCAGGCCGAGCTTCGTGCCGCCGCTGCCCTCGACGATGGCGCCCGTCGTGGCATCGTCATTGGCCACGTCGGTGAACTCCTTGGACGTGATGCCCGCGGCCAGCAGCGCCGCCGTCATCGAGCCGACCGAGGCGCCCGAGATCTTCTTCGCCTCACGCAGCGCGCCGCTCTCCTGCAGCGCGGCCACGGCGCCGGGCAGGGCCGCGCCCTTGGCCCCACCGCCCGAGAAGCTGATCTCGCGCACGGGTGGCGGCGGCGCCTCATAGACCACGCCGCCACCGGGCTTGCGGGCCACGGCGATGTGCTTGCCGGCGCCCAGCGCAAACGAAGCCGGCTGCAGCACCGGCGGCGGCTGGATGCTGGAGCCCGCACGCGGCCGCGTCTGCAGGATGGGCGCGCCACCGCTGCTGGGCCTCGCCACCGCACCGCTGGGCGCCATGGCGCGGATCTGCTGGGGTTCCGACGCGGCAGCAGGCCCGCGCGGCACGTTCACGCCGAGGACGCGCTGCATCCACTGGTCGTGACTCCGTTCATCGATCATGACGACCCTCGGTGCGTTGATGGGATGCGCTTGAGTAACGCCTTAGCTTAGTGGCATATCTTGCCCCGCGGAAGGGCTCCGCATGCTTCGATCAGCGGCTCAGAGCGCCCAGCGCATCCGCGACGGGTCGACGACGGTTTCCGAGGTCCGCGCCACCACGCCGTTCACGAAGTGCACGTTGAAGCGCAGCCAGGTGCCCGAGAAGCTGGGCTCGACGTTCCAGTCCCACACGTCTTCGCCATTGGCGTAGCTGCTGCGCGTGCGTTCGCGCCCGAGCAGGCGCAGCACCTGCTCCACACCCATGCCCGGCTCGACGCGCGCGCGCTCAGCCGGAGCCAGGCCATCCCGCTTGCCGAGCAGGCGGCCATCGGCGCCAAAGCGCAGCATCGGGCAATGGGCGCCATAGGGCTGCTGCGCGTATTCCAGCGTGCTGCCGCCATCGGCCTCGGGCCAGGTCCGCGTCGGCGCCCCGAACAGCGCCTGCACCTCGGCCAGCGTGCTGCGCCCGACGACGAGCCGCGAATCGTCAAGCGGCGTGGCGCAGGCTGCGAGCAACAGGACGAGGAGCACGGGAACAAGCAGAAAAAGGCGGCGCATGGTGCAAAGCCTATCAGCCCGCTACAAGGACTGCGGATGCTGGTTGATCGCCAGCCAGTAGAAGCCGGCCTGCCGCACCACATCCACCATGGCGCCGAAATCCAGCGGCTTGACCACATAGCTGTTGGCGCCGAGGTCGTAGCTGCGCACCATGTCGCTTTCCTCCTGCGAGGAGGTCATCACCACCACCGGGATGCGGCGCGTGCGGGCGTCGCTCTTGATCTCGCGCAGCACCTGCGTGCCGTCCACGCGCGGCATCTTCAGGTCGAGGAAGACCAGGCGCGGGCTGCCCTGTTCGCGCTCGGCGTAGGCGCCGCGGCGGAACAGGTAGTCCAGCGCCTCCTCGCCGTCCTTCACCCACAGCAGCTTGTTGGCCAGGCCGCCCTTGCGCAGCGCGCGCATGGCCAGCTCCGCGTCATTGGGGCTGTCCTCCACGAGCAGGATTTCCACTTGGTCATAGGGATTCATCGCGAGGCTCCTTGGGGAGGCTGAAGTAGAAGGTGGCGCCCTGCTCGGGCAGGCCTTCGGCCCAGACCCGGCCGCCGTGGCGCTGCACGATGCGGTGCACCAGCGCCAGGCCCACGCCGGTGCCGGCGTAGTCCTTGCTGTCGTGCAGGCGCTGGAAGACGCCGAAGAGCTTGTCCTGGTACTTGGGGTTGAAGCCGGCGCCGTTGTCGCGCACGAAGTAGATGTGCTCCTTGCCGTCGGTGATGGCGCTGACGCTGACCAGCGGCTGCTCGCGCTTGGCGCTGAACTTGACGGCGTTGGACAGCAGGTTGACCCACACCTGCGTGAGCAGCGCCGGGTCGCCCTGGGCCGAGGGCAGCCGGCTGAGATCGAGCCGCGCGTGCGAGGCCGTGTCGGCATCGGTGATCGAGGCCCAGGTGCTGCGCACCAGCGATTCCATGTCCACCCGCGAGGTCTGCAGCGCCTTGCGGCCCAGGCGCGAGAAGGCCAGCAGGTCGTCGATCAGCCGGCCCATGCGCAGGCCCTCGCTGTGCACGATGCGCAGCTT
>FSVW01004285.1_pt1 | contig 11348 bp, 9 predicted proteins | sample 1637551 | NCBI WGS metagenome assembly FSVW01 (sample SAMEA3914814, study PRJEB12502) | metagenome | biome: forest; material: soil | place: USA | collected 2011-09-16 | depth 0.1 m | reverse complement strand
TGCCTGCCCGCCTTCGAGAAGGGCGAGAAGGTGCAGTTCATGCAGGAGGTGACGAACGTGCGCCGCTCGGTGGGCGCCATGCTCTCGGGCGAGCTGATCCGCCGCCGGCCCGAGGGCCTGCCGGACCACACGATCATGATTCAGATGGAAGGCACGGGCGGCCAGAGCTTCGGCGCCTTCCTCGCGCAGGGCATCACCTTCTACATGATCGGCGACGCCAACGACTACACGGGCAAGGGCCTGTCGGGTGGCCGCATCGTCGTGCGTCCGAGCATCGACTTCCGCGGCGACGCGACGCAGAACATCATCGTCGGCAACACCGTGCTCTACGGCGCCACGCGCGGCGAGGCCTTCTTCCGCGGCGTGGCGGGCGAGCGCTTTGCGGTGCGTCTGTCGGGCGCCTCGGCCGTTGTCGAAGGCACGGGCGACCATGGCTGCGAGTACATGACAGGCGGCACCGTCGCCGTGCTCGGCAAGACGGGCCGCAACTTCGCGGCCGGCATGAGCGGCGGTGTCGCCTATGTCTTCGACGAAGACGGCAGCTTCGCCAAGCGCTGCAATACCTCGATGGTGGCGCTGGAGAAGGTCGTGTCCTCGACTGAGCAGGAAGCGTCCATCGACAAGGCGATCTGGCACCACCTCGGCCAGGGCGAGCAGCAGACCGACGAGGCCATCCTCAAGAAGATGCTCGAAGACCACCACCGCTGGACCGGCAGTGCGCGTGCGCGCGAGATCCTCGACCACTGGGCGCAGTCGCGCGCCAAGTTCGTCAAGGTCTTCCCGCATGAATACAAGCGCGCGCTCGGCGAGATCCACGCCGCCAAAGAGACCGCCAAGACCATCGCTGCCGCCGCCAAGGCCACGGCATAAGAAGGAAGAACACGATCATGGGAAAAGTCACCGGCTTCATGGAATTCGAGCGCCTGGAAGAGGGCTACGCGCCCGTCACCACGCGCCTGAAGCACTACAAGGAATTCGTGATCGGCCTGGAGCAAGGCCAGGCCAAGCAGCAGGCCGCGCGCTGCATGGACTGCGGCACGCCCTTCTGCAACAACGGCTGCCCGGTCAACAACATCATGCCGGATTTCAACGACCTCGTGTACCGCGGCGGCGATGCGGATTGGGCCAACGCCATCCGCGTGCTCCACAGCACCAACAACTTCCCCGAGTTCACCGGCCGCATCTGCCCCGCGCCTTGCGAGGCGGCCTGCACGCTCAACGTCAACGACGACCCAGTCGGTATCAAGTCCATCGAGCACGCGATCATCGACCGCGCCTGGGCCGAGGGCTGGGTCAAGCCGCAGATCGCCGCGGTGAAGACGGGCAAGACCGTGGCCGTCATCGGCTCCGGCCCCGCAGGCCTCGCCGCCGCGCAGCAACTCGCGCGCGCTGGCCACAGCGTCACCGTGTTCGAGAAGAACGACCGCGTCGGCGGTCTGCTGCGCTATGGCATCCCCGACTTCAAGATGGAGAAGAGCCACATCGACCGCCGCGTGGAGCAGATGCAGGCGGAAGGTGTGACCTTCAAGACGGGCGTGCTGGTGGCCGATCTGGGCGAGGGCAGCAAGGTCACGAACTGGGCCAAGGAATCGGTCAGCCCCGCTGAACTGACGGCACAGTTCGACGCCGTGCTGTTGACCGGCGGCGCCGAGCAATCGCGCGACCTGCCGGTGCCCGGCCGCGATCTGGCCGGCATCCATTTCGCGATGGAATTCCTGCCGCAGCAGAACAAGCTCAACGCCGGTGACAAGCTCAAAGGCCAGCTGCGTGCCGATGGCAAGCACGTCATCGTCATCGGCGGCGGTGACACCGGCAGCGACTGCGTGGGCACCAGCAACCGCCACGGCGCCAAGAGCGTCACCCAGTTCGAGCTGCTGCCCCAGCCGCCCGAAGTGGAAGACCGTCCAATGACCTGGCCTTACTGGCCGATCAAGCTGCGCACGAGCAGCAGCCATGAAGAGGGTTGCGAACGCGCCTTCGCCATCGCCACCAAGGAGTTCCTGGGCGAGAAAGGCAAGCTCACCGGCGTGAAGACCGTGCGCCTCGAATGGATCGGCGGCAAGATGACCGAGGTGCCCGGCAGCGAGCAGATCCTCAAGGCCGACCTCGTGTTGCTCGCCATGGGCTTCGTGAGCCCCGTACCCGCCGTGCTCGATGCCTTCGGCGTCACCAGGGACGCGCGCGGCAACGCCAAGGCGACGACGGACGGTGCCGGCTGCTACAAGACCACGGCCGACAAGGTCTTCGCTGCGGGCGACATGCGCCGCGGCCAGTCCTTGGTCGTGTGGGCGATCCGCGAAGGTCGCCAGGCGGCACGGGCGGTGGATGAGTTCCTGATGGGCGAGAGCAGCCTGCCGCGCTGACGGATTCAGGCACAAAACAGGCCCGCGCGAGCGGGCCTCTTGCATTCCGTGCGCTCAGTTAGCGAGCGGGATCTCGCGCCAGTTCATGCGCAGGAAGCCAAGGCCGGCACCGGTCGGAATGTCATACGCCTGGTCGGGCGGCTTCTTGTCGGTGCCGACAAAGGCCTTGGCTCCGGGGGCGATGCCGAGCACCACGATGTTGGTCACGACGCCTTCAACGGGCAGGTAGGCAGCGTTGTTGGCCAACTGGCTCTGACCTGTACCCAGGTCGATGATGTAGACATGGCTGGTACCCGAGGGGTTGCAGGCGTCGGTAGTGGTTGGCCGCGTGCTGGCAAAGAGCACGGAACTGAAATAGGCCGTGGGTTCATTGAGCACGCGCCAGTTGGAGCCGCTGCCGGTCGTGCCAAGTTCGACATACCAGCCCACTTCGCTGGTGGTGAATGTCACCTTCTGGGTCAGGTCCGTCAGTTGATGCAGATTGGCACGCAGGATGGGATAGCTGACACCGCTTGGCAGGTCCGCCGCATTGCCGGGGCGTACGGCATTGCCATCGAGAATCGCGTAGAAGCTCTGCACCTGGCTGGCGGAGACATCGCTGGTGGCGAGCAGCCTGCCGGTACCGATGGTGATAAAGCGCTTGTTGGTGCCGGGTTGGATCAGCGGCAGAGGCCGTGAGGTGATGGGCTGTACGGTGCCGCTGGCATCCTTGAGCGTGGCCAGGCGCGTCGGTGTCGGGTAGGAGCCGCTGGCGGCCGTCACATCGAAACGCCAGAGATTGCCCAGCAGGTCACCCGCATAGACCGCATCGGCTGTGCCGTCGGCCAGATCGAGCACAAAGGGCTGGATATGTGCCAGGCCCGCCGGGGCCCCGGACGTGCCCACGCCGGTGCTGATCTTCTCGAGCAGCGCGCCGGTCCGCGGGTTGACGATGAAGAGATAGCCGATGCCGCTGGTGTTGTTGTAGCCGGAGCCGAACATCACGACCCAGCCGTACTTCTTGGTCTTGACGAAGGCCGGCTGGCCGTAGGTGAAGCCCAGGTCGGTGTTTGTGAATTCCCACAGGACCTTGCCGGAGACCGCAGTCTCGCTGGTGTAGCTGCTCGGGTTGGTGACGTCGAGCGCATAGACCGTCTTGCCGCCCTTGCCGAGGCCGCCGACGATGATCGTGCGCCAGTCGGTGCCGGAGCCGCCGACCGTCTTGCCGAAGTCCACGTCGCCGAACATGGGCGTGCTGTCCACGTAATAGTGGTGCGAGAAGCTCGGGTTGCCCAGGGCTGCGAGACCGTCGGTATTGGGCGCCGTCGGCCCGTTGAACAGCGCGCCCGGGATGTAGGCAAACAGTTCCTTGCCGAAGGTGCTGCTCTTGGTGCTGTCAAGCGATCCGTCGACGACATGGAGCATGCCGTCGTTGGCGCCCGCGAAGACCTGGGTGATGCGCGAGGCGTAGGTGGTCTTGTAGGTGCTGTAGCCCGGGTTGAAATCGTCCGAGTACACGGCCTGCGGCGCGGACACGGGCAGTGCCTTGCCGTTGACGATGTCGCCGAGCACCGCAACGCGGGTGCGGTAGGCATGGGAGCTGCCGCTGACGATGGAGTTCTGTTCCTGCGAGCGGTCGCCGCGCAGATAGTTCAGGTAGTCGGTGCTGTCCACGCCACTGCGATAGCTGGTATCCAGCTTGGTCAATTGGGTCGAGGGAACGTTGGCCGTGCGGAAGGGCACGCCTACGCCGGCGCTCAGGTCGTAGGTCACGATCTTGCGACCCGTATCCCAGCCCGTTCCGGTGGCCTGGTTGGCCAGGTTGGCGGAGAAGTTCCAGGCCTGCGCCAGCGTGGGCGTACCGGTCGTTGCGTCGATGCTGGTGCTGCTGGCGATCAGGTCACCGGTCCAGTTCTTGGCGTCGTATTGCGTGGCGAAGCTGGCAATGCTGGTGTTGACGACCTGCGAGTTGGAGGTGGCAAAAGAGGTGGTGTAAGCCTTGAGCTGGTTGGCGATGCTGGCGAAGGCTTTGGTCAGGCTGCTGACCATCACATCGGGCCGGTCTGCCGTGTAGTAGTTGTCGGGCCGCAGTTGCGAGCCGACCGTGTCGCTGCTGTCGCCGGTATGCCACCAACTTGTCGTCAGGTCAGTCGTCTGGCCGGGCGCGTTGAAGCCGGCAGGCACCGTGAAGCCACCGTATTTCGCGGCCAGGTAGAACTGGTTGTTGCTTGCGAAACCCGACTCCAGCACGTCCAGGTAATAGGTCTGGATCGTCTGCATGCCCACGGTCTTGGGGTCGGAGGTGTCGGGGCGGATGTCCTGCGTATTGGCCCAGTAGGCCAGGCCGGCCATCAGCGCGCCATTGTTGGTGCAGCAGCCGCCGTACGGCGACACCGAGGCCAGCGAAGGGTTGCCGATCATCGTGCCCACGTAGTTGGTCCAGGTCGTGGCGTTGACTGCTGTGTCGGCGCTCACCAAGGCCGGCTTTGCGGGCTCCGATGCGCCCGTGGCACCGGGCAGATTGCGGTCGGCATGGGTGTTCGTGTCGCCGATGCCGAGGATGAAGTTCTTCTGGCAGGAGTACTGGATCGGATCGTCCCAGCTCGTGATGACCGGGAAGCCGTCGACATAGGTCGTGATGTCGGCGTTGGACGCACCGGAATTGGTCTGATAGGGGTTGCTCCACTCGGGCACGTTGCCGAGATTGCGGTAGTAGCGCTGCACGGCGTAATAGAGCTCGCCGACCGGGTCATAGGTCTTGTAGCTGCTGGCCGAACGCGTGATGGAGCCGAATTTGTTCAGGTAGTTCATCACCCCGCTATTGCTCACAGGCACGCCATAGCCCGTGGTGGTGGCCGTGGCATCCGTCGCGTCCGGATTGACGAGCATGATGCCCGTGCTGGCCGACCATTCCGCCAGCGAGTTCCCGATCGCCGTGCTGCCCGGCACCGGCTGCGTCGGACCGACAAATTTCATCCGTGCGCGCATCACGCCGGCATCGCGGGAAAGTGAACTGTCGGTGAGGTAACCGAAGGCCGAGAAGCGAATGCGATCCGAGTACTGCTGGATCAAGCCCTGCGGTTTGTAGTTGCTGCCATACGCGACGCAATTACTCTCGACCCCACCGCTTCCAGAGCTGGAGTCGCAGACCCTGACACGAGCGTAGATGTCGAAGTTGCCCGTTGAACTGCTCGGCGCATTGCCGGTCATGTTGTAGGCGCTGGTGGTCAGGTCCGATGACTGCGGGTTGAGGGAGTTCGCACTGTTGATGCGGAACTTCGCTCCCATGTCCGCAACGTGCACATACAGGTTGCTCCAGTTCATCGGCGTTGCGCCCGAGATGGTGCTGCTGCCGCTGATCGAACGGTCCGGCGCCGTGCCGCCCTGGCCACTGGCCCAGGCGCGCTCCAGCACAGTGATCGAGTTGTCGTCCTGCGACCGGTAGCCGCCGGTCAGGGCCCAGCGGAAGGGGTCGATGGTCTGCATCGTCGCCCAGTTGAGGAAGTTGCCGCTCCACTTGTTTGAGCAGACATGGCTGGTCGCCAGGCCTGCGGGCTGGAAATAGCTGTTGCCGGGTGTCGAGCTGTTGTAGCTGTAGATGTAGCACTTGGCCGGATCAAAGTAGCCCAGATACGTGCTGGCAACCGAGTAGCTGACGTTGTGGGCGATGCCCAGCGCGGTCGGGAACTCCACAGACAGGGCAAGCGCAAGATTGCCCGGTACCTCGATCGAGGTGAAGACCGGCTGGTCCGCCAGCGTCTGGGCCAGTGCCGGCAGGCTGCCGAACAGCAGGCCCAGGCTGGCCAGGCTGCTGGCGAGCAGGGCGCGAGAAGGTCGTTGCTTGTTCATGGTGAGGGGACTCCGGTGCGGCGCTCAGACCGTGAAGGTCGACTGGTAAAAGGCTTGCGCATTGCGCGGGCCGGTCACACGGACGGTGAGCCGGTAGACAGCCTGCGGCGGCGGCGGTTTGGGGGGCGGATTGCCATTGACTCCGCCCGTTGGCGCGGGCGAGCCGGCAATCATGCAGGTTGAGTCGGAGGCGGGGCCGGCGGCGGTGCACAGACGGTCCACCGTGTAGCGAATGACGACTTGCATATCGTCCACATGGATGTCATTGCCGACTACGCCGGCAGCTGCGAATCCGGCATCGTCCGCCAGCAGGGCCACAGGGATGCCTTCGGCCGACGTCGTCAGCATGGTGGCCGTGTAATTGAGAGCCAGGTTGTCGCTCTGGCGCGAGGCGGCCGAGGCCAATGAACCGGTCACCACCAGGTCCCGTACCTTGGCCATGGCGCGCGCGCCCTGGTTGGCCATGTCGCGCTTGAAGCCGTACGCGCCCGAGGCCGTCAGCGAGTTGCTCATGGATCGCATCATGGCAACGGCGCCGATGAGCAGCACCACGAGGGTGATCAGGGCGACGACCATGATGACACCGCGCTGGCGGTGCATCTTGCGGGGTGTGGCAGGGTGTTTCATGGGACAGCCTGGGTGGGGACGGCGGCAAGGGTTGTGGGATCGACCAGCGGTCTCGTCAGCGCATTGCGCAGCGGGATCGTGAAATCGACGACCTTGTAATGGCGCTGCAAGTCGGTGCCGGTCAGCGTGATCGTCATCGCCTGGCTGGGCAGATCGGAGAACAGCGGCAGGGAGCTGGGTGCGCTGACGATATCGGGCTTCTCGAGCCGATCGGAGTGCACGACCATGGCAATGCGCACGGCGCGGATGTGGACCAGGTTGGTCTGCGCTGCCGGCGTGCCGGCCGTCAGGTCGGCGACCGTGTAGCCCGTGTCCGTGGGCTTTTTCCAGGTGTCGATGATGCCGTCGTCATTCGTGTCCACGCCGTAGAGGGCGCGCAAATCCTGCACGTCGCGGGCCACGGCGTAGCGCGCAGTGCTGGTCGCGCGCAGCAGGTCGAAGCCATAGAGCGTGTGGTCGGTATCCACGCCATAAAGCATCATCACCGGCCGGTTGTTGGTGGCATTGCCGAACATCAGCATGCTGGCGCTCTCGGCGGCGCCATAGTCGGTCAACGAATGGCCATTGATGTTGGTCGAGAAAAAAGCACCCGCCAGCGGCACGATGCTGCTGTTCGCGTTGGTGGCATAGCTGGTCGCGACCTGGGTCATCATGCATGAGCGCTTGTTCTCGATCAGCAGCAGCATGTCGTCGCCATTGACGCCGACCGTGCTTTTCAGGCTGACCTGGGTGGCGCCCACCGGGCTGCCGGACCTGACCTGGATCGCCGATTCACCTTCGCCTGCCGAGCTGCCCATGATGGCGACCACGTCGCTGCCGCCGGCACCGATGCCGGCGTGGATGAGCACCGGAATCAGGCGCACCTGCAGCGGCACGGAAGCGAACGGGGCTGCCAGAGCCGAAGGCAGCGGCAATACCTGGCCAACGCTCGAGTTGTTGACGTTGAGCGTGCAGCCGAGCGCCTGCGCGTAGTTGGTCAGAAAGCCCGAACCGGCGCTTCGCATCTGGCGGTCGATGTCGTAGCTGATGAAGCCGGCATTGAAGCCCATCGCGGTATTGCCTTCGGCCTGGCGCTTGCTGCTCTCGAAATTGGTGGTCACCTTCATCAGGGCCATCACGATGACCAGTCCGACGACCATGGCCACCAGCAGCTCGATCAGCGTGAAGCCGGCGTGGCGCGCAGTGCGCATGCGGGAGTGGAGGGCTGCTTGCATGATCAGGGGATGACGACATCCGTGATGTATTGGCGGTCCGTGCCGGCTGGTGTCCGCCACCTCACGGTGATGCGTGCCACGGAGCCATTGGGGCCGTTGGTGACGGCAACGGTGCCCGAGCCGCCGGGCAGGCCAAGGTTGTTGGGCAGGCCGTTCACGGTGGCCGCCCCAACCCGGTTGGTGCTCCAGTCCGTGATCGTTGCTGCGGGCAGGTTGACCGTGTTGTTGTTCCACATGAGGGACGTCAGCTCATTGGCCAGCAGGGCGGCACGGAGGTTGTCCTCGCTGCCGACCGAAGCCTGCGTGGCCTTGGACAGCAGCGACAGCAGGCCGAGGATGCCGAAGCTCACCAGCAGAACGGCACACAGCACCTCGATCAGGGACAGGCCAGCCTGGGCGCGGCGCGAAGGGTGATGGGGCTTTTTCATCAGCATCCGTCCGGGTTGGCCGTCGAATAGATCTTGGTGGCGTCGCACATGCGGACCTGCCCGCCGATGGCGAGCGACACCTGCAGCGAGCGGTCCGCGACGCCGGGCTTTGACACGGTGTAGGTGATCACGTTGCCGGGTAGGGTGCAGGCCGTGCCGCCGATGCCGGGGTCAGCCACGGCCATCGGCCAGCCATTGGTACCGAGGCACACGGCAGCCGGACCGTTCACGGTGACGTCGCCCGCGGTATCGGCGAAGTTGCCGCACTGGACAAGGGCGACCTGGTCGCCGGTGTAGAGGGGCAGCGTCTTGATGACCCAGTAGTTGCCGCTGCCACTGGCGTTGGGAGCCGTTACGCAGTCGGTGGCGGCCGCCCGATAGAGCACGACGCGGCGGTAGCGTTTGACGGCTTCAGCCTGCGCCAGGCGCAGCTGCGAAGTGACCGATTCGGCCGCGCCGCGCACCTTGGAATTGGCGATCCAGACCCGGAAGGCCGGCATGGCCAGGGCCGCCAGCATGGCGGCCAGCGCTACCGTGACCATCAGCTCGACGAGCGTGAAGCCGCGGTTGTTCCGGGCCGACGCGATCAGCTGCATACGTCACCCTTCTTGCTCATCCATTTGGTGGCGCAGGTCGCCCAGCCGATGCCGGACGGTACTGCGGTCGTTGCGCGTACATCGGCCTGGGTGATCGTGTAAGTGAAGCCATAGGCGTTAGTGCCGCTGATGCCCGTCGCTGTCACCGTATAGGCCACGGCCGTCAGCGTCGGGCAGGTGATCGTCCACTTGGCAGGGTTCTGTATCGTCGAGCACGGCGAGGTGAAGGTACCGGTGCTCTGGTACGTACGGTTGTCCTGGTAATAGCGCTCCAGGTCAGCCCGCAAGGCGGCCAGGCTCGTCTGGGCGTCAACCACCGTGCCACGCCGCACGTAGTCGGTGTATTGCGGGATCGCCACGGCGGCGATGATGGCGACGATGGCGATGGCGATCATCAGCTCGATCAGCGTGAAGCCCTGTTGATCCGTACCCGCGTTGCGCAGCTTCAATGCCATGGAGACACTCCGTTATGGGAATGTCCGAATTCTGGGCTGAGGGCCCGGACGGGGCGGTGCCACTCATCCGCCTGTCAGCTGCGTTTGTCGGTTAGGCCCCGCGAAATGTGAAGTAGTTCCGCGCGCGCCGGGTGTGGGGGCAAGGCCTAGAGGTTTCCCCTATGATGTCCTTTTCGTGACCCTGGCCTTCGGCCTGGCATTGGCTGATGGCCTTACAGAACAATCCGTCTCCGGGCGCTACAGGCGCCGCCCCGCCCCTGATCGAGCTGCGCGATGTGAGCTGCGGCTATGGCGGGCGCACGATCCTCGAAGGCGTCAACCTCAAGCTGGAGCGCGGCCAGGTGCTGGCCCTGATCGGCACCTCGGGCGGGGGCAAGACGACGATCCTGCGCCTGTTGGGGCGCCAGCTGCGGCCGACGCAGGGCCAGGTGCTGTTCGACGGCCAGGATCTGGCGCCGCTGAGCCTGGACGCGCTGTACGCCGTGCGTCGGCGCATGGGCATGCTGTTCCAGTTCGGGGCGCTTTTTACGGATCTCTCTGTGTTCGAGAACGTGGCCTTCCCGCTGCGCGAGCACACGCAGCTGCCCGAGGCCATGATCCGCGACCTGGTGCTGATGAAGCTCAACGCTGTGGGCCTGCGCGGCGCCCGCGATCAGATGCCCTCCGAAATTTCCGGCGGCATGGCGCGGCGCGTGGCGCTGGCGCGGGCCATCGCGCTGGACCCCGAGGTCGTGCTGTATGACGAACCCTTCGCCGGGCTTGATCCGATTTCCCTGGGTGTTGCGGCGCGCCTGATCCGCGATCTGAACGACGCCCTGGGACTGACCAGCGTGATCGTGTCCCATGACCTGCACGAGACTTTCGGCATTGCCGACCGGGTGGCCATGGTGGCCAACGGGCGCGTGGTGGCGCAAGGCACGCCAGCCGAACTGCAGGCTAGCGAGGATCCGCTGGTGCGCCAGTTCGTGCGCGCCGAGTCCGACGGGCCGGTGCAGTTCCATCAGCCGGCAGTGCCGGTCAACGAAGATTTCGGGGTGGGCGCATGAGCAGCGGCGGGGTGGTGAATTTCCTGGCCCGTATCGGCGCCGCCACGCGTGGCGAGCTGGGCGATGTCGGCGGCGGGGCACGCCTTTTTACGCAACTGATCATGCGCTCAGGCACGGCGTTACGCCGTTTCCGCCTGACCAGCGATCAGGTGTTCTTCCTGGGCAACCGCTCGCTGTCCATCATTGGCGTTTCGGGCCTGTTCGTTGGTTTCGTGCTGGCTTTGCAAGGTTATTACACGCTGCAGCGCTACGGTTCGGCCGAGGCGGTAGGCTTGCTGGTCGCCTTGAGCCTGGTGCGTGAGCTGGGCCCGGTGGTGACGGCGCTGCTGTTCGCGGGCCGTGCCGGCACTTCGCTGACGGCCGAGATCGGCCTGATGAAGGCCGGCGAGCAGCTCACGGCCATGGAGATGATGGCGGTGGACCCGGTGCGCCGGGTGCTGGCGCCGCGCTTCCTGGGCGGGATCATCGCCATGCCGCTATTGGCGGCGGTGTTCTCGGCCATCGGCATCGTCGGCGGCTGGCTGGTGGGCGTGGTGCTGATCGGCATCGATGCCGGCGCCTTCTGGTCGCAGATGCAGGGTGGGGTGGACGTGTTTGCCGACGTGGGCAATGGCGTGGTGAAGAGCCTGGTCTTTGGCATCACCGTGACCTTCGTGGCCCTGCTGCAGGGCTACACGTGCAAGCCCACGCCGGAGGGCGTTTCGCAGGCGACCACGCGCACGGTGGTGGTGTCTTCTCTCGCGGTGCTGGGGCTGGACTTCATGCTGACCGCGATGATGTTTTCGATTTGA
>FSVW01003885.1_pt1 | contig 11351 bp, 8 predicted proteins | sample 1637551 | NCBI WGS metagenome assembly FSVW01 (sample SAMEA3914814, study PRJEB12502) | metagenome | biome: forest; material: soil | place: USA | collected 2011-09-16 | depth 0.1 m | reverse complement strand
GTAGAGCAGCTCCACCAGCTTGTGCGCGCCGGTGGCGCGGATGCCCTCCACCGGCCGCGGGTCGATGGCCTCGACGGCCTCGGAGAACAGCTTGGTCAGGGTGCCCGTCGTGTGCACGGCCAGGGCCAGCACGCCGGAGAAAGGCCCGAGCCCCACGGCGACGATGAACAGCATCGCGAACACCATCTCGTTGATCGCGCGGCAGGCGTCCATCAGGCGGCGCACCGGCTGGTGCACCCAGGGCGGCGAGATGTTCGAGGCGCAGAGCAGGCCCATCGGCACGGAGACGACCACGGCCAGCAGCGTGCCCCAGATGGCGATGTGCACGGTCACGATCATCTCGTGCAGGTAGCTGCGCCAGTCGCGGAAATCGGGCGGGAAGAAATCGCGCGCGTAGGTGCTGATGTTGCCAGCATCGCGCAGCAGGCTGAGCGGGTGCATCTCGGCGCCCTGCCAGGCCCAGGCCAGCACGGCCAGCAGCGCGGCCCAGCCGAGGTAGTAGGCCCAGCCCGGGCGTTCGGCCGCGGCGCGGGCGTGGAGTTGGGCCAGCGTGGCCGCGCTCGGTGTGCGGTTCATGGCTCAGGCCGCCAGCGGCGCGAGTTCGGCCGGCTGGGTCACGGGGATGTGATCGTCTTCGGATTCCAGCTCGTCGGCCGCGCTGCCGTAGAGCTCGCGCAGGAATTCCGAGGTCAGTGCGCTGCTCGGGCCGTCGTAGACCAGCTCGCCCTGGCGCAGCGCGATCACGCGCTCGCAGTAGCGCCGCGCCAGCGCCACGTGGTGCAGGCTGACGATCAGGGTCATGCCGGCCTCGCGGTTGAGCCGAGCCATCAGCTCCATCACGCGGCGAGTGGATTCCGGGTCCAGCGAAGCGACCGGCTCATCGGCCAGCAAAAGCCTTGCGCCCTGCACCAGCACGCGCGCGATGGCCGCGCGCTGCTGCTGGCCGCCCGACAGGGTGGAGGCACGCTGGAAGGCCTGCGGCGCCAGGCCGATGGCCTCGAGCGCCTCCAGCGCGCGGGCGCGCTGCAGCAGGGTGAAGCGGCCGCTCAGGGCGCGCCACAGCGGCGCCTCGGCGGCCAGGCCGGTCAGCACATTGCCCATCACCGGCAGCCGGCCGACGAGGTTGAACTGCTGGAAGACCACGCCGATGCCGCGGCGCAGGCGGCGGATGTGGCGGCTCAGGCGCCCCTCGCTCTGCAAGGGCTCGCCGAACACGCGGACCTCGCCCGCCTCGGCCGTCTCCAGGCCGCACAGGCAGCGGATCAGCGTGGACTTGCCGGAGCCCGAGGCGCCCAGCAGGGCGACGCGCTCACCGGCGCGGATGCGCAGCGAGATGCCCTTCAGGGCCGGTGCATCGCCGAAGCTCTTGCGGAGGTGCTCGACCTCCACGATCCAGTCAGTGGCATTCATGGCGTGCAGCGTAGGTACGCAAGATGAATCTGTGGTGACACGGCACCGTCATGAAACCGCTCAAATTGGCCGTTAGGCTGACGGCATGAAGCAATGGCAGGACCTGATCGCGCTGTACGAGCGCCTGGGGCATCTCGAATACGCGGGCGAAGGCATCCCGCAATGGCAGCACGCCTGGCAGTGCGGGCAGCTGGCGCTGCGCGCCCACGCCCCGCCCGCGCTGCAGGCGGCGGCCTGGCAGCACGATGTGGGCCATCTGCTCGACGGCGAGACCGACACGCCGAGCCTGCACGGCATCGATGACCGCCACGAGGCGCGCGGCGCCGCGCTGCTGGAGCCGCTGTTCGGCGCCGCCGTGGCGCGGCCGGTGGCGCTGCACGTCGACGCCAAGCGCTACCTGGTGGCAAGCCATGCCAACTACGCGGCCCGGCTCAGCGCGGACTCGCGGCGCAGCCTGGCCCTGCAAGGCGGCCCGATGCGTGCCGGCGAAGCCGAGGCCTGGGCGAAGCAGCCCCACGCCGAGGAGGCCTTGCGCCTGCGCGTCTGGGACGACAGCGCCAAGAATGCAGCCTGGACGCCGCCCGGCCGCGGGCAGGCGCTGGACGAGCTGTCGGCCCTGCTGGCACGCTGCGCGCTGGGCTGAGGACGTTCGTCGCGGCAGCGTGAGGCCTTGCCCTTCACCGGAGCGGGCGACAATTTGCCCTGATGCCCCGCGCCGCCTCCTCCCGCAACCACCACAACGTCTACGTCGTGCTGCTCTCGGATCGCGTCTGGAACGAGGCGGCGTTTCGCAAGGCCAACCCCGATCACGACATCGTCAAGCCCTGCGTCTATGTCGGCATGACCGGGCTGGACCCCGACCTTCGCTTTGACCGGCACATGGCCGGCGTGCAGGCCAACCGCTTCGTGCTCAAGTACGGCGTGCGCCTGATGCCGGAGCTTTACGAGTTCTACAACCCCATGCCCTATGAAGCGGCGCGCGACATGGAAGTGGAACTTGCCATCGGCCTGCGCGAGGCCGGGTATGGCGTCTGGCAGGCATAGCGGGGCTTGCTGTGGGCGGCCCTGCTCAGCGCCCCTGCGCAGCGACGAAATCGACAAAGGCGCGCAGCGGCGCCGGCAGGTAGCGACGGCTCGAGTAGTACAGGAATGGGCCGGTGAACGGACGCCACCAGGCTTGAAGCACGGGCTCGAGCGCGCCGCTGTCCAGATGGGGACGCAGCCAGTCTTCAAACAGATGGATCACGCCGACTCCCGCGATCGCCGCATCGACGGCCAGGTCCGTGGCTGCGCCGACGCGCACGACCAGCGGGCCGCTGGGGTCCACCTTCACCACTTCGCCTTTCTTCTCGAACTCCCAGGCCGGCATGGCGCCGCTCGTGAAGCGGCCGCGCAGGCAGGCGTGGTCGAGCAACTGGCGCGGATGCTGCGGCCGGCCGCGTTGATCGAGATAGGCGGGCGATGCCGCAGTGGCGAAGCGTTGCTCGCGAGGGCCGATCGGCACGGCGATCATGTCCTGCTCCAAGCGCTCGTCGTAGCGGATGCCGGCGTCGCAACCGGCCGCCAGCATGTCGACAAAGCTGTCCTCGGCGACGATGTCCAGCCGGATGTCGGGATAGGCCGCCAGAAAGGCCGGCACGATGCGCGGCAAGACCAGCCGCGCCGCGCTGACCGGGACGTTGATCCGCAGCATGCCCGCCGGCCGATCGCGGAAACCGTTGACCACGTCGAGCGCAGCCTCCACCTCGACCAGGGCGGGGCCGAGCCGGTCCAGCAGCCGCGTGCCCGCCTCGGTCGGCGCGACGCTGCGTGTGGTGCGATGGAGCAGCCGCACGCCGAGCTTCGCTTCCAGGCGGCGCACCGCCTCGCTGAGACTGGAGGCACTGCTGCCGGTGGACCGCGCCGCTTCACGAAAGCCCCCCGCCCGCGCCACCGCCAGCAGCGCCGTGAGATCTCCGAGGTCTGCCGCCATTGTTCGAAATTCCGCACAGCCTGTGTTGATTGGCCCATCTTATCGTTTGAATCAAGGCTGACTACATTGGCGTCCAGACCACCCAACGTCAAGGAAATCAGCATGACCGACATCAGCAAGGCAGGCACATACGGGCTCGGGACGCGCAGCGTCAAGCGCATGGGCTATGGCGCGATGCAACTCGCCGGCAAGGGCGTGTTCGGGCCGCCGAAGGATCGCGCCGGCGCGATTGCGGTGCTGCGCGCGGCGGTGGAGAGCGGCGTCAACCACATCGACACGAGCGACTTCTACGGCCCGCACATCACCAACCAGATCATTCGCGAGGCGCTGCATCCCTACCGCGACGATCTCGTCATCGTCACCAAGATCTCGGCCCGGCGCGGCGAGGACGGCTCATGGATCCCCGCCATGTCGCGCGCCGAGCTGACGCAGGCGGTGCATGACAACCTGCGCAATCTCGGCCTGGAGGTGCTGGATGTCGTCAACCTGCGCAGCATGCTCGGCATCCACGGACCGGCGGAGGGCTCGCTGGAAGAACCGCTCACCGCGCTGGCCGAGCTGCAGCGCCAGGGCCTCGTGCGCCACATCGGCCTGAGCAACGTGACGCCGACGCAGATCGCCGAAGGCCGACGCATCTGCCCGATCGTCTGCGTGCAAAACCTCTACAACCTCGCGCATCGGGACGACGATGCCCTGATCGACGATCTCGCCCGCGACGGCACGGCCTATGTGCCCTTCTTCCCGCTCGGCGGCTTCACGCCCCTGCAATCAACGGCGCTGTCCGGGATTGCCGGCAAGTTCGGAGCGACGCCGATGCAGGTCGCCCTCGCATGGCTGCTGCAACGCGCGCCCAACATCCTGCTGATTCCCGGCACGTCCTCGCTCCAGCATTTGCGGGAGAACCTGATGGCCGTCGATTTGGCCTTGCCGGGCGACGCGATCGAGGCGCTGGATGGGATCGCCGCCGCCGAAGGGCGACCGGACTGAGCAGCCGCACCGGGCCGCGCGCGAAGCGTCGACCGCCGCGTCAGCCCGAATGGCTGTGGCGCCCGTCAGAAGCCCGCGCCCAAAAGCAGATTGGCCCGCAATGGAAATCCATTGCGGGCCAATTACATAGGTGGTCGGAGCGGCGGGATTCGAACTCGCGACCCTCTGCTCCCAAAGCAGATGCGCTACCAGGCTGCGCTACGCTCCGACGAAAGACGGGATTCTAGCATTCAACCAGACGCCCTTGAGCCGTGATGAGCGCGGCGCGCACAATTTCGCCTGGTTGCAGGGCTTGCACGGCATCCACATAGCGACGCATCTGCTGCAGATACTCGGGCCGCTGCTCGGGCGCGCGGGCGAGCTTGTAGTCGAGCACCCACCACTCGCCGGTCTCGCGCAGCTGCACCAGCCGGTCCAGGCGCAGATCGCTGCCTTCGAAGGCCAGCGGCACTTCGTTGCCAGCCCAGCTCAGTTGCGCGGCATCGAAGAACGCTGCGCATTGCGGGCTCTCCAGGATGGCCGCGGTGGCGCGCACCAGCCGTTCGCGCGCCTTCTGGTCGAGGCCGTACATCTGCGCCGCGGCGTCGGTGAGCGCGGCCAGCGCCGTGCGCTGCTTCAGCGGCTGGCTGGCCCATTCGAGCACGCGGTGGATGGCCTCGCCCAGGCGCGCCTGGGCTTCGTCCTCGGCCTCCTGCTGCACCCTGACGGGCAAGTCAGGCGGCGTCCAGGGCGGCAGTTCACGCAGGGGCTCGGCGGTTTCGCAGCGGGGCTGCTGGACTTCCCGGGGCACTTCGAGCGGCTGCGTCAGCGCCTGCAGGCGGCTCCACCAGGTCGGGCCGGTCGGCGCACGCGCGCCCACGGTGCGGCTGATGATCAGCTGGTTGCGGGCGCGCGTCATCGCCACATACAGGGCGTTCAGTTCCTCGCGTTCGCGCTGCACCTTTTCTTCCTCGAGCAGGGTCTGCAAGGCCGGCGGCACGCGCGCTTCGGAGGCGAAGAAGGCGACCCGGCGCGGCGCGGTGTCGTCCACCGGCCAGTCCACCAGCAAGGTGCTGGTCTCGGCCTTGGGGGGCGACGCGTCGCCGTCGATCAGGAAGACCACCTGCGCCTCCAGGCCCTTGGCGCCGTGCACGGTCAGCAGTTGCACGGCCTCCGCTTCCACGGGCAAGGGCAGCTTGAGTGCGCGGCTGCGCAAGGTCCGCACGAAGCCATAGATGCTGGCGTAGCGGCCGCCGTCCAGATCCAGCGCCAGTGCGAGCAAGGCCTCCACCGCGTGCAGGCGGCTGCGGCGTTCGCTTGCGGGCACGGCCGCGGCGAGGCGGGCCAGCAGATCGCCTTCATGCACGATGGCGTCGAGCAGATCATGCGGCGAGCGTTCGCGTGCCAGCTGTTCCCAGCGCCGGAGCAGGCTGCGTGCGCGGCTGAGCGGCTCGCTGACGCCGTCGTCCAGCGCATGCAGGGTCTGCCACCAGCTGCGGCGATGTTCAGGGCGATCCACACCCAGCCACTCGGCGCTGCCCGATTCGCGCGCCAGGCGCAGCAGATCGCCCTCGCCCACGCCGAACAGCGGGCTGCGCAGGGCGTGCGCGAGCGACAGGTCGTGGCCGCTTGACGCCAGCACGTCGAGCAGGGCCAGCAGATCGCGCACGTCGGGCGCATCCAGCAGGGCCTGGTCCTCGGGCGCGACATGGGCCACACCGGCTTGCTTGAGGGCCTGCGCCAGCACGCGCAAGGCCTCGCGCTTGCGGGCGAGCACGTAGATATCGCCCGGCCGGCAACCCTGATCCACGAGGCGGCGAATCGCCGCGCTCACCAACTGCGCCTCTGCCGCGCGCCGCGCCAGTTCGGGCTCCACGCGCGCTTCGCTGAGGCTCGCACGCCAGGCTTCGCGCGCGGTGCTCGCAGCCTTTTCGACCAAGGGCACGTCGATGTGCAGGAGTTCGCCGGCCTGCGCGCTGTCGCTCGTGTGCGCACGGAAGCCCGGCCCGCCGGCAAACACTTCATTGACGGCCGCGATCACCTGCTGCGCGTTGCGCCGCGTGTGGTCGCAGGCCAGCACGGCACCGCCCAGCGCTGCGGCCACGAACTCGGTGGCTGCGGCAAACACGCGCGGTTCGGCCCGGCGGAAGCGGTAGATGCTCTGCTTGGGATCGCCGACGATGAAGACCGACAGCGAACGCCCGCCGCCCGCGCCGGCGTAGCCGTCGAGCCAGCCCTTGAGCGCCTGCCATTGCAGCGGGCTGGTGTCCTGGAACTCATCGATCAGCAGGTGGCGCAGCTGCGCGTCAAGGCGCTGCTGCACCCAGCCCGAGAGTTCGCTGTCGCCGAGCAGCGCCAGCGCGCCGCGCTCCAGATCGTTCATGTCCACCAGGCCACGCTCGCGCTTGATGGCGTCGAACTGATCCGTCAGCACCAGGGCCAGGCGAGCCATGCGGCGGTGCTCGGCCCAGGCCAGTTGCTGCTCCATCGCCTGCTTGATCAACGCGAGGCGATCGCAGGCAGACAGCTGCTCGGCGCTGTCGCCCAGGCCTTTGCGAGGCTTGGCGTCCTTGGTGAACAGCGCCGCGAACACCGCCTCGAAATCGTCGATGCCTTGTTCGATGCCACGCGCCGCGTCCTGCGCCTTGACGCCCTTGGCCCGGCCCAGCTGCGGCGCGAGCGCGAGCAGTTCTGCTCGCATGGCCTTGAAGGCTTCCAGCGGATCCGTGCAGCCCGGCAGCACGCTCGACGCATCGGGCATGCTGTCCATCAGCACGCCGCGCGCCTGCGCCAGGCGCAGTTCCACGCGCTTGCTGAAACCGGCGAGGAGCCAGTCCTGCAGCACGTTGCGGCCGCGTGCATGCACCAGCGCCTGGTAGTCGGCCAGCAGCGTTTCGTCGCGCAACACGGCGCCGTGGAAGCGCTGCCAGAGTTCGGGCAGCAGCTCGCTTTCGTCCTCGATCAGCTGCAGCTCGGGCGCGACGTTCTGGGCTTGCAAAAGCTCCAGCGGCGCGGCGCGCAGCAGCTGCGCAAACCAGGCGTGGAAGGTGCGGATCTCGACCATGCGGCCACCGCGCAGCAGGCGCTCGTGCAGGCCGGCCAGCGCGGGCTCGGCGGCGCGGGCTTCGGCTTCGTTCATGCCGCGGTCGCGCAGGGCCTTGATGCGCTCCTCGGCGCTTGCGGAGGCGAAATCGGCCAGCCATTCCTGCAGGCGCTGCCGCATCTCTCCCGCAGCCTTGCGGGTGAAGGTGATGGCGACGATCTCCTGCGGCTCGGCACCGGCCAGCAGCGCACGCAGGATGCGCGAAACCAGCATCCAGGTCTTGCCCGCACCGGCGCAGGCCTCGACGACGACGCTGCGCGCGGGATCGCAGGCCAGGCGATAGAACTCGCCCGGATCAACCCGGCGGCCATCCACCGTGTAGGCGGCGCGGCTCATTCGATGCTCCAGTCGTCGCGACGGCACAAGCCGCGCATGGCGCAGTAGTCGCAGGCGCGGCCATTGCCCAGGGCCGGCAGCGCCTGGCCGCCGTGCATGGCGCGCAGGTCGTCATTCAGGCCTTCGATCAGCAGCGCCGCGCTGTACATCACATCCGGGTGTTCGATCTCGACCAGGGCCTTGCTGTCGTCGAGGGCGAGATATCGGGCCGCCAACGGCGTTTCCTCATCGGCCATGAGGGCGGCATACACGGCGAGCTGGGTGTCTTCCAGCGGCTCGGCCATCTTGGCCTTGAGGCTGGCGGAACTGCCGGTCTTGTAGTCGATCAGCACGCGCCCGCGGCCCTGTTCGTCGACGCGGTCGATGCGGCCCTTGATGCGCAGCCCCGCCAGCGGCGCGCGCGTGAAGGGCTCGATCTCGCGGTCGATCTCGCCGGCCTGGTAGTGCTGGCCGTCCGCTTCGGTCCTGGCGAGCCATTCGAGGTATCGCGGCACGAGCCGCTCGAAGCTGGCCAGGAAGGGCAAGAACTCCTCGGGCGGCAAGGCGTGGGCCTCCTGCATCTCCAGGGCACAGCGGTGCAGCAGGCTCTCATCCGGCTCATCGGCAGGCCGCTGGTCGTGGAAGGCCTTGAGCACGTCGTGCAGCCAGGTGCCGTAGTCGCGCTTCTCCAGCTCGCCTTCGAGCTCGTCCTGCTCGCGCAGGCCCAGCAGCACGCGGCCGAAGAACTGGTAGGGGCACGTGCGCAGCGATTCGATGCTGCTGGCGCTGAGCATTGCGGGCAGCAGGCCCGGCGCGACGGCTTCGGCAAGCGCACTCGGCTCGGGCGTGATCGTGCGCCGGGGGCGCTCGTCGAGCCACGCGGCGATGGCGGGGCCCTGCGCGCGCTTGAGCGAACCGTTCAGGCGCTCGACCAGCGGGCTCGCGGCCAGCGGCTCGGCGCCCACGGCCATGCGGCGCACCAGGGTCAGGGCCGGTGCGCGCAGCAGCTGCGCGAAGGCGAAGGCCAGCGCATCACGCTGGTGCTGCAGATCAGGCAGGCCGATGGCGCGGGCCTGGGCATCGCTGAGCAGCGCAGGCAGCTTGCCGCCCAGGCCGAGGCCTTGTGAATCGGCACCAGGCAGGACGACGGCCTTGAAAGGCCGCAGCATGGCACGCGCCATCGGTGTGATGACGAGTTGCGGCGAGCCAGCCGAGGGCGGCACGTATTGCTGGGCTTCAAGGCTGTCATCGACCCACGCCAAAAACTCGGCCGCGTTGAGCTGCGCCTGCTGGAGCGCGAATTCATGCGCGCTGTCGGGCCAGGGCGAGCGCGAGAGCCACAGGGCATCGAGCACCTTGTCGCCGGCGTCCTGATCGCGCAGCGCGGCTTCGGCGCCGCTCACCTGCAGGCATTCGCCCAGGGCCACGCGCCAGGCTTCCAGGCTGCGCCGCTCGGCGCCCTGGTGCAGCAGGGCCAGCACGGCCAGGGCGTGCTCCCACAGCCGGGCCGGGCCGGGCAGCAGATCGCGCACGGCTTGCGGCTCGCGCCAGGCGCGTTGGCGGCAGCGTGCTTCCAACGCAGGCAGAGCGCTCTCGCCGGCCCGGCCGCGCAGCTCGCGGGCCAGATCGGTCTTGAGCCAGGCCAGCACTTCGTCCACGCTGGCGCGCCTGCCCGCCGCGCGCAGCAGGGCCATCAACTGGGCGGCGGCCGGCGTGGTGGCCAGGGTCCAGCCGGTCTCGTCCTGCATGGGCAGATCCTGGCGCTCAAGCAGGGCCCGCACGCGGCGCACCAGCACGCGGTCTTGCGCGATCAGGGCCACGGGTGCCCGGCCCGCAGCCAGATGCTGGAGCACGGCGGCGGCGCTGCACTGGGCCATGTCTTCGAAATCCTGGCAGCGGGCTTCGTCGACATGGCCCAAAGGCAGGGCTTGGTCGAGATCGGCGTCGGCCAGCAGCTTGAGGCAGGGCACGCGGGCATGGGCCAAGAGGCTTTCGGTCAGCGGATCGGAGCCGCCGGCCTGCAGGGCGATCCAGGCACCCGGCTGAAGCTCGAACAAGGCATCGGTGGGCGGTGTGCGCGCGTCCGCAGCAGCCCATTCCAGCGCGACCAGGGCCAGGGCGCGCTCGGCACCCAGCAGGCCGCCAGGAAGCGCCAACTGCACTCGCGCCTGCTGCCAGAACGCCTCGCGCGCGCTCGGCTCGCGCTGGCCGGCCGCACGGAGCAGTGCGTGAGCGAGCTCCACCAACTGAGCCAGGCCTTGTCGGTAAGCGCGCTCGTCATCACGCTTGAGTGCCTGGGCCCAGCTCTGGCCCTGAAGCAGAGCGTTAGCACTGAGGGCGTCGATGGCGGGATCAAACGTGATCTGCCCGGCCTGGGCCAGCAGATTGGGCCCGAGCGTGGCGGCCAGGCTGTGGGTGGTTTCGATGCGCGGCTGCCAGCGGCCCAGACGTCCCCAGGCACGGCGCGCGGGGGCGAGCTGCTGGGCGAAAGGCAGCAACAGCACGGCGTCCCGCACGGGCAGGCCTTGCCCCTCCAGCCATGCGGTGGCGGTCTCGGCCACGCGGGTCCAGATGGATTCGGCGTCGTGATCCGCGCTCAGCGGCAGGTTCAGGGCTTGCAATTGACGGAAGCTTCCTCATGTACGCCCTTGCCCGGTGGGGCGAAGGCCTTTATGCCAAAATCATTGTGCATCCCTTGCAAGGACCAACATGAGCAGCGAACTGATCAAACATATTTCCGACGCCTCTTTTGACAGCGACGTCATTCAATCCGGCAAGCCCGTCCTGGTGGACTACTGGGCCGAGTGGTGCGGCCCGTGCAAGATGATTGCACCCATCCTGGACGATGTGTCCAAGGAATATGGAGACAAGCTGCAGATCACCAAGATGGACGTGGACGAGAACCGCGCAGTGCCGGCCAAGTACGGCGTTCGCGGCATCCCGACGCTGATGTTGTTCAAGGACGGCCAGCTCGCCGCCACCAAGGTCGGCGCCCTCTCGAAAGCCCAGTTGACGGCCTTCCTGGACGCCAACCTATAATGCTCCCAAGACTGGCGCGGTGCTTCACTGCCGCGCCAGCCCAAACTGCCAACATGCCGGCCCGAGCTTGAGATTTCAAATCGGGCGTCGCGCATGGACTCGGCACCCAAGCTCCCGCGTTTGAATTGACGTTGTTTGTGATGGCTGGATTGTTCAGCCACGCATCAAGGCTTGGCTGCTTGCCGAAGTGTTTGGCCGATGGTCCTGGGCAGGGATATCGGACCTCCTACCGGGTGTTCACCCATGCATCTTTCCGAACTCAAAGCGCTTCACGTCTCCGCCCTGATCACCATGGGCGAGGAGCTGGAGATCGAAAACGTCGCTCGTTTGCGCAAGCAGGAGCTGATGTTCGCGATCATGAAAAAGCGCGCCAAGGCGGGCGAGCAGGTCTTCGGGGACGGCGTCCTCGAAGTCCTGCCCGACGGCTTCGGCTTCCTGCGCTCCATCGAAGCCAGCTACATGGCTTCGACCGACGACATCTACCTGTCGCCGAGCCAGATCCGCCGCTTCAATCTGCACACCGGCGACAACATCGAAGGCGAAGTG
>FSVW01000969.1_pt1 | contig 11376 bp, 10 predicted proteins | sample 1637551 | NCBI WGS metagenome assembly FSVW01 (sample SAMEA3914814, study PRJEB12502) | metagenome | biome: forest; material: soil | place: USA | collected 2011-09-16 | depth 0.1 m | reverse complement strand
CCACAAAACGGATGGGCGCTCTCGTCCATGCGGCCGGCCTCGAAATCGAAGCCCAGGAGCCGCATCACGTCCTCGCCCAGCGCGCGCTGCGCAGCCTTGGGGAAAGGGCCATGCGGCTCGACCACCGGCGCCTGCGCCTGGCGCGCCGTCACATCGCGGATCAAACCCGGCAGCCATTGGCGCAGATCGCCGAACACGCGGTCGACCTCGGCCGTGCGCATGCCGGGCTCGTACTGGTCCATCAGCGCGTCGTAGCGCGACAGGCCGCTGCTTTCGGCCAGCAGCTGCGCTTCCTCGCGCGTGAGGCGCAGCACCTCGCGCAGATTGGGCAGGTAGCCGGCCCAGTCCTGGCTGTAGCGCTGGCTGCGCCAGGCGTGCTCGCAGCGCGAGATGGCCAGGCTCTTGACTTCGACCAAGGCCTGCGGCAGCGCATTGGCGGCGCGCCATTCGCGGCGCATCTCGCGCAGATTGGCGCGCTCGTCCTCGCTCAGCTTCTCGCCGCCGGCGCGCTCCAGCAGGCCGGCCAGCGCCGCGTCGGTGCTCAGCTGATGCAGCAGGCCGCCCATCTCGGCCAGCGCCAGCGAGCGCGCCTCATTGCCCTTGGCCGGCATATTGGCCGCCTGGTCCCAGGAGCAGATGGATTGCAGGTGCGAGAGGCGGTGCAGGCGGGCAAAGCGGCCGTGCAGCTCAGGGTAGGCGGAGGTATTCATGGCGGGCATTCTGGCCGCGCGGCCCGGCTGCGACGGAGGTCACCCCCATCGGTGTGTAGTCAATGCGCGGCCGGCCAGACCCAGATCAAGGCCGCTGTCATCAGCGTGTAGCGCAGGAACTTGCCGATGGCCATGAAGCCCAGGCTGGGCCAGAAAGGCAGCTTGAGCCAGCCGGCCACCGCGCACAGCGGGTCGCCCACGATGGGCAGCCAGCTCAGGAGCAGGGCCGGCGGGCCGAAGCGGCTCAGCCAGGCCAGCGCCCGCGCGTTGATCGGCTGGCGATGCGTGGCTGCCTCGTAGGCCCGCTCGGCGCCATAGCCCATCCACCAGCTGATCGCGCCGCCCAGCGTATTGCCCACCGTGGCCACCAGCACGGCGGGCCAGAACAGGGACGGGTCGTTCTTGACCAGCAGGAACACCGCCGGCTCCGAGGCCAGCGGCAAGAGCGTGGCGCCGATCAGGCTGACGAGGAAGACGCTGACCAGGCCGACCTTGGGCAGGGCCAGCCAGGCCAGGAGGGTTTCGATCAGCGACTGCAGGTGGGCTTCCATGGGGGGATTATTGGGGAGCCGCGCCCGCTATACTCTTGCCTCATTTTTGTGCAATCGCCCCTTGTCCCTTCTGCCCCCATCTCCCATGCCCTGCCCGGTCCGCCTGGGTCCCCATCTGCTGCCGAACCCGCTGTTCGTGGCGCCGATGGCGGGCGTTACCGACCGTCCATTTCGACAGTTATGCCGGCGCCTCGGCGCGGGCTATGCGGTCAGCGAGATGGTCACCTCGCGCAAGGACTTGTGGAACTCGCTCAAGACCTCGCGCCGCGCCAACCACGAGGGCGAGCCCGGCCCCATCGCCGTGCAGATCGCCGGCACCGATGCAGCCATGATGGCCGAGGCCACGCGCTACAACATCGACCGTGGCGCGCAGATCATCGACATCAACATGGGCTGCCCGGCCAAGAAGGTCTGCAACAAGTGGGCGGGCTCGGCGCTGATGCAGGACGAGCCGCTGGCTTTGCAGATCATCTCGGCCGTGGTGGACGCGGCCGGCGATGTGCCCGTCACGCTGAAGATGCGCACCGGCTGGTGCGAAACCGAGAAGAACGCGGTCCGCCTGGCACTTGCTGCGCAGGAGGCCGGCGTGGCCATGGTCACCGTGCACGGCCGCACGCGCGAACAGGGCTACAAGGGCCAGGCCGAGTACGACACGATCACGGCGGTCAAGGCGGCATTGCGCATCCCCGTCGTCGCCAACGGCGATATCGACACGCCGCGCAAGGCCCGCGAGGTGCTGGCCCGCACCGGTGCCGATGCCGTGATGATCGGCCGCGCCGCCCAGGGCCGGCCGTGGATCTTCCGCGAGATCGCGCACTTCCTGGCCACCGGCGAAGACCTTCCGCCGCCGTCCACGCGCGACGCGCAGGCCTGGCTCGTCGAACACCTGCACGACCACTACTCGCTCTATGGCGAATACACGGGCGTGCGCAGCGCGCGCAAGCACATTGGCTGGGCGGTGAAGGCCCTGCCCGGCGGCCTCGCCTTCCGTGACCTGATGAATGCGCTGGACGACAGCCGGGCGCAGATCAGCGCCGTCGTCGATTTCTTCGACGATCTCGCGGATCGTCATGCGCTGCTGCCGGCCGCAAACGACGAGGTCGCCGCACTGGCGATCTGAGCCTGGCGCCCTCCGCGCCCGAAGCGGACAGACCGCGGGTTCCCTGGAGTGACGATGCGCCGCCGCGCCCGTCTTCTCTTCATCCGAGCCAGCTTGTCCTCTCCCGCCGTCATCCACCCCCGAAAGGCAATTCATGCCCCTCTCGTCAGCCCACCCGCGCGCCATGGGGTGATTGGCGCCCCATGGCGGCTCAGCGCACTGGCCCTCGTGATCGCAGCCCTGGGCGCTGGCCCCGCTTGCGCACACGCCATCCGGCACGCCGGCGACTGCCAGAAGCGGCGGCAACAGGCCATGGACGAGGCGAAGGCCCACGACGCGACCGAGCGCGCACGCACCAAAGCCGACGAAGAAGGCCAGGCGCTGGCCGCCCACTGCCGCGAGGGCGCGAAGCCGATCCCGCGCGAACGGGAAGCGGAACTCGAAGGACAGATCCGCGCCCTCCTCGCCACGCTGCCCGCCTATGGCACGCCTATGGCACGCCCTCGGCGAAATATTCGACGCAGGCCCTCGCAACGCTGACCGACAAGTTGCCGCCGCTGCTCTTCCCGCTGGCGGGCTCGGCGCGTATGCCAAGTTGATGAACACGCGGGAGATCGATGGCGGCCCGATCAATGGCTGCGAGAACGACTACCAGAGCTGGCGGGCCCGCATCTTCCAGCCCGTCCAGGAGACCAAGCTGAGCGACGCGTTCAACCCGGAGACGAGACGACGGGTGGCCAAAGCCGTCTTCGGCGGTCCTGAGTACCTGGCCGTGCAGACGTGCCGCGACAAGATGGAGTTCGCGCTGCGACCGCGATGAACTGCGGGTTTTCCTGACCTGACGATGCGCAGCGACCGCCGTCTTCTTCACAAGAGCCAAGTTCTTTTCCCGCTGTCATCCAACCCGAGGCATTGCTCATCATGAAGAGACTCCCCAAGTCCCGTACCTTCGTCGCTGCCCGGCCGCAGCTTGCCGTCCTGATCCTGGCCCTCGCCGCTGCGCTGCCTGTTCACGCGCTGGACTACAGCTGGAGCGGCGGCTCCGGCAATTGGCAGGACGCCAGCAAGTGGTCGCTCGGCGCCGTGCCCGGCAACGGCGACCGCGTCTTCATCGACGGCGGCCCGATCACGCAGGACAACAACGTGACGATCGGGCAGTTGGTCTTCACCAGCGGCGGCCTGCAGGGTGCGGGGACCGTCACCGTGACCGGCAGCAGCCTCTTCGACGGCACGCAGATGCAGTCGGTGAGCAATCCGCAAGGCCTGACCCTGTTGGGCGATGCCAGCTGGACGGTCGGCAACGGCACGATCCGCGTGAGCCCGGCCTCTTCAAGCGGCAGCAGCACCACGCCGACAGCGGTTTTCACCATCGGCGCAGGCACCACCTTCACCGATGCTGGTGCCGCCAGCGCCTCCAGCGAGAAGTGGCTCAGCGGCGCGCCGGGCGGCGGCACGGTCCAGAACAACGGCAGCTATGTGCGCAACGGCCTGGGCCTCACCTGGGCCCGGAACTTCCAGAACGCCGGCCTGCTGGACGTGCGCAGCGGCACCTTCGCGCTGAGTGGCGGCAGCGTCTCCACCGGCACCATCAACGTGGCCGCCGGCAGTACGCTGGAGCTGGACCAGTTCAGCGGCGACGTGCAGATCGCCAGCGGCTCGATCAACAACCTGGGCCGCGTGCTGGTGTCCCCGAGCACCGGCGTCGGCGGCGTCATCAGCAGCACCGCCACGCTGAACGGCGCCGTCGAGCTGCAGGGCACCCTGCAGATGGACGGCAACAACAGCCTGTCCAGCCTGCTCATCAACGATGGCGGCCTCGGCGGCGCTGGCACCACGACCACGGCCACGCTGAACTTCGTCAGCGGCTCGCTCGGACTCACCAACGCCGTTGGCGGCCGCACCATCGTGACCGGCGCCGCCACCTTCGATGGCACGCAGGCGCAGAGTGTGACCAACGGCCACACGCTGGAGCTGCGCGGAAACGCGAGCTGGACGGCCGGCAACGGCACTCTCCGCGTGACGCCCGCCAGCGGCAGCACCGGCGCCGCGCTGCTCGTCATCGGAACCGGCACGACCTTCAGCGATGCCGGTGCGGCCAGCGCAAGCGGCACGAAGGAGGTCGGCTACTACGGCGGCAATGCCGTCAACAAGGGCACCTACAACCGCGACGGACTCGGCGAGACCTATGCACCCAGGTTCGACAACCGCGGCGTCCTGAACATCCGCAGCGGCACCTTCTCGACCGACACCGGCTTCGTCAACACCGGCACCATCACCATCTCGGCCGGCGCCAAGCTGCTCGGCAGCTCCTTCGGCCTGAGCAACCAGGGCGTCCTGCAAGGCACGGGCACCGTGGAGCTCACCGACAACAACACCCGCCTGTTCAGCAACTTCGGCACCCTGCGCCCCGGCGAGGCAGGCAGCATCGGCACGCTGACGGTGGATGCCAAGGCCGCGCTGCTCGGCGGCTCCACGCTGGACATCGATCTGCTCAGCCCGGCCAGCCACGATCTGCTGGCTATCACCGACAACGCCCAGCTCGGCGGCACGCTGTTGATCCACGGCCTTGCGGGCTTCGCTCCCTCGGTCGGCGACAGCTACATGATCGCCACCTTCGCGCAGGGCACGGGCAGCTTTGATTCGCTGGTCTGGGCCGGGCCTGGCGATGTGCAGTTCGCGCTGGACTACGGCAGCGACGAAGTCACGCTGCGCGTGACGGGCGTCACTACCGTGCCCGAGCCCGCGACGGCATTGAGCCTGATGCTCGGCCTGGGGCTCGTCGCGTGGCGCCGCACGGCCCGCATGAACCGCAACGTCTGAAGGAAGACCCTCACCATGAACAGCAAAGCACTCCTGCTTGCGGCCTGCATCGCAAGCCTTGCCGCGGCGCCGGCTCGCGGCGCCCAATACATTGTGACGACGCAGCTCGATGGCGCAACTCAACCAGACATCATCGGCACCAATACACCGTCTTCCGCCTTGTTCGGCGACCTCTCTTCAGCCGCCGTGCAACTGGGCTTCTCTCCCCTGCCCAGCGTGGCCGCAAGCACCCGGACCCAGGCGCCGAACACCGTTTTTGTGGATGGCCAGCCCGTCTTCAGTACCACGATGGCGCAAGGCCAGATCCTCTACAACTTCCAGCTCAGCGGCAGCCCGGACAGCACGATCAACCTGCTGTTCGATGGCAACTTCCGCATGGCCGAAGACCTGCCCGTCGACGGCATCAACGTGGTCCACGGCCCTGGTGCGGACTACGCCACGGGCAACCAGGCAGCCGTGAGCGTGAACCTCGTAACCCAACGGGCCGCGAGCACGGCCTATGCGACCGCGATCTGGCATCTCACCAATGACTTGTACGGCGCCCAGGTTTATGCACAGAACTCCTTCAATGCCTACACCAGCAGCGGCGCCAGCATCTCGACCGACAGCGCCACGCCCCTGAACCAGTCGGGCTATGGCTATCTGCCGGAGTTGGCAGCCAGCTTCCACGGCATCCTGCAGATCACCCTGGACCACAGCGGCATCGCTACCGGCACGGTGAGCCTGATGGCCAGCGCGGTCGAAAACGCCAGCGCCTTCATCGATCCCTACCTGTCCATCGACCCGGCCTACCTGCAGCTCCACCCCGAGGCCAGCCTGAGCTTCGAGCCCGGCGTCGGCAACGCCGCGCCCGTGCCAGAACCCGGCAGCCTGGCCTTGTATGCGGGCGGCCTGAGCCTGCTTGCCCTGTGCCGACGGCGTCGTCAACGCCGATTTGATGACAAGGATGAAAGGGACTTCCCCAATTGATGCGGGCGGCACCGCGCACGGACAGTCGCGGCGGAGTCCGCATCCCATCCCGCCAGCGCCAGACGCTGATCACCACCCGCCCTGCCGCCATGGATCTGACCGCAGAATCCTTTGTCCGAGCCTGCCGCGAAGGCGGCCGCCGCATCGAGACCTGGCTGCGGGTGTTCGACCGCGAACATGGTGCCGCGCTGTACCGCGAAGCCGCCTGGGCCCTGCGCGACTGGCACGTGGCCGAAGACGTGGTGCAGGACGCGCTGATCAAGGTCTGGCTGCGCTGCGCCACCTTCCAGGGGCCCAACGATCCCCTGGCCTGGGTGCGGCAGATCGTGCGCAACACCCTGCTCGACGCGCTGCGCAGCCGGCCCTCCGAGCAGGCCCTGCATGACGATGACGGCGAGCTCACGCCGCAGGCGCAGGCGGCGGTCGAGCGGCTCTCGCTGGAGCACGGGACGACGCCGGACTTGCGCCTGCAGGACCACCAGGTCGAGCGCGTCTTCCGCGATTGCTTCCGGCGCTTCCAGGCTGCGCACCCCGACCACGCCGCCGTGCTGCGCTGGGTGGTCGAGGACGGGCTGCAGCAGGCCGACGTGGCAGCGCTGCTGGACCGCACGCCGGGCGCCACGCGCGAGTACATCTCGCAATGCCGCAAGAAGGCGCGGCCCTTCTTCGCGCCCTGGTACGCGCTGGTGAGCCCCGCCGAGCCCGGGAGCCGTCCATGAGCCCGGACGACACGGATCTCGACGACCTGCAATGGTTCGAGCTGATGGCCGGGCGCAACGCCTCCGACGCCCGCTCCGCGACGCGGGCCGATGCGGCCTGGCTGCGCGCGGCCCTGCTCAGCTACGCACCGCAGCCACCCTCCGGCGTGATGCCCGAAGCCGGCGCGCGGGCGACGCGCCTGATTGCACGCGCAGTCGCGGCCGGCGTGCTTCGGCCGGCCGAGCTCACCGGCTGGCGGCGTGCGCTCCACGCGCTGCGCCAGCCCAAGCCGGGGCGGCAGCGAGGATGGCAAGGGCTTGGGCTGGCAACCCTGGCGGTACTGAGCCTCACGCTCTTCTTGCGCGTGAACGTGCCGATGCCGCCAGGCGAGCCTGCTGACGCCGAGCGCGGCGCTGCCGTACAGCAGGTCATCTCGTCGGATGCTCCCGCCCGGCAAAAGCAGTTGCTGAGGGCCCTGCGCGCCGCGGGCCTTGATGCGCAGCCCTATGAGCGGCTGGGCCGGCTGGGCGTGGACGTCGAGTTGCCGCAGCCGCTGTCACCGCCACAGCGGGCCGCATTGCAAAACCAGGGCCTGAAGCCGCCTGCCGGGCGGAGCCTGCTGATCGAGATCGTGCCGCCATGAAGCCTGCCTCCTTTCCCTTTCGCCGCGGCGTCAGCGCGCTGATCGCGCTTGCAGCGCTGCTCAGCGTACGCGCGCAGGCCGCGGCCGACGCGCCAGTGCCCTCGATCACCTCGGTCTGCCCGGCGGACAGCATCGCCGAGCCCCCGGCCACGCTGGACTACGACACCGAGTTCGCCCGCGTCGAGGCGCTGCAGGTCGCGCAGGATCCGCAGATGCTGCCGGTCGGCTGTCGCGCCTGGGCCTATGCGCTGAAGCACGGGCCGGCCGTGCAGGTGATTCGCGCCCAGGCCAACGTCGGCTCCAGCCTGCTCTGGCAGCGCCGGCCCGTCGAGGCGCGGGCCCTGCTGGCCGACGCCTATCCGCAACTGCTGGCCACGCAGCCGCCGCGCTGGGCCGATGCGGCCGAGACCGCGGGCCTGCTCGGTGCCTACCACTACCAGCGCAACGAGGTGGACGCCGCCCTGCTGTGGACGCAGCGCGGCATCGACGCCGCCGCCCAGCCCGGCTCGGGCATCGATGCGCGATCGCTGCTGCGCCTGCGCATGAACCTGGGCGAGCTGCTGTCGGGCATGCGTAAGCTGGCTGAAGCCGAGAGCCTGGTGGATGGCCTGCTCGAGCAGACCCGCGGCCAGCAGCCGGAGTTCGCCTTCGAGCAGGCCGCCTTGATGCACACGCGGGCGCTGCTGCTGATGCGCCAGGACCGGATCGAGGAAGGCATGGCAGCGGCCCGCGCCGAGATTGCCTTCAGGCAGGATGCCGCCACCAGCGACAAGGTCGGCTTGGCACTGGCGCTGCAGAACCTCGGCACACTGCTGACGACCAGCGCGCGCTACGACGAGGCCGAAGCCGCGCTGCGCGACGCGATTCGCGCGGGTTCGGCCGGCGGCACCGACCTCTGGGCCGGCCTGGCCGGTGCCTACGAAAGCCTTTCGCGCCTGCTGCTGCAACGCGGACGCACCGCGCAGGCGCTGGACGCCGCACGGCAGGCCGTGGCGCTGCTGGACGCCGGCCCCGAGGGGAAGGCGCCGCGGGCGGCCCGGCCGCTGCGCTACCTGGCCCAGGCACAGCTGGCCAGCGGCGACGTGGGCGGAGCGCTGGACACCTTGCGCCGCGGCCTGGCCCTGCTGGACAGCGGCCAGGGCCGCACCGACACCGACACCGAATGGGCGCTGCGCCTGGAGCATCTGCGCGTGCTGCTGGCGCTGGGCGACCTGGCGGCTGCGCAAGAGGCGAGCGAGCGTGCCGCAGCCATGATGGCCCGTCTGCCCCTGGGGCCGAGCGACCGCGCCGCCCTGCTCGCTGCGCAGGCCGCGGTGGCGCATCGGCGGGGCGACGAGGCCGCCGCGCAAACCCTGCTCGCCGAGGCCGATGCAGCCCTGTCCAGCCTGTTCACGGCCGGCCATCCGCAGCGGATAGCGCTGCAGATCCAGCGTTGCGCCTGGTGGGGCCGCGATTGCTCCACGCTGGCGGCGCTGGCCAACGCCAGCGGGCTGCCGGGCCTGCGCGCACGCGCAGCGCTGGCGCTTTCACTGCAGGCCGCCACCGGCAAGGGTGGCAGCGGCAAGGCGCGGGAGCAGGCGGCGGTGGCCATCTCGGCCGCGCTCGAAGCCGCGGCGCCCGACTTGCAGTGGCAGGCCGAGTCCGCCTACTTCGCAGCGCTGGCGGCCGAGGGCCGCCGCACCGAGGCGATCTTCTTCGGCAAGCTCGCGCTCGGCGTGCTGCAGGGCTTGCGCGACAGCGTGCTGGTGCTGGGCCCGAACGCGGAAGCGCAATACCTGGCGGACAAGGGCGAGCTCTATCGCGGCCTGGCCGCAGAACTGCTCAGCGCCGGCCGGGTGCCCGAGGCACTGGAGGTGCTGGCCCTGCTCAAGCGCAGCGAGCAGAACGACTTCAATGAGCGGGCGGCCGCCGTGCCGACGCAGGGCCTGAACCTCACGCCGCAAGAGCAGGCCTGGCAGCGCAGCTTCGACGCCGTGGGCGCCGCGGGCCGGCAGCAAGCCAGCGAACTCGAAGCGCTGCGCCGCCTGGCTGCAGCGCAACGCCTCACGTCCAGGGAGGCTGCGCGGCTCCAGCAATTGCAGGCCGGGCAAGCCCAGGCACGCCTGGCCGTCGAGGCCCAGCTGGAGGCCGTGCTCGCCGAGCTTCGGCAGACCGCCGGAGCCAAGTCCGCCGCGCTGGGCGCCTCGCAGCTGCCACGCCATGCAAGGCCCCGGGACGCCCAGACCCTCTACGTCTACTTCGTCAGCGGGCCGGACCGCCTGAGCCTGCTGGCGGTGGGCCCGAGAGGACAGCAGATCCAGCATCTGCCGCTGCCGGCTTCGGCATTGGCCACGCAGGTCGGCACCCTGCTCGATGCGGTGCGAAAACAGGACGCCGTGATGCCGCAGGCCCAGGCCTTGTACCAGGCCATCGGGCGCTCCATCGACCGCGCAGCACGGCAGCAAGGCGCGACGCGCATCGTGTTCTGGCTGGACGGCGCGCTGCGCTATCTGCCGCCCGGCCTGCTGCACGACGGCAGGCAATTCCTCGCCGAACGCTACGCGCTGAGCATCGTGGGCGGCCCCACCAGCGCTGCGCAGCCGGCGGCCCTGTCGCAGACGCGCCTGCCGCAGATTCATGCCTGGGGCGTGACCCTGCCCCTGGCTGGCCTGCCCGCGCTGCCCGGCGTGGGCGCGGAGCTGTGCGGCATCGTCGACGGACCCTTGCGCGGCCTGTCACCGGGCGCCGACAGGATCCTCCACTGCAGCGGCGCCCTGCCCGGCGAAGCCGATGCCAATGCCTACTTCACGGCGGAGGCGCTCTCTGCGGCCGGACCGACCGCGCAAGCGGGCAGCTTCGTCCACATCGGCACCCACTTCGTCCTGCGGCCCGGCAATGTCTCCAAATCCTGGCTGCTGCTGGGAGACGGCTCGCGGCTGACGCTGGACCGCATGCACGAGCTGTCCCTGGGCACGCCGCGCCTGCTGACGCTGTCGGCCTGCGAGACCGCGGTGCCCGGCGGCGTCGATGCCGACGGCCGCGAGCTGGAAGGCCTGGCCGGTACCTTGCTGGGCCAGGGCGCCGAGCAGGTCATGGCCAGCCTGTGGCGGGTGGACGATCCCTCCACGGCCCAGCTGATGCATGGCATCTATGAAGCCCTGGCCCGCCAGCCGGGCGACGTGCCCGCGGCCTTGCAGCGCGCCCAGCAGGCCGCCATCCAGGCGGGCTTGCCCAGCCGCGCCTGGGCCGCCTTTGTCGTCCTGCAGCCAGCGCCCCGTTAGTCCGGGCCCAGGCGGCGAGCGTCCCCTGCGCGAGTCGCTCGCCGGCCACCGGCGTCAGCGCAAGGCTATACTATTGCCTCTTTTTTGAGCAGATCGCTGGCCGCCTCTGCCAGCCGGATTTCCCATTGACCACCGCGCGTCAAAGAACAAGAAGCAGATTGCATGACACCGAAGCCGATTGACGAATGCGTCCGAGAAAACCTCGAGCTCTATTTCCGCGACCTCGACGGCGAGGAGCCGCATTCGATGCACGAGATGCTCGTCAGCCTCGTGGAAAAACCGCTGCTGGAAGTGGTGATGTCCAAGGCCGGCGGCAACCAGAGCCGCGCGGCCGAATGGCTGGGCATCAACCGCAACACGCTGCGTCGCAAACTCACCGATCACAAACTGCTCTAACGTCATGACTCAACTGACCGCACTGATTTCCGTCTCCGACAAGACCGCCATCGTCGATTTCGCCAAGAGCCTGCATGCGCTGAACGTGCGCCTGCTCTCGACCGGCGGCACGGCCAAGCTGCTGGCCGACGCGGGCCTGCCCGTCACCGAGGTGGCCGAGCACACGGGCTTCCCCGAGATGCTCGACGGCCGCGTCAAGACCCTGCATCCGAAGATCCACGGCGGCCTG
>FSVW01003431.1_pt1 | contig 11379 bp, 6 predicted proteins | sample 1637551 | NCBI WGS metagenome assembly FSVW01 (sample SAMEA3914814, study PRJEB12502) | metagenome | biome: forest; material: soil | place: USA | collected 2011-09-16 | depth 0.1 m | reverse complement strand
CCCGTCACCTGCGAAGGCGGCGAATACAAGATCGTCGAAGGCCTGCCCATCGACGCCTTCTCGCAAGAGCGCATCAACATCACCCTGGCTGAGCTGCAGGGCGAGCAGGATGGTGTGAAGCATCTGCTCTGATCGTTTTTAACGGCCTGCATAGAGCCCGCCATTCGGCGGGCTTTTTTTCGTCGATACATGGGGGTTGGCAGGCGCAGCCGTGCCAGCGTCCGGGCTTCGGTGCGCGGGTCGGGCTTTGCCCGACTGCCCTGTGGTGCTCGCGGCCTGGGGCGGGTGCAGAACTCGCTTCACTACGTTCCGCTCAAACATGCTGCACCCAGTCAGATGTTGAGGCTCGCTGAGGCTCGCTGCCCCAGGCCGCTGTGCTCCTCGGCCGCGCACAGGCGCCCGGCCGCTGGCACGGCTGCGCCTGCCGGGCACGACGGTCGCGCTCGTCGAATGATTTCATCGTCGATATCGCATGATGGTGGTTTGCAGAACCGGCCCGGTCAGCCGCCGGGCGAATGTGCGCGGCCGAGGAACGCAGTGCTGTGGGGCGCGTGCGAAGCACGCATCGTGAACTGACTCGACGCAGCATGTCTGAGCGGAACGTAGTGAAGCGAGTTCTGCGTCAGCCCCGCGGCGCGAGTACCACAGGGAAGTCGGGCAAAGCCCGACCCGCGCGCCTGAGCCTGGCGGCTGACCGGGCCGGGTCTGCCAGACAAGCCATGGCAATATGCGCAGCCTGACAGACAGCCGTCCAATGATGAACGCCCCTCATCCCAATATTGCCCTCTTCGACGAAGGCCCAGCAGCCACGCCACTGCCCGTCGTCGACCACTACTGCGGCGTCGAAGCCCGCATGAAGAAGAGCCTCGAATTGCAGGCCGAGATGGGCCCGCTGTTCGACATCACGCTCGATTGCGAAGACGGCGCGCCGGTGGGCGGCGAGGCGGAGCATGTGCAGCTCGTGCTCGGCATGCTGCACAGCGCCAACAACCGCCACGGCCGCGTCGGCGCGCGGGTGCACCCTGTCGGCCACCCGGCCTTCGAAGCCGACGTGGACGAGCTGATAAAAAAGGGCGGCGAGCAACTGGCCTACCTGATGGTGCCCAAGCCGACCGGTGCCGGCGACGTCGAAGCCGCCTGCGCCTTCATCGACCTAACGCTCAAATTGCACGGCATCCAGAAACCGCTGCCCGTGCACGTGCTGATCGAAACCCACGGCGCCCTGCGCGAAGTGCAACAGATTGCTGCGCACCCGCGCGTCGAGAGCCTGTCCTTCGGCCTGATGGACTTCGTCTCAGCGCATCGCGGAGCGATTCCGGGCAGCGCGATGGGCGTGCAGGGCCAGTTCAGCCATCCGCTGGTGCTGCGCGCCAAGCTGGAGATCGCCGCCGCAGCGCATGCCTTCGGCAAGACGCCCTCGCACTGCGTGGTGACCGAGTTCAAGGACAGCGCCGCGCTGCAGGCTGCGGCCCGCCGCGCCTCGCAAGAGCTGGGCTACACCCGCATGTGGAGCATCCACCCGGCGCAGATCGAACCCATCCTCGAAGCCTTCGCACCGGCAGCCGATGAGATCGAGCAGGCGGTCGAGATCATCGCCGGCGCACAGCGCGCACAATGGGCGCCGATCCGCCACCGCGACACCCTGCATGACCGCGCCAGCTACCGCTATTTCTGGCAGTTATTGCAGCGTGCACATGCCACCGGCCGGACCCTCCCGGCCGAGGCGCTGGCCTGGTTCGCGGCGTAACCATTGCTCACAGGCCGCGCCGGCTTGAGCCTCACACTGCCGGCCAATCTCTTCCTCTTTCGCCCTGATCCGATGATGAATCCCAAGCTCGCCCTCACCCTCGTCGCCGGCCTGATCCTGAGCACCCCGGCCCTGGCCCAGACCGCGACCAAGCCGGCTGCAAAACCGGCAGCCAGGGCGCCGGTCAAGGCCACGCCCAAGAAGCCCGCGCCGCCGGCTGCGCCCGTGCTGCCCGATGCCGATGCCGACCAGCTCGAAGCAGCCAAGCGGGCCTACCTCGGCGTGTATGAGTGCGAGTTCAAGCAGTCGATCCATATCGAGCCCAATCCCAAGAAGGACGGCTACATCGACGTGCACTACCAGAAGCAGGTCATCACCATGAAGCCGGTCCTCTCCAGCACCGGCGCACTGCGGCTTGAAGACGTGACCGGCCGCACGCTGATGATCCAGATCGCCAACAAGTCGATGCTGCTGGACGTGAAAGTCGGCCAGCGCCTGGTGGACGATTGCATCAGCCCCGCGCAACGCGAGCTGATGGCGGCGATGGCCGCACAGCGCGCATCGGACGCCGCTTCAGGCGTGGTGCAGCCCGACAACGGATTGGGTTTGGGCGGCAAGTGATTGTTCACGGCCCGGCCTTTGTGCTGACCGTCAATTCACACGCATAGACTCACCGGGTTCACGAAACCCGGGTGAGTCATGACGCACGCAAAACAGCAAGCTCTTCCCTCCTTCCTGGCCGCACTGGCCGTGGCACTGCTGCCGGGCCTTGCCGCCGCGGTCACGGTCAACCGGGCCACGCCGCAGGGTTTGGTCGCGCAGGCGCGGCAGGTGAGCCTGCAGTTCAGCGAGGCCGTCGTCGCGCTCGGCGATTCGCAGGCGACCGCCCCGGTCGATCTGCGCTGCGGACAGGCTGCGCCCAAGGGCCAGGGGCGCTGGATCTCGCCCACCGAATGGGTCTTCGAGATGGAACAGGCCCTGCCCCCGGGCAGCCGTTGCAGCCTCGATGCGCGCGCTGATTTCAAGCCGATCAGCGGCGACTGGACCGGCCCGAAATCCTTCGCCTTCGCCATCGCCGCGCCTTCGATCCTGACCACGGTGCCGTGGCAGGGTGCGACGGTCGAGGAGTCTCAACAGTTCCTCGTCCAGCTCTCGGGCGCGGTGACCACAGCCAGCTTGGCAAGCCACGTCTGGTGCGAATCCGAAGGACTGGGCGAGCGCATCCCCGCGCAGGCGCAGCCTGATGACCGACTGAAGGCCACGCTCAAGGCCGTGCGCCGCGGCAAGCCCGGCGAGACCTGGCTGCTGCTGGCCTGCCAGCGCCCGCTGCCGCCGGGCGCGCGCATGAACCTCGTGTGGGGCGCGGGCATTGCCGCCGCGCCCGACGCCACCGTCGTCACGCGCGGCGACCAGCGCCTGTCCTTCCAGGTGCGCGAGCCTTTCACGGCCGAGTTCACCTGCGAGCGCGAGCGCGCCGAGGCGCCTTGCATCCCGGTGCTGCCGATGCGCCTGGTCTTCAATGCGCCGATTGCGCGCGATCTCGCCAACAAGATCCGCCTCGTCGCGGCCGACGGCAAGTCCGTCGCGCCCATGCCCTTCAAGGACAAGCAGGCTGCCGAGATCGGCGATCTGCAGTTCCCCGCGCCGCTGCCCGAGAGCACGGCCTATCGGCTCGAAGTGCCTGGCGGCTTGAAGGACGGCACGGGCCGGTCCTTGTCCAACGCCAGCATGTTCCCGCTGACCGTACGCACCGGCGCGGCGCCGCCGCTGGCCAAGTTCGCTGCCGCCCCCTTCGGCATCATCGAGCGCGAGCCCGCGGGCCCGGCCGTCGTGCCCATCACGATGCGGCATGTGCAGGCCGAATGGCAGCAGCCCGGCCTCGTGCTGGTGAAGAGGTTCGGCACCGACAACGAAGTGCTGCAGGCCTATGCGCGCATGCAGAAGGCCAACAACGACGAGTGGGACGCGCGCAAGACACCGATGCTTTCGCAAAGCGACGGCGCCAAGGCCCTGCAGTTGCCCAAGCTCACGAGCACGGGACCGACCGAGGTGATCGGCATCCCGCTGGCCGAGCCTGGCTACCAGGTGCTGGAGCTTGCCTCGCAACGCCTGGGCGCCTCGCTGCTCGAAAAAGGCGGGCCCATGTATGTGCGCACCGGCGTGCTGGTGACCAACCTCGGCGTGCACTTCAAGCTCGGCCGTGAGAACAGCCTCGTGTGGGTCACCACGCTGGACCGCGCCAAGCCCGTGGCCGATGCCGCCGTGACCGTCAACGACTGCCGCGGCCAGCCGCTGTGGCAGGGCCGCACCGATGCCGCCGGCCGCGCGCTGGTGGAGCGCGAATTGAAAGCGCCCGAGTGGGGCGACAAATGCCCCGCCGACGTGGGCCTCTTCGTCACCGCCCGCAAGAAGGACGACAAGGGCGTGGAGGACATGGCCTTCGCCTTCAGCAGCTGGATGCGCGGCATCGAGCCCTGGCGCTTCGAGATGCCCGTCGGCTGGAGCAGCGCGCCGCAAGCCCGCGCCCACACCGTGCTCGACCGCAGCCTGCTGCGCGCCGGTGAGACGGTCTCGATGAAGCATTTCTTCCGCCTGGAGAACCTGCGCGGCCTGGCGATGGCGCCGATGGACCGGCTGCCCAAGCGCATGAAGATCATCCACGAAGGCACGGGCCAGGAGTTCGTGCAGCCGCTGCAATGGACGGGCTCGCGCTATGCGCTGTCGCAATGGCCGATTCCGCAGGGCGCCAAGCTCGGCAACTACCGCATCGTGCTGGATGAAGGCGATGGCGGGCATGCGTACGAGAGCGGCGGTTTCCGCGTGGCCGAGTTCCGCGTGCCGCTGGTCGATGCGCGGCTGAGCGCGCCCAAGGGCGATCAGGTCAAGCCGACAGAACTGCCCTTCAGCGCCCAGCTCAACTACCAGTCCGGCGGGCCGATGGGCAACGCGCCCGTGCAGCTCAGCGCCGTGCTGCGCCCGCGCAGTTTGAGCTTTGCCGGCTACGAGGGCTACAACTTCTCAGCCCCGCAGGACCCGAAGGCCGCGCGCAGCCGCTACGACGAGGAAGAGTCCGAAGACGAGGCGCAGAGCCAGTCGCGCCTGGTGGCCGACAAGCTCGCCGCCAACACCGATGCGCAGGGCGCCGCGCGCATCACCGTGCCCAAGCTGCCGGCCATCACGCAAGCCAGCGAGCTGGTGACCGAGCTCAGCTACCGCGACCCCAACGGCGTGCAGCAGACGGTCAGCCGAAGCGTGCCCTTATGGCCGGCGGGCGTGGTGGTGGGCATCCGCAGCAGCTCCTGGGGCCGGGCGGTCGGGCCGATGAATCTGCAGGCCGTGGCGCTGGACCTGAACGGCCGGCCCAAGGCAGGCCAGAAGATCAGCGTGGTGGGCCGCCTGCGCGAGACCATCAGCACGCGCAAGCGCATGGTCGGCGGCTTCTATGCGTACGACAACCGCAACACGACGAAGGAACTCGGCGAGCTGTGCAGCGGCACCAGCGATGCGCAGGGCCTGCTGCCCTGCGAGGTGAAGCTCGACCAGCCCGGCGAGATCGAGCTGATCGCGCGCGCCAGCGATGGCAACGGCCGCAACGCGGAAGCTGCGACCTCGGTGTGGATCACGGCCAAGAGCGAGCTGTGGTTCGAGCAGGACAACGACGACCGCATGGACGTGCTGGCCGACAAGCGCGCCTACGAGCCGGGCGAGACCGCGCATCTGCAGGTGCGCATGCCTTTCCGCCAGGCGACGGTGCTGGTGTCGGTCGAACGCGAGGGCGTGATCGAGACCTCGGTGCAGACGCTCTCGGGCATGAAGCCCATGGTCGACGTGAAGATCAGCAAGGCCTGGGCGCCTAACGTTTATGTCAGTGTGCTGGCGGTGCGTGGCCGCGTGCGCGACGTGCCCTGGTACAGCTTCTTCAGCTGGGGCTGGCGCAGCCCCGGCGAGTGGTGGAACGAATGGCGGCATGGCGACGACTACCAGGCGCCCACGGCGATGGTGGACCTCGGCAAGCCGGCCTTCAAGTTTGGCGTGGCCAAGCTGCAGGTGGGGCTGGCCGAGCATCAGTTGCAGGTGCAGGTCACGCCCGAGAAACCTAACTACGAAGTTCGACAGACTGCCAAGGTGCGCGTGAAGGTCAGCCAGAACGGCCAAGCTGCGGCTGGCGCGCAGGTCGCGTTTGCAGCGGTGGACGAAGGCCTCCTCGCGCTGAGCCCCAACACGAGCTGGGACCTGCTGCAGGCGCTGCTGCAGGAACGTTCGTGGAGCGTGGCCACGTCCACCGCGCAGAGCGAGATCGTGGGCAAGCGCCACTATGGCCGCAAGGCCGTGGCGGCGGGCGGCGGCGGCGGGCGCGCGGCGCGCGAGCTGTTCGACACGCTGCTGCTGTGGAAGCCGGCCGTGACGCTCGATGCCAATGGCGAGGCGGTGATCGACGTGCCGCTGAACGATTCGCTGACCAGCTTCCGTCTGGTCGCCGTAGCCGATGCCGGCGCGCAAGCCTTCGGCACGGGCTCGGCCAGCGTCAAGGTGAGCCAGGACCTGCAGCTGCTCTCGGGCCTGCCGCCGCTGGTGCGCGAGGGCGACCAGTTCCAGGCCATGGTGACCGTGCGCAATGCGTCGAGCCGCGAGATGAAGCTGCGCGTGGCGCTGCAGCCCAAGGGCGATGCGAGCAAGCCGCTGGTGCAGGAGCTCACGCTGGCGGCCGGCGGCGCACGCGAAGTGCAGTGGCCGATCACGGTGCCGATGGGCGTGAGCAAGCTCGCATGGGAGATCAACGCCGCGGAGGTGGGCGGCGCGCGCAGCGACCGGCTCATCGTCGAGCAGGCCGTGCAGCCGGCGCAGGCCGTGACGATCCAGCAATCGGTGCTGATGCAGCTCGACACGCCCTTGTCCATTCCTGTGGCCGCGCCGGCCAAGGCGCTGACGGATCTGCAAGGCCGCACGCGCGGCGGCGTGCAGTTGAGCTGGCAACCGAAGCTCTCGGGCGCGTTGCCGGGCCTGCGGCGCTTCTTCGAGACCTATCCCTTCAACTGCCTGGAGCAGCTCAGCTCCAAGACCTTGGGCCTGCACAACACGCAAGCCTGGGCCGACGTGATGGCCAAGCTGCCGACCTATCTGGACTCCGATGGACTGGCCAACTACTTCCCGCCACGCGCGGATGAGCCGGCACACGGCAGCGACACGCTGACGGCCTATGTGCTGTCCGCCGCGAGCGAGGCTGGCCAGGCGATCCCCGACGGCCCGCGACAGCTGATGCTCGACGGCCTCACGGCCTTTGTGGAGGGCCGCATCCAACGCAAGTTCTGGGCGCCGCGCGAGGACGCGCCGGTGCGTCGCATCGCGGCCATCGAGGCGCTCTCTCGCTACGGCCGCGCCAACGCGAAGATGCTCGCGACCGTGGACCCTGTGCTGATCCAGACCTGGCCGACCTCGGCCGTGATCGACTGGCTGCTAATCCACCAACGCGTGGCCGATGCACCCAATCGCGCGGCGCAGATGCAGGCCGCGCAGGCGCAGTTGCGCAGCCGCTTGAGCTGGGCTGGCAGCACGCTGAAGTTCAGCAGCGAAGAGAGCGATAGCTGGTGGTGGCTGATGGCCAGCGCCGACGCCAATGCCTCTCGCCTGATCCTCGCGGTACTGGACGATCCGAGCTGGAAGAGCGATGTGCCGCGCATGGTGCAGGGCACGCTCTCGCGCCAGAACCGCGGCGCCTGGCAGACCACCACGGCCAACTTCTGGGGCGTGATGGCGCTGGAGAAGTTCTCGGCGAAGTTTGAATCGCAGAAGGTGGCGGGCCGCTCGACGGGCCAGCTCGAAGGCGTGAGCAGCACGCAGGATTGGGCGAAGGAGCCGAATGGCGGCACGCAACTGCTGCCCTGGCCCAAGCAGGCTGCGAATCTGCAGGTCAAGCAGGAAGGCACGGGCAAGCCCTGGCTCACCGTGCAGAGCCTGGCCGCCGTGCCGCTGGCCGGGCCGATGAACGCGGGTTATGTCGTGCGCCGCAGCCTCGTCGGCGTGGAGCAGAAGGACAAGTCGCACTGGAGCCGCGGCGATCTGGTGCGTGTGCATCTGGAAGTGGAAGCCGCCAACGACATGAGCTGGGTCGTGGTGAGCGACCCGGTGCCCGGCGGCGCGACGATCCAGGGCGGCGGGCTCGGCCAGTCCAATATCGCTGCGCAGGGCGAGAAGCGCGAGGGCTCTGGCTGGCTCGCATATGAGGAGCAAGGCCTGGCCGCATGGCGCGCTTACTACAGCTATCTGCCACGCGGCAAGCTGGTGGTGGAGTACAGCATCCGGCTCAACAACGCGGGCCGCTTCCAGTTGCCTGGAACGCGGGTGGAAGCGATGTATGCGCCGGATCGGTATGGGGAGTTGCCGGGTGGCTTGATTGAGGTCTCTCCGTGAGTGAATGCGAATGGTTCGGATGGGACGCGGGGCGCGGGCGCAGCCTGTTGCTCCGTGTCCCCCGTCCGCTGCGCGGCCTCCTCCTTTACCTGCGCAACAGCCTGCGCCCGCACCCCGCGTCTGCGCCGCTGTCGTTGCGTGCGACGAAATGCAGCGCGGCGCGCAAGCAGGAGGGTGGGTTGGTCTGCGACGCAGGTAAAGGAGGAGGCCGCGCAGCGGACGGGGGACACGGAGTCGCAGGCCAACCCACCCTCCTGCGTTTCCCGGCATGCCGAGGAATCGTCGCCCCAGCCTTCGCCGCGCTAACGCTGTCTCTCAGCGGCACGGCGCAGGCCTTGCCGAGCTTCGAGGAAACGCGCGCTGGCTACAAGGTCAGCGACTTCACCCTGCTCGACCGCAGCGGCACGCCCATCCAGACCCTGCGCCTGGACAAGAGCCGCCGCGCCCTGCCGTGGGTGCGCGTGAGCGAGGTGTCGCCTGCCCTCTTGCGCGCCCTGCTCTACAGCGAGGACCGCCATTTCTACGAGCACAGCGGCGTGGATTGGAATGCCGTGGCCGCCAGCGCCTGGGGCAATCTGTGGAACACGAAGACGCGCGGCGCTTCCACCTTGAGCATGCAACTGGCAGGTTTGCTTGAAGAGGAAAGAACCAAAGGCCGCCGCAACGTGGGCCAGAAAGTCAGTCAGCTCTGGCAGGCCGGTTCGCTCGAAAAGAGCTGGAGCAAGGCGCAGATCCTGGAGGCCTACCTCAACCTGATGCCATTGCGGGGGGACCTGGTCGGCATCAACGCGGCCTCGCAGGCGCTGTTCGAAAAGGCACCGGCCGGCCTCGACGCGCGCGAGTCGGCCCTGCTCGCGGCGCTGCTGCGCGCTCCGAACGCGAAGCCCGCTGCCGTGAGCGCGCGCGCCTGTGCCTTGCTCAAGACGCAAGGCCTGGCCTGCACCGATCTCGATGCTCAAGCGGAGGCCGCGTTTGTGCGCAAGGCCGGCATGCCGATGGGCGAACAGATCGCGCCGCATTTCGCGCGCCTGGTGCTGCGCGCCGATGGCCCGGCCGAACAACGCAGCACCTTGGACGCCGCGCTGCAGCGCCAGGCCCTGAGCCTCTTGCGCGAACAGCTGATCGCGCTGCAAGGCCGTCAGGTGGAGGACGGCGCCGTCGTCGTGCTGGACAACGCCACCGGCGAAGTGCGCGCCTGGGTCGGCTCCAGCGGCGGCAGTTTTTCGGATGCGCCGCAGGTGGACGCCGTGCTCGCGCGCCGTCAGCCGGGCTCGACGCTAAAGCCTTTCCTGTACGAGTTGGCACTGGAGAAGCGCGTGATCACCGCGGCCAGTCTGCTGGACGATTCGCCCGCGCAGATCCGCACGCGCACGGGCCTGTACCTGCCGCAGAACTACGACCGGCATTTCCGCGGCTGGGTCAGTGCAAGATCGGCGTTAGGCAACAGCATGAACGTGCCGGCCGTGCGCGTGGGGCTGATGGTGGGCACGGATGCGCTGTTCGACAGGCTCAATGCCTTCGGCCTCAGGCTGCCCGAGAACGGCGGCTACTACGGCCCCTCGCTGGCTCTGGGCAGCGCGGAGGTGACGCTGCTGGGCTTGAGCAATGCGTATCGTGCGCTGGCCAATGGCGGCGTGTTCAGCGAGGCGAAGCTTCCCGGCTCGTCCAATGCCAAGAAGCGGATCGCCGATGCGGCGGCCACCTTCATCACCACCGACATCCTGGCCGACAACAACGCCCGCGCCCTGACCTTCGGCCTCGACAGCGCACTCGCCACGGGCCGCTTCTCCGCCGTGAAGACCGGCACCAGCAAGGACATGCGCGACAACTGGTGCGTCGGCTTTGACGAGCACTACACCGTCGGCGTGTGGGTGGGCAACGCAAGCGGCGAAGCCATGCACGCGGTCTCGGGCGTCAGTGGCGCCGCGCCAGTGTGGGCAGGAATAATGCGTTACTTGCAGGCCAGAACATCAAGCCGCGCGCCCAGGCCGCCCGGAGGCGTGATGGCCCAAGACGTGCGCTTCGATGCCGGCCAGGAAGCCGCGCGGCGCGAATGGTTCCTCGCCGGCACCGAGTTCGCACGCGTGCAGGCCGCCATCCCGCAGGCCACGCTGGCCGGCATCCGCAACCCGCGCGAAGGCAGCATCTATGCGCTCGACCCGGACATCCCGCCCAAGGCGCAGCGCCTGCAATTCCAGGGCGAGAATGGTGTCTGGCGGCTCGACGGCCGGCGCATCGGCCGCGGCAGCCAGCTGTGGTGGAACCCCCTGCCGGGCCGGCATGAGCTCCAGTTGCTCTCCGCAGCAGGAAAGCCGATAGAAACGGTCAGATTTGAGGTTCGCGGCGCCACCATGCGGCGTTAGGTATGTACAATTCGTGCATACTTTCTGATTCATACCTGGATCAGCAGTGATGAAGGAGTCCCTCATGGAAGCCACCGTTGCCGAACGCGGCCAGATCACCCTGCCCAAGGCCGTGCGTGACGCCCTGGGCCTGACCAAGGGCACGACGCTCAAGGTCGAACTCGAAGGCGGACGCATCATCCTGCGCAAGAACGTGGATGACGCGATCTCGCGCCTGCGCGGACGCTTCAAGCTCGCCGAAGGTTTCAAGACCACGGACGATGCGATGCGCGCCATCCGTGGCCGCGCCCCGGGTGACCCCTACCCCGAGCCTGTGGAGCCTGACGAATCGTGATTGCCGTCGATTCATCCGTGCTCGTGGACTTGCTCACGGACGATCCCCACTTCGCCGAGTCCTCGGCCGTGGCGCTTGCCAAGGCGATGAGCATGGGTGAAGTCGTCGTCTGCGATGCCGTGGTCGCCGAAGTCCAGACCTTGCTCGACACACGCGAGACCGCAATGGACGCGCTGAATGAGTACGGCATCCGCTTTTCCGCCACGACCGAGCAGGCCGCGGTGCGCGCCGGACATATGCAGCGACGCTTCCGCGACCGCGGCGGACGGCGCGAGCGCGTCGTCGCTGACTTCCTCATCGGCGCCCATGCGCTCATGCAATGCGATGCCCTGATCACCCGCGATCAGGGCTTTTATCGAGACTATTTCAAGGGACTGAAGATCATCGTCCCCGCTCTGCCCTAACCCGCTGTTTCTACGGAGAACCACCATGCTTCAAGCCTACCGCCAACACGCCGCCGAACGCGCCGCCCTCGGCATCCCGCCCCTGCCCCTGGATGCCAAGCAGGTGGCCGAGCTGATCGAGCT
>FSVW01000367.1_pt1 | contig 11382 bp, 9 predicted proteins | sample 1637551 | NCBI WGS metagenome assembly FSVW01 (sample SAMEA3914814, study PRJEB12502) | metagenome | biome: forest; material: soil | place: USA | collected 2011-09-16 | depth 0.1 m | reverse complement strand
TGATGCGTCAAGTCTGGTTGCTCGTGCTGGGCGTGGTGCTGATGTCGCTCATCGGCAGCGTTGCGGTGTCCGCGGGCTCGGTGCGGCACCTGATCCGCACCCAGCTGCAGATGAAGAACGAGGACAACGCGGCGGCGCTCGCGCTGGCGCTCTCGCAGCAGCGCGGCGATGCGGGGCTGATGGAGCTGCTGATCTCCGCGCAGTTCGACCTCGGCCACTACGAGCGCGTCACCTGGAAGAAGGCCGACGGCAAGATGGGCTTCGAGCGCAGCGCGCCCAAGCTCGCCGCCACCATCGCGCCCGACTGGTTCGTGCGCATGGTGCCCATCGAGGCAGAGCCCGGCATGGCCCAGGTCTCCAACGGCTGGAACGCGCTCGGCTCGGTGCAGGTGGTCAGCCATTCGGCCTATGCCTACGACGAGCTCTGGAGCAGCACGCTGCGCAATGTGGAGCTGCTCTCCATCGTCGGCCTGGTGGCCGGCGCGGCCGCGCTGCTGGTCTTGCGGCGCATCCGCCGGCCGCTGGACAACGCGGTGGCGCAGGCGCAGTCCGTCGTGGATGGCAGTTATCGCATGGTCGAGGAATCGCGCGTGCCCGAGCTGCAGCGGCTCACGCACGCGATGAACGCGATGGTCACGCGGGTCAAGGCCATGTTCGAGGCCCAGGCCGAGCAGCTCAAGGTGCTGCGCGTGCAGGCGCATTGCGACGTGCTCACGGGCATGAACACGCGCAAGCATTTCCTGGCCGAGCTGGAATCGGCGCTCACGCGCGACGAAGGCCCGCCGCGCGCCGGCCTCGTGATCGTGCGCCTGCGCGATCTCTCCGGCCTCAACCAGCGCATGGGCCGCCCGACGGTGGACGAAGTGCTGATGGCCATCGCGCATGCGGTCAAGGTCTACCCCGAGCGCGTCATCGGCTGCCTGGGCGGCCGGCTCAATGGCGCCGACTTCGCGCTCTGGCTGCCCGCGCCCAATGTGGCCGCCGAAACCGCGCGTGCCTTGGCCGATGCGCTGCGCGCCAGCCTGCCGGCCTTTGGCAACGGCATCCTGGTGGCGCTCGGTGCCGTGGAGCTGCCGCGCGACAAGCCCATGGGCCAGTGGCTCGGCGAAGTGGACGCGGCGCTGGCGCGGGCCGAGAACCAGCCGGGCTTTGTCGTCGAGGCCGTGGCCGAGGCACAGGACGAGACGACGCAGCAAGGCGAACGCGTGTGGCGCGCGCAGATCCTCGAAGCGCTCAAGGTCCGCCGCGGCCGCCTGCTGCAGTTCCCCGTGCTGGACCGCGAAGGCAAGGTCGTGCATCTCGAATGCCCGCTGCAATTGCGGCTCGACGCCGACGGCGAGTTCGAGAGCGCCGCGCGCTGGCTGCCGCTGGCCGCGCGCAGCCGGCTCACCTCCGACGCCGACCTGCTGGCCGTGCAGCTCGCGCTCGACGCCATCCTGCGCGACGGCGAGCTGCGCTGCGTCAACATCGCCCAGACCTCGCTGCAGGACGGCAGCTTTGTGCCGCGCCTGCGCGAAGCCATCTTTGCCCAGCCCACCGCGGCCCGCAAGCTCGGCCTCGAAGTGCCCGAGGCGGCGGCGATCCAGAACTTCGACCTGCTCTTCGAGATGGGCCGGCAGTTGCGCCCGCTCGGCGTGAAGATCGGCCTCGAACACGCGGGCGCCGGCCTGGCGCAGGTCGAGCGGCTCTACCAGCTGGGCCTGGACTACGTGAAGCTCGATGCGGCCGTGGTCACCGGTGTCAGCGGCGACGCGGCCCGCGCCGCCTTCGTGCGCGGCCTGCTGATCATGCTGCGCAGCCTGGCGCTGAAGGTCTATGCCGAAGGGCTGACCGACAAGCTCGACGTGCTGGCGCTGTGGGATTGCGAGATCGATGGCGTGACGGGGCCCTGGGCGACCCAGCAACTGGGGGGCTGACGCACAGGTTCAGCTGATATCGCCCGTGTGGGTCGGGAAGGGCGCGGCCTTGCGCCGGTCCTCGAAGTAATGTTCCAGCGTCACCCGGGTCGTGCGGAACGCGATCTGCTCCCACGGAATCTCCGCCTCGCTGAACAGCCTGGCTTCCAGCGTTTCCGGCCCCGGATCGAACTCGGGTGAGAGCAGTCGTGCGCGATGGAAAAGGTGGATCTGGCCGACCTTGGCCACATTGAGCAGGGTATAGAGCGCCTGCAGCTCGAACTGCGCGCCAGCCTCTTCCTGCGTCTCGCGCGCCGCACCTTCGGCCACGGTTTCGCCGAGCTCCAGAAAACCCGCGGGCAGGGTCCACAGGCCGCGGCGTGGCTCGATGGCGCGCTTGCACAGCAGCACCTGCGCGTCCGCACCGTCACCCCAGATCGGCAGCGTGCCGACCACATTGATCGGGTTCTCGTAGTGGATCTCGCCGCAGGCCGTGCAGGTGGCGCGTTCGCGGTTGTCGTCCGCAGGCACGCGGTACTCGCAGGGTGCGCCGCAGCTGGGGCAGTGGAGGTAGCGGCGGGCTTTGAACATGGGCCGGAGTTTAGTTCCGCATGAAGTCGACGGGCGATGTGGGGCCGGGCGGGCGGTTCAGGACGGGCGCCGCGATCGACTCGTTGCTGCCCTTGGGCTCGCGTGGATGACTGTCCGGTGCGCAACGTTGCCGCCGCTCGCACGCAAGCGATGGATTCACCGTGCTGAATACATTGCAGTCATTGAGCTGTGAAGAAAACGGTGGGTGGAACCAGTGCCCGGTCTATACCGGATTGCAGACTTACGCGGCGACCACGACTGCAAACCGCACCCTCCAACTGCAGCGCACCCGCCAAGGAGGTTCAATCTGCGATCGACGACAAGGGCCGCTCGCCAAGCGCGCCTTTGGATTTTCGATAGTCGAGTGGCGTCGTGCTTCGCCAGCGGCGGAAGCTGCGGCTGAAGTTCGAGTTGTCCAGGAAGCCCAGTTGGTCCGCGATCTCACTCAGAGGCAATTCAGTGCTGCGCAGATACCAGCACGCCATCTCGCCTTTCGCTTCGTCGAGCAGTGCTTGATAGGTCAAGCCTTCCGCCACCAGCTTGCGAATGAGCGTCCGGCGTGACATCGCAAAGCGCTCGGCCGCTTCGACCAGGGTCGGCCACCTGTTGTTCTCGTCGGGCATGATCGCTCGCAAGCGGGCAGCAATGCTGCCGTCCAGGATCGCGAGCTCTTCTTCGCAGCTTTGGCATGCGGTGGCGTACAGCTTGGCATCCCCGGTCAGCGTAGGCAGCCGAGCCACATCGGCCGGCACCCGCAAGGCAGTGATGCTGCGCGAATGACAAATCTCCGTGGCCGAGGGGAGACCGAGGTCCGATGACCAGCTTGCATCGAACTGCATTTTCGAGACAGCCTCGGCGCTGGCCAGAGACTGGATCATCCTGAACACGGAAAACGAGGTGGCGATCTCCAGGAAAGAGCGGTAGCCCTGCATCTCCTGGCTGGGTCGCAGACTGAGCACAGTTTCCTTGGCGTTGGACGTGCATGTGTAGCTGAAGAGGCGATTGCGCATCGGCGCAAATCGGGCCGCGGCTTCCATGGCGTGGCCGATCGTGGCACTGGACATGACGGCGTAGCCCAAAGCCCCGTGCGTACCGGCGGGCACCAGTTCGCCCATCTGTGCTCCGCGCTCTGGATGGCGTTTGGCATCCAGAGTTTCAAGTAGCGGCAGGATGTCGAGGAAGGGCAGCAGACGGGCTTGCGTCGGCACGTGTGCGTCAGTCTGAAGACCAAGCCGCTGGATCAAGCCAAAAGCGATCCGCACATATGCCGAATGGATCGTGCCGGCACGCCAGCTTGGCGGTGGCGCATGCATTGCTAGCGAGTCGGACGACATCGGGCGCGGGGACGTAATAGGTGTGCGATGCCGAAGTATGGCACTTTATGACGAAAAGATGGCACGCAGGAACCTGTGATTCGAAGTTGTCAATGCCGAGAATTTCGACATTCACACAGCCAGGCCAGCGCGCCGGTGTGAAGCATCCCTTCCAAGAGTGAGAGACCTGCACGATGTCGTCCAACGCTTCCGCCAAGAACCCGGTGCCGGTGCCGCCCAAGAAGAAGGCTGAGCTGTACCGCCTGACCAATCCGCCTGCAATTGCGTGGCCCACCTTTGCGCTGATGTGCTTCATCGTGTTGGGCGTGACGGCGACTGACTGCATCGCTGTGCCGGGACTCTTGCCCCTGTGGGTGGGGATGCTGCTCAACATCGTGTTCATGTATCCGGTCTTCCATGTGGTTCACGACGCGACGCACCGTTCGGCTTCATCCAACGTCGGGCTGAACGACTGGATCGGCCGGGTCGGCTTGTTCTTCGTTGCACCCTATGTGTCGCTGAGTACCTTTCGCTACTCGCACATGATTCACCACCGGTTCACCAACGATTCGAAGGACCCCGATCACTATGTGCACGGCCCCTGGTGGAACATCCTCCTGCGCTGGTTGACGTTTGACTTTTCCTACGTCGTCTACAACCTGCGATCCGGCGACCCTCGCGGCGTCAAGACCATCAAGGACACGACACCGCTGGCGCTGTTGACGCTTGCCGTGGTCGTCGTGCTTGTCGCGACAGGCTATGGCCGCGAAGTGCTGATGCTGTGGTTCATTCCCTCGCGGATCGTGGTGATGCTGATCAGCTTCGTTTTCCTGTGGCTGCCTCACCTGGAACGCGATGACCAAGGTCAGCTGGCCCACATCACCACCCGCGATCCCGCCGGGGACAACCTCACGGCCGGCACCACGGTGCGCATCGGCAAGGAAGGGCTGCTGGATACCTTGATGCAGTGGCACAACTACCACCTGATCCATCATCTCTGGCCGACCACGCCGTCCTACAACCACCGCGCCATCTGGCGCCTGATGGAGCCGGAACTTCGCGGTCGCACGCTGCGGATCCAGCACGGATTCGATCTGGCCCCCACCCTGCACGCGGCGAGTTCCACCGCCGTGACTGGCAACTGAGAGAGTCCTGTTGATGCGCAAATATCGCTGTGCCTACTGTGCCCACGTCTACGACGAATCTCTGGGCGATCCGGATTCCGGCATTGCGCCCGGCACCCGCTATGAGGACATTCCGGACGACTGGATCTGCCCCGAATGTGGCGCCGCCAAGAGCGACTACCAACTGATTGAAGACTGATCGCGCCAACAAGCCGTCAAGCAAGAACACAAGCAAAAGCGGCTAGCAGGAGACAAGAACAATGAAATACAGAACCATCATCAAGCGCACGGCCTGGGCCTGCGTGGCCATCGCGCTCCTCGTGATCGCCACTGTGTGGTGGGCCCGGAGCCTGAAAAAGGACGGCGGTGAGCCCCGTGTCACCGGCATGGCCTACACGCTTCCAGGCGGTGCCGTGTTCGGCGGCCCGACGCCGGCGGCAGACGGCAAGGTGGTGGGCAGCAAGGGAACCGTCGTCTACCTGCCCGTGATGCCGCCCGAGCGATCCGACGCGATCCATACGGCCACCACCGCCAAGGCCTCCGCGACCCTCAGGACCTGCTTCTGGCCGGGGCCGAGAACCCGACTCGGGGTCTATACGACGGACCCTGACGATTTCCACACCGAGAACCAGTTCTCCGACAGCGGCACGACCTATGCCTGGTCTTCGTTCCAGGTTCCTGCTCAAGCCAGGTTGATCCTCAAGGGCCGATTCCCGCATCTGCGGCACTGGGGCTTTGTCGTCTATACGCCGGCCGGCGATGTTCCGACGCATTCGCTGAGCGATGTCGAAATCGAAGCTGACGCGGGGTCCAGCAATCCATTTCGCGAGAACGTCCGACGCGACGTGACCGAGCGCAGCTACACGCTGCAGATCATCGCCGGCGACCGTCCGGCCAAGCCCTTGCCCAACACCCTCTACACCGGCACCAAGTCGGGTCAGGCGGTGCCCATCATCATGCGCAACTACGTGCCTGATGCCGGCGCCAACGTGCTGGGCAACGTCGATTGGCCCGAAGTCGAAGTGCAGTATGAAGACGGCAAAGTGCTGAAGGGTCAGCAGGCATGCGATGCCACCAACACCGAACTTCGCGGCAAGCAGGTGCCTGTCAGCTTGAGCCAGACCCTGTGGCTGGGCTTGGAGCACGCGCTGACCAAGGACCCGCTGATTGCGCCGGCGCATGACTTCACGGCAGAAGGCATGGAGACCTTCTTCAACCGCATCCATGTGGTGACTCGTCTTTTCCTGCCGCGCGTGGCCGCATTGAATACGGACCCGAGCCCCAAGGGCGGATGGTTTCCGAACCCTGCCACGCGCTACGGTTACAAGTTCCTGAGCTATCGCCTCGGCCAGGTCTATGCGATTCGCGGCAAGCTTCCGATAACGCCCCTGACGTACCACAGCGATGGCTCGCCGGCCCGCAAGTCGGAAATGCAGTATTGGTCGATGTGCAGCAACATGGGCCTGGCCACAGGCTTGAACATCGATTGCCTGTACGACGAAGAGCTGGAGCCTTTGCTGGACGGCGATCGTCACTACACCATCGTGACCACCCGACTGGCCGATCGCCCCTCGAATGCCACTGACAACTGCGGCGTTGCGTGGATGGAATTCGGCAACGGTGACGGCGTGCCAGGCGGCTCACCGGACACCATGATCCTGGTCAATCGCCAGACGCAGGTCAACCCGACGTTCACGCACAGTTGGTCCAACGTTTCCAAGCCTGGCGATGAGGCCAAGGTGATGGGGGGCTATCAGCCGCAGGTCATCAACCTGCATGGCAAGGCTGCCTTCGAATCTCTGGGCTGCCCAGTCGATACGAAGAAGCTGGACGCCATGGTGCTGGCTGCATCCGCGAGGCGCTAGGGCAAGCTCATGAGTACTTCGTTTGTCATTGCCGGCGCGGGCCTGGCAGGGTTGAGTGTTGCCGAAGCGTTGCGCGCGCAGGGCCACGAGGGCCCCATCACGCTGATCGGCGTCGAGCCTTGCCTGCCCTATCACCGTCCGCCGCTGTCCAAGGGCTTCCTGGCAGGCAGCGTGCCAAGAGCCCAGTTGGACATGCGATCGCCGGCTGCGCTCGAGAGAAAAGGCATCAGGTTGATGACCGGCCTGCGTGCCATCAGCATCGACCGGTCGGCGGCGCGCTTGGTCTGCGCAGACGGCTCGCAGCTTGCCTACGACGGCCTGGCCCTTTGCACCGGCGCGCGAGTGCGGCCTTTGCAGGTTCCTGGCGCGGAGCTCGCGGGGGTCTTCCATCTGCGAACCGTGCAGGATGCCCAGGCGATCCAAGCCGCGCTTGAAACGGTGCAGGACATCGTGATCATCGGCGGGGGCTTCATCGGCCTGGAGGCGTGTGCCAGCCTGCGCGCGCTGGGCAAGCGCGTGACCGTGCTGGAAGCTTCCGACCGACTGATGGCGCGCGCCGTGGGCCCGGCGGTGTCGGAATACTTTCATCAACTGCATGAGGCGCGCGGGGCGCAGGTGATCACTGGCGCCGTGGTCTCTGAACTCGAAGGGTGCGCCGGGCGCGTTCGCGTCGTGCACACCGCGAGCGGCCTGCGCTTCAAGGCCGATCTGGTCCTGGTCGGCATCGGCGTGCTGCCCAACGACGAGATGGCTTCCGAGGCCGGTCTTCAAACCCGCACCGGCATCGTTGTCGACGACCGCGGCAAGACCTCGGATCCGGCCATTTTCGCGGCTGGCGACTGCACCGTCAGGCTCACCGGCGATGGGAGCTATCGCCGGCTGGAGTCGATCCACAACGCCGTCGAACAAGGCCGGGCGGCCGGTACAGCGCTGCTCGGAAAGCCCGTTCCACGCGCCGCAACACCCTGGTTCTACTCGGACCAGTACGACACCAAGCTGCAGATCGTCGGTGTTGCCACCGGTGCGGAACAGACCGTCATTCGCCAGGGCAGCGAAGCACATCGCTTTGCTGCATTTCACTTCCGGCGCGGCGAGTTGCTCGCAGTGGATAGCGTCAACCAGCCGGCAGAGCACATGCGGCTGCGCAAATTGTTTGATCGCCAAACGCTGCCCTCGACGGAACAGGCGTCCGACCCCGGTTTCGGCCTTGAGACCCTGCTGGCCGAGCCCGTGCAGACATGAAGCGCGGTGGCTTCCCCGTGCTTCAGAAGAAGAAGTTCCCTTCCCATAACGATTGAAAACAGAGACTCCAATGACCAAGTTTTGCAAATCCACGCTGACGGCCACCCTCATCAGCAGCGCGCTGGCGATATGGGCCGCGCCTGCCTCGGCGCAATCGAACGTGAACTTGTACGGACATCTTGACGTCGGCGCGCTGAGCATCTCCAACACCAGTGCAGGCACGGGATACCTGCCGAGCGCGGCCAATGCGGGCGCCAGCAAGCAGTTCAAGGACGGCGGCCTCGGAGCCAGCAACTGGGGGCTGCTTGGCAGCGAGGATCTTGGCGGCGGCTACAAGGCGATTTTCCAGCTGCAGGGCAACCTCGCTGTCGACACCGGCGTGACCGGCGGCCCCGGCAGCAGCGCGACCAGTTCGATGTGGAACCAGATGGCCCTGGTGGGCTTGTCGGGCGGTTTTGGCGAAGTGAAGTTGGGCCGCCAGATTTCCCCGATGTACTTCGCAATGGCCAGCACGGATGCGCGAGCCGGCCGCTACTTCGGCAGTTCCCTGACCGCGCTGGTCGGCTTGAACAGCGCAAGCGGCGTCTTCATCGGCGACAACTCCAATGCGGCCTTTGGCTCCGTCTACAACGACAACGCCATCGTCTACACGTCGCCGGCCCTGGCTCATGTGACGATCAATGTCGAGTACGCCATGGGCGAGACTGCAGGCAGCGTCAAGGCCAATTCCCAGCAGGCACTGACGGCCGTCTATGACGACCAAGGCTTGAGGCTCTCCGCCCTGTACTACAACGGCTACGGCAACAACCTGCCCGATGCCACGCTGCTGTATACGAAGAAGCTCGGCAGCGCCACGACCGCCGCCGCGGCTCTCACGGCAGCAGGCCTGACTCCGACGACCAATACCAATCGTTTGACTTCGGTGGGTGCGCTGTACCGCTGGGGTGCTTACAAGGTGAGTGCCGCCTATTTCGAAGCGCGCAATCCTTCAAAGGTGATGGTGCTGCCCGGCGGCTCGGCCAGCCTGGACATGTGGTCGGTCGGCGGCGCCTGGAACATTGCCGCCAATATGGATTTGAGCGGCGGCTACTACCGCGTCAAGGACAACACGAATGCCGGCAACGCGGCCTCGCAATTCGCGCTCGGCCTGGACTATTTCCTGTCCAAGCGGACGCTCGGATACTTTGAAGTGGCGAGCGCCACCAACCATGGCGCCAACATGAACCTGAGCCCGGTGTACGCCACTGCGGTCGTGGCCAACAAGAACGTCCATGCGGCCATGCTCGGGCTGCGTCACACCTTCTGAGCCCCCGGGCCGGCGGCGCCTTGATGCGCGCCGCCGGTCAGCGAAACCAAGACGGAGACAGGCATGAGGCTGCGTGAGGTGGACTATCTGGTGATCGGCGGCGGCTCGGCCGGCTCGGTGATGGCGGCGCGGCTGAGCGAGGACGCGCGCAACATCGTGGGGCTGCTCGAAGCCGGCGGCCGCGGCGACAGCCAGCTGATCAAGATCCCGGCGGCCGTGGTGTCGATGCTGCCGACCCGGATCAACAACTACGCACTGCAGACCGTGCCGCAGGCCGGACTGAACGGCCGGCGCGGCTACCAGCCGCGCGGCAAGGGCCTGGGCGGATCCTCGGCGATCAACGCTATGGTCTACATCCGAGGCCACCGCCAGGATTACGACGAATGGGCCACGCTCGGAAACACCGGCTGGTCCTATGACGAACTGCTGCCCTACTTCAAACGCAGCGAGAGCAACGCCTCGCTGCGGAACGAGTTCCATGGTCAGGAAGGGCCGCTGCCCGTGTCGGATCTTCAATCGGGCAACCCGATGCAGGACGTCTTCATGGACGCGGCCACGCAGGCCGGCTTCAAGCGCAATGACGACTTCAACGGCGCCGAGCAGGAGGGCCTGGGGCGCTACCAAGTGACGCAGAAGAACGGCGAACGCTGGAGCGCCGCGCGCGCCTACCTGCACCCGCACCTGGGCAAGCGCAGCAACCTGCAGGTCGAGACCGGCGTGCAGGTCAAGCGCATTCTTTTCGAGGGCAAGCGCGCCGTTGGCGTGGTCTGCGAGCAGGGCGGCCGGGAACACACCGTCAAGGCACGCAAAGAGGTGATCCTGTGCGCCGGCGCCTTCCACTCGCCGCATTTGCTGATGATCTCGGGCGTTGGACCGGCGCAGGCACTGGCGGCACAAGGCATTGCGGTCGTGCACGCGCTGCCGGGCGTGGGCCAGAACCTGCAGGACCACCCGGACTTCACTTTCGGCTATGCGGCGAAGAGCCTCGATCTGCTGGGCATCTCGCCCGGCGGAACGCTTCGCATGACGCGTGAGATCGCTCGCTACGTCCGCAAGCGCAAGGGCATGCTCACCAGCAACTTCGCGGAGTGCGGCGGCTTCCTCAAGACCGATCCGTCGCTTGCAGTGCCGGACCTGCAGTTGCACTTCGTTGTCGGGCTGGTCGAGGACCATGCGCGCAAGTTGCATGCGGCTCACGGCTACTCCTGCCACGTCTGTCTGCTGCGCCCCAAGAGCCGCGGTCAGATCACATTGAGCAGCGCCGACATGCGCGATGCGCCCTTGATCGACCCGGCCTTCCTGGCCGAAGAGCGCGATCTGGAGGATCTGGTCAAGGGGTTCAAGATCACGCGCCGCCTGATGGACGCGCCGGCCCTGGCTTCGATGCGCCACAAGGACCTGTTCACCGCCCAGGTGAAGAGCGATGACGACATCCGGGCACTGCTGCGTCAGCGCGTGGACACCCTCTACCACCCGGTCGGCACCTGCAAGATGGGCGTCGACGCCATGGCCGTGGTCGACCCGCAGTTGCGCGTGCGTGGCCTGCAGGGGCTGCGTGTCGTCGATGCGTCTGTCATGCCCACGCTCATCGGCGGCAATACCCATGCAAGCACGATCGCCATCGCCGAGAAGGCCTCCGACCTGATCCGAACCCTTGCCTGAGCGCGAATGTCGGCGATCGACCGCTCCTGCATCCACGGCCTGCCCGGCGACCGGGACGACATCCCCATCACCGAAGCCGTCATCGCCATGGCCCACAGCCTGGGCCTGAGCGTGGTGGCCGAGGGCGTGGAGACGGCCGAGCAGCTCGACACCCTGCGCCGCCTGCGCTGCGATGAAGCACAGGGTTTTCTGCTGGGGCGGCCGATGCCGGCCGACGCGCTGGCGCTCGTGTCAGTCGAAGCTGGGGCTTGGGGCGCCCCTCACAGCTGCTTGAAGCGGTGCGAGTAGCTCGGGCTGATCTCCAGCGTCTCGGGCCGGTTCTTCAGCGTGATGGCGAGCTTGCCGCTCAGGCTGCGGCTGACCGACTTGATCGCATGCGCGTTG
>FSVW01000675.1_pt1 | contig 11389 bp, 10 predicted proteins | sample 1637551 | NCBI WGS metagenome assembly FSVW01 (sample SAMEA3914814, study PRJEB12502) | metagenome | biome: forest; material: soil | place: USA | collected 2011-09-16 | depth 0.1 m | reverse complement strand
GGTCAGCATGGGCATGTGGACTTCGGCATCATCCCCTCGGTGATCTACACGAGTCCCGAGATCGCCCAGGTCGGCAAGACAGAGCAGCAGCTGAAGGCCGAAGGCCGCGCCTACAAGGCCGGGCAGTTCCCCTTCCTGGCCAACGGCCGCGCCCGCGCGCTGGGCGACACCAGCGGCTTCGTCAAGTTCCTGGCCGACGCGGTGACCGACGAGATCCTGGGCGTCCACATCATCGGGCCGCAAGCCTCGGAGCTGATTTCCGAAGCGACCGTGGCGATGGCGTTCAAGGCCTCGTCTGAAGACATCGCCCGCATCTGCCACGCGCATCCTTCGCTGAGCGAATCGACGAAGGAAGCGGCGCTGGCGATCGACAAGCGGACGCTGAACTTCTGAGCCAGCGCAGGCTAACGAAAAGGGCGGCCGCAAGTCGCCCTTTTTTCTGAACATCGATGGGCGGCCATGACCTCGGTTAGCGATCTCTACCAGCAGACCCTGAAGGAACGCGGCTACACCGCCGACCCGGCGCAGCTGCGCGCGGTGATGGCCCTGCAGCGTTGCCAGGATGAGTGGGCCGACTACAAGGCGCGTCGCTCGAACGCGGTGACCAAGCTGCTGGTGCGCCCGCCGCTGCCGCGCGGCGTCTACATGTACGGCGGTGTCGGCCGGGGAAAGAGCTTCCTGATGGATTGCTTCTTCCAGGCCGTGCCGCTGACGCGCAAGACGCGGCTGCACTTCCATGAGTTCATGCGCGAGGTGCACCGCGAGCTGCAGGATTTGAAGGGCATCGCCGATCCGCTGGAAGAACTCGGCAAGCGCATCGCCAAGCGCTTCCGGCTGATCTGCTTCGACGAGTTCCACGTGTCGGACGTGACCGACGCGATGATCCTTTACCGCTTGCTGGACTCGCTGTTCCGCAACCGCGTCTCGATCGTCACGACCTCGAACTTCAAGCCCGACGACCTCTACCCGAACGGCCTGCACCGCGACCGCATCCTGCCGGCGATCGCGCTGCTGAACGAGAAGCTCGAGGTCATCAACGTGGACAACGGCTTCGACTACCGGCGGCGCACGATGGACCACGTGGACCTGTATCACACGCCGCTGAACGAGGCTGCCGAGCAGGCGCTAACGGCCACTTTCGACGCATTGGCCGAGGCCCGCGACGAAGACCCGGTGCTGCGGATCGAACATCGAGAGATCGTCGCGAAGCGGCGCGCCGGCGGCGTCGTCTGGTTCGATTTCCAGACCCTCTGTGGCGGTCCGCGTTCGCAGAACGACTACCTCGAACTGGCCACGCAGTTCCACACGCTGATCCTCTCCGGCGTGCCCGAGATGCCGCCGCGCCTGGCCAGCGAAGCGCGCCGCTTCACCTGGCTGGTGGACGTGCTGTACGACCGGCGGGTCAAGCTGATCATCTCGGCCGCGGTGCCCGCCGAGCAGCTCTATACCGAGGGACCGCTGGCGCATGAATTCCCGCGCACGGTCTCGCGCTTGCAGGAGATGCAGTCCTCGGAGTATCTTGCCCTGGACCGGCGCGAGGTCGACACCTCGCTGACCTGAAGACCGAGCCAGAAACCACCCGTGAATCGATACCCACTGTTCCTTCGCCTCCTCAGCCTCCTGATGGCCTTGCTGGCCGGGCCACTCGGCGCGAGCCTGGCCCGCGCCGCCGACAGCAGCCCCGAACGCCGGCAGCTGCAACAGCAGCGCCGTGCCGTCGAGGCCCATTTCGCTCAGCAGAGCCAGGTCTGCCGCCAGCAGTTCCAGGTCAACAGCTGCATGGCCGGCATCCGCGCCGAACGCCTGGCGGCCTTGAAGCCGATCCAGTCGCGCGAACAGGTGCTCGATGAAGAGGACCGCCGGGCTCGCTCCGCGGCGCAGGCGCAGCGCGTGACCGAACGCCAGCGCGAGTTCGAGGCCGAGGAAGGGCGGCGCCGTACCGAGGCCTTGCAGGCGAAGCCTCCGACGCCGCGTTCAGGCCCAGACGGCAAGCCCGGGCCGCTGACGGCGCCTCACGCGCCGCCGGTCGATCCGGAAGCTCATGCCCGCGACATCACGCGCCAGCAGCAGGAGGCGGCGCTGGCCGCCGCCCAGGGGAAGGAACAAATGCAGCGCCGCCAGCGGGTGGTGTTGCAGCACCAGCAGGATTTCCAGCGCCTGCAGGACCAGCATGAAGCGGCGCCGGGCCGCAAGCCTGCGGGCAAGCCCTTGCCGATCCCGAGTCCGGCTGACATCGCGAAGGCAGGCGCCGCGGCGAGCGCTTCCGCGGTGGCATCAAGCCCCAGGCGCTAACTCAGAGCTTCGACGCGTACCACTGCGAGCGACAGGTTGTCGCCGCTGCCGGTGGCGCGCTGGCGGGCCTTGGCGATCAGCAGCTCGGCCGCTTCGCGCGGCGGCACACCATCCAGTGCGGTGCCCAGCTCGCGCGGGGTGAAATAGTGCCAGAGGCCATCGCTGCAGCACATCAGGGTGTCACCGATCTCCAGCGCCTCGATCGTCGTGTGCGTGCCGGTCGGTTCCTGGACCGTGCCCAGGCAGCCGGTGAGCAGGTTCGACTGCGGATGGACCGTGGCTTCCGCCTCGGTAATCTGGCCCTCGTCGACCAGGCGCTGTACGTAGGAATGGTCGAGCGTGCGCTTGAGCAGCCGCACGCCGCGGAACAGGTAGACGCGCGAATCGCCCGCGTGGATCCAGTGGCAGTGCCGGTCGGGATTGATCAGGAAGGCGGCAACGGTGCTGTGCGGCTCCTCCTCGGCGGAGATCGCGGTGAGCTTGATCATCAGGTGCGCTTCCGAAACGATCTGGCCGAGCAGGTCGCTGGCCGATTCGCTCTCCGGCGAATAACGCTCGAACAGCTGGCGCGCGGTCAGGATCACCTGATCGGCCGCCTTGCGCCCGCCGCTCTTGCCGCCCATGCCATCGGCCACGATGCCCAGCAGGCAGCCGGGGACTCTGGGATGCGGCATGACCTCCACCTGGTCCTGCTGGTACGAGCGGTCGCCACGATGGATGCCGGTGGCGGCGCTGAGTCTAAAACCTGGAGAGGTGCGGGTCATGGAGTCAATGTAACTGACGGCATGTGCGAGTGGTTTGGCGATGCGCAGCATCGTCAAAGCCAGGTGTGTTGCGGGTCATCGGCTAACTATAATTTGATATCCACCCACGAGCCTCCATGGACGAACAACTTCACTCGCTGTCGCGCCGCCTGATCGAATTGCGTATCGAGCACGCCGACCTGGACGAGATGATCGATCGCCTGGCCGGGGAAACGCCACTCGACGAACTGAGCGTGCGCCGCCTGAAGAAGCGCCGCCTCGGCTTGCGCGACCTGATCACGCGGCTGCAGATGGCTTGCGATCCCGATGAGCCGGCTTGATTGATTCCTGAACAGCATCCATTGACTGAGTCCGACACGCCCAGCGAGCTGGAGCAATGGGTGGCCGCGGCCTTTGACGAAGGCGGCCCGCTGTCGCGTTCCGATCCCGGCTACAAGCCGCGCGAACAGCAACTGCAGATGACGCTGGCCGTGGCGCGCGCGATCGCGCGGCGCGAGAGCCTGGTGGTCGAGGCCGGCACCGGCGTCGGCAAGACCTTCGCGTACCTCGTGCCGGCGCTGCTGTCAGGCAGCCGCGCGCTGATCAGTACCGCCACCAAGAGCCTGCAGGACCAGCTCTTCCTGCGCGACCTGCCGCGCCTGGCAGAGGCGCTGCAGGTGCCGGTCCGCATCGCGCTGCTGAAGGGCCGTGGCAGTTATTTGTGCCTGCACCGGATGAAGCAGGCGCGGCACAGCGCCGATCTGCCGGACCGTCGCTCGGTGCTGGCCTTGTCGCGGATCGAGATCTGGGCGCAGCAGACTGTCAGCGGTGACTTCGCCGAGATTGACGGCCTGGACGAGCGCTCGCCGATCATTCCGATCGTCAGTTCCACGCGCGAGAACTGCCTGGGATCCGAGTGCCCGGAATTTCGCAACTGCCATGTGGTGAAGGCGCGGCGCGAAGCGATGGAGGCGGACATCGTGGTCGTCAACCATCACCTCTTCTTCGCCGACATGACCTTGCGCGACACAGGCGTGGCCGAGCTGCTGCCGAGTGTGGAAGTGGCGGTGTTCGACGAGGCACATCAGCTCGCCGAGGCCGGCGTGAACTTCCTCGGCACGATGCTGGGCAGTTCTGCTTTGCTGGACTTCGGCCGCGACGTGCTGGGCCTGGGCCTGGCGCAGGCGCGCGGCCTGCAGGACTGGCAGGGCTTGCAGGCGCGCATCGAGCGGGCAGCGCGCGAGCTGCGCATCGTCTGCGCCGGTCCGCTGGTCGGCAACGGCCGCGAGGTCCGTGGAATCCTGAAGTTAGGCTGGAAGGAGCGGGCAGGGCGGCCCGGCTTCGCCGAGGCGCTGGCGGACGTGATTGCCACATCGAATCTGGCGATAGAGATGCTGGCCACCGTCACCGAGACTTCCCCTGATTTCGTGCGTCTGCACGAGCGCGCGGTCGAGTTGCGCAAGCTGGCGCAGATCTTTGCGCAGGAGCCTGATGCGGCCGACGTGCGCTGGATCGACCTGAGCCCGCACCAGGCGCGGCTGGTTGAATCGCCGCTGGACATCCGCGACGCGATGATCGAGCAGCTGGCGCTGGCACCCAAGGCCTGGATCTTCACTTCGGCGACGCTGGGTGATGACGAGCGGCTCACGTGGTTCACCGAGCCGGCGGGGCTGGACGACGCGACCGTGCTGCGCGTTGGCAGCCCGTTCAACTATGCGGAGCATGCGCGGCTCTATATCCCGCGCGCTTTTCCCAAGCCCTCCGAACCTGATCACCCGCTGGAAGTCGGTGCGCTCGCAGCCCGCTGTGCCAGGGCGTTAGGCGGCCGCACCTTCGTGTTGACGACGACCTTGCGCGCGCTGCAAAGCATCGGCGACCAGCTGCGCGCGGAGTTCGAACATCACGGCGACGTGCTGGCCGTGCTGCAGCAGGGCGCGGCGCCGAAGCGTGTGCTGCTGCAGCGCTTCATCGACGACCCGCGTGCGGTGCTGGTCGGCTCGGCCAGCTTCTGGGAAGGCATCGACGTGCCGGGCGACACGCTGCAGTGCGTGCTGATCGACAAGCTGCCCTTCCCGCCGCCGAACGATCCGCTGGTCGAGGCGCGCGTGCAACGTCTCGAAGCGGCCGGCCGCAATGCCTTCACCCACTACTTCATCGCCGAAGCGGCGATCGCGCTGAAGCAGGGCGGCGGCCGCCTGATCCGCACCGAGCAGGACAAGGGCCTGCTGGTCGTCTGCGACCCGCGCATGGCCGGCATGAACTACGGCAAGCGCCTGCGCGAGGCCTTGCCACCGATGACGAGGCTGGAATCCGAAGATGAGGCGCTGGACTGGCTGGCGAGCCTGCAGGCCGAGCGCGCGGCATAGCGTCCCGGCGAGCCTCGGTTCCTGGGGAAAGACCTGACCCCCGATTGCGTGGATGGCGGGCGGAATTTACAAATCCGACACGATACTTGCTCCCCGGTACACGGCAGCAACAGTCCGGTGCCGCAAGCAACAAGATCACAGGGGGAGAACCAATGCCATTCAATTCCTTCGCGCGAGCCGCTTTGATCGCCGTGACCGCAGCAGGTGTCGGCAAGGCCATGGCGGCACCGCCGTCGATCACGCTTCCGGCCGGCTATGCCGCCACCTACGGCGCCGTCTACGACCCGGTCACCAACACCAGCTATCTGGCCGTCTCCAAGGATCAGGTCACCTTCAGCGAAAGCTGGAACGTCATCAACGACATCGCCGCCCAGGGCGGCCCGCAAGGCTGGCTGGCGACGATCTATTCGGCCCAGGAGAACAGCGCCATCGTCGACGGCTTCAGCAGCCGCGGCCTCGATCTCTTCGGCTATCGCCAGGGCCTGGTGCGCGGCGACCAGCGCAACGAATTCGGTGGCGTCATTCCCGACTATGCCGGCCCCTGGTACTGGAACGGCAATGCCGATGAAGCGGTAGTCTTCACCAACTGGGCGCCGGGCCAGCCGGACAACGCCGCGCCCTTCGCCAACCAGTACGTTGCGCGCTTCGTGCAGGGCGGCCAGTGGGACGACACCTCGGACGATCTCGGTGGTTTCAATGCCGACGCCCATATGTATGACCACCGCGGCTTCATCGTCGAGTTTGCGGGTGACGTGACAGCCGCGGTGCCCGAACCGTCGCATTGGGCCATGATGGTAGCCGGGCTTGCGGGACTAGGCGCCGTCGTGCGCCGTCGCCGCGCCAAGCCAGCCTGAGTTTGCGCAGGCCCGGTCCGGAACGGCCTTAGCATCCCGAGATGCGCCAGACCCTCGCCTCCCTCTCCGTCTCGCTGCGCGATCTGCTGATCTCGGTCGGTCCGTTCCTGCTGCTGGCCGTGGCGCTGCTGGTGGGTGCCTACTGGTGGATCCAGCCCGAGCCGCCGCACAAGGTCCGTCTCGCCACCGGCCCTGAAGGTTCAAGCTATGCCGTCTTCGGAAAGCGTTATGCCGACCAGCTGAAGCCCTATGGCATCACCGTCGAGCTGGTGGCGACGCAGGGTTCCTCGCAGAACCTGGAGCTGCTGCGCAAGGAGGAAGTCGATGCCGGCTTCGTGCGCGGCGGCAGCGTCGATGCCGTGCAGGACGGCAGCCTGGGCATCACCTCGCTGGGCAGCCTGTTCTACGAGCCGCTGTGGATCTTCTACCGCGAAGCGGCGCTGCCCAGGAAGACCGTGCCGACCCTGCTACCGCAACTGGCAGGACTGCGCTTTGACGTGGACCAGCCCGGCAGCGGCGTGCCGACCCTGATGGACCGGCTGTTCCAGGCCAACCACCTGGACGCGGCGAAGCTACGTTTGCTGCACATGGCGCCCGAAGACGCGTCCGCAGCGCTGCTAACGGGCAAGCTCGACGTCATGGCGCTGACCTCGGCGCCGCAGTCGCCAATCGTCCACAAACTGCTGCGCGCGCCCGGGATCGGCCTGGTGGACCTGGCTCAGGCCGATGCCTACAGCCGGCGCTTCGGTTTCTTTTCGAGCGTGACCTTGCCGCGCGGCGTGGCTGACCTGTCGGCCGATGTGCCGGCACGCGACGTCTCGATGGTCACCTTGACCACGTCGCTGCTGGTGCGCGAAGACATGCACCCGGCCCTGCGCGAGCTGTTCGCCGATGCGGCCGTACGCCTGCACGGCGAGGCCGGCTGGTTCAACCGGGCCCGCGATTTCCCGAACACCCGGACCAGCGAACTGCCGGTCAGCCCCGAGGGCGACCTGGCCATCAACGGCACGCCGCCGCCGTGGAAGAACCATGTGCCTTTCTGGCTGTCCAACCTGCTGCAGCGCATGGGCCTCCTGATCGGCGGCCTGCTGCTTGTGCTGCTGCCGCTTTCGCGCATCGTTCCGCCGTTGTATGCATGGCGCGTTCGGCGGCGCGTGTTCCGCTGGTATGCGCTGCTGCGCGAGGTCGAGGAGCGCTTCGAGGCCGGCAGCGAATCCACCGATCAGTTACTTGAGCGGCTGGCGCATCTGGATGCGCGCATCAACCGTGTTGCGGTGCCGCTGTCGTATGTGGACGAGCTCTATGCCTTGCGCAACAACGTACACGCGGTGCGCAAGCGCGTGCTGGCGAAGGCGCAGGGAGCGGCGAGCGAGCTGACGCCCAATCAGGCCGTCACGACCTGAGCGCTGCCATCACCAGAACTTCCACCAGGCCTTCTTTTGCGCGGTGGTGCCGGTAACGTAGCTACTCTGCGGGAAGTTCAGCGCGAGCACGCGCTGGGCGTCGTCGCGCAGCTGGTCCAGGCCCAGCTTGTCGTAGCTCAATACCATCAGGTGCAGCGCTTCCTCGGCCGACGGCGCCTTCGGGAAGTCGGCGACCGCGCGCTGGGCGCGATTGGCGGAGGCGATGTAGGCGGTACGGTTGTAGTAGTAGCGGGCCACGTGCACTTCGTACGCGGCCAGCGTGTTGGTGATGTAGTCCACCCGCTGAGCAGCATCGGCTGCATAGTCGGAATTCGGGAACTGCTCGACCACCTGCCTGAAGGCCAGCATTGCGTCGCGCGCAGCCTGCTGGTCGCGCTCCGAGATGTCCTGGCCTGCAAGGCGACCGAACAGGCCGAGGTCTTCGTTGAAGTTGACGATGCCCTTCATATAGAGGGCGTAGTCCAAGGCAGGGCTGGACGGATTCAGCTTGATGAAGCGGTCCAGTGCGGTCAGCGCCGCGGCTCGCTCGTTGCTCTTGTAGTTGGCCCAGACCAGGTCGAGCTCGGCCTGTTGCGCCATCAGCGTGCCGGCGGCGCGGCCCTCGACCTTCTCGAGGCTCTTGATCGCGCGGTCGTAGGCGCCGGAATTCAGGTCTTCCTTGGCCTCTGCGTACAATTTGTCGAGGCTGGCCTGCGAATTCGGGTCTTCCTTCGGGGGCGACGAACAGGCCGCCAAGGCCAGCATGGCGGCACTGGCTGCCACCAGCAAAGCGCTCTTGTGCCAGCCCATCTGCTTACCCAACAAGGCCTGCGCCGGGCGACGCTCCACGCTTTTTTCGATCATGATCCCAAATGGGCAGTGCTTGTTCACTGCCCCCAGCTGAATACGGAGCGCCGATTATATGGTTGAGGTCAGACCCTCACTGCACGACGAAGATGCCTTGAACGGCGGCGAGCCTAACGCCGAGATTCAGGGGGATCCGCAGGACCTGGAAGCCGAGATCCGTGAGCAGGAAGTGCAGGCCGGCGGCCACGGCCAGCGGCTTGATCGCTGGCTGGTGCAACTGGCGCCGGAGTTCTCGCGCAACCATCTGCAAAGCCTGGTCGAACGCGGCTGCGTCAGCATCGACGGGCATGTCGTGACCAAGGATTCCCGCAAGCTGCTGGCCGGCCAACGCGTGCGCATCGAGCTGCAGCCGACGGAGGAAAGCCGGGCCTTCCGCGCGGAGCCGCTGGATCTCGACGTTATCTTTGAGGACGACCACCTGCTGGTGTTGAACAAGGCGGCCGGCATGGTCGTGCACCCGGCAGCCGGGAACTGGTCGGGCACGATCATGAATGGCCTGCTGGCGAGGCATGCCACCGCCGCCACCTTGCCGCGCGCCGGCATCGTTCACCGGCTGGACAAGGACACCTCGGGCGTGATGATCGTCGGCAAGTCGCTGGAGGGCGTGACCTCGCTGGTGCGCATGATCGGCGCGCGCGAGGTGCACCGCGAATACCTGGCGCTGGCGTTCGGGCGCGTGCCGGAGGAAATGGTCGTGGATGCGCCGCTGAAGCGCGATCTGATCTCCAGGGTCAAGATGGCCGTGTTGGCCACCGGCAAGCCATCGCGCACCGATGTGTACCTGCTGGGGCAGACTGATATTTCCAGTGAGAGTGGCACCCGCAGCGTCAGCGCCGTGCACTGCGTGCTGCACAGCGGTCGCACACACCAGATCCGGGTGCACCTCTCGTATCGCGGCTACCCTTTGGTAGCCGACGCGCTCTATGGCGGCGTGCCTGCGCTGGGCTTGAGCCGCCAGGCCCTGCACGCGGCGCGGATCGCCTTTGCCCATCCGATCACCGGCGAGGCGATGGAATTTGATGCGCCGCTGCCACAGGACATGGCCTCCGCGTGGGAAAAGCTGGGCCTCGAGATCGCTCCGCTGCCGCACCGCGCGGTTTAACGGCGCTACAATGCAAACCTGTTTGATGCGATGAGTAGCACGCATCGGCCACGAAGTTTGATTGCAGTGTGCGAAGCCAGAGCCTTGGTCCGGAGTGGATCCTCGAACGCCGCACTGCCCCTTGACCAGAAGATCCCCGATGCCCGCCGAGTGCGCCGTTGAGCTTGATGCTCAGCCCCGTGACGGCACGCTGAAGGGGCCTGGACCACAACGGACCCGCCAGATTCGGGAATGATGACGAAAGTCAATGAACACACAGGATGCCAAGCGCGTCCTTGAGACCGCGCTGATATGCGCCCAGCAGCCCTTGACCCTGCGCGAGATGCGCAGTCTGTTTGCCGATGAAGTCGGCCCGGACACCTTGCGTAGCGTGCTGGACGAACTGACCCGAGACTGGGAAGGTCGCGGCGTCGAACTCGTCGCCGTCGCCTCGGGCTGGCGCTTCCAGAGCCGTCCCGAGCTGCGCGAATACCTCGATCGCCTGCACCCCGAGAAGCCGCGGCGCTATTCGCGTGCGGTTCTGGAGACGCTCGCGATCATTGCCTACCGCCAGCCGGTCACCCGTGGCGACATCGAGGACATCCGCGGCGTCGTTGTCTCCACCGAGATCGTCAAGCAGCTCGAGGACCGCGGCTGGATCGACGTGATCGGCCACCGCGAAGCGCCTGGCCGCCCGGCGCTCTATGCCACCACGCGCCAGTTCCTCGACGACCTCGGCCTGGCCAGCCTGGAGCAACTGCCGACGCTTGATGTTGGCGTTATGCCAACTCAGGCGCTGGCCGATGCTGCCGGCATGCAGGGACTGCTGCTGGACGAAGCGCCGGAAGCCTCCGAGACCCCGCAGATCACCGAAACCGCGAGCGCACCCGCCGCCGCACCCTCCACCGAAACCGAATCCTCCCCCGCGCCTGTCGACTCGAGCGACGCAGGCGTTCCCCCTCCAGCACTGCTGGATTTCCAGCCTGATGACGCCACCGAACAGGGGCCAAGTAACGCATGAATTCTTCTTCCAACGACAACGATACGCAGCCTGATCACGACCAGCCCATGACCGAGGCTGCGGCCGAGGCAGCACCCAAGCGCAAGCGGGCCCCGGCCAAGCCGAAGGCTGCAGCTCCAGAAGCCGCAGCGCCGGTTGCTGAAGCCGCGGCCGAGGCCGTAGCTGACGAGGCGCCGGCAAAGCCGAAGGCTCCTCGCAAGACGGCCGCCAAGAAAGCGGTCGGGGCAGAAGAGGCCGCGGCCGAGTTGGTGGCCGAAGCCTCGGTTCAGCCGGTCGAGGCGGCTACCGCGGCCGCCGAAGACACGCCGAAGCGCCGCGCGCCGCGCAAGACAGCGGCCAAGTCGGATGAAGCTGCTGCCGATGCCGTTGCGCCGGCGGCTCCGGTGGCTGTCGTAGCTGCACCGCTGTTCACGCTGGCGCCAGAACCGGTGCCGGCACAGGCCGTCGAGGCGCAGTCTGTCGGTGTGAATGCAGGCGAGCCGCAGGGCGGCAATGCCCAGGACGGCGAAGGAGGTGAGTCGGCCGAAGGTGACGATTCGGGCGAGCGCGGGGGACGCAATCGCAATCGACGCCGTGGCCGCAAGGACCGGGCAGAGGGCGGCGTCGAGCGCGTTGAAGGCACGGCAGGCGCCGCAGGCTCGGCTGACGCGCCGCGCGAGGCCCGTCCGCCGCGCGAGTCGGTAGCGCCTGCGCCCGAATTGCTGGCTGCGGCTGGCGAGCGTTTCGCCCAGGTGCTGGCCGGCGAGTTCGACGGTGCCGACG
>FSVW01003195.1_pt1 | contig 11420 bp, 8 predicted proteins | sample 1637551 | NCBI WGS metagenome assembly FSVW01 (sample SAMEA3914814, study PRJEB12502) | metagenome | biome: forest; material: soil | place: USA | collected 2011-09-16 | depth 0.1 m | reverse complement strand
TTGATGCTCGACTGCAGCTGCGCCTCGACCGTGTCCGGGTTGACCATGTGGCCCAGGTCGGCCACCACGAAGACCTTGTGCACGACCGGCACACCGTCCTTCAGCGAAACCTCGGCCACCTGCGCCATGTAGGTGTCGTAGCCCTCCATCATCGCCATGCCGCGGAAATGCCCGGCCGGCAGCGGCTTGCCCCAGCCGGCCTTGTCGGCGGCGGTCTTCAGCACATGGGCCATGCGCGGCTGGCTGTCGAGCAGGGACATGCGGTAGGCATACGGGTCCTTGCCGGCCACATGGGCGAGTTCGTCGATGAAGCTTTCGTTGGCGAAGGCGTTCATGTTGTGGCTGACCGCGCGCCAGTAGCCCACGCGCATGCCGGCGTCGTGGATCACCATCTCGTGGCTGGAGTTCTGCAGCTCGTAGCGCGGCACGGCGGCCTCGGCCATGAAGCCGTCCAGCGTGTCCTTGGGCAGGCCGAAGGCGCGCTGCGTGACGGACTGCGAGGTGACGCGGTAGATCATCGCCACCGGCTTGCCGTCGGCGCCGAGGCCCGCTTCGAGCTGGTTCAGCGCCATCGGCCGATAGAAGTCGTGGCGGGTGTCGTCCTCGCGCGTCCAGAGCAGCTTGACGGGCTTGCCCACGGCCTTGGAGATCTGCGCCGCCTGCACGATGAAATCGAGCTCCAGCCGGCGCCCGAAACCGCCGCCGAGGAAGGTGGTCTGCAGCGTGATGTCCTCGGCCTTCATGCCTAAAGCGGCCATGATCGCGCCCTCGGCGCCCTGCTGGAACTGCGTCGGCCCGATCAGCAGGCACTTGCCGTCGGCCACGTGCGCGGTGAAGTTCATCGGCTCCAGCGCCGCATGCGCCACCAGGGGCAGCGTGTACTCGGCCTTGACGGTCTTGACCGCGCCCTTCATGGCCGCGGCAGCGTCGCCCTTGCTGTTGATCGGGATGTGCTTCTCGGTCGCCGCGGCGCCGCGGATGCCGGCCCACATGTTGGCGTCGTCCAGCGCCGCGCCGGGGCCTTCGTCCCACTGCACGACCAGGGCCTCGCGCGCCTTCTTGGCGTGCCAGTACGTGTCGGCCACCACGGCCACGCCGTCGGGGATCTGCACCACGTCGATCACGCCGGGCATGGTCTTGGCCTTGGCGGCGTCGAAGCTCTTGACCGTGCCGCCGATGACCGGGCACTGCTCCAGCGAGGCATAGACCATGCCGGGCAGCTTCACGTCGATGCCGTAGACGGCCGTGCCGTTGACCTTGGAAGGCGTGTCCAGGCGCTTGGTGCGCTTGCCGACGATGGTGAAGTCCTTCGGGTCCTTGAGCGTGACCTTCTCGGGCACGGGCAAGGCGGAAGCCGCCGCGGCGAGTTCACCGTAGCTGGCCTTCTTGCCACCGGCACCGATCACCATGCCGTCCTCGGCGCGCAGCGTGGAACGGTCGACCTTCCATTTGTCCGCCGCGGCGGAGATCAGCATCTCGCGCACCTGCGCACCGGCGATGCGCAGCTTCTCCCAGCCGTCGCGCACGGAGGTGGAGCCGCCGGTGATCTGCGCGCCGAGCAGGGCGTTGACGTAGACCTTGCCGGGCGGCGCGATGGCGACCTTGATCTTGCGGATGTCGACGTGCAGTTCCTCGGCGATCAGCATCGGCATCGAGGTGTAGACGCCCTGGCCCATCTCGGAGCGGGCCGAGAGCAGGGTGATGGTGTTGTCGTCCGCGATGTGGACCCAGGCATTGGGCGTGTGCAGCGTGCCGGCGGCCAGGGCCTGGCCGATGGAGCCGGGCAGGGCGACGCCGAGCATCAGGCCGCCGGTGGCGAGCGAGGTGGTCTGCAGGAAGGAGCGGCGGGAGACTGTGGTGTGGATGGTCATGGTCGTCTCCTCAAGCCTTGGTGGTGGACTGGGGATGGCCATGCATCTCGATGGCCGCGGTCTTGATCGCGGCCTTGATGCGCCCGTAGGTGCCACAGCGGCAGATGTTGCCGTTCATGGCTTCCTCGATGTCGTGGTCGCTCGGGTGCTTGTTGGTCTTGAGCAGGGCCGCCGCGCTCATCAGCTGCCCGCTCTGGCAGTAGCCGCATTGCGGCACGTCGTGCGCGATCCAGGCCTTCTGCAGGGGATGGCTGTTGTTGGCGGAGAGGCTCTCGACCGTGGCGATCTTCTTGCCCGCAGCGGCGGACACGGGCGTCTGGCAGGAGCGGATCGGCGAGCCGTCCAGGTGCACGGTGCAGGCGCCGCACAGCGCCATGCCGCAACCGAACTTGGTGCCGGTCAGGCCGATCTCGTCGCGGATCACCCACAGCAGCGGGGTGTCCGGCTCGGCCTTGACGGTGACGGTCTTGCCATTCAAGTTGAAGGTCGTGCTCATCCTTGTGCTCCTGTGGTGTTTCGCCGGATCCAAACGGCTGGTCGAATGTACGCCGCCCGGGTCCGCTCAGGAAGCGGGGATGCGCGGCCTTGCCTACTCGCCGGTTTTTTCAAGCGCCATCTCGATGCGCCCCTTGCCGGCCCGCTTGGCGCGCAGCATGGCGTGGTCGGCCAGGGTCAGCAGCTCCCCGGCGTTGCTGCTTTCAGCGGGTGCCAGGGCCACGCCGATGCTGACACCGACCTTGACGGTGCTGCCGCAGTCGAGCGGCACGGGCGCGTGGATGGCGGCCATGAGCCGCTCCAGCACCAGGCGCCAGCCCTCGTCATCGGCGTCGTCGAGCTGGGTCAGCAGCACCACGAACTCGTCGCCGCCGACGCGCGCCGCCGTGTCCTCGGCGCGCAGCTGGGTCTCGATGCGCTGGCTGATCTCGCCCAGCAGTTCGTCGCCGGAGTCGTGGCCGTACTTGTCATTGACGGCCTTGAAGCCGTCGAGGTCGAGATAGCAGACCGCCACGCGCCTGCCCGAGCGCTGGGCGCCGGCGATGGCCTGGCGCATGCGGTCGGCCAGCAGCAGGCGGTTCGGCAGGCCGGTGAGCGGGTCGTGGAAGGCGATGTGCTCGGCGCGCGCCTGGGCTTCCTTGACGGCGCTGATGTCGACCAGGGTCCACAGCGAGAGCTCGTCCGAGAGCTTGAAGCTGCTCAGGTCGATCCACAGCAGATGGCCTTGCCGGTGCCGCATCTGCAGCTGGGTGCGGAAGTGCTCGCCGGTGGCCAGCAGCGGATAGGCGCCGGCGCCGACGGCGTCAAAACTGGCCTCGTCGGCATAGAGCAGGCGGATCGACTGGCCGTCGAGCTCGCCGGGCGCATAGCCGAAGATCTGGTCGAGCGCGCGGTTCTTCCACATGAAGGCGCGCTTGCGCAGCTTGGCCATGCCGAGGATCTCGTTGTCGAGCATGGCGGCCTGTTCCTGCAGCAGCTGGTTGACCTGCAGCTGCGCCTCGTGCTCCATCGTCACGTCCTGGCTGACCGAGCGGCTCAGCATGAAGTTGCCCTCGGCGTCGCGGATGCTCGTCACGCTGACGCGCAGCACGCGCGGCGGACGGCCGCGCCGCGGCGCCAGGCGCACCTCCACATTGTCGATATAGCCATCCTGCTTGATGCGCGGGAACTCGCGCGCGATCAGGGCGCGGCTCTCGTCGTCGACGAAGTCGATGACCTTGGCGCGGCCGATGACCTCCTCGGCCGTGGCGCCGAGCCAGCTCAGCATCCTGCTGTTGGCATGCACGATGACGCCGTCGGCATTGATCGAGTGGTAGCCGCAGGGTGCCTGGTCGTAGAGGTCCTGGATGCGTGCGGACTGCTCCTCGATGGAGGCGAGCAGGCGCTTGCGCTCGGTGATGTCGCGCGCGGCGCCGTAGATGAACAGCTGGCCGTCGATCTCGGCCGCGCCGACCTGCAGCTCCACGTCGAGCGGCCGGCCGTCGTTGCGCTTGTAGACCGCCTCCAGGCGCTGCCGGTCGCCGTCCTTGAGCCGGCCCAGCCATTGCTGGATGCTCTGGATGTTGTGGCTGCCCACCCAGCTGGCCAGCTCGCGCCCGAGCAGCTGCTCGCGCGTGCCGCCGAGCATCTGCGCGAAGGCATCGTTCATCTCCACCAGGCGCCCGCGCCGGTCCAGCACGTGGATGCCGTCGCCCGAGACGCGCAGCAGCGTCTGCGTGCGGCGCGTCTGCGCGGCCAGCTCGCGCACGCTCCTGAGCTGGCGCCGGCTGGCCCGGAAGATGGCCGCGCTGGCACACGCAAACATCAGCCAGGCCACGCCGGCCAGCTGCGCCACGCGGCGCGTCTGCGCATGCCAGGCGGTGAAGAAGCGCTCGCTGCCCAGGCCGGCCAGCACGATCAGGGGCCAGCCGTCCACCTGGCGGTAAGCGGAGATGCGCTCGATCTGGTCGAGCGCCGTGCGCGTCACCATCGTGCCCTGCACGGGGTTGCGGGCGAGCGCGTCGATCAGGTCTGGCGACACCTTGCTGCTGCCCACGGCCACCGGCGCGCTGCTGCCCGGCGCGTGGCGCGCCACCAGCTTCAGCTCGCGGGTGCGCAGGGTCACCGCGTCCTGCTGGCCCACCGCGTAGCCGGCGAACAGCTGCTGAAAATGATCGACCGCGATACTGGCGTAGATGACGCCGTCGAACTGCCCGTCCCTCAGCACCGGCCGCGCCAGCACCAGCAGCCAGTGGCCCGAGAGGCGCGAGACCAGCGGGCCCGAGACATCGGCGCCGTCCTTGGGTCGGGCGAGGGCGCGGATGAAATAGTCGCGGTCCGACACGTCGATGCCCGGCCCGGCGGGCAGGTCGTTGCCCCAGCGCACGAGGCCCTCGCGGTCGCTCATGCGCAGGCCTTCCACCTGCCGCAGCAGCACGCGGTGCGACTCGAGCATGGCGGTCAGCGTGGCATCGTCGGGCTTGCGGCCGTTCTGGCGCATGTAGGCAAGCTCGGTCAGGGCGGCCTGCATCACCGCGTCCACGCGGCTGAACTCGGAGGCGATATTGGCCTGGGCAATGGCCGCCACGTTCTGGGCCGTGTCGTGGGCCTGCGCCTCATAGGCCTGGCGCGCCGAGCCGTTGACCAGGTAGACCAGCAGGCCCAGCAGCGTGGCCACGGCCAGGTTGATCAACACCAGGATGAGCGGCAGCAGGCGGCTGCGCCTTCCGATATCGCGTGCTGCCAACGATGCTTTTGTTCCGAGCGGCATGGTTTGTTCTGTTCTGGGAGCTCGTACTGCCCAGGGCCGGCCAACAGGCCCCTAACTGCGAGGTTCGACTCCGTCAGCATATCCAAGAAGCGGCCCCGTGCAAGGGCACGCGTGCATCATTACCTTGCATGCCTGCCGGCTTGCGGGTTTGACCGCAGGGCCGCGGCGCAGGGCCTGCCGACAATGGCTGCCCTCGCCCATTGAAGTTGCACGGGAGCCTTGAAATGCGCCGAAAAATCTTTGCTGCACTGATCCTGCTGTTGCTGCCGGTTTCGACAATTGCCCTGGCCGCGCCGGCGGCCCCTGCGGCTTCCGCGGCCGGCATCGCCTCGCCCGACGGCCACCTGCAGCTGCAGATCGACTTCGACAAGGACGGCCGCGCCCGCTACGCCGTGGCGCGCGACGGCCAGGCCCTCATCGCGCCCTCGCAGCTGGGCTTCCTGCTGGCCGACGCGCGCAAGCTCGACCGCGGCTTTGCCATTGAGAGCCAGAGCCAGCGCGAGTTCGACGAGACCTGGGAACAGCCCTGGGGCGAGCAGCGCTTCATCCGCAACCGTTACCGCGAGTTGCATCTGGTGTTGCGCGAGAGCGAAAGCCTGCGCCGCCGCCTCGAGGTGATCTTCCGCGCCTATGACGATGGCGTGGCTTTCCGCTATGTCTTCCCCGAGCAATCCGCCGAGCTGCGCATTGCCGAGGAGCTGACCGAGTTCAACATCGCGCGGCCCGGCACGGCCTGGTGGAACACGGCGCTGGAATGGAACCGCGAGGAGTACCTCTACCAGCGCACGCCGATCGAGCAGGTGGGCCTGGCGCAGACGCCGATGACGCTGCGCCTGGACAACGGCGTGCACATCGCCATCCACGAGGCCGCGCTGGTGGACTACTCGGGCATGGACCTGGCGCGCGTGGAAGGCCGGCGCTTCAAGGCGCTGCTGATGCCGGGCAGCGGCGGCCAGCCCAAGGTCGTGCGCAAGACGACGCCGTTTGCCACGCCCTGGCGCATGATCCAGATCGCGCCCAGCGCGGCCAGGCTGGCCGAATCGCGCCTGATGCTCAACCTCAACGAGCCCAATGTGCTGGGCGATGTGAGCTGGGTGCGGCCGATGAAATTCGTCGGCATCTGGTGGGAGATGCACCTGGGCCTGTCCACCTGGGGCAGCGGCGCCAAGCACGGCGCGACGACCGCCAACACGCTGCGCTACATCGACTTCGCCGCCCGGAACGGCATCGGCGGCGTGCTGGTGGAGGGCTGGAACAAGGGCTGGGACGGCAACTGGTGGAGCGACGGCGGCAGCGACTTCAGCTTCACCCAGGCCTATCCGGACTTCGATATCGAACGCGTGACGGCCTACGCCAAGAGCAAGGGCGTGGTGCTGATCGGCCACCACGAGACCGCCGCCAACGCCGCCAACTACGAGCGCCAGCTGGGCCCCGCGCTGGACCTCTACGCCAGGCTCGGCGTGCCCGCCGTGAAGACCGGTTACGTCAGCGACGCCGAGCAGGCCCAGGTCTATGGCGCCGATGGTGTTGAGCGTTATGGCTGGCACCAGGGCCAGGACATGGTGCGCCATCATCTGAAGGTGGTGCAGGAGGCCGCCAAGCGCCACATCTCGATTGACGCGCACGAGCCGGTGAAGGACACGGGCCTGCGCCGCACCTACCCGAACTGGGTCTCGCGCGAAGGCGCCCGCGGCCAGGAATACAACGCCTGGGGCACGCCGGGCAACCCGCCCGAGCACGAGGCCAACCTGGTATTCACACGGTTGCTGAGCGCGCCGATGGACTTCACGCCGGGCATCCTGTCCATGAAGACGCAGATCGCGCAAGGCGTGCCCACCACCTGGGCCAAGCAGCTGGCGCTGTATGTGGTGATCTACAGCCCTATCCAGATGGCGGCCGACCTGCCCGAGGTCTACGAGAAGAACCCCGTGCCTTTCGAGTTCATCAAGCAGGTGCCCGTCGACTGGTCGGAGACGCGGGTGCTCAACGGCGAGGTCGGCGAGTTCGCCACCATCGTGCGCAAGGACCGCAACAGCGAGGACTGGTACCTGGGCGCCATCGGCAACGCCAGGCCGCGGGTGCTGAAGATCAAGCTCGATTTCCTGACGCCCGGCCAGCGCTACAAGGCGCATATCTACAAGGACGGGCCCAAGGCCGATTACACCGAGCACCGCGAGGACATGGTGGTGGAGGTGCGCGAGGTCAACGCCAAGGGCGCGCTGGAACTGAAGCTGGCGCCCGGCGGCGGGCAGGCGATTCGCTTCGAACGCATGCCGTAGCATCCCGCCCCATGTACGCACAGTTCTTTGGTCTGCAGCACGAGCCCTTCTCGATCGCGCCGGACCCGCATTACCTCTTCATGAGCGAGCGCCACCGCGAGGCGCTGGCGCATCTGCTGTATGGCCTGCGCGGCGGCGGCGGCTTCGTGCTGCTGACCGGCGCCATCGGCGCGGGCAAGACCACCACCTGCCGCTGCTTCCTGGAGCAGATCCCCGAAGACTGCAACGTCGGCTACATCTTCAACCCCAAGCTCACCGTGCTGGAGCTGCTGCAGACGGTGTGCGAGGAGTTCCACATCCCGCTGCCTGCGGGCGATTCGGTCAAGAGCTATGTGGACGCGATCAACGCCCACCTGCTGGCCAGCCATGCGCAGGGCCGCAACAACGTGCTGATCATCGACGAGGCGCAGAACCTCTCGGCCGACGTGCTGGAACAGCTGCGCCTGCTGACCAACCTCGAGACGCACGAGCGCAAGCTGCTGCAGATCATCCTGATCGGCCAGCCCGAGCTGCGCGACATGCTGGCCGATCCCCGGCTGGAGCAGCTGGCGCAGCGCGTGATCGCGCGCTTCCATCTCGACGCACTTTCCATCGACGAGACCGCGCAATACATCCGCCATCGCCTGCAGGTGGCCGGCATGACGAGCGCCATGCCTTTCGACGCGCGCGTCTGCCGCCGCATCCACACGCTGACGCGCGGCGTGCCGCGCCGCATCAACCTGCTGTGCGACCGCGCCCTGCTGGGTGCCTATGCCCAAGGCCAGGCGCAGGTCAGCGGCAAGACGCTGGACAAGGCGGCCGCCGAAGTGTTCGGCCCTTCGGCCGTGCCGCCCTCGCGCGGCTGGACCTGGGCGCTCGGCGTGCTGCTCCTGCTGGGCGCTGGGGCGCTGGCCTGGGCGGGCTGGAGCGGCAGGCTCAAGGCTTCTGATCCTGTGCAAGCCGTGGCCGCTCCCGCGTCCGCCCCGGCCAGCGCGGCCTCCACTGCGCGGAAGTAACCCGTTATATGTCCTACATCCTCGATGCCCTCAAACGCGCGGAAGCCGAACGCGACCGCGGCGCCGTGCCCACGCTGAACACGCAAGCCCTGGCCAGCACGGTCGGTGCGCGAAGAGGCAGTCCGCTGCCCTATGTCGTGATCGGTGTCGGCGTGCTGCTGGTGCTGCTCCTGGCCTTGCTGCTGTGGCGCAGCTGGGGCGGCGCACCCGCTCCGCAAATCGAGCCGCAGCAGCCGCTGGCGCAAGCGCCCGCGCCGATACCGGTGCAGACACCGGCGCAGACGCAACGCAAGCCGGCGCCGCCGCCGGTGGCCCGCAACAAGGCCGTGCCCCAGCCTGCGCCAGTGGCGCGGCCGGTCTCTCCACCGGTGCAGGCCGCCGCACCCGCGCCGGTGCTGACCATGGCCGAGCTGCCCGACGCCGTGCGCCGCAGCCTGCCGCCGCTGAAGTTCGGCGGCGCGATGTACTCCGACGCGCCGGCCAGCCGCGTGCTGATCCTCAACGGCCAGCTGCTGCACGAGGGCGAGGCCGTGCAGCCGGGCCTGGTGATCGAGACCATCGGCGTGCACAAGGCCACGCTCGTGCAAAACGGACAACGCTTCAGCATCGACTATTGAGCCGCCATGACACAGCCGAATCGCAGCTACCGCTACTACGACCTCATCATGGCCGCCTTCGTGTGCGTGCTGCTGTGCTCCAACCTGATCGGCGCGGCCAAGGCGGCGCAGGTGACCTTGCCGGTGATCGGCCAGGTCACCTTCGGCTCGGACCTGCTGTTCTTCCCGCTCTCCTACATCTTCGGAGACATCCTGACCGAGGTCTACGGCTACGGACGCGACCGCCGGGTGGTGTGGGCCGGCTTCGGCGCGCTGGTGTTCGCGGCCTTCATGGCCTTCGTCGTCGTGCACCTGCCGCCGGCGCAGAACGCGTTCATGGACGGCTACCAGGCCCATCTGGAAGCCGTGTTCGGCAACACCTGGCGCATCGTGGCCGGCTCGATGATCGCCTTCTGCTGCGGCAGCTTTGCCAACAGCTTCGTGATGGCCAAGCTCAAGGTGCGCATGGCCGGCCGCCACCTGTGGGTGCGCTTCATCGGCTCGACGGTGATCGGGCAGGCTGTGGATACGAGCTTCTTCTTCTTCATCGCCTTCTGGGGCATCTGGCCGACCGACCAGCTGATCGCCGTGACCATCACCCAGTACCTGTTCAAGACGGTCTGGGAGGCCTGCATGACGCCCGTCACCTACAAGGTCTGCGCCTTCCTCAAGAAGGCCGAGGGCGTGGACTACTACGACCGCGACACGAACTTCAATCCCTTCCGGCTGAAGGTCTGAGCGAAATTCCCGGCGGTATATTGCGCAAGATCCCCAACCGGAGCAGCGCATGAAGAAAAAGATCCTCCTATCCCTCGCCTTGGCTGTGGCCAGCCTCGCAACTCACGCGGCGGACCTCACCGTCTCCGCCGCCGCCAGCCTCACCAATGCCTTCAAGGAACTGGCCCCGCTTTTCGAAGCGAAACATGCGGGCGCCAAGGTGCTGCTGAACTTCGCCGCGTCGGACGCCTTGCTGGCGCAGATTTCCAAGGGCGCACCGGTCGATGTGTTCGCCAGCGCCGACATGGAGACCATGGACAAGGCCGCCGCGCAGAACCTGCTGCTGGCCGGCAGCCGCCAGTTGCTCGCCCATAACGCTTTGGTTGTGGTGACACCGACCGACGCCGCGGCCCCGCCCAAATCGCTGGCCGACCTGGCCAAGCCCGAAGTCAGGCACATCGCCATCGGCAAGCCCGAGGGCGTGCCGGCCGGCCGCTATGCCAAGGGCGCGCTCGAAGCTGCGAACCTGTGGGCCGCCATCGAGCCCAAGGCCGTCTTCGCCACCAATGTTCGCCAGGCGCTGGACTATGTGGCGCGCGGCGAGGTCGAGGCCGGATTCGTCTACGCCACCGATGCAGCGGCACAGAAGGACAAGGTGCGCATCGCGTTTGACGTGGCCACCACGACGCCGATCGAGTACCCGATTGCGGTCATCGGGGCTTCCTCCCAAGCCCAGCTGGCGCGCGAGTTCCTAGCCTTCGTCGCCTCGCCCGAAGGCCGCGCCATCATGGCCAAGTACGGATTCCGCCCCTGACGATGGAAAGCGCGTGGGTCGCCCTTGCTTTGTCGCTCAAGGTTGCGGGCTGGGCCACGCTGATCGACCTGATCCTCGGTGTGGCCGTGGCCTGGGCCATGACGCGCTGGCGCTTCCCCGGCCGGCAACTGCTCGATGCCATCCTGACCCTGCCCATGGTGCTGCCGCCCACGGTGCTGGGCTACTACCTGCTCGTGCTGATCGGCCGGCGCGGCGTGCTCGGCGCGTGGTTGTATGAGCATCTGGGTATCACGCTGATCTTCACCTGGCAGGGCGCGGTGATCGCGGCCAGCGTGGTGGCGTTTCCGCTCGTGCTCAAGTCGGCGCGGGCGGCTTTCGAGGGCGTGGAGCCGCAGCTGGAGAACGCGGCCCGCGTGCTCGGGCTCAACGAATGGGCCGTGTTCTTCCGCGTCAGCCTGCCGCTGGCCTGGCCCGGCGTGCTGGCCGGCACGCTGCTGGCCTTTGCGCGCGCGCTGGGCGAATTCGGCGCCACGCTGATGGTGGCCGGCAGCATTCCGGGCCGCACGCAGACCTTGTCCATCGCGGTCTACGAGGCCGTGCAGGCCGGACAGGATGATCTCGCCAACACCCTGGTGCTGATCGTCTCGATCACCTGCATCGTCGTGCTGCTCGCCGCCGGAAGGCTGGGGCAGAAATGAGCTTCGAAGTCGCTTTCCGCAAACGCATGGGTGCGTTTGACCTGGACGTTAGCTTCGAGACGGCGGCCCGCAGCACCGTCATCTACGGCCCCTCGGGTGCTGGCAAGAGCCTGACGCTACAGGCCATCGCCGGCCTGCTCAAGCCCGACGAGGGCAGCATTGGCGTTGATGGACAAACGCTTTTCGATTCCTCATCACGCATCCTCGTGCCCGCCCGCGAACGCAGCCTCGGCTATGTCTTCCAG
>FSVW01000908.1_pt1 | contig 11435 bp, 11 predicted proteins | sample 1637551 | NCBI WGS metagenome assembly FSVW01 (sample SAMEA3914814, study PRJEB12502) | metagenome | biome: forest; material: soil | place: USA | collected 2011-09-16 | depth 0.1 m | reverse complement strand
GGCCCATGCGGAACCGGAGTGGCGCCGCTATCCAGTGCTGGGCTTGATGCGTGAATGAAGTGCGAGCGACGTGCGAAGGATGCGCTGCTGAATTCAGCTCTCGCCCTGCTCGAAGGGCAAGGCCTGCGCGCGCCAGCGCAGCATGCCGCCGGCCAAGTTCGCCACCTGCGAGAAACCAGCCTTCTGCAGCAGCACGCTGGCCTGCGCCGAGCGTGCGCCGGAGCGGCAGATGGTGACGACAGGGCGGGTCTTGTCGATCTCGGCCGAACTCCGCGCGGCAAGCTCGGCCAAGGGCAGCAAGTGAGCGCCGGGGATGTGGCCGAGCCCGTTCAAGAACTCATCGGGCTCGCGAACGTCGATCAACTGGATCTCGTGTTGGCGGTCAGCCGCCAGGCACTCGTCCAGCGCCGCCGGCTGGATCTCCCAGATGCCGCTGAAGTTGCAGGTTAGCGGGGCCCAGGACGGGGACTGCGTCTGCGGCGTATCCGCCTCCGGTTGGCCGCAACGCAGGTTGGCCGGCACGGCGATGTCCATGAGCTTCGGGTGCGGCAGGCCGAGGTTGTTCATGTAGCCGGTGAAGTCGGCCTCGTTGACGTCGCCGCCCAGGCGCGGGTTGAAGCGCCGCTCCTCGGCGACGCTGGTGACCGTCAGGCCGCGATAGTCGTGCGCCGGGTAGAGCAGGCAGGTCGGCGGCAGCGAGAGGATCTGCTCCTGCACCGAGTGGTAGAGCTGCGCCGGGCTGCCTTGCTGGAAATCGGTGCGGCCGCAGCCGCGGATCAGCAGTGCATCGCCCGTGAAGGCCATGCTGTGGTCATCGAGCACATAGCTGAGGCAGCCGTTGGTGTGGCCCGGCGTGGCGCGGACTTCCACATGGCGGCTGCCGAAGCTCACGCGTTCGCCCGCTGTCAGCAGACGATCGGCGTTAGCAGCGCCGGAGGCTTCGGACAGCATGATCCGGCTCCCGCTGCCCGCCTTGATCAACCACGCGCCGGTCACGTGATCGGCATGCACATGGGTGTCCAGCGTTGCGACCGGGCGCAGGCCCAGCTCGCGCAGCAAGGCAGTGTCGCGCCGCACATGCTCGAAGACCGGATCGATCAGCAGCGCCTCGCCCGACACCGAATCGCCGAGCAGGTAGGTGTAGGTGGACGACTGCGGATCGAACAGCTGGCGGAAGACGAGCATGCGCGCTTGCTTGCTTGCTTACTTGGGCTGGGCGGTCGTGCGCAGGTAAGGCTTGATCGTCTTGAAGCCAGGGAAGGACTTCTCGGCTTCTTCGTTCGACACGGCCGGCGTGATGATCACGTCGTCGCCCTGCTTCCAGTTCACCGGCGTGGCGACCTTGTGCTTGGCGGTCATCTGCATCGAATCGAGCACGCGCAGGATCTCGTCGAAGTTGCGACCGGTTGTCATCGGGTAGGTCAGCATCAGCTTGATCTTCTTGTCCGGACCGATGATGAAGACCGAGCGCACGGTGGCGTTGTTCGCCGCGGTGCGGCCATCGGCACCGACCTCGTCAGCCGGCAACATGTTGTAGAGCTTGGCCACGGCCAGGTCGCTGTCTCCGATCATCGGGTACTTGACGGCGGCGCCTTGGGTTTCCTCAATGTCCTTGGCCCAGTCGCCGTGGCGCGCGACCGAGTCGGCGGAAAGGCCGATCAGCTTGGCATTGCGCTTGGTGAACTCGGGCTCGATCTTGGCCATGTAGCCCAGTTCGGTCGTGCAGACAGGCGTGAAGTCCTTCGGGTGCGAGAACAGGATCGCCCACTTGTCGCCGATCCATTCATGGAACTTGATCGTGCCCTGCGTGGTTTCAGCGGTGAAGTCAGGGGCGGTGTCGTTGATGCGAAGGGACATGCGGATCTCCGGTTGTTCTGGACAGCAAGCAAGATAGGGAAGGCAAGCCCGTGATGCCGTCGGGGTCAGGTCTTGCGCGGCGAAAGTCCTAACGCCAAATCTTAGCGGCAAGCGCTTCACCCTGCCGGCCCACTTCCACTCATGTCCGGGCCAGCGAGCAGGCCAGTTGGCCGACCGTCTTCAGCGCCGCCTCGCTGCGGCCGGCCTGCGGATGGCCGTAGTTGATGCGCAGATGGTTGCGGTAGCGCTGGTCGGCCGAGAACAGCGCACCAGGCGCCAGGCTGATGCGGTGCGAGAGCGCCAGCCGATGCAGCTGCAGCGCATCGACCTGCGGCGGCAGTTCGACCCAGCAGAAATAGCCACCCTCGGGCCGCGTGACCCGCGTGCCGGGCGGGAAGTGCTTGGCAATGGCACGCAGGCTGCGCGCCAGGCTGTCGGCGAGGCTGCGGCGCAGCTGGCGCAGATGGCGGTCGTAGGAGCCGTGCTGCAGGTACTCGGCCAGGCCCTCCTGTGACGGCAGCGCGGCCGACAAGGAACTCATCAGCTTGCGCCGCCCGACCTCGGCCGCGAAGCGCCCGGCCGCGGCCCAGCCGATGCGATAGCCCGGCGCCAGCGTCTTGGAGAAGGAACTGCAGTGCAGCACCAGGCCCGCCTCGTCAAAGGCCTTGGCCGGCGGCGGCCGGCTGGCGCCGAAGTACAGCTCGCCGTAGACGTCGTCCTCGATCAGCGGAATGCCGCGCGCCGCCAGCAGCGCCACCAACCGGCGCTTGTTGTCGATCGGCATCAGGCTGCCCAGCGGGTTCTGGAAGTTCGGCATCAACCAGCAGGCCTTGACGGGATGCCGCTGCAGCAGCTCGGCCAGCGAGCCGAGATCGACGCCAGTGCGTGGATCGGTGGCCACCTCGACTGCGCGCAGGCCCAGCCGCTCCAGCGCCTGGAGCGCGCCGTAGAAGCAGGGGCTTTCGACGACGACCAGGTCGCCTGGCCGCGCGACCACTTCCAAGCAGAGGTTCAGCGCCTCCATCGCGCCGTTGCAGATCACCAGTTCGGCCGGATCGAGACCGAAGCCCGCAGCGATGTAGCGGATGGCGATTTGCCGGCGCAGGGTCTCGTTACCCGGAGACAAATCCTCGACCGTGCGCCAGGGGTCGAGCGCGCGCATCGCCCGGCCGAGCGCGCGGGCCAGCGTCGGGAGCGGAAACAGCTCGGGGCTCGGGAAGGCCGAACCGAGCGGCACCAGGTCGCGGTCGCGGGTCTGGCCGAGCAACTGCTGCACCCGTTCCGCCACGGCCACGGCCTGCACCTCGCCCGGCGGCTGGGCCAGCACCGGCGCGGCAGCGGCAGGCGCCGTCGTGGGCAGCGAGGCGCCAGTGACGTAGTAGCCCGAGCGCGGCCGCGCGGCGATCAGACCGCGCGCTTCGAGTAGGTAGTAGGCCTCGAACACCGTCGACGGACTGACGCGGCGATCGGCGCTGGCCTGGCGAACCGAAGGCAGGCGGTCGCCCGCACGCAAGGCGCCGCTACGAATCGCCTCGGCGATCTCGTCAGCCAGCGCTTCGTAGCGCTTCGGCCGTGCCGGCACGACAATCTGATCTGCTTTCTTGCTCATTTGTGAAACTGTACTTCCTCGCCTCTCTTCATTGGTAAAAGGCCTTGAATTCCTCATCTGATCCGGTAAATTTCGAAGCGACTGCGTCTTAACCCAGATCGACTGATCGGGCAAAGTACGGCCTCAGATGGAAACCACAAAACCCCCGCCCGCCCTGCGCGCCTTGCTTGCACTGCGCTGGCTTTTTTTGCTGCTTGCGTCACTGCCTGCCGCCGCGCAGGCGCAAGCGCCCGTCGATCTGGCCCAGCGCCTGCAAGCCTGCGCCGCCTGCCACGGCAAGGAAGGCCGCGCCACGCCCGACGGCTACTACCCGCGCATTGCTGGCAAACCGGCCGGCTACCTGTTCAACCAGCTGGCCAATTTCCGCGACGGCCGGCGTCGCAATGCCGACATGGCGCATCTGACCGCGCAGATGTCGAACGCCTATCTGCGCGAGATCGCTGAATACTTTTCTTCGCTCGAACTGCCCTACCCGCCCGCAGCGCCGGTGCAGGCCACGGTCGCCGAACTGGCCCGCGGCGCGGCGCTGGTGCACGAGGGCGACAAGGCTCGCGGCATTCCGGCCTGCGCGGCCTGCCACGGAGAACGGCTGACCGGCACGCTGCCCGCCATTCCTGGCCTGCTGGGCCTGCCGCGCAGCTACGTCGGCGGGCAGCTCGGCGCCTGGCAGACGCAGATCCGCAGCGCGCGCAAGCCCGACTGCATGGCCGACGTCGCCAAGCGTCTGACCAGTGCCGACGTGGCCGCGGCTTCTGCGTGGCTGGCGAGCCAGACGCTGCCGACCGACACCCGGCCGGCCGCGGCGCCAGCGAAGCCGCTGCCGCTGGAATGCGGAAGCGCACAGCCATGAGCCGCCGCCTCGTCAAGATGACGCTGATATTCGCCGTTAGCGCCGCCGTGCTCGTTGCGCTTTTGATCGGCCTGAACCTGCGTGGAGAAGATCAGCTGCCAGCCACCGCGACGCCGGTCGCGACCGATGCCGCCACCATCGCCCGCGGCGCCTACCTCGCCCGCGCCGGCAATTGCCTGGGTTGCCACACCGCTCGCGGCGGCGCCGAATACGCCGGCGGCCGCGGCATCGAGACGCCCTTCGGAAGCGTCTTCGCACCGAACCTGACGCCGGACGAAGCGACCGGCCTGGGCCGGTGGAGCGAGGCCGAGTTCTGGCGCGCGATGCACAACGGCCGCGCCAAGGACGGCCGGCTGCTCTACCCGGCCTTCCCGTACACGAACTTCACGCAGATCAGGCGCGAGGACTCGGCCGCGCTCTATGCCTTCCTGCGCAGCCTGCCGCCAGTTCAACAAGCCAATCGACCGCATCAGCTGCGCTTCCCCTACGATCAGCAGGCCTCGCTGGCCGTCTGGCGCGCGCTGTATTTCCGTCCCGGCAGCTTCGAGGCAGATGCAAAGCAACCGGCCGACTGGAACCGCGGCGCCTACCTCGTCCGAGGCCTCGGGCACTGCAGCGCGTGCCATGCCGAACGCGATCCGCTCGGCGGCAGCGTCGACGAGCTGCGCCTGGCCGGCGGCTTGATTCCGACGCAGAACTGGTTCGCGCCCTCGCTGGCCCTGCGCGAAGGCGGGCAGCAGGACTTCGCCTCATTGCTGAAGACCGGTGTCAGCGCCAAGGGCAGCGCCATGGGCCCGATGGCCGAGGTCGTCTACCTGAGCAGTTCCTACCTCAGCGACGAGGACATCCAGGCAATGGGCAGCTACCTGCGGACCGTGCCTCCGGCCGAGGCCATAGCGCCCAAACACAGCAGACGCGACGCCGCGGCGCTCGATCTGGGCCAACGCATCTATGCCGACCGCTGCGCCGATTGCCACGGCAAGCGCGGCGAGGGCCAGGGCCGAGTCTTCCCGCCGCTGGCCGGCAATCCGAGCGTCACCCTCGGCAGCCCGCAGAACACGATCCAGGCGATCCTGCACGGCGGCTTTGCGCCAGCCACGCCAGGCAATCCGCAGCCGTCCGGCATGCCGCCCTTCGTCCAGTCGCTGAACGAGGTGGAAATTGCCGCGGTGGCCAGCTACATCCGGCAGGCCTGGGGCAACGAGGCCGCGGGCATCTCGGCCCTGGAAGTCATGCGGGCTCGCTGACGCGGCCGAAGACCTCATCCATCCAGCCGCAGGCTTCCTGGACCATCCTCAGCCGCGCGTTGACCTGGCAGTGGCCGTCGGCGCCGGTGGCGGCGTCGAGGAAGACGAGGTCCTTGCGTGTCGAGCGGATGCTTTCGTGCCACTCGCGCGCCTGCGCCGCGAACATCGGTGAATCACCGCCGCCGAGCACGGACAGGAAGGGAAGCGTCACCAAGGCCGGATCAGCCTGCGCCGACTCCCAGCGCTCGAGGAATTCCTGCGGCGTCTTCGCGCCGGCCTTGAAGAAGATGTTCTGGTAGCTGCGATGCGAGGCGGCACTGGACGTGCGGCCGCTCGCCAGCGCTGAACGCACGCTGGCGGCAAAGAGCCGGCCCGGCGCCGGGAAGGGCGTGCTGGCGATCACCGTGGCCAGGCGCGATTCGTGGCCGGCCGCGTGGGTGGCGAAGAAACCGCCGAGGCTCATGCCGATCAACGCGATCCTGCCGGGCTGCGCGCCGAACTCCTGTACCAGCCGGTCGATGACGGCCGCGATCGGGCGCTCGGGTTCGGTCTCCCAGCGCAGGCCTTGTGCGGCGGTATTGCCCTGGCCGGGCAGGTCCACGATGGCGACCGAATAGCCGCGCTCCCAGATACCGCGGCCCAGCGACAGGAACAGGTCTTCGAGGCTGGTGTCGGCGCCGCCGATGATCAGCGCGACCGGCGCATTGGCGTCGGCATTGCGCACGAACAGGCCGGGCAGCGACTTGCCTTCCCAAGGCACTTCGAAGGCCGTGGCCGGCAGCTTCAGCTCGTTCATGGCCTTGTAGAAAGCCTGCTGGTGATTGGCGTAGAGCGCGGCGAAAGTGTCGCTGCCGGGCGCGGCGAATTGCCATGCCGAGCGATAGCTGGCAAAGGCCTTCAGCCGGGCCTCGCCGGCGGCATGGCGCCAGCCGCGCGCCAGCCAGCTGTCGGCCAGCACGTTCTGCACTTCGCCATAGCCGGCGAAGGAGTTGACCCAGCTGTCGGCGTCGCCGTCCTTGATCGTCGAGGCGATATGGAAGGCCTGGCCGATGTCCAGGCCGCCGGCCGGGCCCCAGCTCAGCGCGGCCATGAAGAACAGGTCCATGTCCGGATCTTCGAAGCGGTAGCTGCGGGCCAGGCGCTGGTCCGGGCGCGGCGCCGGGGTCTCAGTGGTGATGTGAGCCAGGCTTGTGGCGAATTCATTGCTTTGCATCTTGATCTCCGCGTTGGGGTGTGCAAATAATATGAGTTAAGCTCACATTTAGAAACTCGCCTTTGCGGAGCCCGTTCATGAAGGAAAAAGACAAGCCAGATCAACAAGTTGCACGCAGGAAGCCGCAGCAGGCGCGTTCCCAGCAGAAGGTCGAACTCATGTTGGAAGCGGCGATGCGCCTGCTGGAGGAAGGCGATATCGCCTCGCTGACGACCAATGCCGTGGCTGCCAAGGCGGGCGTCAGCATCGGCACGCTGTACCAATATTTCGACAGCAAGCAAGCGCTGCTGGATGCGATGGTGCGCAAGGAAATGGGTGCATTGGCGACGCAGGTTCTGGGAGTGCTCGAAGGCGAGGCGGCGACCCAGCCCGGCGAGCGGATCCGGCGGATCATGCGCGCCGTGGTCGGCTCCTACGGCGGCCGGACTCACGTGCATCGGCAGTTGATGCAGCACGCGTTGACCCACATGCCGGGCGATCGCCTCTCGCCACTCTATGCGCGCCTGATGGCGATATTCACCGCCGAAGGCGTCGCCGCGCCGGGGCAACCCACACGCAAGCTGACGCCGGCCCAGGCCTTCGTCATCACCCACGGCATCGGTGGTGTGATGCGGGCGTTGACGGCCAGCACCGACTTGCCGCCGCTGCAGGAGATCGAGGATGCGGTGGTGCAGATGACGGTCGGATTCGGGGCGGCGCTGCCGCCGGTTCAGGCCTGAGGGAATCGGCGGCGACTGGGCGCCTTTCGATCGCGGAAACCTCCACCTCGCCGCAGCTGGAATCTGAGTTGTTCGCCGCGCCGTCGCCCCGATGAAGCCAGATCCCGCGAGCAAATCATTGATTCATAAGGATCTTCTGGACCCGATGGGCGCGGGGCGAATGCGAGTTTCAAAACGCGAGTCAAGCTCATATTATTTCGGCACTTTCAGGAGAGCTCCATGAACCACGGATCGCCAGCCACCGCAGCGCAGACCGAATCAGCCAAGCCGGCATCGGCCGGCTCGCCGGTCGGCTCCATGCTCGCCTTCGCACCCTTCGTCGCCTTTGCCCTGGTCGAGAAACTGCTGGGCCTACTGGCCGGCCTGGTGGCCGGTGCGCTGGTTTCGATCGCGCTGCTGGCGCGTGATCGCCTGCTCGGCGAGCGCGAAGTGAACATCCTCGAAGCCGGCAGCGCGCTGATGTTCAGCGGCCTCGCCGTGCTGGCCTGGTCCGGGGGCACGGAGGCCTGGACGATCTGGACGGTGCGGCTCTCGGTCGACAGTGGGCTGACGCTGCTCGTGCTGTTCAGCATCGCGATCCGGCGGCCGTTCACCATCCAGCATGCGCGCCATCGGGTCTCCGCAGAGATCGCCCGCAAGTCGGCCTTCCTACGGGCCAATATGCTGCTGTCGGGCGTCTGGGCGCTGGCTTTCGCGGTCTTGACGGCTGCGGACGCGTTGATGGTGCTGCGCCCGCAGACCCCGGTGTGGATTGCTGTGGTCATGACCCTGGGCGCACTGCTGGCTGCATTCAAGTTCACCATTTCCTTTGCGGCGCGTCGCCAGGCCACGGCAAAGGCTGTCGCCGGAAAAGGCAAGTCGGCATAACGACACGCTCAGCGCCACGCGGTGTGGTCGCAACCCCAAGCACCGAGGACTGGCTCCTCGCCCAGTTAAGGTGCAATACGCCTCATGTTGGCTCACAAATTGCGTTATTGGTGCAAGCCCTTCAAGGGTGATTTTTTTGCACCAAAAATATGCGATATGGAGTCAAGATGGGTTTTGATGCACTGAAACAGAGCGTGGATGTCTTGTTCATCCTGTTGGGGGCGGTCATGGTCCTGGCCATGCACGCGGGGTTCGCTTTCCTGGAACTGGGCACGGTCCGCCGCAAGAACCAGGTGAATGCGCTGGTCAAGATCCTGGTCGACTTCTCGGTATCGACGGTCGTGTATTTCCTGGTCGGCTATGGCGTGGCCTATGGGACGCACTTCTTTGTCGGGGCCGACCAACTGGCCCAGAAGGGTGGCTACGAGTTGGTCAGGTTCTTCTTCCTGTTGACCTTTGCGGCAGCCATTCCGGCCATCATTTCAGGTGGTATCGCCGAGCGCGCCAAGTTCTGGCCGCAGTTGCTCGCCACGGCGGTGATCGTCGGCTTCGTCTACCCCTTCTTCGAAGGCGTGGCCTGGAACCAGCACTTCGGCCTGCAGGCTGCATTGAAGGAACTGACCGGCAATGAATTCCATGACTTCGCCGGCAGCGTGGTCGTGCATGCGATGGGCGGCTGGATCGCGCTGCCCGCCGTGCTGCTGCTGGGCGCGCGCAGCAATCGCTACCGCAAAGATGGCGGCATGTCGGCCCATCCGCCCTCCAGCATTCCCTTCCTGGCGTTGGGCGCCTGGGCGCTGTGCGTGGGCTGGTTCGGCTTCAACGTGATGAGCGCGCAGACCATGGACCGGATCTCCGGCCTGGTCGCGGTCAACTCGCTGTTGGCGATGGTCGGCGGCACCCTGGTCGCCCTGCTGCTGGGCAAGAACGATCCGGGCTTCGTGCACAACGGTCCGCTGGCCGGCCTGGTGGCCGTTTGCGCGGGCTCCGACCTGATGCATCCGCTCGGCGCACTGGCGGTCGGCGGCGTGGCCGGCGCGATCTTCGTCTTCATGTTCACCTTGACGCAGAACAGGTGGCGCATCGACGACGTGCTCGGCGTCTGGCCGCTGCACGGCCTGTGCGGCACCTGGGGCGGCATCGCGGCAGGCATCTTCGGCAGCAAGGCGATGGGCGGACTCGGCGGCGTCAACCTCGCGGCGCAACTGATCGGCACGCTGGCCGGCGTGGCCTGGGCCTCGATCGGCGGCATCGTGGTCTACGGCCTGCTGCGCCACACGCTGGGCCTGCGGCTGAGCCAGGAAGATGAGTTCGACGGCGCCGACCTGAGCATCCACAAGATCAGCGCCACACCCGAGCGCGAGGCCACCTGGTAGGACGCACTTCTCGAACGCTATTCGCCCGGCTCAGCACTAACGACTATGGGCATCGCCGCAGCGGAGATCTAGGCTGCGTTGATCGACAAGAGGAGACACAGCCCATGGATCGCCGTTCATTGCTCAACACCTCGATGGCGATGGCCACCGGCGCGGTCGCCGGCTGTGCCCTGCCGGGCCAGGCCACGCAGGCGCCGGCCACACCGTTTGAATTGCCCGTTAGCACCATCGCCATCGTCGGCAGCACGCAGCGCTTCCCGGTGCGCCGCATCTACTGCATCGGGCGCAACTACGCCGCGCATGCCCGCGAGATGGGCAGCGACCCGACGCGCGAACCGCCCTTCTTCTTCCAGAAGCCGCCGGACGCGGTGCAGAACGTCGCGCCCGGCACCGTGGCCGACCATCCGTACCCGACCTTGACGAAGAACTACCACTACGAGATCGAGCTGGTGGCGGCGCTGGACAAGGGCGGACGTAACGTCACGCCTGAGCGGGCTCTCGATCTTGTCTACGCCTACACGATCGGCCTGGACATGACGCGCCGCGACCTGCAGCGCGGCATGGGCGACCAGAAGAAGCCCTGGGAGATCGGCAAGAGCTTCGACATGAGTGCGCCGATGGGGCCGCTGCACCGTGTGGCCGACACCGGCCACTTCAAGGACGGCGCGATCTGGCTGAAGGTCAACGGCGAGCTGAAGCAGAGCGCCAACCTGAAGGACATGATCTGGAGCGTGGCCGAGCAGATCAGCCAGCTCTCGCAAGCCTTCGAGCTGAAGGCGGGCGACATCATCTACAGCGGCACGCCCGAGAACGTCGGCCCGGTCGTGCGCGGCGACGTGATCGAGGGCCATATCGACGGGCTGCCGAACCTGGGTATCCGCATCGTTTGACCGCAAGGGCGGCCAGGGTGCAGGATCACCCCAGACGCATCGATTCCACAACCGCAACGGAGACAAGCCAAATGATCAAGGTCAGCGTGATGTACCCCAACACCCCCGGCGCCCGCTTCAACCACGAGTACTACCGCGACAAGCACATGCCGCTGGTGAAGACGAAGATGGGCGATGCCTGCAAGTTCTACACGGTCGACAAGGGCCTGGCCGGCGGCGCGCCGGACACGCCAGCCACCTACATCGGCATGTGCCACATCTTCTGCGACACGGTGGAGAGCTTCCAGGCCGGCTTCGGCCCGCACGCCGCCGAGATCATGGGCGACATTCCGAACTACACCGACCTGCAGCCGATCGTCCAGATCAGCGAAGTCGTCGTCGGCAACGCCTGACCCCGGCCCGGTTTCGGTTTCGGTTCCGGCCCGATCCCGTCGTCCCGTTTCCAGGGCCGAGCGCTGGGCCGCTCCCGAGCCGGCCCACTGGCGATTGACTGGGCTCGACGCCCAGTCAATCGCCTTCCCCCCAGGGGACCGACCAGGCTCGCGCGCGTCCAGCGCCGCGAGACTGGGCGAGGGGCTCACAAGTTCACAAGCCCACAGCTTCATCGTCAGCACAAAGCGGGTGCCCGTGCCCGGCAAGGAGATCGCCCGCAGGTCGCCCGCCAGCACCGTCGTGGCGATGCGGTAGCTGATCGCCAGCCCCAGGCCCGAGCCGCCGCGGCCGAGCTTGGTCGTGAAGAAGGGCTCGAAAACACGGGACAGCACCGAGCTGTCCATGCCCACGCCGTTGTCGGTGACCGAGATGCTG
>FSVW01003528.1_pt1 | contig 11439 bp, 12 predicted proteins | sample 1637551 | NCBI WGS metagenome assembly FSVW01 (sample SAMEA3914814, study PRJEB12502) | metagenome | biome: forest; material: soil | place: USA | collected 2011-09-16 | depth 0.1 m | reverse complement strand
GGGTAAACATCCCCGGCTCGCCCGGCACCCCCCCCCCCGCCTCTTCCGCATGCTTGCGGTAGTTCAGGCCGATGGCCAGGAACTGGCGGATGCCGCCGACCGGTGCGCCGATGCGCGCGTCATCGGCCACCAGCGGCATGCGTTCAAGATCGATGGCCGCCAGCGCTCCCAGCTTGGCAGGCGACAGCCAATCGGGGGTCAGGTCTTGCACCAGCAACGAGATGTCGCGCTTGCGGCCCTGCGCATCGAGCGCGCCGGCCTTCTCTTGGCCCACGGGCCCGTGACGAAACAGTTTCATGTCGATGACTTCCTAAAGCAGGCTGCGATGCTAATGCCGGGTTTCAGCTGACAGGAGATGGCGGGGAAGCGGCTCCGATGCGCTGCCGGCATCGGAGCCGCGAGCCCGGGCGATCAGAACCAGTGGCGGATGCCGAACTGCGTGCCCGTCGAATCCTGCCCGACCGTCGGCAGCCCGACGGCCACCTGTTCGCCGATGGCCGGCCCCATGCGGAAGGCCGCGGCCTTGCCGTTGGTCAGTCGGCCGAAGTTGGCATACAGCGTCGTGCGCTTGGACAGGATGTGGAAGTAGCCGATCGCGAACAGCGAGGCATCGGCATTGGTCGCGCTGCGGTGGGCGTACGAGGTGCGGATCTCGTCCTGCACGCCGAACGGGATCGTGGCGCCGACCACGTAGCCGTTGACGTTGCTCAGCGATTCGATGCGGTTGGTCTGCCACCAGCCGGACAGCTTGACGACCTTGAAGTCATAGGTCGCGGACAGAGACAGGGTCCGGCTGGTGACCGGAGCGCCCGCCAGGCCGACCGAAGCGGCCGTCGTCTTCACCTGGTCAAGCACCGCGCCGACGTAGACCGGGGCCGTCCGGTATTCGGCGCTGGCCGAGTAGCTGGTGCCGGTCACGGCCCCTTCGCCAGGTGCAGCCATCAGGCGGCCCGAGAAGCCGCCGATCACTGGCGTCTGGTACTGGACCGCGTTGTCGTACTTGATCGAGTAGCCGCGCAGGCCTTGCAGCAGCGTGTACTGGCCGCCGAGCCCGAAGCGGAAGAAGGGATCGGTCCAGACCGACATCCACAGCGAAGGCGCGTACTGGCTGCCAAGCTGCACCGAACCGAGCTTGTCGCTACCCAGGCCGAGATAGGACTCCCGGCTCCAGAACGTGGCCGGCACCGTCACCGTGCCGTTGTCCGTCTGGTAGCCGGTCTCCAGTTTGAAGTAGGCGCGCAGGCCGTCGCCGAGGTCTTCAATGCCGCGAACGCCGAGCCGCGAGGTGTCGCTGGTCATCGTCGTCAGGTGGCCGGACGGGCGGGTCGGCGTGCTGTTGTAGTGGAAGGACTCGACGGAGACGTCGAGCATGCCGTACAGGGTCACCGATCCGTCCGCCAGCGCTGCAAGGGGCAGGCTCGCGAGTGTCGCGGCGGCCGCCGCGGCGATCAGGTTCTTCTTGTTGTTCAGCTTCATCTTGTCTTCTCCAGGGTTGTTGTAATTTCTAGATTTCGTGATTGACGACGAAGTCGTCCGGCACTGCGGGGCCCCATACGTAGAGCGAGTCCTCGCCCGGGTGATCGGCCGAGGGCCAGGTCTTGCCTGCCTCGACAAAATCGATGTCGAACGAGTACTCGGCGTAGCTGCCCCAGGGGTCGCGCACGTAGCGGAAGTAGTTGGAGCCCAGCACATGCCGGCCCACGCCCCAGCCCTGCGCGTAGCCGGCATCGGCCATCTGGTGCATGCCCAGGCCGACGTCGTCCAGCGAGGGCACGCACCAGCTGCTGTGGTGCAGCCCCGGGCCGCCGGATTTGGCCAGCGCGATCAGGTGGTGGTCGCTGCCGTGCGGTGTGTGCAGAAAGGCGATGACATCGCCCGATTTGTCGGAAAGCTGCAGGCCCGGCACCTCGCTGTAGAAGCGCGTGGCAGCCTCCACATCGGCGCTGAAAAGCAGGATGTGCGAGAGATACAGCGGCTTGACAGCCTGCCGTTTGCTGCGGCCGGCCGAGCGGCCGGCGTTGCAGTTGTGAGGCACGAACTCGCGCGGTGCCGGTTGCGAGGGCGAGGACTTCTCGGCCACGCGCAGCTGCACGGCAACGCCGTCCGGCCCTTCGATCCAGATGCCATTGGCCCCATCGGCTTCGGCTCCTGCAGGCGGCTGGATGCGAGCGATCTCGCGCTCGGCCAGGTACTGTTCGAAGCGCTGGAGGTCCTCGGCGAAGATGCCTAAGGACAACCACAGCAATCGCTTCTTCTCCCCCGGCAGGATCCGCGCCCAGCGATGCGGGTGCCCGTATGAATGGAGCGTTATGCCGCCTGCGCCGTCACCGGCATCGGTACGCACGTCGAGCCCGAAGCTGGTGTAGAAATGCCGCGCCCGTTCGAGGTCGGGCACGCTGAACACGAACTCGTCGATCGAGTGGATGGCCGGGCGTTTCGAAGCTGCAGTCACCGTTTGTCTCCGATGTATCTTCTTTTTTGGCAAGGCTTCGCCCAGCCCGCTCTGGATGGCGGTGTCTTGGACGGGGTGGGTTCAGTTCAGCGCGCTTGGGACGCCGTTCGAAACAGCGCTCCCCTCATGCTCGGCGCGATGCTAAGTGCGAGCCTCAGCTGACAGGAGATGGTGAATCGAACACGTTGATGCTCTGCCGGCATCGGTTGCCGTCAGTCCAGCTCAGCGCTCAAAGGCCAGCTGCTCGGATGGCAGGGCCCGCAAAACACGCAAAACCGCAAAACCCGCATAAGCAAGCGCGTTTTTGTCGCTTCACGCTGGGACATGCATCCGCAAGACTGCGGCCTGCATGGAATCCACCACATGAGCACGAGCACTCTTCACCTTCGACCGGCCCACTTGGCGGCCGGCAGCACCGCCCTGGAAAACGCCATGGGGCCAGGTCTTGCCACGCTGGTGGCCCAGCTCGCCGCCACAGCCATCCAGCGCGACGCCCAGGGCGGCCACGCCGCCGAGCAGCGCGAGCAGATCCGCGCGAGCGGCCTGCTGGCGCTCACCATAGATTCGCCGTTAGGTGGCCTGGGCGGCGGCGTGGTCGAGCTCTACCAGGCGCTGCGCCAGCTCGCCCGAGTGGACAGCGCGCTGGCCCATGTGTTCGGCTTCCACCACCTGCAGCTTTTCGGCGTGCAGCTCTACGGTGGGCCCGCGGCCGAGCTGCATGGCGCGCGGCACCTGCGCGAGACGGCCGAGCAGCGGCTCTTCTGGGGCAATGCCTTGAACCCGGCCGATACCCGGCTGCAGGCGCACCGCGTCGATGGCGGTTGGCGCCTGCAGGGAAGCAAGGGCTTCTGCTCCGGCGCACTGGGCTCGGACCGGCTGACCCTGTCGGCCACGACCTCCGATGGCGGCTTCCTGATCGGCATCGTGCCGACGCGGCGCGAAGGCGTGCATGTCGAGCATGACTGGGACGCCTTCGGCCAGCGCCAGACCGACAGCGGCACCGTGCGCTTCGCCGATGTTTGGCTGGCCGATGACGAGCTGCTGCAGCAGCCCGGCACCGCCGCCACTCCGCGCGCGACGCTGCGCTCGCAGATCGCGCAGCTGATCATGAGCAATCTCTACCTCGGCATTGCCGAAGGCGCCTTCGAGGAAGCCCGGCACTACACGGTCGAGCAGAGCAAGCCCTGGTTCGCCTCTGGCGTGCAGCGGGCTGCCGACGATCCCTACATCCAGCAGCGCTACGGCGACCTGTGGCTGCATGTGCGGGCGGCGCAGGCCGTCGTCGATGCGGCCGTGCTGAAGCTGCAGGCGGCGCTGGCTCGTGGCGAGGCGCTGACGGCGCAGGAGCGCGGCGAGGTGGCCGTGGCCGGCGCCGAAGCCAAGGTGCTGAGCCACCGCGCAGCCCTCCAGGTAAGTAGTCAGTTATTCGAGCTGACCGGCGCGCGCAGCACCTCGGCCCGATTCGGGCTCGACCGCTTCTGGCGCAATGCCCGCGTGCACACCTTGCATGACCCGGTCGACTACAAGCTGCGCGACCTCGGCCGCTTCCAGCTCGAAGGCCGCATTCCCGATCCGACGTCCTACTCGTGATGAGCCAAAACAGCACCAACAAGATCCAGCACCTGCCGCTGATCCGGCTGGAGGGCTTGTCCAAGTCCTTCCGCACGCCCGGCGGCGGCAGCTTCGACGCGGTGCGCGACGTGAGCCTGCAGGTGCGCGAGGGCGAGATCCTCGGCCTGATCGGCAAGAGCGGCGCCGGCAAGTCGACCTTGCTGCGGCTGATCAATCTGCTGGAGCGGCCCGATGCCGGCCGTGTGTTCGTCGCCGGCCGCGAACTGACGCAGCTGGGCAAGTCCGAGCTGCGAGCCGCGCGGCAGAACATCGGCATGATCTTCCAGCAGTTCAACCTGCTGCAGAACGCTACGGTGGCCGAGAACGTGGCCTTCCCGCTGCGCCTGCATGGTCGCGCCAGCCGTGCCGAAATCGCCGATCGGGTGGCCGAATGCCTGGCGCTGGTCGGCCTCCAGGACAAGGCCGACAGCTACCCGGCGCAGCTGAGCGGTGGGCAGAAGCAGCGAGTCGCCATCGCCCGCGCGCTGGCGCCACGGCCGGCCGTGATGCTCTGCGACGAACCGACTTCCGCGCTCGATGCCGAGACCACCCGCGAGCTGCTGGCCACGCTCGCCGACATTAACCGCCGGCTCGGCGTGACGATCGTCATCGTGACCCACGAACTGAGCGTGGTGCAGGCGCTGTGTCGCCAGGTGGCGGTGATCAGCGAAGGCCGACTGGTCGAGCAGTTCGCGGTGGCCGATGCGGCTTCGCGCGGGCAGTCCGCGCTGGCCCGCGAGCTGGCGCAGCTTCAGCGCGTCGAACGCGAGGTGGCCTATGGCTGACTGGCTGCCCGAGAACATCGCCGCAATCCTGCCGGACCTGTGGACCGCCTTCGGCCAGACCGCGCTGATGCTGGGCATCGGGCTCAGTGCAGCCTTGGCGTTAGGGGGCCCGCTGGGCGTGCTGCTCTTCCTGATGAGCCCGGGGCAATCGCTATCGCAGCACCGGGCGGCGGCGCCTGCGCATCTCGCATTGAACTGGTTGGTGAATACCGTTCGCAGCTTCCCCTTCATCATCCTGCTGGTCGCGCTGGTGCCCTTCACCCGGGTGCTGGCCGGCACCTCGATCGGTCCACTGGCCGCCGCCGTGCCGCTGTCCTTTGCGGCGGTGCCCTACTTCGCGCGCCTGGTCGAGCAATGCCTGCGCGAGGTGCCGCGCGGCGTGATCGAGGCGGCCCACGCGATGGGCGCCTCCGAGCTGCAGATCGTCGTCCGCGTGCTGCTGCGCGAGGCCCGCGCCGGCCTCGTCGGCGCGCTGACGGTGCTGGCGATCAGCTTTCTCTCCTACTCGGCCGTGGCCGGCGTCGTCGGCGGCGGCGGCATCGGCGACATCGCCATCCGCTACGGCTACTACCGCTTCCAGACCGACGTGATGGTGCTGACGGTGGCTATCCTGATCGCGCTGGTGCAACTGATCCAGTTCATCGGCAACACAGCAGCGCGCCGCCTCGACAAGCGCTGACCTGCTAACTCTCAATCTCAACGGACCTCTCCATGACCCTGCTTCGCCGTTCATTGCTGGCACTCTCCCTGGCCTCGCTGGCCTTCACTGCCACCGCGCAGGAGAAGAAAGAACTGACCCTCGGCGCCACCGCCGGCTCCAATATCGAGGTGCTGCGCCTGGGCATCAAGCCGCTGCTGGAGAAGAAGGGCTACAAGGTCAAGCTGGTCGAATTCAACGACTACGTGCAGCCCAACGTCGCGCTGGCCGACGGCTCGCTCGATGCGAACTACTTCCAGCATGTGACGTACCTGAACCGCTTCCGCGAGGATCGCAAGCTCGATCTGGTCGACATCGTGCAGGGCCCGATGGCGCCCTTCGGCATCTATTCGAAGAAGCGCAAGAGCATTGCCGACGCGAAGCCCGGCGACCGCATCACCCTGGCCAACGACCCCGCCAACCTGGCGCATGGCCTGGCGCTGCTGGCCGACCTGAAGCTGATCACGCTGAAGCCCGGCGCCGACCCGATCCGCGTGACCGAGAAGGACGTGGCCAGCAACCCGCTGAAGCTGAAGCTGCAGCCGCTCGAAGCCGCGCAGTTGCCGCGCACGCTGGACGACGCCGACTACGCGATCGTCAACGGCAACTTCGCGATCTCGTCCGGCATGAAGCTCACCGACGCGTTGGTGCTGGAGAAGACACCGGCGCACTACATGCTGGTCGTCGCCGTCAAGGCCGCGGACAAGGACAAGCCCTTCAGCCGCGACATCGCCGCGGCCTTCCACGACCCGGCCTTCAAGGCGGTGTTGGAGAAGAACTTCCCTGGCTACGCGCGGCCGGACTTCCTGCAATGAGCCAGAACAAGCTGATCAGGTTCAACGCGTTCACGATGAACACGGTCGGGCACCAGTCGCCCGGGCTGTGGACGCATCCGCGCGACGAGTCGCGTCGCTACACCGATGCCGCCTATTGGCAAGACCTGGCGCGGCTGCTGGAGCGAGGCCGTTTCGACGGCGTCTTCCTGGCCGACGTGCTCGGCGTCTACGACGTGTTCGAGGGCGCCGCCGATGCGGCCTTGAAGCACGGAGTGCAGGCACCGCTGAACGATCCGCTGGCCGTCGTGCCGCTGATGTCGGCCGTGACCGAGCACCTGAGCTTCGGCGTCACCTGCGCGCTGACCTACGAGCATCCGTACACCTTCGCGCGCCGCATCTCCACGCTGGATCACCTGACTCAGGGCCGCCTCGGCTGGAACATCGTCACCGGCTACCTGGACAGCGCCGCGCGCAACCTCGGCCTGCAGCAGCAACTGGCGCACGACGATCGCTACGACCTGGCCGACGAATACCTCGACGTCGTCTACAAGCTCTGGGAACAAAGCTGGGAAGACGACGCCGTGCGGCGCGACAAGCGCGGGCGCGTCTTCACCGATCCGGCCAAGGTCCACGCGATCCGCCATCACGGTGCTAACTACCAGGTTCCAGGCATCCATCTGTGCGAGCCTTCGCCGCAGCGGACGCCGGTGCTGTTCCAGGCCGGCACGTCCTCGCGCGGGCGCGCCTTCGCCGGCAAGCATGCCGAATGCGTGTTCGTCAGCGGGCCCAGCCAGCCGGTGATCAAGGACTTTGTCGACGGCATCCGCGCCGCCGTGAAAGCCGCCGGTCGCGAACCGGACGATGTTTTGGTCTACGCGCAAGCGCTTGTCATCACCGCGCCGACCGAAGCCGAGGCGCAGGCCAAGCTGGTTGACTACCGCAGCCATATCGACATCGAGGCTTCGCTGGCCCTGCTCTCCGGCTGGACCGGCGTCGACTTCTCGCGCTACCCGCTGGACGCGACGATCGACTACCTCGACACCCAGGCCGGCCGCACGGCGCTGGCCTCGTTCAGCAGTGCGGACCCGAACAAGCGCTGGACGGTGCGCGAGGCGGCCGAGTTCATCGGCCTTGGCGGCCGCGGGCCGGTGCTGGTTGGCGACCCGGCGCAAGTCGCCGATCAACTGATCGCCTGGCAGGAAGCCACCGGCATCGACGGCTTCAACCTCACCTATGCGGTCGCGCATGACGACCTGCGAGAGGTGGTCGATCTGGTCGTGCCGGAGTTGCAGCGCCGCGGCCGCTATCGCCAGGACTACGAGCCCGGCAGCTACCGCCACAAGCTCTTTGGCGCCGGCCCGCGCCTGAGCGAGCGCCACGGGGGCCGACAGGTCCGCATCGAATCAAGAACAACGGAGGAAAAAGCAGCATGACAACAAGCATCACACGCCGTCAAACTTTGGCGTTAGGCCTCGCATCCGGCCTTGCCGCCAGCCTGCCGGCCATCGGCGCCGAAGCACGGAAGACGCTGCGGATCGGCTACCAGAAGTTCAACACGCTCAACATCCTCAAGGGCGCCGGTCATCTGGAGAAGGCGCTGAAGCCGCTGGGCTGGACGGTTCAATGGACCGAGTTCGCCACCGGCCCGGTGCTGCTGGAGGCGCTGAACGCCGGCGCGATCGACTTCGGCCATGCGGCCGACACGCCCAGCGTTTTTGCGCAAGCGGCCGGCGTGCGCGCGGTCTACCTGGCGGCCGAGCAGCCGTACCCGCAAGGCATCGCCATCCTCGTGCCGCAGGCCTCGCCGCTGCGGACCGTGGCCGAGTTGAAGGGCAAGCGGATCGCCATCGGCCGCGGCTGGAACGTGCAATACCTGCTGGTGCGCGCGCTGGAAGACGCCGGCCTGTCCTTCGACGACATCGATCCCGCCTGGGTCAACAACGCCGCGGATGCGCGCAGCGCCTTCGAGTCGGGCCGGGTCGATGCCGTCGGCCTGTGGGATCCCTTCCTGGCCGGCGCCGAGCTGGCCGGCAAGCCGCGCGTGCTGCGCAACGGCGAAGGACTGTCGAACAACCGCACCTTCTACCTGGCCGCCACCGACTTCGCGGAGCAGCAGGGTCAGGTCTTGCGCATGGTCTTCGCCGAGCTGCGCAAGACCAATGAGTGGGCCGACATGAACCCGCAGGCAGTGGCCGAACTGTTGGCGCCGCAACTGGGCGTGCCGGTGCCCGTGCTGGCCCTGGCCACCGGGCGGCGGCGCTACACGGCGGTGCCGGTCGATGCCGGCATCGTGGCCGAGCAGCAGCGCATTGCCGACACCTTCTTCAAGCTGAAGCTGATCCCGCGCAACGTGCAGGTCCGTGACGCCGTCTTCAAAGAATCCTTCGTCTGAACCTCATGCAGCGCCGAACCCTGCTCCAAGCCGCCGCGCTCTCACCGCTCTCACCACTGGCCCTGAATTCCGCCGCTCGCGCCGCCGAGCCCGTCAAGGAAGTCCGCCTCGACTATGCCTACTACTCGCCTTCCAGCCTGGTGCTGCGCCGCTTCGGCTGGCTGGAGGAGGATTTCAACAAGGACGGCATCGCTGTGCGCTGGGTGCTCAGCGCCGGCAGCAACCGCGCGCTCGAATACCTGAACGCGAACAGCATCGACATCGGCTCGACCGCCGGCCTGGCCGCGCTGCTGGGCCGCGCCAACGGCAACCCGATCCGCGCGCCGTACATCTTCTCGCGGCCCGAATGGACGGCGCTGGTCGTGCGCCACGATTCGCCGATCAAGGGCCTGGCCGACCTGAAAGGCAAGAAGGTCGCCGCGACCAAGGGCACCGATCCCTACCTCTTCCTGCTGCGTGCGCTGCACACCGTCGGGCTCAAGCGCGAGGACATCGAGCACGTGGGCCTGCAGCATGCCGACGGCCGCGCGGCGCTGGAGCAGGGTCGCGTCGACGCCTGGGCCGGGCTCGACCCGCTGATGGCTGCCAGCGAGCTGGACCAGGGCTCACGCCTGATCTATCGCAACGTGGCCTTCAACACCTATGGCTTCCTGAACGTGCGCGAGGACTTCCTGGCCCAGCATCCGCAGGAAGTGCGTCGCGTGATCGCCGGCTACGAGCGTGCCCGCAAATGGATCCAGGCGAACACGACCGAGGCAGCGAAGATCCTGGCCGAGGAGGCCAAGGTCAGCCTGCCGGTCGCCCTGCTGCAGATCAAGCTGCGCACCGACCTGAGCCAGCCGCAGCCTTCGCTCGAACACATCAAGGCCCTGCAGGCGGCCGCGCCGATCTTGCTGGCCGAGCAACTGGTCAAGCCGGGGACCGATCTGGACAAGACCGTGCTCGATCTGGTCGACACCCGCTTCGCCGCGGGATTGCTGAAGGCCTGACACATGGCGGCCGACCGCGAACTGATCGCCCGCCTGCCCGCGGCGGCGGAGCCGGCCCGCGTTCCGGCCCAAGCACCGCGCAAGCTGCCGATGGCCTGGCTCGGCCTGCTGCTGCCGGCGGCCCTGCTGCTGGGGGCCGAGCTGGCCGTACGCGCCGGCTGGGTGGCATCTCACCAGTTGCCCGCGCCGAGCGACGTGCTGGAGGCCCTGCAGCAATTGGCGCACCAGGGACTGCTGACGCACATCGCGGCCAGCGCGTTGCGGCCGGCTTTGCGCTGGGCGCCGGCCTGGCCGTCCTGCTGGGCGCCTGGGTCGGGCTGTCGCCGCTAGCGCAGGCCTTGCTGAACCCGAGCTTCCAGGCGCTGCGGGCGATCCCGTCGCTGGCCTGGGTGCCCTTGCTGCTGCTGTGGCTGGGCATCGATGAGTCGCCGAAGATCGCGCTGATCGCCATCGGCGCCTTCTTCCCGGTCTACGTGGGCGTGGCATCGGGCTTCCGCGACGTGGACCGCAAGCTGGTCGAGGTCGCGCAGCTGCGCGGGCTGTCGAGCGTGGCGCTGGCGCGCCGAGTGCTGCTGCCGGCCGCCCTGCCGGCCGTGCTGACCGGCCTGCGCAACGGGCTCGCGCTGGCCTGGATGTTCATGGTCGCCGCCGAGCTGATCGCCGCCAGCCGGGGCCTGGGCTATCTGCTCACCGACGGACGTGAAACCGGCCGGGCCGACATCGTGCTCGCCGCGATCGTGCTGCTGGCCGTGCTCGGCAAGCTCAGCGACGGCCTGATGGCCGCCGTCGAGGCCCGAGCGCTGCACTGGCGGGACGGTTTTGGAGCGCAGGCGTGAGCCGCATGAACGGTGCGAGCGCCTTGCTTGAACTGCGCGTACGCCGCAAGGCCTACGCGGGCAAGACCGTGCTGGCTGACATCCATCTGGACCTGGCCGCCGGCGAAGTGGTGAGCCTCGTCGGCACCAGCGGCTGCGGCAAGAGCACGCTGCTGCGGATCGTCGCCGGCCTGGACCGCGAATTCGAGGGTCAGGTCTTGCTGGACGGCGTGCCGTCGCAGGCGTCAGCCCCGGCGAGCCGCGACGTCGGCTGCGTGTTCCAGGAGCCGCGCTTGTTCCCCTGGCTGACGGTGGCGCGCAATGTCGGTTTCGACGTGGGTCAGGGTTTCGATGCGCGGCGCGTGTCCGCGCTGCTTGCCGAGGTCGGGCTGGAGGACCACGCGCAGGCACTGCCCAAGCAGCTCTCCGGCGGCCAGGCCCAGCGCGTGGCGATTGCCCGCGCGCTCTACACGCAGCCCCGGCTGCTGCTGCTGGACGAACCCTTCTCGGCGGTCGATGCCTTCACCCGCATCAAGCTGCAGGACCTGATCGTCGAACTGGCCCGCCGGCATGGCAGCAGCCTGCTGATGGTCACGCATGACGTCGAGGAAGCCGTGCTCCTGTCGGACCGCGTGCTGGTGCTGGAGGCCTCGCCCGGCCGCGTCGCGCGCAGCGTCGAGGTCACGCTGCCGCGCCCGCGCTCGCGCCAGAGCGCCGCGCTGGCTGCCTTGCGCGGCGAGGTCCTGGAGGCGCTGCACGCCGTGCACGCCTTGTAGATCCCGCCGGCGGCTTTCATCGCCGGCCGGACGGGCATCCCTGCTCCGCTTCGCCCGTACCCCGGCGCACGTCCTTCTCCTCGTAACGGTCCTACCAGGCGTAGGCAACCCGGGCGTAGTACTCGCGGCCGTTGAAGCCGAAGGGC
>FSVW01000933.1_pt1 | contig 11447 bp, 8 predicted proteins | sample 1637551 | NCBI WGS metagenome assembly FSVW01 (sample SAMEA3914814, study PRJEB12502) | metagenome | biome: forest; material: soil | place: USA | collected 2011-09-16 | depth 0.1 m | reverse complement strand
TTGTTCGACCACGTGACGCCGAGCATGCGCATCTACAAGGAAGAGATCTTCGGCCCGGTGCTGGCCTGCGTGCGCGTCCATGATTTCGCCGAGGCGGTGAAACTGGTCAACGACCACGAATACGGCAACGGCGTGGCCTGCTACACCAGCGACGGCAACGTCGCCCGCGAGTTCGCACGCCGCATCCAGGTCGGCATGGTCGGCATCAACGTGCCGATCCCGGTGCCGATGGCCTGGCATGGCTTCGGCGGCTGGAAGCGCAGTCTCTTTGGCGACATGCATGCGTACGGTGAAGAGGGCGTGCGCTTCTACACCAAGCAAAAGAGCGTGATGCAGCGCTGGCCCGCCAGCGTGGCCAAGGGCGCCGAGTTCGCCATGCCGACCAGCAAATAGGCCAGATCTTTTTTGCGGGCTGTGCCGGGCCGTTGCCAAATCGCATAAAAGCTTGGCTTTCCCGGTTTCGGGGGCTCGCATCCCCTAGCTTGATCGGCTAGATTGGCGCTTCTTCAAGGGCGCCGGAAAGATGCAAGAACCCTTCAGCAGCGGACAGCACCACGGGGACCAGATCGCCGATTGGCTGGCACAGGCCCGGGCCCAATGCGGCACCGATCTGGCATTGGGTCTCCAACTCGCCCGGCAAGCCTGGGACGCCGCTGTGGAACAGGGTTATGTCGAGGAGCAGCTCGAAGCCGGCCGCCTGCTCACCCGCTTCCACATGCGCCGCGGCGAACTGACCGAGATGCTTGCCATCGGCCAGCGTCTGCTGCCCCTGCAGCGCAGCCAGGGCGCAAGCCCGCCCTTGTGCCATCTGCTGCGGATGATGGCGCTGGGTGCTGCCGAGCTTGGCGATTTCGAGACCGCGCTGGCCTGCGCCAACGAAGGCATGGCCAGCGCCCGCGAACTGGGCGACGCGCGCCTGATCAGCATCTCGCTGAACGCGGTGGGCGCCTGCTTCGAACGCATGGGCGACCCCTGGCAGGCCGAACGCCTGATGAACGAGGCGACCGCCTTGCTCGGCGACCAGGCGACCGATTACGAGCGTATGGTGGCGCACAACAACCTCGCCACCGTCGCACTCGGCACCTACCACCTGCTCAACCACAGCGGCCACGAACGCGAGTGCATGCAGGCGCTGCAGCAGGCGCTCGAACACGCGTTGCGGGCGCGCCCGCACGCGGTCGCCCACGAGGAACCCTACGCGCTGGCGCTGACCGACGGCAACCGCGGCGAGGTGCTGATGCATCTCGGCCGCCTCGACGAGGCCGAAGACCTGCTGCTGGCCGCGCTGGAAATGAACCGCAAATGCGGCTACCTGGCGCTGAGCTGGCGCGTGCGCTGCTCGCTGGCCGAACTGGGCATGAAGCGCGGGCGGCTGCACGAGGCGCTCTCCGACTTGCAGGTGCTGCTGGTCGAAACCCATGGCCGCGACCTGGGCGGGACCACGCTGATGCGCCTGCAACATGCAGCCTACCGGGTGAACAAGGCGCTGGGCCTCAACGACGCAGCCTTGTTGCACCTCGAGCAGGTGCAGTTCCTGGAGCACCGGCGCGGCGTCGCGCAATTGATGGCACAGGCACGGTTCTTCGTCAGCCGCTTGGAAGCCGAGCAGAGCTGCAGCAAGGCCGTGCTGGAAGCTGCTCCGGCGTCGGCCGGTACCGCAGATGACGACCTGCTGCGCGACCCGCTGACCGGCCTGGGGAACCGCCGCTGCCTGGAGTCGCGCATGCCGGCCCTGATGCGCTCGGCCGAGCGCGACGATGCGCCGCTGACGCTCGCGCTGATCGACGTGGATCGCTTCAAGGCGATCAATGCCGAGCACGGCGCGACCGTCGGCGATCGCGTGCTGCAGGCGCTCGCCCAAATGTTGCGCGAAAACACCCGCGGGCGGGACCTGCTCTTGCGCTGGAGCGGTGAGGAGATCCTGGTCGTGCTGCCCGACACCATTCCCGACCGTGCCTTCGAAGTCTGCGAACGGCTGCGCCAGGCGGTCGAGTCCTACCGCTGGAGCGAGCTGTCTCCGGGGCTGGACGTCACGCTCAGTATCGGCCTGGCCAATGCACCGCCATATTCGACCGACCTGCTGGTAGCCCGTGCTGAAAGCGCGATGTACCGCGCCAAGCACCTCGGGCGCAACCGGGTCGCGCTGGCCTGAACGCCTTCTGCTAGAAGTCGTCCGCGATGACCACGTTACGGCCCTGAGCCTTGGCGCGATACATGGCCTTGTCGGCGCGGCCCAGCACCGCATCGGCGCTCTCGTCCTCGGCCCGCCCCTCGGCGATGCCGAAGCTGGCCGTCAGCGGCCAAGGCTGGCCCCGCCATTCGAAGGCGCTCCCCTCCAGATTCGCGCGCATGCGCTCCGCCACCAGCAGCGCACCCACGAGGTCGGTCAAGGGTAGCAGCGCGCAGAATTCTTCGCCGCCCAACCGGCCCAGCCGGTCGACCTCGCGCACGCAGGGCATCAGCACCGCCACAAGCCGCCGCAGCGCCGCATCGCCGGCCGCGTGGCCCAGGCTGTCGTTCAGCTGCTTGAAGCGGTCCATGTCGATCATCACCAGCGCGTAGGGCATGCCGCGCTGCAGGCGGGCATGCTCGGCATCGATCGCCTCGTTCAGCGCTCGGCGGTTGAAGGCATCGGTCAGCGGATCGCGCTCGGTCAGGCGCTGGATGTTCATTACCAGGCGCATCAGCATGAGGCAGGCCATCGTCGAGTTGAGCACCAGGCTCATCAGCAGCGTCGACCACAGCCAGGCGACGTTGAAGTCGTTGCTTTGGCGAACGTCGACAGCGGCGTCCGGAGCAACCAGGCTTTCGACCAAACGAGCCACGAGCAGCATGAAGATGATGAACAGCGGTGAGGCCAGCGCGCTGCTCAGGGCGGCGCGCAAATGCTGCCGCAGCTGACGCCAGGCATCCACGTAGGCCAGCAGCACCAGCGAGCTCATGCCCAGGTAGACCACGCAGGCATGCCAGCGTGGATCGCTCAGCGGCGCGATGGCCACCAAGGTGATGCCCACCAGCAGCCAGATCAGCAGAGCCGAACGCCAGGCCAGGCGCGGCCCCGAGATCGCCGGCACGCAGGCCCGCAACAGCGCGAAGGTGGCCATGCCGCAAACATCCGATCCCCACTCGGCGATCAGCGGCGGCGCCTGGCTGCGCATCGCATCGATCGCCAGCGAAACGGCCAAAAAGGCATTTGCCATCGCCAGGCACATCGAGGCCTTCGGCGCCACCGCGCCGCCCACGGCCAGCGACCACCAAACCAGGCTGGCGGCCATCAGCATCAGCACGATCGCCATCAGCAAGGTGAAGGGATCGGCCGCGCCGAACAGCAGCGAAGTCACCCGAAGGCCTCCCGCGCCATGCAGACGCGGTTGCGCCCGGCGTCCTTGGCGCGGTAGACCTGCCGGTCCGCCAGCGCCAGCGCCGTCTCGCCCGACGGATCGTTGCCCATGCCCGCGACGACGCCGAAGCTGGCCGTCATGGCGATCTGCCGCTCGCGCCAGGCCAGCGGCCGCGCCTGCAGCGCCGCCCGCATGCGCTCCGCTACCAGCGCCGCGGCGTCCACCCGCGTATGCGGGAGCAGCGCGCAGAACTCCTCGCCGCCAAGCCGGCCGAGCCGGTCCAGCTCTCGCAGGCAGGAGCGCATCACGGTGACGAAATGCAGCAGCGCCGCGTCACCGCCGGCGTGGCCGAACTCGTCGTTGATGCGCTTGAAGTGGTCGATGTCGATCAGGATGAGCGCAAACGGATGGCCGCGCTCGCTCAGCGCCTGCAGCTTCTGCATCGCATCGCCGATGGCCCGGCGGTTCAGCGTGTTGGTCATCGGGTCGCGCCGCGTCAGATGCTCGACGCGGCCGACCAGCCGCCACACCAGCAAGGCCATCAGGCTGACCGAAATCGCCATCGTCAGCACCAGCCAGACTGAGCCGACCAAGGCGCTGGCATGGCGCCCTGCGGAAAACAGCGGGTCGGCCCGCCCATGCCTTGACAGCAGCACCACGATGCGCGTCGCGCCGATCGTCAGCAGCAGCAGATAGGGCGTGACCAGCAGCGCCGTGACCCAGCGGGCAAGACCTGGCCCCGCACCCTGGATCACGTCGCGGCCGGCCAGCGTGCCCAGGCCGGCGACGCCGACCGACAATGCCACGAGCATGCCCGACCGCTCGCCCGCCAAGGCCAGGGCGAAGATCGCGGCGGCGCTCAGTCCGCCGGTCAGGGCAATGTCACGCCAGCCCGGGCCTAACCTCAACATTCGACGCACAGCCAGCGCCAGCAGCCCGACCGTGGCCACGGTGGTGATCTCGTAGAAGGCATCGCTGGCCCAGAGCGGCCAGCCCGCCGAATGGCCGTCGCAGCTGATCGCCAGCACGCGGCACAGGTGCGTCGCCACCATCAGCCAGCTGGCGCGCGGCGCCATCCGGAACACTCCCGCCAGCAAGGCCCAACCTGCCGCGGCGAAGCCGTTGAACACGGCATTGACCAGCAGCAGGGTGTAGGCGTCCAACGGTTGCATGGAGAGAAGCAGGGGCGAAAAAAACTCGTCAATACGGCAAGAACGCCCCGGGGCGGCGGCATGACCCGCTGGCGACACAGCCATCATCACCGATGGCACGGCCCTGACACAATGCCCGCATGAAAATCGCTCTCGTCACCGGCGCCAGCCGCGGCATCGGCGCCGCCATCTCACTCGCTTGCGCCGAGGCCGGCTACGACCTGGCCCTCAATTTTGCACGCGACGAAAACGCTGCCAACGCCCTGGCCGAGCGGATACGGGTGCTGGGCCGGCGCGTGATCGTCGTGCAGGCCGATGTATCCGTCGAAGCCGAAGTGCTGGCCATGTTCGCCCGCATCGACGCCGAACTCGGAAGCCTGACTGCCTTGGTCAACAATGCCGGCATCGTCGCCCGCGGCGCGCGCCTGGAAGAGATGGACGTCGAGCGCTGGCGCCGCATGTTCGATGTCAACCTGATAGGCACTTTGCTGTGCTCGCGCGAGGCCGCAAGGCGCATGAGCACGCGCCACGGCGGCAGCGGCGGCGCCATCGTCAACCTGGCCTCCCGCGCGGCCCAGCTCGGCGGCCCGAACCAGTATGTGGACTACGCCGCCAGCAAGGGCGCGATCGACAGTTTGACCGTCGGCCTGGGCAAGGAGTTGATCGGCGACGGCATCCGCGTCAACGCCGTGCGACCCGGCATCATCGACACCGAGATCCACGCCACGACCGCGATGCCGGCGCATCTCGGCAACGCCGTGGCGTCGATCCCGATTCAGCGCATGGGCAGCGCCGAGGAAGTGGCGCAAGCGGTGCTGTGGCTGCTGTCAGATGCGTCGAGCTATACGGTGGGTTCGACCATCGATGTGACTGGCGGCCGGTGAACGCCGCCTCTTATTTATTTCCGTTCGACCACCACGGCCGCTAACGCCAAAGATTGACGGACCCGCTCGGCCGCCTGCTGGGCGTCGGCGCGGGTCGCGTAGGGACCGGCCTGCAGGCGGTTCAGTCCCTTGTCCTTGAAGACGGCCAACAGCGGCGCCATCCAGTCCAGCTCGCGCAGGATCTTCTCGCGGAAGGCCTCGGCGCCATCGAGCTTGGCGAAGGCGCCGAGCTGGATCCAGAAGCCCGGGGCGGCGGCCGGCGGCATGGTGGCCGGAACGGGCAGAGGCACGGCATTCGAAGCGGGCACGGGCGCCAGTGCCAGCGCTGGTAACTGCGCCGCGGCTGGGACAGGCGCCGCCGCCGGCACACCTGCAAGATCCGCCGTCGTCTCCCTCTGCGGCGCGCCGACCGGTTCGGCCGCGGCGTAGACCGGCGGGTTGACGAGCATGTCGGCCGGCAACTCCTTGCTGCCCTTGCCGCCGTCGCCATTCTTCATCCACGCACCGGTACGGATGTCCTCGTAGGTGATGCGCTCGACCTCGACCATGGCCACCCCGCGCAGCACATCCAGCTTCAGCGCCGCCGTATAGCTCAGGTCAATGATGCGGCCCTTGTGGAAAGGCCCGCGGTCGTTGATGCGCACGATCACCTCGCGGCCGTTGGCCGGGTTGCGCACGCGGGCATAGCTGGGGATCGGCATCGTCGCGTGCGCCGCCGTCATCGCATACATGTTGTAGACCTCGCCGCTGGAGGTCGGCCGGCCGTGGAACTTCTTGCCGTACCAGGAAGCCAGGCCGCGCTCGACCAGCGGCTTGTCCTCGGTCAGCGGCTCATAACGCTGACCCTCGACGTCATACGGCTTGTTCGGCCCGCCCTTGCGGATCAGCTCCAGGTGCGGCGCAGCATCGGGCACTTTCTGCAGGTCCGGCGGGATGGCGGCCTCCGGCCCGTCACGATCGGGGCGATCGGGGCGCCCAGTGGCAGCCGGCCGCGTCGCACAGCCGGCCAGGACCAGGCACAGCAGGGCCAGGCAGGGAAGGAGGGTTCTCTTCAACATGGGCGCTACCCTAATCGATCGCCGGCGTGGCGCAAAGCGCACGGGCGCTGGGCGCCCAAACACCCGGCACGCGCGCGGCCTTGCAGCGCAGTCGTATGCTCCTGTCCTTCACTCGCAAGGCAGCACCCCATGAGCAGCTACGTCTTCCCCGCCCCCGAACAAGCCAGCGTGCCGATCCGCGGCAGCAGCGCGCGCTATGCCGTCTCGCGCATCTTCTGCGTCGGCCGCAACTACGCGGCCCATGCGCGCGAGATGGGCGGCGACCCGAACCGCGAACCGCCCTTCTACTTCACCAAGCCGGCCAATGCACTGGTCGAGTCCGGCGCGACGATTCCCTACCCACCCGGCACCAAGAACTACCACTACGAGATGGAGTTGGTGATCGCGATCGGGGCACCGGTCTTCCGTGCCTCCGCCGAAGATGCCGCCGCGGCGATATGGGGTTATGCCGCCGGCCTGGACATGACGCGCCGCGACCTGCAAGCCGAGGCCAAGGCGGCCGGCCGGCCCTGGGACACGGCCAAGGGCTTCGAGCAGTCCGCCGTCATCTCTGACCTGATCCCGGCGGCCAGCGCCGGCGACATGGGCAAGGGCGCCATAACGCTGGAAGTCAACGCCGTCGAGAAGCAGCGCGGCGATCTGTCGGACATGATCTGGAGCAATGCCGAGATCGTCGCCAACCTGTCGCAGTTCTACCACTTGCAGCCGGGCGACCTGATCTACACCGGCACGCCCGAGGGCGTCGGCGCGGTCAAGCCCGGCGACGAGATCACCGGCCAGATCGAAGGCCTGGTCAATATCAGCCTCACCATCGGCGATCCGGAATAAATAACGATGTTCGACCACAACGAAACGTTGGACGAAGCCCGCCAGCGCAATATCCGCGACGCGCTGTTCGAGGACGTCGGCGTCTGCGACTGGACGGCCCAACTGGTGCCGGCCGGCCGGCGCGTGAAGGCCCATGTGCGCGTTCGCGAGGCCGCCGTGCTGTGCGGGCGCGAATGGTTCGACGGCGTCTTCGCCGCGCTCGATTCTTCAGCCCGGATCGAATGGCTCTACGACGAAGGCGCGGCCATGACGGCTGACACTGTCGTCTGCCGCATCGAGGCCGATGGCCGCGCGCTGCTCACGGCCGAGCGGCCGGCGCTGAACTTCCTGCAGATGCTTTCGGCCACGGCCACCCAGACTCATCGCCACGCCAAGGCGATCGAGGGCGCGAGCCCGAACCCGCGCGGCTGTTCGGTGCTCGATACGCGAAAGACCCTTCCCGGCCTGCGCCTGGCGCAGAAATACGCGGTGAGAGTCGGCGGCGGCTCAAACCAGCGGCTGGCCCTGTATGACGGCATCCTGATCAAGGAGAACCACATCGCCGCGGCCCGCGGCGTGGCAGCGGCGCTGCGCGCGGCGCAGGCCTTGAACGCCGGCGTGGACATCCAAGTCGAGGTCGAATCGATCGCGGAGCTGAACGAGGCGCTCGACGCCGGCGCCTCCAGCGTGTTGCTCGACAACTTCAGCGAGGGCATGATGAAGGAAGCCGTCAGCCTCACCGCCGGCCGCGCCTTGCTGGAAGTCTCGGGCGGTGTCGAACTGGAGCAACTGCGCTGGATCGCCGCCACCGGCGTCGACCGCATCTCGATCGGCCGGCTGACGAAGGACGTGAAGGCCGTCGACTACTCGATGCGCGTGGAGCAGCAGGACAAGAGCTAACGCTCGAATCACCGGGAGGCTCATGGACGCCGCAGAAGCAGCAGAGACCGCAGCCGCCTCGCCGGATGACAAGCTCGCCACGCGCCGCTTTGAAGACCTCCCCACACCACGCGGCCTGCCGCTGATCGGGCAGCTGCTGCAGGTCCAACCGGACCGCTTCCACCAGCAGTTGGAGCAATGGGCGAAGGATCTGGGCCCGTACTACACCTTGCGCCTGGGCGGCCGACCGCTGCTGGTGATCAGTGCCCACGAGACGGTGGCGGCCGCGCTGCGCGACCGTCCCGAAGGCTTTCGCCGCACACCCAAACTGGAGGCCGTCTGGCGCGAACTGGGCTTGCCGGTCGGCGTGTTCGGCGCGAACGGAGACGCCTGGGCGCGGCAGCGTCGCATGGTGATGGCCGGTTTTGACCCCGCTCACGTAAAGCGTTACTTCCCGGCCATGCGCAAGGTGGCGGACCGCCTGGCCGGGCGCTGGCAGAAGGCCGCCGAGACCGGCACGCCAATCGACCTGCAGGCCGACCTGATGCGCTACACGGTCGACACGATCGCCGGCCTGGCCTTCGGGGCCGAGGTCAACACGTTGGAATCCGATGCGGACGTGATCCAGCGCCACCTGGACAAGATCTTTCCGGCCCTCTATCGCCGCGTGCTGGCACCGCTGCCGACCTGGCGCTGGGTCAAGCGTGCGCGGGACCGCGAGCTGGAGGCCAGTCTCGCCGAGGTCACGGCCGCGGTGAACGGCTTCATCGACAAGGCCCGGCAACGCATGCAAGCCGAGTCGGGCCTGCGCGAGCGGCCGACGAACCTGCTGGAGGCGATGATTGCCGCGGCCGACAGCGAGGGCAGCGACATCGACGACGCCCAGGTCGCCGGCAATGTGCTGACGATGTTGCTGGCCGGTGAGGACACCACAGCCAACACGCTGGCCTGGATGATCCATCTGCTTTGGCTGAACCCCGCAGCGTTGGCGCGGGCGCGCGATGAGGTGCGTACCGTCGTCGGCGATCAGGAGGCGGAGATCACGCAGGAACAGCTGGGCCGGCTCGATTTCGTCGATGCCTGCATCCACGAGACGATGCGGCTCAAGCCGGTGGCGCCCTTGCTCGGCCTGCAGGCGATCCATGCGACGACGGTCGGCGACGTGCTGGTGCCGGCCGGCGCCGTCATCATCACCCTGCTGCGGCATGACAGTGTCAGTGACACGCATTTCGAACACGCCGCGCAATTCCATCCCGAGCGCTGGACGGCACGTGACGCCGGCGCAGCCAAGCGCATCGCCATGCCCTTCGGCGCGGGCCCGCGCATCTGCCCCGGCCGCTATCTGGCCCTGCTGGAAATGAAGCTGGCGTTGGCGACCTTGCTGAGCCGCTTTGAGATCGAGGCGGTGGACCCGCCGCAGGGCGAGCGCGAAGCCCGCGAGGTGCTGGCGTTCACGATGGCGCCGCGCGGCCTGACGATGCGTCTGCGCGAATCCGGGTCGGTGCATTCACTCTCCCCTTAGCGCCTGCAAAGCGTCGATGATGCGGGCCATCCCATCTTCGATGAGCCTCCATGTCATCCATTCCCTTGCCAAAAAGCGCTGACGAACAGCGCCTCGAACTGACCCTGCGCGGCCTCGTGCTAGGCGTACTGATCACCATCATCTTCACCGCTGCCAACGTCTATTTCGGACTGAAAGCCGGCCTCACCTTCGCGACCTCGATCCCGGCCGCCGTCATCTCGATGGCGGTGCTGCGCGGCTTCAAGGGCTCGACGATCCAGGAGAACAACATCGTGCAGACGGTGGCCTCCAGCGCCGGCACGCTGTCCTCCATCATCTTCGTGCTGCCGGGCCTGATCATGGTCGGCTACTGGCAGGGCTTCCCGTACTGGAGCTCGTTTCTGATCTGCGCGTTGGGCGGCGTGCTCGGCGTGATGTATTCGATCCCGCTGCGCCGGGCGCTCGTCACCAATTCCGAGCTGCCCTATCCGGAAGGCGTGGCCTGCGCGGAGGTGCTCAAGGTCGGCGCCAACGCCGAAGACCCGGCCGAAGGACAAAAAGGCCTGCTGGCGATCGTGGCCGGCAGCATCATCTCCGCCGGCTTCGCGCTGGTCGTCGCGACCCAGGTCTTCGCCAGCGACGTCACGCGTTACTTCCGCGTCAATGACAAGGGCGGCAGCAGCGGCTTCGACTTCAACCTCAGCTTCGCGCTGCTGGCCGTCGGCCACCTGGTCGGCCTGTGGGTCGGCATTGCCGCGCTGCTCGGTGCCGTGATCGCCTGGGCCGGCTTCGTGCCTTACTTCACCACCCTGCACGTACTGCCCGACACCACCGGCGACGTGGTCGCCTTCGCCAATACCGTGTGGAGCAAGAAGGTCCGCTTCATCGGCGCCGGCACGATCGGCGTGGCGGCGATCTGGACCTTGCTGAAGCTGGTCAAACCGGTCGCCACCGGATTGGCCTCGGCGATGCAGGCGGCGCGCATTCGCAAGGCCGGGCAGGCCGCGAGCCTCGCCCGCACTGAGCAGGACATCCCGATCGGCCTGGTCGGCGCGATCACGCTGGCCTGCATGCTGCCGATCGCCTGGCTGCTGGGCGATTTCAGCACCAAGAGCGAGCTGGCCAGTCAGTGGCCTTTGCTCGTCATGGGCGGCGTCGTCTACGTGGCGCTGATGAGCTTTTTCGTCGCCTCGGTGTGCGGCTACATGGCCGGCTTGATCGGCTCGTCGAACAGCCCGCTGTCGGGCGTCGGCATCCTGGTGGTGATCGGCGCGGCGCTGATGCTGAGCTTTGCCGTCAAGCCACTGCTGCCGGCCTCGGCCGGGCCGGCGCTGGTGGCCTTTGCGCTGTTCGTGACCTCGGTCGTGTTCGCGGTGGCGACGATCTCTAACGACAACCTGCAGGATTTGAAAACCGGCCAGTTGGTCGACGCCACGCCGTGGCGCCAGCAGGTGGCGCTCGTCGTCGGCGTGACCGCCGGCGCCTTCGTGATCCCGCCGATCCTCGACCTGCTCAACCATGCCTACGGCTTCGCCGGCGCGCCCGGCGTGAACCCGGCGCGCGCGCTGGCGGCACCGCAGGCGGCGCTGATCTCGGCCTTGGCGCAAGGCGTGATCCAGGGCAATCTGGACTGGAGCCTGATCGGCCTGGGCGCGCTGATCGGCGTGGCCTGCATCGTCATCGACGAAGTGCTGCGCCGCACGACCACGTCCATCCACCTGCCGCCGCTGGCCGTGGGCCTGGGCATCTACCTGCCGAGCTCGTCCACCCTGATGATCAGCGTCGGCGCGATCGTCGGCTGGTGGTTCGACAAGCGCGCCGATCGC
>FSVW01003602.1_pt1 | contig 11451 bp, 10 predicted proteins | sample 1637551 | NCBI WGS metagenome assembly FSVW01 (sample SAMEA3914814, study PRJEB12502) | metagenome | biome: forest; material: soil | place: USA | collected 2011-09-16 | depth 0.1 m | reverse complement strand
GATGGAACCATTGCCGCCGACGCCGGATGTCGCCGGCGTCCGGGCGATCTTCTTCGAGGACTATGGTGATCCGTCCAAGCCCGCCGATGCGGCCTGCATCCACACCTGGTCGCCGTATCACAACGTCGCCGACGGCGTGGCCTATCCGGCCCTCTACCAGGTGTTCGGCGAAAAGGACCTGGGCTGCATGCCCTTCCATGGCCGCAAGTTCACCGCCCGTCTCGACGAAGCGGACATCGGCGGCCGGCCGATCCACCTGAGAGTCTGGCGCGACACCGGCCACGGCGTTTCCAATCCGGTCCAGGGCGCCGCGTATCACGCAGAATGGCTGTCCTTCCTGATGGACCAACTCGGCCTGAAAGCGATTGGAGCCGGCGCATGATCGTTGAAACCGACCTTCCCTCCCGCGCAGCAGCGCTGATGCAAGACAGCCTGGTGTGGGACAACCACGCCTGCATGCCCTTGCGGCCAGACGATCTCTCGTTCCTCCCGCAGCTTGAACGGCACCGGGCGATGGGCGCAAATGTCGTGATGCTGAACGTCGGCTTCGGCGACCAGGGCGTCGAGGAACACATCCGCATGCTGGCCAGCATGCGCGACTGGCTGGCAAGCAACAGCGAGCGCTACCGGCTGATCGAGTCGGTCAGCGACATCGAAACGGCCCGTGCTGCGGGCCAGTTGGCGGTTGGCTTTGACATCGAAGGTGCGAATGCGATTGCCGACCAAGTGAGCCTCGTGCGCCTGTACCGCGACCTCGGCGTGCGCTGGATGCTGATCGCCTACAACCGCAACAACCGCGCCGGCGGCGGCTGCCAGGACGAGGACAGCGGACTGACGGATTTCGGCCGCCGGATGATCGACGCGATGGATGAAGTCGGCATGGTGCTGTGCTGCACGCACACCGGCTACCGCACGGCGCTTGAGGCGATGGCCTACGCAAAAGGCCCGACGATCTTTTCGCACTCGAATGCCCGCGCACTGAAGGACCATCCGCGCAATATCGGCGACGACTTGATCCGCGCCTGCGCGGCCAAGGGCGGCGTGATCGGCATCAACGGCATCGACCTGTTCCTGAACGACAGTCACGACTTTTCGGGCCGCGCGGTGGCCCAGCATGTGGACCACGTCGCGCAGCTGGTCGGCGCGCAGCACGTCGGCCTTGGCCTGGATTTCGTGTTCGACCAGCAGGAGCTGGACGACTACCTGGCGAAGATGAAGGCAACCTTCCCGGCCGGCCTCGGCTATCACGCTGGCATCAATATGGTGCCGCCGGAGACGATCCCTGAGGTCGTCGAAGACCTGTTGCAGCGCGGCTATCGCGACGAAGACATAACGGCCATCCTAGGCGGCAACTGGATGCGGGTTGCGCGCCAGGTTTGGAAGAACTGAACCGGCGCGGCGCGTCTCCAGCGGCGTCTCGCCAAAGACACGCCGGTAGGCGGTGCTGAAGCTCGAATGGTGCTCGTATCCGCAGTCCAGCGCGATGTCGAGCAGCGAAGTGCGCGTGTGTTGCAGTAGGCGCCGTGCGCGCGCCATCTTCGTGGCGAGCGCGTGCTCGCGCGGCGACACGCCGAAGCGGGCCTTGAAGACCGAGATCAGCCGGCCGGTACTCACCTGCAGCCGCGCCGCGAGGTCGGCGATCTCGGGGCAGTCTTCCGGATCGGACATTGCCGCATGGATGACGGCGGCCAGGCTGTCGTCGTCCTGCCGCGGGCCGCCGTCTACACGGGAAACGCTGCCCGGCTCCATCACCGGCCCGGCCAGCAGATGACACAGGAGCTCGCCGACCTTGCTGCGCAGGTACAGCCGCCGCCGCGATCCGCTGAACGAGGTCCAGAGGATCGCCTGTGCGGCGCGCGTGGCCGGCAGGTTCATGCTGCTGACGGCGAGGCGCGGCGTGCGATCAGCGCGGCTGACGCTTGAGTTCAAGGCCGTGCTCAGGCCGGGGCTGGCAGACTCGATCCAGCGCCGCGCTTCCACCGGGTCGAGCCCGAAATCGCGCATCGCCTCGTCGTCATCGAACAAGACCGACACACCCTGGGAGCGCGCGCCCGGCAATGAGTGCCGGCAGATCAAGGCATCGCCCGCACAGGCGGCCGCGACCGCACAACCATCGGTGTAGACGACGCGCCGGTGCGGCGCCAGCGGCGTCCCGATCATCGCAGCGCCGCGCAGCAGCGTGGAGAAGATCACCGCGCGCTCCTCGCGGTGCCAGGCGAACTCCGCCACGTTGAGCTGCATGTCGCCATAGGTGAGCCACACGCCGCGCGCCAGCTTCACATAGGCCATGTCGCCATACGCCTGCGTGTCGCGGCTGTGCCAGGCCATCGACTCAGCGTCGAAGCCGGCCTCGAAGACCGACGGCTGTCCGGCATGCAGCGCGTCGTCGAGGGCCTGGCTCAGTGACGAAGCACCGGCCGGCGGAGCCATCAGCAGGCTGGAGAAGTCGGTCTGGCGCAGCATGGCGCTGTGCTCTGGCGTGCTCGTGTTCATTGGGTCGGGTCCTTCGTGATTACCCCATGGCGCCTAATCACCGTCAGAATACTCCAAAAAAGACAGTGCTGTATTTATAAAGAATGCAGGCATCTCATCAACCGGACCTCACCATGCTGTCACCCATCTCCAAGAGCGGCGCCCGGCTGGCCTTGCACCCGCTGGCCATGGCTGTCCTTGCGGCTCTTGCCAGCGCGGCCCAGGCTCAAACGGCGATGGCGCCCGCGGCTTCCGCCTCGGCACCGACGGTTGCCACCGACTCGCTCGACACCGTCGTGGTCACCGCCAATCGGCGGCGGGAATTTGCGCGCGACGTGGCCGGCAGCGTGGCCGTGCTGGGCGGCGCGCAGCTGGAGCGGATCAACGCCACCTCGGTCCAGGACATTGCCGGCTATGTGCCTGGCCTGCAGGTCACCGGCGACAACCCCGGCATGAAGCGCCAGACGATCCGCGGCATCACGACCGGCACTTTGCAGAACGGCGCCTCGGTGGCGTCCTACCTCGACGAGGCGCCGATCAGCCTGAGCACCAGCGTCATCGGCGGCGCCCTGCTGAGCCCCGACATCGACCCGCTGGACCTTGAGCGCGTGGAAGTGCTCAAGGGCCCGCAGGGCTCGCTGTATGGCGCCAGCGCCTTGGGCGGCCTGATCAAGTACGTGACCGTCACGCCCAACCTGAAGGAGCTGGAAGGGCGCGCCGAACTCGGCTTCATCAGCGTCAGCGGCGGCGGCGACGGGCTCAGCGTGCGCGGTGCGGTCAACGTGCCGCTCATCGCCGACCTGCTGGCGGTCCGGGTCAGCGCCTATTCGCGCAAGGACCCGGGCTATGTGGACGATACGCTGCGCAACCAGAAGGACGTGAACAGCTTCCGCAATGAAGGCGCGCGCGTGACGGCCTACCTGAAGCCGAATGCCCGCTTCGACGCGAAGCTGATGCTGGACACGCAGACGATCAAGACCGACGACGCAGCCACGCCGCAGTACGACGCCGCCACGCTGCAGCCGCAATTCGGCATCTACGGCGCGCGCAACATCCTCGCGCAGCCGCTGAAGAACAAGTACGACCGCGGCGCGCTGACCCTGAACTACGACCTCGGCTTCGCGACCCTGCTGTCGGTGACGAGCGCGATGCGCCAGGACACCGATTTGACGGCCGACGCCTCGCGCTACCTGTCCTTTCTCGACGCCGCCACCGCAGGCGCCTACGCCGCGGCGGGCCTGCCGGTGACGGCGCTGGGCGTGACGGCGGCCAAGTCCATCAACACGACCAGGATGGAAAAGAAGGTCCAGGAGTTCCGGCTGACTTCGCCCAGCGGCCAGCAGTTCGAATGGCTGGCCGGCCTGTTCTTCCAAAAGGAGACCGGGCAGGGCATCGTCGACTACGACGCCTACACCGGCGGCAATCTGAACACGCCCACGGTGCCGGGTTACGTGCACGGCGTCGTCAACGACACGCTGCGCGAATCGGCGGCCTATGCCAACGCGACCTGGCACTTCAGCGAGCGCTTCGATGTGCAGGCCGGCCTGCGCTACGCCAAGCTCAAGCAGGACTACGACTCGACCGTGCAGATATACAGTTACCTGAGCGGCAGCCCGCAGGGCGTGCCGACGGCGGCTGCCAGCACCTCGCAGAACAAGTCGACCTGGATGCTGTCGCCGCGCTGGAAGCTCAGCGCTGACGACATGGTCTATGCGCGCGCCGCCTCCGGCTACCGCCCGGGCGGGCCCAACACACCGCCGCTCGCCGGCGCGCAAAAGCCGCCGTTCAACTCCGACTCGATCGTCAACTACGAGGTCGGCTACAAGGGCATCTTCCCCGCGGCGAAGGCCGACCTGACGGCGGCGCTGTTCCGCATCAACTGGAAAGACATCCAGCTGACTGCCACGGACCCGGTCTACGGCTTCGCCTACTACACCAACGGCGGCAAGGCCCATACGCAAGGGCTCGAACTGGAAGGCGGCTGGCGCCCGGTGACCGGGCTGCGCCTGGGTGCGAACCTGACGGCGATGCAGGCCCAGCTAGACCAGGCAGTGCCCGAGATCGGCGGCCAGTCGGGCGACAACATTCCCTACACACCGAAGGTCTCGGCCGGGCTGATGGCGGACTATTCCTGGGCGGCGGCCGCCGGCCAGATCGCGGTGGGTGCGAGCCTGTTCCACACCGGCGAACGCAATATCGGCTTCTCGCACCAGGTGATCACGCCACTGGCGCCGGGCCTCGTCGCGCCGACCTTGCCGGCCTATGAGCAACTCGACCTGCGCGCCTCGTACACGCGAGACAGTTGGTCGCTGAACCTGTTCCTCAAGAACGCGCTCAACAAGCGCGGCCTGCTCAGCTACGCCAGCACCAACGTGATCACCGATCTCACGACGGGCACCATTTCGCCGGCCGGCGTGGCCATCACGACACCTCGCACGATCGGCGTCAGCCTGCGTGCGGACTTCTGAAGGTCACTCCATGACCCAGCAATTTCCCGTGACGATGGTCAACCATGTGGCCATCGAGATCGCAGCTCCGCCAGACGCTGTCTGGCGCGCCATTCAGGAAGACTATGTGGAGGCGAAGAAGTTCCGCGAGGTCGGCACGTTCGAGCCGCTCGATGACCCCGCCGCCGTGCTGGGCGGCTATCGCATGCGCATCGTGCACGGGGACGTGGTCGACGAGCGCCTGGTACGCTTCACCGAGATCGATCATCAGGCGCGGCGCCTCAGCGCCTACGCCGACTACCTGACCGTGCCCGTGGGCGGCATGGGTGTCTGGGTGACCTACCACGCCCAGGAAGCTCCGCGTGGCGGCACCCGCTACGCGATCGACTGCCATGCGCGGCTTCATATCGACAAGCCGGCCGGCGGCAGCAAGGCCGACTTCGCGGAGGCGATCACCACGATGACGCGCGGTGCGGACGCCTCGCTGATCGCATACCTGGAAAGGGTCAAAGCCAGCCTGGAAGGCTAGAGCAGGCTCTGGAGGGTGTCCGCGATGTCCTTGCGTGGACAGAGCATCGCGATCGGCCGAGATTGCCGTGTGGTGGGTTCGTCCTTTGGCGTCCCGATCCTGTACATCGTGATGAATCTGGCGCCTACTGCGCCCTTGCAGCTGGGTCAGCGCGGGACGGTCTGGGGACATGGGAACTGCGCAGTGCCGAGCCGGTAGGAAGCAAGCGCGTTGACGGTCGCGCGTCGACCAAAGGATGGACCATGAAACACTCGCCGGGGCCTGCGGGTCGACGACTGGTAGTTGCCGCCGGCCTGATGCTGGCAGCAGGTTTTTCCGCGGAGGCGGCCACGTCTCGCTGGACCGGCCTTGGCCTGACGGGACTGTGGAGCGACGCAGACAACTGGGATGGCCTGCGCGTGCCTGCCGATGGCGATGCGCTGGTCTTCGGCAGCCCGACGGGCCGGCCCGACAACGTCTTCGACCTGTCCCGTTCGTTCGCATCGATGACGTTTGCCGCCGATACGCCGGCCTTCGCCGTGCACGTGCAGGGCGGGAACTCGGTGCTGGCCTTCGACGGGATTGGCATCCGCAATGGCAGCGCCGGCAGCAGCCCGCTGCGACAGAACTTCTACGCCGATGGCGGCAGCATCGTGTTCAAGGGCCAGGCGGGTATCAACCTAGGCGATGCGAACAACCTGCGGCCCGTGAACGTCACAGCGCGCGTTGGCGGGCATTTGATGTTTCAGGACGATGCGGCCACCAGCGGCAGCACCTTCGACCAGCTACGCGCCGAGGGCGCCGCCGCCGCGTCCGGCGTGGGCGGTGACATCAGCTTTCGCGGCCGGGCGGTGGCAACGCGGACTGCTAGCATCACGGTCACCGGCGGCACAACGTCGGGCGGCGCGGGCGCGCAGGCCAGCTTCAGCGAGCTGGCGCGGGCCGATTCCATCTTCAACGTGCTGGCCGGCGAAAACCAGGGCGGCGGTGCGCGGACCGACTTCTCCGGCCACGCCGTGGCTTCGGTGTACGCGTCCATCTACAACCAGGGGGCGGCGACGAGCGGCGCCGCAGCCCAGGCGATCACGAGCTTTCGCGGCGAGGCGAAGCTGGCCGGATCCGCGAACAACGAGGCCGCAGCCGTGGCTGGTGGCTACGGCGGGCAACTGGAGTTCCGTGACGGCGCCAGCCACGACACTTCCGGCCTCGATCCGGCGCTGGGCATCGTCCTGATCAGGAACGGCGGGGCCAGCGTCGCCGGAGCGCGCAGCGGCAGCACGGTGTTCCGTGACGACAGCTTTGTCACCGGCTCGCAGCTCCTGATCATCAACGCCGTACAGGGCGAAGGCGCCGCTGCGAATGCGGCCGGCGGCACGACCGACTTCATGGACCGTGCTCGCGCGGGGCAGGCCAGCGTGATCAACGAAGGTGCCGCGACCTCCGGCGCCGGCAGCGGTGCGACCCGCTTCAGTGGCCAGGCCAGCGCGGACGGCGCCAGCATCGTCAATTCACCCGGCGCGGCGGCCGGCACGCTGGGCGGCGCGACAGTCTTCTCAAGCAGTGCGTTCGCCGGCAATGTCCGCATCGACAACAACGCGCGCTCAAGCGGAACCGGCGGCAGCGGCGGGACGACGCACTTCGCAGATGATGCCAATGCCCAGCTGGCCACGATCGACAACTTTGGTGGCCTGAACACAGTCGACAACGGCTCGACCCGTTTCAGCGAGCGCGCCAGCGCCGGCCAGGCGCGGATACAGAACCTCGGCGGCCAGGCCGATTCCGCGTTCGGCGGCGTGACCAGCTTCGACGGCCTCGCCACCGCCGGCGCCGCCACGCTGGTGATGGCGGGCGGCGGGGTGGCCCAAGCGCTCGGCGGCTTTGCAGTCTTCCATGATGACGCGAGCGCAGGCACGGCCACGCTGGCTCTGCAGGCCGCCAACGTGCCGGGCGCGACGGGCGGCCGCGCGCTGTTCTTCGACGGAGCCAGCGCTGGCGCGGCACACTTCAGCATCGCCGGCTCGCCGGTGAACCACGTGCTCGGCTCCGAAGGGGGCGCAGTCAGCTTTGCAGGTGTCGCATCGGCCGGAAACGCGAGCGTCGCCGTCGGCGGCAACCTCTATGGCGGCGCAGGCGTGGGCAAGCTGGATTTCGGCGGCGGCTCCACGGCCGCCAACGCCACGATCACGCTGGCCGCGGGGCAGGACCGGGGTGGGGCGCTGAGCTTCGAAGGCCAGAGCGATGCCGTGCAGGCCAGCGCCGGCCAGGCGAGCATCCGCAACCAGGGTTCGTCCAGTGGCGCCGCCCGCGGCCTCGCGATTGGCGGGCAGACGACCTTCGGCGCCTATGCCAGCGCGGGCAACGCCACGATCACGAATGAAGCAGGCCAGGGCGCCGGGATCACCCGTTTCTTCGCCGGCAGCACAGCGGGTGATGCAAGCATCAACAACCTCGGCGGCGCTGCAGCGGAAGACGGCGGCAGCACGCAGTTCAGCAATGCCTCAACCGCCGGGCGCGCGGTCATTACCAACCGCGCGGGTGAACGCGGTGCCAGCGGATTCGATGGCGCTGGCTTGACGCGATTCGTCGACCAGGCCAGCGCCGGCCAGGCCCGCATCACCGCCGCGGGCGGCAGTTCGGGCAGCGCGGTCGGGGGCCTGATCTCGTTTGCCGATGCTGCGAACCCGGCGACGTCGATCCTTGTCGCTGAAGGCGGTAGCAACGGCGGCGCGGGCGGACGCATCCGCTTCGCTGGCCTGACCAACGCGAACCAGGCCCGCGTGACCTTGAATGCAGGCGAGGGCCCGGTCGGGGCGGGCGAGCTCGACCTCAGCGCGCTGTCCGTCGCAGGCGTCGCGATCGGCAGCCTGGACGGCGGCGGCACGGTCAGCCTGGGCGGCAAGAAGCTGATGGTCTGGTCGAATGTGGTCAGCCAGTTCGTCGGCCTGCTGCGCGACGGCGGCATCGCCGGAGGCACCGGCGGCTCGCTCGCCGTGAGCGGCGGTGCGACGGTGACGCTGGCGGGCTCCAATAGCTACACCGGGGGCACTCAAATCGGCGACGGGCTCAGTGCAGGAAGTGGCAAGCTGGTCGTCGCCAACACTGGCGGATCGGCTACCGGCTCGGGCGAGGTGTTCGTGCAGCGCGGCGGCACGCTGGCCGGCAGCGGCTTCATCGACGGGCCCGTCACGCTGATGGACGGCGGCGTCATCGCGCCGGGCGACCCGGTCACGCTGAGCCTGAACGGCGACCTGACCTGGAACGGCGGCGGCGTCATCCGCCTGGTGGTGGGCGCCGATGCGGCCGGCAGCGACCATCTCGTCACCCACCGCCTGGTCCGCGGTTCAGGTAGTGCTTTCATGTTCGATCTGGTCGATGACGGCAGAACGCCTGGCCGCACTTACGACCTGCTTCAGTTCGACAGCTTGAGCGGTTTCACCGCCGGCGACTTCAGCTTCAGCGGCCTGGCCGGGACCGTCGCACTTGTGGACGGCCGCATTGCATTCACGACCTCCGCAGTCCCGGAACCCGGGCTCGTCGCCTTGTGGTTGATGGGCCTGCTTGCCGTCAGGGCCGCTTCGAGGGCACCGGTTCGGCGGCTGACGCCGCCGGATACGCCTCGTGAGCCAACCCATGCGAAATCTCGAATCCGCGACCGAGACGCTGGTATGACGCACCAAGTCACAGGTGGACTCGGAAGCTCTTGCAGGTATCGAGGCGCGATCCGCAGGACTGAGTCCGGAAGACCTCAGGCAGAGTGATCGACCCGGCCGGTCTTCAGCCTACGTGCGTGCTGACGCGAGCCACTGCTCGACGGCTTGTGCCACCAGCGCGCTCATGCCGCCATCAAGCCCGACGGCCCGTTCGCGCATCCGGTTGACCAGATCAGCCGGGAGCCTGCAAGACAAGGGCACCAACTTCTCGACCACCGGGCTCGCGCTCGGCTCTGCTTTTGCCTTCTGACTGCTCGAGCCCTGGCCGAAACGCTGAGGCACGGTCCTCGACTTCATCCGCCCATCCAGCTTCTTCGCCAGGTTCTTCTCGAGGTCGGTCTTCTTCTGGCTCATGGGGGCTCTCTGGATTCGTGAGCCTCAATTGTCTCTTACGGTCGGCTTCAGGGGAGCTGCAGGCTGATCGATCGCCTCGTGCGAGGCATAACTCTGAAGTTCAGCGGCGAACCCGGGCAAAAGGCCTGATGAAGCTTGTTGAGTGAAACGAAAGTTCAGGTCCTCATCTCCAGCCAGGCTTATTGATGAGGCTTGAAACTGATGATGAGCATTTGGGGAACCCTTCCGTCAACATCGCGCGGCATCTGGCGGGCCCTTAAAACGGCCACCCGCAAGGCGTTGTCCCATCCCGCGTTGCCACTGCTCTTCACCAACTCGGCCTCTATCACTTCGTCATCGGCCCGAAGAGTGATCTTGATCACGGCGGTCGGATGACCTTCAACGAGTTCGCCGAAACAATATTCGGCCGAATGTTTGAGATGACCCGGTTCGCGTAGTTCGATGACCACGGCTGACTGGCCGCAGAGGCCGGAGCCTCCGCCACTGGCGCAGCAGGCTCGCCTTGGGCGCCAAGGGCCCCTGTGACAAGCGTTGCCGCCAGCGAATTGACCAGTTTCATAAGAGCCTAACGCTGAAGTTCAACGGCGGACCGGAGCTTGCCGTTGGAACGAAGGGCAAGACGTCGCTGTCGACGTGCAGACTCCCAGGCTCGCCGCCGGCAGCTTGCCATGGGGACAGAACGTTATTTCTCGCCCCAGCGCCAACTCGGCGGCTCGCCCTTGATGTAGCAGATGCCCGCAAACAGCACGGACAGGCCGGCTGTATAGGCGATGAAAGCTGGCATCCGCTCTTGCGGAGAGAAAAGTAAGGTGCCGGCGACGATGAGAAGCAAGAAGCCGGCAAGGACGGCCCAGCCTTGCCAAGTCGCTGGCAGGCCCCAGCCCCATCCGTAGCGCTTGGCCGGAAACCAGTACTGTTTCGACGTGCTCATGGAACCTCCTTCACGTATCAGGTCGGTATTGCCTTTGCGGGACGATACGCCCGCCCACGGATAGCGACAAGTCAGGGCGCAAATGACCGGGGCGGCTGAGACGTTGATGCCAACAGGCGCGTCGCGGAGCGCCAGCTCTGCCTCACGTCATGACCTCCGAGGTTATCGACGCCGTTCCCGCCGGCCGCAATGATGGCCTCCATCGCAACTTCGCGATGTCCACCAGGAGCCAGCCATGATGACCTCTTCCGACATTTCCGACCGTTACCTCGCCACCTGGAACGAGCCCGACGCCGCTCAGCGCCATTCGCTTGTTGCCGCGTTGTGGAGCCCCGATGGGCGCTATGCCGATCCGCTGATGTCGGGCCAGGGCCACGAAGGCATCGCCCGAATGATCGAAGCGGCGCGCACGAATTTTCCCGGTCTCGTATTCACCGCGCGCGGCGAGCCCGACGGCCACGGCCCCTTCGCGCGCTTCTCGTGGTCGCTGGGCCCGGTGGGCGGCGCCGTGGTCGCGAGCGGCACTGACGTCGCACGGCTTGACGAAGACGGCCGCGTCGCAGAGGTCATCGGCTTCCTTGACGGGAGCGTGAGCCATGAATGATACCGACTTCATCCTCACGCGCTCCGGCGCCCGGCTGTTCGTGCGCGACTGGGGCACTGGCGCGCCGGTGCTCCTGCTGCCGGGCTGGGCGATGACGTCCAACCTGTGGGCCACCGTGATGCTGCGGCTGACCGGCGCCGGATTGCGCGCCATCTCGTACGACCGGCGCGGCCACGGCCGCTCCAGCGACCCTGGCCCGATGGACTACGACACGCTGGCCGACGACCTCGCCGATGTCATGCAGGCGCTGGACCTGCGCGGCTGCACGGTAGTGGCGCACTCCGGTGCTGGCGGCGAGGTTGTGCGCGCGATCACTCGGCACGGTGCCGAGCGCTTCGCACGCATCATCCTTGTCGGTTCGACGCTGCCGGCACCGATGCTGTCCGACACGAATCCGCACGGCCTGCCGATCGAGGCATTGGAGG
>FSVW01002631.1_pt1 | contig 11502 bp, 15 predicted proteins | sample 1637551 | NCBI WGS metagenome assembly FSVW01 (sample SAMEA3914814, study PRJEB12502) | metagenome | biome: forest; material: soil | place: USA | collected 2011-09-16 | depth 0.1 m | reverse complement strand
TCGGGCTGACCGTGGAGCGGCTGCTGTCCGGCCCCATGGGCGGTGACCTGCAGATCGGCGCGCGGCTGGCGGAAGGGGGCGTGGACGCCGTGATCTTCCTGCGCGATCCGATGACGCCGCAGCCCCATGAGCCCGACATCAACGCCCTGGTGCGGGCCTGCGACGTGCACGACGTGCCCTGCGCCACCAATGTGTCTTCGGCCCGCCTGGTGCTGACGCGGCTGGCCGAAATCGCCTGATGCGCTAAAATCCGCGGTTCAGCCCCATTTCGACGGCTGTTCTATCTCGCAAATTCACGGAGCCATCATGGGCAACAAGATCGTCACCGAAGCCGACAAGAAGGCTACCCCCCGTCTCGCCGGCACCACCACGCGCCAAGGCGCCGGCCAGCGCAGCAGCCTGGAACGCGGTTCGCACACCCGTTCCAAGAAGAACGCCGGCAAGCGCCCGCACAGCGGTTGACCCCTCGCCCAGGGCCCGATGGCCCTGGTCGGTCCCCCGAGGGGACTGAGGTCGGACATAAGAAGTCCCTGCGGACTTCTTATGCCTACCGAAGGCTGGTGGCCTCTGGCCAACGGCGGCGATCATCGCCGGGGTTGCCCGGCAATGACATCGCCTCAGATCGGCCTTTGGGGCGGCCCGGCGCCCGACCTGATTTTGAAAACAGGCCCTGCCACATCGCAGGGCCTTTTTTGTTTGCCGCCCATTGCTTGGTCAATAAACATGATCCGCATCACCGAACTCCGCCTCCCGCTCGACCATGCCGAGCCGGCCCTGCGCGAAGCGATCCTCAAGCGTCTCGCCATCGCCGGCACCGCGCTCAAGTCCTTTGAAATCTTCCGCCGCGGCTATGACGCGCGCAAGAAGAGCGCCATCGTGCTGGCCTACACGGTCGACTGCGAGGTCGAGCACGAAGCTAACGTGCTGGCTCGGCTGACCGAAGATCGCAACGTCCGCCCCACACCCGACACCGATTACAAGTTCGTCGGCCACGCGCCGGCCGATTGGCCTTCCGAGGACAGGCCGGTGGTCGTCGGCTTCGGCCCCTGCGGCCTGATGGCGGCGCTGATCCTGGCGCAGATGGGTTTGCGTCCCATCGTGCTGGAGCGCGGCAAGGCCGTGCGCGAGCGGACCAAGGACACCTGGGGCCTGTGGCGCGAGAGCACGCTGGACCCGGAGTCGAACGTGCAGTTTGGCGAGGGCGGCGCCGGCACCTTCTCGGACGGCAAGCTCTACAGCCAGATTTCCGACCCCCGCCACCTCACGCGCAAGCTGCTGCACGAGTTCGTCAAGGCCGGCGCGCCGGAGGAAATCCTCTTCGTCAGCAAGCCGCACATCGGCACCTTCCGGCTCGTCTCGATGATCGTCAAGATGCGCGCGGACATCGAGGCGCTGGGCGGCGAGATCCGCTTCCAGCAGAAGGTGACGGACCTGCACATCGAGGATGGGCAGGTGCGTGGCATCACGCTCGAATCGGGCGAACAGATTGCGGCGAGCCACGTCGTCATCGCCCTCGGCCACAGCGCCCGCGACACCTTCGAGATGCTGCATGCCCGCGGTGTGCAGATGGAAGCGAAACCTTTTTCGATCGGCTACCGCATCGAGCACCCGCAAAGCCTGATCGACAAGGCCCGCTTCGGCCCCTTTGCCGGCAACGAGATCCTCGGCGCGGCCGACTACAAGCTCGTGCACCACGCCAAGAACGGCCGCTCCGTCTACAGCTTCTGCATGTGCCCGGGCGGCACGGTGGTGGCGGCCACATCAGAGCCGAACCGCGTCGTCACCAATGGCATGAGCCAGTACTCGCGCAATGAGCGCAACGCCAACGCCGGCATCGTCGTGGGCCTCATGCCCGAGGACTATCGGCAGGACGGCAAGACCGACGGCAGCCCGGTCAGCCCGCTCGACGGCATGGCCTTCCAGCGCATCTGGGAAAGCCGCGCCTACGAGCTGGGCGGCGGCGGCTACATGGCGCCGGGCTCGCTGGTGGGCGACTTCATCAAGCGCCAGCGTTCCCAGGCCTTCGGCAGCGTGGCGCCCTCGTACAAGCCTGGCGTGACGCTGACGGACCTGCAGCAGAAGAACCAGGGCAGCCTGCCCGACTACTGCCTCGAAGCGATCCGCGAAGCCCTGCCGGCCTTCGAACGCCAGATCAAGGGTTTCAGCATGCCCGACGCGGTGCTGACCGGCGTGGAGACGCGCACCTCATCGCCGTTGCGCATCAACCGCGGGCGCGACTACCAGAGCCTCAATGTGCGCGGCCTTTATCCGGCCGGTGAAGGTGCCGGTTATGCCGGCGGGATCATGAGCGCCGGCGTGGACGGCATCGAGGTGGCTGAGGCGCTGGGACGCTCGATGCTGGGTTTGGCCTGAGCGGCCAAACCCAGCCCTTGCGTGTCAGGCCTTGCGGCGGCGCGCCACCCATGCAATGGCGCCGAGGCCGGCGAACATGAGGGCGTAACCCGAAGGCTCGGGCACAGCGGCCGCGGCCAGCGTGATGTTGTCGGCCGAAGCCCAGCGATTCTGAGCCGAGACGGTGACGAAGGTGGTGACCGATATCAGGCCGGAGTCGGACAGGAAGCCGACGAAGGTGGTGCCGAGCGGGTTGGCCGTGGTTGGGGTCAGCAACTGGGTGACTGTGCCGCTTGCGTCGGTGGCAGTGACTGTCATGGCGCGGTTGGTGAAGGCCCCGGAGGCGTTGGAGCCGAAGAAGTTGCCCGACAGGCCCATGACGCCAGCGGAGAAATCGCCAAAGGTGATGGTGTCCAGATTGCTGTTGTTGCCGAGATAGATGCCACCGATGCTGGCGGTCGAGCCGGGGAAGAAGCCGTCGTCGCCGCTGGTGGTCGAGCTCGCCGTATAGGACAGCCCACCGGTTAGCGTGCGCGACTGCGGCGAAGACAGGAGCTCGTCGGCAGTCAGGTCGGAGAAGGTGTCTGTTGCCTGGATCAGGCTGGCCACGGCGGCATCGAAGGCGGCTTTGGTGGTAAAGACCGTCACCGTGGCCTGGGATGCACCGGCCACGCCAGCCAGGGCCAAGGCCAGGGCCACACGTTGAAGATTGAAAATGGATGAACGCAAGAAAGTCTCCCATTGCGAAGTGGTGTGTCGACGACAAACCTGGCGCTAGTTTGCGGAGACTTTCAAATTTCCACTGTTCCGTGAAAAGGCTGCGGAACTACCCGCATTGACCGAGCCTCACGCTCAAGCGCTGACGAGTTGGGTGATGGCGCGATGCTTGGGCTTGGCTGACGCCACTGGGCCTGGCGCGCAGCCTCGGCACGGCGCGCATAGAAGCCGAGAAACGCCTGCTCCAGATTGCCGACCAGCCACTGCGCGATCGGCTCGGCATACCAGTTGAACTGCGTGCTGACGCGGTAGCGCATGCTGACGCTGAGCTCGGTGGCCGATGAGCCCGTCGGCGTCAGCGTGTATTCGGTGTCGAGCAGGTCGAAATACTGGCCGCCGATCATGACGTGATCGTCCAGCGCATGCGGCGGGAAGGAGTCCGGCCTGAAGCGGTAGATCCAGCGCACATGGCGCTCGGGCTGCCAGTCGGTGGCCAACTGGTCGAAGTGGATGTTCTTGCCCATGCTGACGTGGCGCACGTGGCCGCCGTCGGCCGTCGCTTCGGTGATGCCCGACAGCGGCAACGGCACGCCGATCCGGTACATCCAGGCCTGGTCGACCTCATCGGGCCGGATGTCGCGCGTCTCGTGCAGTTGCGCCCACACCTGCGCGGGCGAGGCCTCGATCTGGCGTGACAGCTGCACCGTGTGCAGGCGCTCCGGCAGCGGCAGGTGCTGCTCCAGGCCACCGAGCAGCAGGGGCAGCGCGGCCACGCTGTAGATCGCGTGCCTGGGCCAGTTCGTCCAGCGGCAGATGGCGCCCATGGCCAGGCCGCCGAAGCCACCGAGGATGCCGAACAGCGGCACGATCAGGATCGCGCAGATCAGGCCTTCGATCATGACGACCAGGGTCCCCAGCACGAACAGGGCGTTGGCGATGAAGCCGGCGCTGAAGTAGTAGGCCCAGCCGCGCCGGCGCTTGCGCTCGGCCAGATAGACCGTGACTGCGCCCACCAGCACGGGCACCGGATAGATGAAGCTGGCCATCATCGGGGCATAGGCGGCGCCGGCCTTGCCGAAAAAAACCAGGCGCAGCAGCAGGCCCAGCAGTGCGCCCGCCAGCACCGGCCATAGCTTGGGGAAAGGCAGCACGGTGGCGTCGTCGGGGTTCTTTTGTTCCTCGATCATGGACGGCTCAGCTGGTGCTGCCCCGTGATGGCCGGCGAGGTGCCGAGCGCGATCAATTCGGGCCGCGGCGGCAAATCGTCCGGCAGGCGAATGCCCCACACCAGCCCGAGCTTGGCCAGCGCGCAGAGCACCCACCAGCCCGGGTCCCATTCATGCCTGGCCAGGCCCAGCCGGGCCGAGCCCGGGAAGGCGTGGTGGTTGTTGTGCCAGCTCTCGCCCATGGTCAGCAGGCTGGTCCAGCGGACGTTGTGGCCCTGCACGGCCGCGCCTTGCACGACGCGCTGCATCGGCCCGTGATTGTGGGCGAAGTAGCCGATCAGCCAATGCCCGACCACACCGGCCGTGATGCGTGCGCAGACGCCCCAGAACACAAAGCCCCAGCCGCCGCAGGCATGGCAGAGCAGGGCGAGCGGCAGTTGCTGGAGCCGCCAGCTGTTTTCGAGAAAGCGGTAGAAGCGGTCTTCGGCGATGCGCGGTTCCAGCGCCAGTTCGGGTGGGTGCAGCAGGTGCAGCTCGCAATGCAACTGCCACCAGGCGTCGCGCCAGAAGCCGCTGCCGTGGCGCAGATAGGCGTGGCAATCGGGCAGGCGCTGCGCGTAGTCGCGCAACTCGTGCTGGCGCAGCAGGCCCAAGGGCCCGCACAGCCCGACCTGCGTGCCCAGCCACACCAGCAGATAGGCCAGCCACTGCGGGCATTGGTAGCTCTCGTGGATCAGCTTGCGGTGGCTGCCCAGCGAATGCCCGAGCAGCAGCACGCAGGCCGTGCTGAGCACGAACAGCAGTGCCGCCTGCCAGCTGAAGGTCAGGATGCCGCCGATCACCGCGCCGCCCGCCATGCCCCACAGCCAAAGCGCCTTGGCGGGGGCGAAGACGACGCGGCCCTCCAGCACATGGCTCGCGCCCTTGCTGCTGTGCATCCGATGCGTTTTCAGGCTGTCAGGCAGTGCTTGCATCGGGGATTCCTGCTCAGCCGGGGCCTATGCCGGCTTGCGCTTCCTGGCGGCCAGCGCGCGCGACTCTTTCTTCAGCGGCCGGCCCGTCGGGCAGAGTTCCAGGGCGTAGCCGGTCAGGTTGCTGGCCAGGCTGTTGGCATTGAGCGTGTAGATGACGAACTGGCCATTGCGCTCGCTGCTGACCAGCTCCGCATGCTCCAGAACCGACAGGTGGCGCGAGATGGCCGGGGCACTCATCTCGAAGCGTTCGGCCAGTTCCGAGGTCGTCAGGCTGGCCTCGGCCAGGTAGGCCAGGATCTTGCGCCGCTGCGCGGAAGCCAGAGCCTGGAAGATCTTGTCGAGCGAAGTGGCCATCGAGCAAATGAAATAAGCAATTAGCAAATTAGTTAATTGATTATTGAGAGGCCACGACCTTCCTGTCAAGCTGATTCTGATCCGGCTTTCCGGGCCCGCCTCAGCGGATCAGCGAAGGTTTCGCCCGCTCCCGATAGAACTCGTCCAGGCGCGGGGCATAGCGTTGCCGCGTCTCGGGCGTGAGCCAGCGTTCCGCTTCCTCGCGCAGCATGGCCGCGCCGGCCGGTGTGCCCAGCAGCTTGTCGATGTGCTGGATGGCGGCCAGGCCCCAGGCGTTGCGGGGGCAGACCACGCCGGCGCGCAGCGGCGCGCTGGCGCCGGCGATCGGCACGCTCAGCAGCGTGGTCGACGGCAGCGGCCCGCCGCCGCTGGGCGCGTGGGTCAGGCTCACGTCGTAGCCGAAGGTGTAGTCGGCGCGGTCCTTGTCCAGCATGGGCAGCATGCGGCTGCCGAAATCGCTGGCGGTGTAGCGGATGAGGTTGGCGCTGCGCGGCAGCTTGCCAAGCTGCACGTCGATCAGGTCGCCGTAGCTGCGCCCGTCCACCAGGGCGCCACGCAGGCGGTCGTCGGCCACCAGCCGGGCCAGCTCGACCTCGCCGGCCGCATTGCGGGGCAGCAGCGCGGCCTTGTCGCGGCGCACGATCAGCTGCTGCGGCGGGCCGATCAGGGTGTCCGTGAAGAAGGCCTGCTTCTCGCGCTCGGGCGTGTGCAGGGACGAGATCTGGCAGGCGTGCTCGCCATTGCCCACCATCTGCCAGGCCCGCCGGGCATTGGCGTGGACGATGGTCTGCTTGAGTTCAGGCCAGCGCGCCTGCAAAAAATCCACCAGGGTCTGCGCAAAGGATTTGACGCCGGGCTCGACGGCCTCGCCGGACAGCCAGGTGATGCTGTCCAGCTGGGCGCCGGCCTGCGCGCCCGTCTGCGCCGCTGCCGGCTGCACCGACGCGGCGGCCCCGCACAGCAGCAGGGCGAGGCGCAGGGGGTTTCTCATCCGGTCGCTCCCATCATCATGTCGATCAGGTCGCGCACGAAGGCCAGGGCTTCCTCGGGTGTGGCGAAGTAGTACTCGCCGCCCAGGTCTGCCGCATCGCCCTCGGGCCCGATGTGGACCACCGACCAACCTTGCGCGCCGCCGTCGATCGCGCAGACACCGAAGGCGCCAGGGGGCAGTTCGCGGGCGCTGCCAGCGGTCAGAAAGATGTCGCGGCCTTGATGCTCGTAATATCGCTTCACCGGGGCGATTGTCGCCCGACCCGTCGATATGAGGAGTTAGCCCAATGAAAGCAGTCTGGAATGGCGTCGTCATCGCCGAAAGCGCAGACACCATGGTGGTGGAGGGCAACCACTACTTTCCGGCGGACAGCCTCAAGCGCGAGTACACGAGCTTCAGCAACCACCGCACCAGCTGTACCTGGAAGGGCCAGGCCCAGTACCTGAGCCTGCTGGTCAACGGCGAAATGAATCCGGACGCGGTCTGGTACTACGCCGACCCGCTGCCTGCGGCCGGTGGCATCAAGGATCGGGTGGCGTTCTGGAAGGGCGTGCAGATCATCGAGTGACGGGCCGATCAAGAGGCCACAGTGCCCAGATGCGCAGCGCCTGCTTCATCTTGCCGGCCTGTTCCTCGGCCTCGCGGCCCCAGCCCCAGAAGTAGTCCACGCGCACGGCGCCGGTGATGGCGCCGCCGGTGTCCTGGGCCATCGCGAGCCTGTGCAAGGGCACTTCGCTGCGCGGCAGCGTGGTGTCCAGCCACACCGGCGTGCCGAAGGGAATCGCCGTCTTGTCCACGGCGACCGAGCGCGCCGGCGTCAGCGGCACGCCCTGCCCGCCGCGCGGGCCGAGCAGCGGGTCGGGCAGCGGCTCTTCACGGAAGAACACATAGCGCGGGTTGGCGGCTAACAGCTCATTCAAGCGCATCCCGGAATTGGTCTGGGCCCAGGCGCGGATGGCCGGCCAGGAGGCCTCGCGCAGCTCGCCGCGCTCCACCAGCAGCCGGCCGACGGACTGGTAGGGCTGGTCGTTGTGGCCGGCGAAGGCCAGGCGCACCTGGCGCACGCGGCCATCGGGCTCGGTGACCGTCAGGCGGCCCGAGCCCTGGATCTGCATGATCAGCAGCTCGATGGCGTCGGCCACGAAGGCGATGGGCTTTTGCCGCGCGGCCTGCTCGCCGCCGATCTGCTGGCGCGTGAGGTAGGGGCGGCGCGTGGCGAGGTCGGGCGGGGCGGCCAGCACGGGTACGGCGTACGCGCCCGAGGGCAGGCGGCGGCCTTCCAGCTGCGGCTCGAAATAGCCGGTGGCCAGGCCTGTCGCCTCGCCGTCCAGGCTCTCCACGCGATAGGGCCGCAGATGTTGCATCAGCCACAGCGTGGCCGCCTGGTCGTCGGCCGGGTTCTGCAGCGCGGCTTGCGCGCAGGTGAGCGCCCAGCCCGGCGCGGGCCTGGCGCAGGAGCGCAGCAGCACGGGCCAGAGTTCGGCGGATCGGTCTTCCGTGCCCCAGCCCGGCAGCTCGCGCCAGTCGGCCTCGACCCAGCGCGCGCCTTCGCGCATCAGCACGGCGCGCGGGGTTTCGGCTGCCGGCGCCGGCACGGCAGTGGCAGGCGCGGGGACAGGCACAGGTGGCGGCGCCAGCTGCGTGGCGCAGCCGCCGAGCATGCCTAGAATCGCCGCCATGCTCGCGATCCTGTTGGAAGCCCTGGCGGCCCTGGCCCTGCTCTTGTTCATCGTCTGGTGGACCATGTTCTCCGGGCGCAAGAAGGGCGAGCGGGACAAGGGGTCCGATCAATAAGGCCCCAACCGGGCCGCTCAGTGCAGGGCGCTCGAATCCGAGAGGGCGAACTCCGGCACCTCGGTGTAGAAGACCTCGGCGTCTTCCGTCACGCACAGGAACCTGCCGCGCATGCTGCCCTGCGGCGTCTCGATCTGCGCCCAGGAGCTGTACTGGAACTGCTGGCCCGGCGCCAGCAGGGGCTGGTGGCCGACGACGGCCAGGCCGTTCACTTCCTGCTTCTTGCCGCGCGCATCGAGGATGCGCCAATGCCGGCCCACCAGCTGCGCCGTGACCTTGCCGGTGTTGACGATGGTGAGCGTGTAGCGGAAGGCCCAGACGCCGCGCTCGGGCCGCGTTTCCTCAGCCAGTGGCTGCACCTGGACCTGGACGGTGAATTCGGCTTGGGTCATTTCAATGCCCGCCCGGCCGCCCGAAGGGCATTGAGCGTCCCCCTCGGGGGGCAGTGAACGAAGTGAGCGTGGGGGCTGTCCATTGCGCGATTATGCTGCCGCTCCATGACTGACCTGCACACCCCTGAAGACGGCTGCCCGCGCTGCGCCTGGGTCGGCGCCGCTGCCGGTGACGCTGAATATCTGCGTTATCACGACGAGGAGTGGGGCTTCCCCGTGGCCGACGATGTGCGCCTGTTCGAGAAGCTGTGCCTCGAAGGCTTCCAGTCGGGCCTCTCGTGGCGCACCATTCTCAACAAGCGGCCGGCGTTCCGCGCGGGCTTTGCGGGCTTTGATTTCCGCCAGGTGGCGCGCTTCACCGAGCGCGATGTGGAGCGGCTGCTGCAGGACGCCGGCATCGTGCGCCACCGCGGCAAGATCGAGGCGGCGATCAACAACGCGCAACGCTGCGTGGAGCTGGTGGCGGCCGAGGGCTCGCTGGCCGCCTATGTCTGGCGCTTCGAGGCGCCGCCGCTGAAGAAGCCGGTCTACGCCGCCGAGAGCGACGCTTCGCGCGCCCTCTCCAAGGACCTGAAGAAGCGCGGCTGGAAGTTCGTCGGCCCCACGACCATGCATGCCTTCATGCAGTCGATGGGCATGCTCAACGATCATTCGATCGGCTGCCTGACGCGCGAGCGGGTGGCCAGCGCGCTGGCGGGATTCAAGCGCCCGGGCCGCTGATCGTCGTCAGCAGTTCAAGCAGCAGGCGGTCGAAGCCTTCTTCGGTGCCGCGGATGCGCTGGGCGCGGTCCTCGTGCCCATCCAGATAGGCGAGCTGCTCGGTGTAGACCATGTGCGTGCCGCGCGCGCTGGCGAAGAACTCCACCGTCACCAGCGACACCGACAGGCAGCGCCCGTCGAGCCGGATGTCGTAGGAGAAGACGATGCGCCGCGGGGCCACGATGTCGAAGAAGACTTTCTCGATTTCCTGCAGGCGGCCGTCGGGATGGACGACGCGATGCGACTCGCGCCCGTGGAGACGGAAGTCCATGCTGTAGTCGGTGCCCTGCTCGGCGTGGCAATCGGACCAGCGGCGCTTGGCCTCGGGGTCGGCCCAGGCCTGGAAGACGGCTTCGGGTGACGCGTCGAACTCGCGTTCGATGACGAAATCGGTGTGAGCGCTCGGTGTGTGAGGAGATTTCATTTCGAGGACTTGCTGTGTTCGCCGAGGTAGGCGTCGAGCTGGTCGAACTGGGCGTTCAGCTGCGCCTTGCGCCGCGCCACCCAGGCCTCCATCGCATCGAAGGCCCTGGCTTCGAGCACGTAGGTGCGCACGCGGCCGACCTTCTGCGAGGCCACGAGGCCGCCCTGCTCCAGCACGGCCAGCTGCTTGACGGCCAGCGGCAGCGCAATGCCCAGCGGAGCGGCCAGCTCGGACACCGAGGCCGGCCCGCGGCCGAGGCGGTCGAGCATGCCGCGGCGGCGCACGTCGGCCAGCGCGAAGAACATGCGGTCGAGCTTGGCGGGGTCGATGTTTGCGCGCATCTCGCTCAGCTCGCAACGGGGTCGAAGAAGCGGCGCTGCAAGCCCGCCTTGCCGGGGAAATAGTTGAAGAAGGGCCGCGCCTGGTCCACCGTCCGGGCCACGGAAGGATGCGCCATCAGGCGCTCGAAGTAGGCGGCCAGGTTCGCATGTTCGGGCGGCAGCGGCACATAGGCCGCGGCGTAGAACAGCGAAGGCGCGGCGGCGCAATCGGCCATGCTGAAAGCCTCGCCGCTGGCCCAGCTGCGGCCTTGGAGATGGCGGTCCAGCATGGCGTAGCTTGAGAGCAGGCGTTCCCGCGCCGCGGCGACACCGCGCGGATCGCGCTCGCCTTCCGGCCGCAGCAGGTCGTAGGTGTGGGCTTCCATGGGCGTCATGACGTAGCAGTCGAAGACGCGGTCCCACAGGCGCACGTCGAGCGCGGCGTCGGGATCGGCCGGGATCAGCGGCGCGCGTCCAGCGCCGTGGTGGCGCTGCAGGTACTCGATGATGATGCTCGTCTCCGCAACGGCCCGGCCCTGGTCGACCAGCAGCGGCATCTTGCCCGTGGGCCACAGCGCCAGGAAGGCGGCGCGCTCCGCGGGGTCGCCCAGATTGAGCAGGCGCTTGTCGACCTCGATGCCGAGCGCGTCGATGGCGATCAGCACCTTGTGGCAGTACGAGGACAGCGGGTGGTAATGCAGAACGAGAGCGCTCACGGGATCTCCTATAGTTTCCATTTTTGGAAAGTGTACGCGGAGCGATCCGGGCCGTCCAGCCTGTCCACCTAAAATCGCCCTCATGAGCAAGCCCGATTACCGCATCGCCCCCAGCATCCTCTCCGCCGACTTCGCCCGCCTCGGCGAGGAAGTGCGCAACGTGCTGGCGGCCGGCGCCGACTGGATCCACTTCGACGTGATGGACAACCATTACGTGCCCAACCTGACCTTCGGGCCGATGATCTGCGAGGCGTTGCGCAAGCACGCCGTCAAGCCCGACGGCACGCCGGCGCACATCGACGCGCACCTGATGGTGCAGCCGGTCGACTCGCTGGCCGTCGCCTTCGCCAAGGCCGGTGCCGATCTGATCAGCTTCCACCCCGAGGCCTCGGCCCATGTGGACCGCACGCTGCAGCTGATCAAGGCCGAGGGCAAGCAGGCGGGCTTGGTCTTCAACCCGGCCACGCCGCTGGACGTGCTGGAGTGGGTGATCGACAAGGTGGACCTGGTGCTGATCATGAGCGTCAACCCGGGCTTCGGCGG
>FSVW01000874.1_pt1 | contig 11512 bp, 12 predicted proteins | sample 1637551 | NCBI WGS metagenome assembly FSVW01 (sample SAMEA3914814, study PRJEB12502) | metagenome | biome: forest; material: soil | place: USA | collected 2011-09-16 | depth 0.1 m | reverse complement strand
GCGTTGCCTGGACGCCGACCGGCAACAACGTGCCCGACTATCCGAAGCTCGCGCAGCTCTGGTGGAAGAACGTGGCCGTGGCGGTGACTGGCGAGAAGACGCCGCAGGCCGCGATGGACAACCTGGCCAAGGAAATGGACGACGTGATGGCCCGCCTGCAACGCGCCGGCATGGCCCATTGCGCGCCCAAGCTCAATCCCATCAGCGATCCGAGCAAGTGGCTCAGTGACAAGGGGGCGCCCTGGAAGAAACTGGCCAACGAGAAGCCCAAGGGCGAGACCATCAACTACGACAAGCTGGTGGGCGCCTGGAAGGAAGGCCGTGTGCGTTGAATTTGAGGGTTAGTGGGTAGGTCAATAGTCTCCGATGGACTTCGCCCCGCCTGTTGAAAAACGGGTGGGGCGTTTTTATTGCTTCTACGATAGTCCGACGATGAAGATCACCTTTCGCTGCGACCCCTCACTCTTAGCCCTGCTGCCGCAGCCGGTGCCGGCCAAGGCCGCCTTGCCTGATTGGTTGCGAAAGATGGCGCCGCGCGTGCCCTCCGCCGTGCACCAGCGTCCGATCCGCACGGTCAAGCAGTGCCCGCCGTTTGTCGATGCGATGACGCATGGCTTCATGGTCCTCTTGCCTTGCGACCTGCATATCGACAAGGGCCAATTCACTTGGGATTGGCCGCTGCCGGTCTTGATGCTGGAGAACCATCCGCGCGCGCCCTTGAGCTTCCACGTGCCGGAGCAGATCGCCGGGTCGCCCTTGGCGATGCAGAACCAGTCCGCGATCAAGTTCAACAGCTTCTGGACCATCGCGCTGGAACCGGGCTGGTCCCTGATGGCGGTGCATCCGGTCAACCGGCTGGACCTGCCTTTCCGGCTGATCACCGGCCTGGTCGATGCCGATCAGTTCAACGCGGTGGGCATCAACTTTCCGGCGGTCTGGAGCGATCCGGATTTCAGCGGCACGCTGCCCCAGGGCACGCCGATTGCACAGTGCTACCCGGTGCCGCGTGGCGCGGACACGCTGGTCTGCGAGCCGATGACGACCGAGCAGCAGCAAGGCTACGAGGCGCTGGCCGGCAGGATCATGGCCGGGCCTGGCGTGTATCGAAAGGGCTTCCGCGGCAAGCGTAGCCGGTCAGTTTGAGTGTGACGTTAGCGCCGTACGCAGGTCGTCAAGCCTGAGCCAGAGCCGGCCGGTCTTCGGCGTCGACAGCGCATGGGCGATGCGGCCGAAGGTGTCTTCGCGCAGCCGGTAGGCGCGGCCATAGGCGAGCATCGCTTCGTCCATGCGGCCGCTTTCCTGCAGCACGATGCCGAGATTGACTTGCGCCTCGGCGCGGCCGGGCATCAGGCGCAGCACTTCGCGCAAGGCCTCGGCGGCGCCGTCCAGATCGTGCGCATCCTGCCTCTGCAGCGAAACCTGGAACCACGCTTCGCCGGCGGCCTGCAAGGTCGGCGCGTGATCCGGCCGCAGCGCCAGGCTGGCCGCGGCATGACGCCCAGCCTCGACGGGCTGGCCCTGCTGCAGCGCCAGCACCGCCAGCAGCTGCAACACCGCCGGGTGCGGCGCGAAAGCGCCCATCGCGTGTTCGCACAACAGCCGCGCCTGCTCCGGCTGGCCGTGATTCGCATGGCGGATGGCCAGGTCCAGCAGGGCTTCGATCGGGAGGGGCGGTGAATTCATGAGAGGGATGGTACCCAAGCGGGGATGCAAGGTTTACCATCGGCCTAACTCGAAAACTCAGCTGACATGGTGCCCGGGCCCCCTCGAACGGGTGGGCAGGAAATTGCTAATGCCCGGGTTCGACGGTGCGCGGCTATATTCGCGGCGCGAGCAGTGGATGCAATAAAAAGTCCACGCCCATCACCGAAGAGTCGCTCCAGAAGCGGCCTCATGAGGGAGGAATGATCAAGATGCGCATGAGCAAACGAACCTTGCTGGCCGCTGCGATGCTGTCGGGACTGGCCATGCCAGCCCTGGCGCTGACGCAGGCCAGCATCAGCATGACGGACTTCAGCTTCACCCTGAAGGACCTGAACGCCGCCGATGGCGTGACGCCGGCGCTGACCTGGGGCAGTGCGCCCTGGTTGAACATCTCTTCGAGCGAGCAGGAGCAGCAGGGCTGGATCTCGACCTCCAGCGGCTCGTGGACCGGCATGCAAATCGACTGGAGCGACGGCGCCAACGCCAATGCTTCGGGCGCAGTGAGCCATCTGAACCTGGCGACGCCCCTGGGCAGCGGCCAGGCGAGTGTGGACGCCAACGGCGCCATCTCGATCACGATGGCATCGGCTGCGGGCAATCAAGGCTATGAGATCGCACAGCTGAGCCGGGGCTTCACGCTCAGCCCGGGCAGTCAGGTCACCTTCAGCTACGTGCTCAGCGGCGCCTTGTCCGGTGCCGGCACCGATGGCAGCTGGGTGCTGCCGGCCAATACGGCGGTGAACAACAAATCGAGCGCCAGCTTCAGCGCCCAGATGGGCGTGGGCAGCATCAGTACGCAATCGAGCACTTCAGGCTTCTCCAACTGGTCCGGGAGCACGGACGCCTACGAATCCGTGGTCGACGGGCAGACGATGCTGCTGACCTTGCGCAACACCGACAGCGTGGCCAAGACCTACTCGCTGAACGTCATGGCTGACGTGAACACGGAGGAAGCCGTGTCCCCAGTGCCAGAGCCCGCCAGCTATGCGCTGATGGCGCTGGGCCTGATGGTTGTGGGCGCGGCAGCCAAGAAGCGCCGCCGCGGCTGAGCCGGTGCCCCGGCAGGACTGACCTCAGACCTCAGCCGGCCGGCTTTTCCAGCACGCCCAGCACCTCGTAGCAGGCGCCCATGGTGTGATAGTCGGTCTTGCCGGCGGGGCTCTTCTCGTCGCTGCAGGCGCTGTTGTCGGCCTTCAGGATACGGTACCAGGCGCCATGCTGGTGGTCGATGAAATGGGCCCAGCTGTAGCGCCACAGGCGTTCGTAGTCGCTCCAGTACCTGGCTTCGCCGGTGACGGCGGCCAGCACGCCGGCCGTGGCCAGGCTCTCGGCCTGGACCCAGAAATACTTGTCGGCATCGCAGATCTCGCGCTGTCCTTGCTCGCCCGGACCGAAGCCGTAGAACAGGCCGCCATGCTCGCTGTCCCAGGCTGCTTCCATCGCGGTGTCGAACAGCACCCTGGCGCGGGGCAGCAGCCATGTCGAGCGGCCCTGCAGGCGCGAGTGGTGCCGGTCCATGATGAGCAGCAGCTTGGCCCATTCGGTCAGATGGCCGGGCTGGTAGCCCCAGGGGCGGAAGATATTGCTCTTGTCTTCCTTGTTGTAGTCCCAGTCGACCGACCAGTCGGCCTTGTAGTGCTCCCAGATCAACCCGCCGGCCAGGGCGGCCTGGCGCTCGGTGATGTTGTGGGCGAGCAGCTCGGCGCGGTGCAGGAAGCGGGTGTCGCCGGTGGCCTCGAACGCAGCCAGCAGGGCCTCGCAGGAATGCATGTTGGCGTTCTGGCCGCGGTAGGGGTCAAGTCTTGCCCAGTCGGCGCTGGCCTCGTCGGCGTACAGGCCGTGGGCCGGTTCCCAGAAGCGGGCTTCCATCAGGTCCCAGGTTTCCTCGATCCACTCGCGGGCCTCGCGTACGCCGGCCATCAGTGCATGGGAATAGGCGAGCAGCACGAAGGCCAGGCCATAGCAGTGGTTGGTGCCGTCCAGCACCTCGGCCTTGCCGCCTTCCCATTTGAGCAACCAGCTGTAGCCGCCGGTGGCCGGGTTGCGGTGCGCCTCGCGCAGGAAGTTCAGGCCGTGCAGCATCTTGGCGCGGTCGTCCTCGCGGCCCCAGCGGCGCGCGGCCATGGCGAAGTTGAAGACGAAGCGGGTGCTGCTGACGAGGTGGCGCGTCGTCGCGTCGTAGACCGTGCCGTCATCCTTGTAGAAGTGGAAGAAGCCGCCCGAGGCGTCCAGGCAGCGCGGCCGGTAGAAGTCCATCGTGTGCTGGATGTGGGCGTCCAGCGTGGCGGGCGAACGGAAATCAGGGAAGGATGTGCTCATGGGATTCGGCCGGGAATGAGCGTGCCACTGTAGCGGGATCAATCCATGCCAGGGAAGCGGCCGGGGAACACCATGTTCTGGCTGGTCCGCAGCACGACGCCGTCCTTGAAGTGGACGTTGAAGCGCAACTGGTAGCCGGTCTGGTCGGGCTGGACGTTCCAGGCCCAGACTTCTTCGCCGCTGAGCCTGTAGAACACGCGGGTGCGCTCCTGGCCGAGCCGGTGGCTGACCTGCTCGGGCGTCATGCCGGGCTCAATGCTCATGCGGCTGGCGTAGAGCAGCGTGTCCTCGACGCTGACGAGGCGGCCGGCCGCGTCGAGGCGGACCATGTAGCAGGTGTTTCCGAAGGGCTGCGAGGAATACTCGTAGGTCTTGCCGCCGTCCGGCTCTTCCCAGATGCGGTGGGGTGCGCCGTAGTAACTCGTTAGGTCAGCGGCGCTGCTGACGCCGGGCTTCAGGCGCGGGTCGTGGCCGGGATAGGCGCAACCGCCGATCGCGGCCAGCAGCAGCAGGGCAGGGAGGTATCGCATGGCCCCAAGCTTAAAAGCTCTGTGCGCTCCGTCAAGCCGTGGGTGCCGCCTGCAAGGTCACGCTGAACACCGAACCCTCGCCGACGGTGCTGCGCACCGAGACGCTGCCGCCCATCTGCTCGACCAGCAGCTTGACGATGGTCAGGCCCAGGCCGGTGCCTCGCCGGTGCGTGGCCCCGGGCAGGCGCTTGAAGGCCTGGAAGAGCTGGCCGAGTTGCTGTTCGTCCAGGCCAGGGCCCTGGTCGTGCACGTCGATGCGAACCTGCTCCGCGCCGCCGTCGATCTGGCGCTGCACGTCGATCCTCACGCGGCCATCCGGCCGGTTGTACTTGAAGCCGTTGCTGAGCAGGTTGGCCATCACCTGCCCGAGCCGGTTCGCGTCGCCCCAGACCGCGAGGCCGGGCGGCAGATCGGCCACTTCCAGGCGGACGCCAAACTCCTGCTGCTCGGTCGAGGTCAGCGCCGCCGCCGCAGCGAGCACCGGCGCCAGCGGCGTGGCGACGCGTGCCACGTTCAGCTGGCCGGAGTCGATGCCGCTGATATCCAGCACGTCATCGACGAGGTGCAGCAGATGGCGGCCCGCGTCGGCCACGAGCTGCACGCGCTGCAACTGGCGCGGCGTGAGCGGGTCGGCGGGATCGAGCATCAGCAGGTCCGAGAAGCCCAGCACCGCATTCAGCGGCGTGCGCAACTCATGGCTCAGGCGCGAGAGGAACTCCATGCGTGCGGTGGCCGTGCGCTCGGCCGTGGCGCGGTCCAGCTCGGCCCGCTCCTGGCGCACGCGGGCGCTGACGTCGCGCACGATGCCGATCATCCGGCGGTCGCCGCCATCCAGCGAGCCGCGCATCACCGACGTGATCTCGACATAGCGTGCATCACTGGCGCCGTTGCGGATGCGGTAGCGGTGATGAAAAACCTCGCCGTTGCGCAGGACGGGCTCCAGCTGCGCGCGCAAGCCGGCCTCATCCTCGGGCTCGATCAGCGCGCGCAGCCGGCTGCGCGGCACCAGCTGGCCCTCGGGGACGTCGTCCAGCCCGTAGGCCGCGAGGGCATTGGCGTCCATGCTGATCATGTCGGTGTCCAGCCGCCATTCGAACAGGCCCAGGCCATCGCTTTCCGCGGCGAGGCTCCAGCGTCGGTTCGCGATCTCCAGCGCGTCCTCGTAGCGCACCTGCCGTTGCAGCCCATGGCGCACCAGCAGGTAGGTCGTCAAGGTCAAGGTCAAGGTACTCAGGGCGACGAACACGCTCAGCGTGCGGAAGGTTGATCGCGAGGCCGTGGCGAGGGCATCGCTGAAGCCTCGCTCCAGCGCCAGCAACTCGGGCGCCAGATTGTCCAGCGACTGCAGCAATTCCGCGGCCTGGGCCGCTCTGTCAGCCGGATCCTGCGGCGGGTGCTCGTGCAGGCCTTGCTCCTGTTCACCGATCGCGCGCAGCATGAGGATGCGCACATCGGCCACGCGCCAGGCCTGCACGGCCTCTGCCATCAAGGCGCTGTCGCCAAACCAGCGGTACAGGCGGATCATGCCGGGGATGTCGTCCGGCGCGATGCCGCCGCGCATCAGGTCGTGCTGCACCTTGTCTGCGTCCATCTGCGGCTTCTCCATCTCGAGCCGGGCGTCGCGGTCGCCCAGCGGCGTTTCCAGCGCGGCCTTGAAGGCTTGCAGATGAACCGGATCGCCCGTCGCGGCGTACTGGCGCAACTGCTCGATCGCCAGCGAGCGGCTCTTGGACCACAGGCTCTCTCCACCGACATAGCCGCGCGTGGCCGACAGCACCTGGAAGCCCAGCAGGCACAGCGCCAGCATCACGGCGTTGCCGATCAGCAGCGGCGACAGCACCAGCGCCTGGCGCAGGCGGCGGGCGTGCGGTGCGGCGATCGGACGGGCACTGCTGTCGTCGACAAGGCTCATGCAGATGGCTTTCAGGGCGCCTGGCAATGGGATGCCGCAGTATGCCGCCCACAGCAAATACCTTCACATAACGAGTTATCTGGACGGTTTGATGCCGCATCGATCCCTTGAATCGTTGACAGGCTTGCCACCCGCGGCGCCAAATCCCCTGACCTCGAAACCAAAACAAACAGGGAATGGGTGGCTCATGGACATATCGGCAGTGCTGGTGGGGGGAGCGGCCTTCGTGGTCGGCGCCCTTGTGGCGTGGGTGGCCGCGCAATGGTGGTTCGGGCGCAAGCTGCGCTCTGCCGCTGCGTTGAACGAGAGGACCGACAAGGCCCGCCAGTTCACCGCCTCGCAGGCTTCGCTGGCGCGCAAGCAGATCGAGGTCCTGCAGCAGGACATCGCGCTGCTGCGCATGGCGGTGGTGAAGCGGGGCTCGCGCCCAGAGCCTTCATCGGCCTCATCGATTCAGCCGGATGAGGCGCCGCCCGCTGGCCGGCCCGCGCTGCCAGCCGATGGTTTTGCGGACACGCTGGTGCTGCCTGCGGCCCGGCGTTGAACGCCGCCCGGTGAAGCGCGTCAGGCCTCGGGCTGGGGTCGGGGCTTGGGCGCGGTGTCGAACCAGCGCTTGAACTGCTTGCGGCCGAGATGGCGGGTCAGCAGCCACAGCGGCATGCGCAACCAGTGCGAGCGGACGAGGAGCGCCGTCAGCGCCCGCTCGGTGCCCGGCAGTTCGCATGTGCTGTGACGAGCCCGCAGCGCACGATGGAAGCAATGGTCGAGCAAGGCTTGAGTCAAGGGTCGCGGACTGGCGCCGGGCAGCGCCGCCAGTTCCTTGAGGACCGACCCAGGCACCGGCGTGCCGAGCAGATCGCGGGTGTAGTGCAGCGCGTGATGCAAGGGGCGCAACAGGCCGATGCGCTGGGCCCGTTCCAACACCTGTGGCCAGAAGCTTGCATCGGTGCCGAACTCGCGCAGCAGGGCATCGAGATCGAAGAGGTCGCGCAGGCCGTTGTCGAATTCGCCTTCGTGGAACAGATGAGCGGCGCTGTGCAAGAGCATGTCGGCCGGCGGCAGCACGTACAGCCCGGCGTGATCGGGCAGCGGCTGCAGATGCTCGAACAGAGCCGCGGTGTCGATCTTCAGGCGGGCGGTGGGCGGCAGGATCGTGTGGTGCACGTCGATCGCCGTGCCGCGCCGGCTGTGCTGCAGCGGCGGCAGTTCGTGCATCCATTGCTGGTAGTAACGCCTGTCGTAGGCGTCCAGCTCTCCGTAGGACCAGCCGTGCACCATCAGCGCAGTCTCGACCTGGCCCAGAGCCTCGCGCGGAACGAGGATGTCCACGTCGGAAAACAAGCGCCCTTGCGAAACGTCCAGGCCGGCCATCAGGTAGGCGGCGCCCTTGAGGAGTACGACAGGCGCGTCGCAACCGGTCAACGCACGCTGGATGTGCTGGACTTCGCGCTGGGTGACTTCACGTTGGCGCTGGGCCATCAGCAGGGCGGCGTCGAGATGAAGGCGTGCCGCGGTGGGGATCATGGGACCAACGGGTGGCAGGCCTGCCAGCAAGCCCGCGAGCCGAGCCAGCAGGTTCGCGCGCCGGGCCTGGCGCACGAGCAAGTCCCATTGCGGCAGCGTCAAGGCGTTGGCCCGCGCGGGTTGCAGGAGGATGGTGACCAGCAAGGGCCTGTCGAGCGCCGCGTTCATGGTTGCGCCGCAAGACGGGCAAAGTGCTCGGCCGCTTCGTCAAGGCGGCTGTACTCGAACTGCAAGGTCTGGCATTGATCGACCAGGCGGCCCAGGGCCTGGAAGCCGCGAGCACCGTGCAGGTCGTAGTTGAAGGACTGCTCGGCCACTTCCATGAAGGACCGGGCTTTCTCGGTGGGAGTGAATACGGCTTCGGCGCCGGCCTTGTACCGAGGCAGCACGATCCAGGCCGGCCGGGCCGGTTCGCGCACCCGCCGCACGGCGGCGGTCGGTGGGCGCATCAGGGCGACGGTGCCTTTGTTCGTGTTCGGCACCGAGGGCGTGAAGACGGCCGAGGGCTCGAAGGCCTGGATGACCGGGATGGCGCCATTCTTCAGGTTGACCGGTCGCGCCATGCCCGTGATGTCACCGCTGTCCAGGTCCAGCAGCGCCAGCTCATCGGTCAGCAGGCGCCAGCCGCGATGGAGCAGCCCGGCGCAGAGGGTGCTTTTGCCCGAGCCCGGCGGCGCGGGCAGCACAAGGGCGCGGCCGCCCATTTCCAGCACAGCGGCGTGGATCAGCAGGTATTGGTGGGCATGGGCCGCGACGCACCAGTTCAAGCCCCATTCCAGCATCGTGAAACACTGGGAAGCTGGCAGCGGCACGAAGCTGCGCTGGCCATCGACGGAGAACTCGGCCAGCGGCTTGAACCAGCGGCGCAGGCCGCTCGCACGCAGGACCTCGACATGGAAATCGCAGAAGGCTTCGTCCGCGGCCAGCTCGAAGTCCGCATACATCGCCAGGATCTGGCCAGCCAGCTCGGGCACATCGGAGCGGATGCAGGCCTTGAACGGCGGGATCTCCAGGCGCAAGCCGCTTGGGTTGCGCAGGCCCAGCCGGTGATGGACCTCGGCCCGGTCCAGTTCCGCGACCCTCAAGCGGGAATCTCCTGCAGCAAGCCCAGCCGGGCCAGCCGGTGCAAGTGTTCCTGCACAAGCCCGGGCAGGCCGGAGGGCGGTGGCGAGTCTGTGTCCAAGGTCCCGCGAACCTCGCGGAGCAGGCTTTCAAAGTCGCTGGACCGGCGGTCCAGCAGCTCGAGCAGCAGACCGGCGAGCGAGCTCAACAGATGGGGATCGCCGGTGGCCGGGTCGAAGAGCACCACATGCGCTTCGCCTTCCCAGGTCCACACGATCTCTTCGATGGGCTGATGCGAGGTGCCGCGCCAGTTCATGGCACTTGCAGACCGACTCAGGCGCGAGCGGATTCGCTCAGGCCGTGACGATATTGTTCTCGACCAGGTAGCGGACGATGGTGTCCTTGCTCCAGGCGCTGCCGCTGCCATTGCTGGGCAGGAATTGACCGCTGGCCATCTGCGCCAGGGTGTCATTGCCGTTCGAATTGCCCATCAGGCACTGGCTGACGCCGGCGCTGCCGTACAGGGCGTTGAGCCGCGCGACCAGCATGCAGGTCACGAAATTCGTCGTGCTGGGATTGGCTTTGAGGTACGTGAAGACCGTGCCATCCAGCGTCGCCACATAGCCGCTGATGCCGCCCGGGAACAGGTCAGCGACCTTGAGCGTGGCTTGTGCGTACTGGCTGGCGGTCTGCCCGGTGGCCAGCATGGCGCCGTTGTAGCGCACGTTGTAGATGAACTGCCAGGGCGCATTGCCGCCGCCCACGCCGGCCTGGACCTGGTTCCCCGCCAGCGCGGAGATGCTCCAGCCTTGGGCCATCAACTGGGCGCTCGCTGCCCGAGCCCGGACGCTGGCGCCGCCGGTGTTCAGGATCGCGGAGCCCCAGGCGGAGGTGGTGTTGCATTGGTTGGCGGCAAACACCGGGCGGCTGGACAGGGTCAACGCCACTGGCACCGAGCTGGCGCCGAGCTTGATCAGGCGGCGCCGGCGCAAGGAAGCGAGGGCTGGATCAGGGGCGGGCATGCCGGAGTTGAGGGAGGGGCCCGGGGCCGACGGCCGGCCCTGATCGTTGAGACTGCTCATGGGTACTGCTTTCACTCACTGCGGGACGAGTCCGGATTGGACGCGCCCAGACGGCGGATGCTAACGGACGGAGGCTTCTGCAAAGCCCCGTGCCTGTGGTTCTAGGGGGTACTGGACGGCGGTTTTGGGCCCCCGGTTCAAGGGGCGGACGGAGGACGCTGGCATAGTCGCGCCCCATGTGGCGTGGACTCTTGTATGCGTTGGCGGCTGGACTGATGTGGGGTCTGGTATTCGTCGCTCCCTTGATGCTGCCGGAATATCCGGCGGCGATGCTGGCGGTCGGCCGCTACCTGGCCTTCGGGCTGATCGCCGTGCCGCTGGCATTGATGGACCAGCGGGCGTTGCGCGAATTGCGCGCCGCGGACTGGCTCGAGGCCTGCAAGCTCAGCGCGATCGGTAATTTTCTCTACTACCTTTGCCTGGCTGCCGCCATCCAGCGCGCCGGCGGGCCTTTGCCGACGGTGATCATCGGCACGCTGCCCGTGGTGATCGCCATCAGCTCCAATCTGCGCGATCACCGGCGCGACGGCCGGTTGCCCTGGCTGCGGCTGGCGCCCTCGCTGCTGCTGATCGCCGCGGGCATCGCCTGCGTCAACCAGGTCGAACTGGCGGCGCTGGCGGGCGCCGATGCCGCTGAACTTACCCGTTATGCGCAGGGCGCGGCGCTGGCCGTGGCGGCCGTCGTCTGCTGGACCTGGTATCCGATCCGCAACGCCGATTGGCTGCGCGAGCACGCCGATCGCAGCCCGCGGGTCTGGGCGACTGCACAGGGCCTCGTCACCTTGCCGATGGCGTTGCTGGGCCTGGCCCTGGTCATGGTCCTGCACAGCGGGCTGCTGGCCGCGGATTTCAGCCTGCCGCTGGGCCCCCGGCCGTGGGCCTTTGTCGGGCTGATGCTGGCCGTGGGCTTGTTTGCTTCCTGGCTGGGCACGCTCTGCTGGAACGAGGCCAGCCAGCGCCTGCCCACGGCGCTGGTCGGGCAGCTGATCGTGTTCGAGACCCTCTCGGCGCTGGCCTATGCCTTCCTGTGGAATGGCCGCGCGCCGCAGCCGCTGACCCTGCTGGGCATTGCCCTGCTGGTGGCCGGCGTGATCTGGGCGTTGCGCATCAAGCCGAGACAAGCGTCACACCCCTGAGGCACGGGGGCGTCAGGGCGCGGGATTTCAGGTTAAATTCAAACGTCCATCCCTAGTTCATCGTGCAGCCTGTCGAAAATCCTTACAGTTGCGCTGAGTTCTAGGGGATGACTGCAGACGATTGCGATGTAAGTCCCTGATAAATGGGACAAAACTCGGCGGGCCTAGACCTTGCTAGCAGTCTTCAACCATGCTTGCGTTCGCGCGGAATGGGTTTGAAATTCGAATACGGAGGCCCTGAAT